>CDZI01008801.1_pt1 | contig 35546 bp, 24 predicted proteins | sample 554811 | NCBI WGS metagenome assembly CDZI01 (sample SAMEA3182110, study PRJEB8094) | gut metagenome | biome: human; feature: gut; material: Stool; isolation source: human stools | place: Canada | collected 2013-04-23
AACGTGCTCGCTATGATATGTCGTTTAAGTACTTCTTGGGATTAACTCCAGAGGAGAATAACTTGATTAATCCAAGTTCATTGACCAAATTTCGTCGGCTTCGCCTGAAGGATATAGAATTATTGGATCTGCTCATCAAAAAGACCGTTTCTATTGCTATTGAAGTCGGTGTTCTCAAATCCAAAACCATTATCGTTGATGCAACCCATACGCTTTCACGTTCCAATCCTATTAGTGCAGCAAAGAATTTGGAATATTATTGCAAGGCTGTTATCAAGGTCGTTAATTCTGTAGATGACAGTATTGAACTGCCCGAGCTTCCTAAAGAGAAGAAATACTCTTCTATCATGAATGCAGCCAAAACAATTGTAGCTGCAGTAGAAGCTGACACGGCAACAGCCAATATGCCTGCCGTGAAGGAACGTCTCAACATGCTGAAAGAAACCATTTCTGACGCTGAGACACGAGGCGTAATATCAAAGGATGAGGATGCCCGTACCGGACATAAGACTGCAAACTCTTCATTCTTTGGGTATAAGACGCATATTGCTATGAGTGATGAAAGAATCATCACTGCTGCTACTGTCACTTCTGGCGAAAAAGGAGACGGACAGCAATTGCCCAAACTCGTCAAGAAGACGGAGGATGCTGGGATGGAAGTTGATTCCATAGTTGCTGATACAGCATATTCCAGCAAGGAAAATCTTAGAATGGCAAAAGAAAACAACATGCATCTCTCGGCTCGTTTAAGCTCTGTAATTGACGGTAATCGAACGAACAAACTTCCTTTTGAATACAACAAGGATGCTGATCTGTACGTCTGTCCGGCAGGGCATCTGGCGAAAAGGAAAGAGAAGAACAATCGCAAAGACGGTAAGCGCCTTAGAAACTCAAGCATAACATATTATTTTGACGTAGACAAATGCAAGGTCTGTCCGTTACGTGAAGGCTGCTACAAGGAAGGAGCCAAGACTAAAACATATATGGTCACCATCAAGTCGGATGAACAGTTGGAGCAAATCGAATATCAAAAGACTGAAGAGTTTATGAGTCTTCAGAGAAAACGATACAAGATAGAAGCCAAGAACTCGGAACTTAAGAATGTCTTAGGATATGACAGAGCACTGTCATACGGCTTGTCGTGCATGGAAATGCAGGGAGCTTTGACTATTTTCGCTGCAAATGTCAAGAGAATCATCAAATTAAAGCAAAATGCATAATGGGCAAGTAGAACCCTGTATGTATTGCCGAATATCGGCGCTACAAACGCTACAGAAAGCTACTGGAAGCTATTTTTTGTTCCAAGAAGCATTCCACTCTTAAAAGACGAAATGCTTCTTGGGCAAGAATAAATGTTCAAAAATAAACTCTGCAACTTAAATTTGGGTACCTTTTTCAGTGCCCTCCCTGGGCTATGTAGAATTTGGGCTTTCAGCCCGCATTGATTGAGTTATGACACAAGTATTAGAACAAGTATTAGAATATGTACAAAACACTATATTTAAAGAAAGGTAAGGAGGAAAGCCTCAAGCGCTTTCACCCTTGGATATTCTCCGGTGCCGTAGCCGAGATTGAAGAAGGCGTAGAAGAAGGCGAAATCGTGCGCGTATTCACCTCGCAAGGCGACTTCATCGCTGTCGGCATGTATCAGATCGGTTCTATCGCAGTGCGCGTGTTGTCTTTCCGCGATGTCGAGATAGACGGCGAGTTCTGGTTCTCGCGCCTGCAGTCGGCTTGGCAGATGCGCCAGGCTATCGGACTCATCGGCCGTGAGAACAACAACACGTTCCGCCTTGTGCACGGCGAGGGCGACAACCTCCCCGGTCTCGTCATCGACTGCTATGGCGACACCGCAGTCATGCAAGCACACAGCGTTGGTATGCACCTCGTTCGCCATGAGATATGCGAGGCTCTTGTGAGAGCTTCCGAAGGCGAGATCAAGAACGTTTACTACAAAAGCGAGACAACGCTGCCGTTTAAGGCAGACGTAGAGCACGAGAACGGCTTCATCTACGGCTCGATGGGCAGCGACGTGGCTATGGAGAACGGCTTGAACTTCCACATCGACTGGCTGAAAGGACAGAAGACTGGCTTCTTCGTCGACCAGCGCGAGAACCGCCACCTGCTCGAGACCTACTCAAAGGGACGTTCCGTCCTCAACATGTTCTGCTACACGGGCGGCTTCTCCGTTTACGCCATGCGTGGCGGTGCAAAACTCGTCCATTCCGTTGACAGCAGCGCCAAGGCCATCGAGTTGACAAACAGAAACATCGCCCTCAACTTCCCCGGCGACGAACGTCACGCTGCCTTCTGCGAGGATGCCTTCAAGTTCCTCGATGCCAACGACAAGACCTATGATCTCATCGTGCTCGACCCCCCTGCATTCGCCAAGCACCGCGCAGCCCTGCGCAACGCCCTCAAAGGCTACACACGCCTCAACGTCAAAGGATTGCAGCGCATCAAGCCCAGTGGCATCCTCTTCACCTTCAGCTGCTCGCAGATAGTGACAAAGGAGAACTTCCGCAACGCTGTCTTCACAGCTGCGGTGCAGGCTAACCGCAAGGTGCGCATCTTGCATCAAATCCACCAGCCTGCCGATCACCCGATTAACATCTACCACCCAGAGGGCGAATACCTCAAGGGATTAGTCCTTTACGTCGAATAACAGTAGGAGGGTATGGCATCCTTGCCATACCCACGCACCCCACTTAGGAGGTATGGGCATCCTGCCCATACCACGCACCCAAGTTGTTTACAAAAGTGGTATGGGCAGGAATGCCCATACCTCCTACCACACAGCAAATGAACAAATTACCAACAATCAGCACATTCGTCAACCAAGTACGACACTTCGCCCACCACCACCAACTATTCACCCCCCGTGGCAAGTACATCATCGCCCTTTCCGGCGGTGCCGACAGCGTTTCGCTGCTCCTCGTGCTGAAACACTTAGAGTCTGAGTTAGGCATAACCCTCGAAGCCGCCCACTGCAACTTCCATCTGCGTGGCGACGAGTCCCTGCGCGACGAGCAATTCTGCCAGCAACTATGCCGTCGCCTCCACGTACCCCTCCACCTCGTCCACTTCGACACGCACGCCTATGCCGACCTGCATCATGTCAGCATCGAGATGGCAGCACGCGACCTGCGCTACGCCTATTTCGAGCAGCTCCGCCGCGACATCCACGCCCACGACATCTGCGTCGCCCACCATCGCGACGACAGCGTCGAGACCCTCCTCCTCAACCTCGTACGCGGCACAGGTCTGCGCGGACTGCGAGGCATACAACCGCGCAACGCCCACATCATCCGCCCCCTCCTTTCCCACAGTCGCCAGCAGATAGAGCAGTACCTCGACGCCCTCGGCGAGAGTTACGTCACCGATTCAACCAACCTCCATAACGACGTAAAACGCAATAAGATACGCCTGAACGTTATACCATTACTGCGCGAGCTAAATCCGAGCGCAAGCCAATCCATCTTCGAGACATCGCTGCGCGTCACCGAAGCCTTGAAAATCTTCGACGACGCCATACAGCACGCCATCGCCGACGTCACCATCTCTCCAAGGGAGTACACTTGTAGGGGGTGCACTTGTCTCAAGTGCCCCAACCAACCAGTCGAGAAGTGCCCCAACCAACCTCTGTTGGTGCACTTGAGACAAGTGCACCCCCTAAGCAACTGCCCCAACCAACCAGTAGAGAACTGCACCACCCCTCAAACTCAAAACTCCCCCCTTATCATCTCCGTCCCCCGACTGAAGCAGCAGCCCTCTCCCGAGTACACCCTCCACGAAATACTCAGCCCCCGAGGCTTCACCTCAGCACAAATCGAGCAGATATACACCTCGCTCGACACCAACCCCACAGGCAAAATCATCACCTCCTGCACACACGAACTCGCCTTCGACCGCAGCACCCTCATCCTCCAACCCAAAACAGCCGCTACCGCTGTCTGCCCCATGCACATACCCGAAACCGGCACATACGTGCTTAGCGACCGCCTGAAGCTGAAAGTAGAGACCGAAGAATGTGGCGACCGCTACGAACCCAGCCGCACAGCCGACTGCGCCTCCCTCGATGCATCCGACATCAAGTTCCCCCTAACCCTGCGCCACATACAGCCCGGCGACCGCTTCGTCCCCTTCGGCATGACCGGCACGAAACTCGTCAGCGATTATCTCACCGACCGCAAGAAGAACATCTTTGAGAAACGAGCACAACTCGTCCTCACCGATGCCCAACAACGCATACTCTGGCTCGTCGGCGAACGCACCGACAACCGCTTCCGCATCACCCCACACACCCAACAAGCCCTCCGCCTCACTCTTCAATAGGAGGTATGGGCATCCTTGCCCATACCACGCACCCCACTTAGGAGGAGGGTGTGTCAAAACTAAAATATTTGGCAAATTGAATAGCAAACGGTTCTAATCGTAGGAGGCTACGGCATTTCTGCCGTAGCCATTAGTAACTGAAATACAACTGTTTGCAATGACTACGGCAAGAATGCCGTAGTCTCCTACAGTTAGCCATTCATCACAATTCTATAGTTTTGACACATCCTCCCCTAAAAAACAAAGAGCAATAAAGTGATTACAACATAGAAACAACAAAAAGGGTGCACGAAGCACCCTTTTTGTTTGTTAGTATCTGAAGTGTTGAAAACCTCTTTACTTTACAGTTTCTTAAACACGCCCTGCATCTGCTCGCCGAGTCCGATGGTGTAGCCCTGCGATACAAATACTACGCGGTTGAAGGTATCGGCGATGATGAACATCGGCATCTGCTTCTCGTTCATCAGCTTCATCTCACGGGCAATCTGCTTGCGTATTGATCCGTCCTTGTCGAGGGCGAACTGCACGGTAGACGGCAGACCCGGGAACTCGTCGTGGTTGAACTTGGCTGCGTCGGCTTCGCTCTCGAAGAGCAGCACTACCGGACGGCCCCATGCCTCGAACGCTTCCTTCATCTTCTCGATGTCGTGCAGAGCGTGGTTGGTAGGTTCTTGACCTACGCCGAGGATGCCTACAACATAGTAGCCGCGACCAGTCTGAGAGAGCAGGCTTACTTCCTTGCCGTCCTTTGTTACAAGACTCTCCGAGTTGAACGAACCGATCACAGACACCTCGTTGGTATTCTGGCGTATCTCAAGAGGCAGAGTGGTGGTCTGACCCTCCACAATTTCGAACAGACGGTTCGAGGCGAGCACACTGCCGCTCGCAAGGCGTGTGCCCGTTGTGAGCATGTATGTGCCAGCATCGAGCTTGTAGCCGTTCTTGAACGTGTTACTCCATGTCGTGCCGTTGCCCATGTCTGCCTGACCCTCCTCGAAGTTCAGCAGATGAGCCGTGCCGTTTTCTATGCGGCTGATTGTGAAGTGGCTGTAATACTTCGGATTATCGAGCAGCTTAGTAGGCTCGTATGTCAGCACGATTGTGCCGAGCGAAGCCGCGGTGGATGAGTTGTCGGCTGTGTTGTCAAACTTCACATCCTGCCATTCACCGTCCTTCTTGTACTGTATCTTGCCCGTCACAGCATCCTTCCTTGCTTCGATGCCCAGGCTGCGAGCCACGTCGACGAAGAAGATGTCGCGCGAACGCTCGTCGGTAATCTTCGACTTCATAACGCCAACCGGAGTCTGTGCGATGCGCAGAGCCTTCTTGTCAGGGTTAAGACGAATGTTCTTCTTTATCCATTTTACGAGCTTCATCGGGTCGGCGCGGAAAGCGTCGGCAGTCTTCTTGCTGAACGCCTTCTCGAAGTACTGCTTGAACGGTATTGTAATCAGCTCGTCCTCAACACGCGGCGAGAGCTGGTCGGTCGTTGCGTTGTAGCTGTCCTCGAGAATCTCGGTTGTGATATCGCGCAAGTCCTTGTCGCTGAGTGTGGCGAGTATGCCCATCACGCGGTCTTCGTTGTCGCTGTGGCGGTTGATGAAGTCGACGATGGTCTGCTTGTTGCCGCGCGACTTGAAGATATACTCTGCTCCGCGCTCACTGATGCGCTTCGCCTCCTCCATAGTGGGGAAGGTGGCTGTGTATGCCTTGCGGATGCTGTCCTCAAGAGCAAAGCGGCGCTGATTCTCCTTGTGCATCTCGTCGCTGACATAAGGCAGCTGTGGGTTTTCCTTCGGTGGAACGATGTCTAAGTAGGTGCATTTAGGGGGTGCACCAACAGAACCGGTTGGCTGCGTGGGTATGGCAGGGATGCCATACCCTCCTACAAGTGCGCCCCCTGGGAGGGTGAGTGTTGCCTCCTTCTCCTTGCCGAACGAAACCTTCTGATATGCATACTTGCCGTCCTTCGATGCCCATACCACCAAGTCACCGATACCTGCAGATAGCGACGTGTGGCCCTTTGCGTCGGTGTACTTCGTTACTGCCGTGAAAAATTCAGCGTAGTTGTAAATCTTGAACTCGACACGTGCGTTCTCCACCGGCTTGCCTTCGCTGTCCTTTACGTAGAAGTCTACCGAAGCAACTGGTGCATAGTTGGACGTGAGGTTTATTTCTGTGAAGTTGCTTGTGCGCAGCATCACCTCCTCCGGACCGTTATAGTCGCCGAAAGCGCGTGTGTGCATTAGCATAGCTCGTGAAGCCGGAGCATTGAACCAACCGAGGTTCAGCACCGGCTCCGGTTCGCAGGCACCGAGGAAGTACCACTTGCCGTCTGCCCATGCCTCTACCCAAGCGTGGTTGTCGTCGGTGTGCGCCCAGCGCGGTGTGTACACCTGGCGTGCAGGAATGCCCACGGCGCGCAATGCCGCAACGGCAAACGTACTCTCCTCGCCGCAACGTCCGGTTGCGGTCTTGAGCGTAGCGAGTGGTGCCGATGTACGGGCATCTGAAGGCTGGTAGGTCACCTTCTCGTGGCACCAGTGGTTCACCTCAATGATAGCGTCCATCATCGACATACCCTTGATGCGGTCCTTCAGTTCGTTGTAGAACACCGATCGTGCATTGTCCAAAGCCTCGTTGTTGACGCGGATTGGCACAACGAAGTGGCGGAAAAGCAACTCCGGAACGTTCTTGCCCCAGGGCATCTCCTCGCGAGCCTTGAACGCCATGCGCACATTGTCGGCGAAGAACGAAGTGGGGTAGTCGGTGACGTCGGCAAGCGGCATGTAAGCATAGAGGAACTTCAACGCTTCCTGCTCGTCAGCCGTAAGCTTTTCTTTATCTGTGTTGTAGAATGTCTTGCCAACGGTCTTTATGCGTTCCTTGAAGATGTTCTCTACTGTGTTGCGGTAGTTGGCGTCGGATATGAATTGCCCTTGCGCATTCGCCGTGAGGCTCAATGCGAATATGGAGGCAGAGATGAGTATTTTTTTCATTCTCGTTTAAAGTATTTTGGTGCACTTATAGGAGGGTATGTGAATGATGGCTGCGTGGGTATGGCAGGGATGCCATACCCTCCTATGGTTTATGAAAAAGGAGACTATGGCGTGTGGTCATAGTCTCCTGTATGTGTTTAAAGTTAGGGGGTGTATCAACAGAGCTGGTTGGTGCACTTACAGAGCTGGTTGGTGCACTTGAGACAAGTGCACCCCCTGAGAGTGTATCAACAGAGCTGGTTGACTTCGTAGGTATGGCAGGGATGCCATACCCTCCTACAAGTCAATCTTGTTTACACGCTTCTCATGGCGACCACCTTCAAATGGAGTCTTGAAGAACTCGTCCATAATCTTCTCTGCTGTCTTGTTGTCGATGAAGCGACCCGGCATAACGAGGATGTTTGCGTCGTTGTGCTGGCGTGTGAGCTGAGCAATCTCTGGATTCCATACCAATGCTGCACGTACACCCTTATGCTTGTTGAGGGTCATTGCCATACCTTCACCGCTACCGCAGATGCCGATGCCAGGATAAACGTCACCGTTAGAGATAGCTTCGCCTAACTCATGAGCAAAATCCGGGTAATCGCAGCTCATATCGCTGTATGTACCGTAGTCCTTAAACGGAATGTTGTGGCTCTCAAGGTATTCAACAACAAATTTCTTCAATGCGTAACCTGCGTGGTCGCATGCAATGCCTACTGTCTTAATTTCCATAGTACTGTAGTTTTATTGGATTATTAATAAAGCAAGCTTATGCAGAATTTCTTGCTTAACGTGAAGTTCTGCATAAGCTATGCCTGTTTATTTAGATAAGTAATCTTTCACCTGCTTAAATACGTTCTCGGCGTTGAAGCCCAATTTCTCGTCGAGCACCTTGTAAGGAGCTGAGAAACCGAACGACTCAAGACCGTAAACCATGCCCTCTACGCCTACAAGGCTCTGGAGTGTGACGGGCAGACCTGCTGTCATACCGAAGATCTTGGCACCCTTCGGCAGTACAGTCTCCTGATACTCCTTGCTCTGTGTACGGAACAGACCCTCTGACGGAACGCTTACGATACGTGTCTTGATGCCGTCAGCGTTGAGCAACTCGGCACCTGCGAGGAGCGTAGACACCTCCGAACCAGAAGCGAGGAGGATAACGTCATAGTTAGGATCGTCCTTAACGATGTATGCACCCTTGCGAACCTGAGAGTAGTCAGTGCCTTCAGGCAGGGAGTTCACGTTCTGGCGTGAGCAAATCATTGCTGTCGGTGTATCCATGTTCTCGTTAGCCATCTGCCAGCATACTGTTGTCTCGTCTGCATCTGCAGGGCGGAATACGCGTACAGAGTCCTGTCCCTTGTGGTTCTTCAGCTTCTCCATGAGGCGAATCTGTGCTTCCTGCTCAACCGGCTCGTGTGTAGGTCCGTCCTCACCAACGCGGAATGCATCGTGTGACCATATGAACTTGATTGGAACGCGCATGAGAGCTGCCATACGAATTGCCGGCTTCATGTAGTCTGAGAATACGAAGAATGTGCCGCAAGCTGGGATAACACCACCGTGGAGGTACATACCGATGCAGACGCAAGCCATTGTAAGCTCGCTGACACCTGCCTGGAAGAATGCTCCAGTGAAGTCGTCTGGTGTAAGCTCGTGAGTCTTCTTGAGGAAGCCGTCGGTCTTGTCCGAGTTGCAGAGATCGGCAGAAGAGCAGACCATGTTAGGCACCTGCTCTGCCAATACGCCGAGACAGTTGGCTGAAGCAACACGTGTTGCAACGTCGCGCTTCTGAACAAGTTCGCTCCAGTCTACCTTCGGAGCGTTGCCTGAGAACCAAGCATCCATCTGCTCTGCCTTTTCAGGGTTAGCCTTGCGCCACTCTGTTTCTGCTGCATGTCTTTCCTTTACAACCTCGCGAAGCTCTGCGTTGCGCTTTTCGTAAAGTTCCTTAACGTCGTCGAATACTACGAACGGGTCGTTGAGGTCGCCACCAAGGTTCTTCACTGTGTTCTCGTAAGCGCCACCACCGAGCGGTGCGCCGTGAGTCTTCACGCTGCGCTCGTAGCTTGATCCATCTTCCTTGCGTGCGCCCTTAGCCATAACGGTGTGACCGATGATGAGGGTAGGACGCTGCTCTTCCTTGTTAGCGAGGATGAGAGCTGCACGGATCTCGTCAGGGTCGTTGCCGTTTATTTCAAGAACGTTCCAACCCCATGACTCGTACTTCATGCGTGTGTTCTCGCGCATTACGACATCGCACTCTGTAGAGAGCTGAATCTCGTTGGCATCGTAGAACATGATGAGGTTGTTGAGCTTGAAGAGACCTGCGATACGGCCTGCGCCCTGAGATATTTCTTCCTGAACACCTCCGTCAGAGATGTAGGCATAAATCTTGTGCTGCATCATGGTGCTGCCAAGACGAGCCTCAAGGAACTTCTCTGCAATAGCAGCACCTACGGCGTAGGTGTGTCCCTGACCGAGCGGTCCAGATGTATTTTCTATTCCATGAATAATGTCACGCTCAGGATGTCCCGGACATACGGTTCCCCACTGACGGAATGTCTTCAAATCGTCAATTGTGTACTTGCCCTGCAAAGCGAGAGCTGAGTAGAGCATTGGCGACATGTGACCAGGATCGAGATAGAAGCGGTCGCGGCCCTCCCAAGTCGGCTGATCTGGATCGAACACCAAGAACTCCGAGAAAAGAACGTTGATAAAGTCAGCACCACCCATAGCACCGCCAGGGTGACCTGATTTGGCTTTTTCTACCATCGATACAGCAAGCAGTCGGATGTTGTCTGCCGCATGGTTCATTAAATCCTTATTATTCATTTTATTATTTAAAGTTTAACAGTTTCTTTGTAGAAAAATAGGTTTTAAATTATTTTACACAGTCTTTTAATCACCATTTTTCGTCGTTTCCTTTTGCAAAGATAGCGAATATAGTTGATATAACGGCTATATTAATTGCGGAATTTAAAAATAATTCTATAATTTGCCGACTTTTACTTGTGCTTAGCTCCTAATTTTACTATAACCTACGAGGCGATATGTGCGTTGTCCTATACCTTTATAATATATAAGCATTTGATAGCTGTTTTCGGTTTGGAAAAAGTTGCCTTCTGTTGAAACCGGATGCAGGCTGTTGTCGTTGTGCTTCGTAAGGTACTGATAGGAGTAGTAACCTTGCTTCAGTGGCACGTTTGCCTCATAAAGCTTTGTCTGCTCGTTGTAGCTCATCTCGTATTGCGGCGTGAAACGATCGTTTGTCCACACGCCGTTGATAAACACTCTGCCGTTCTGTCGTGGCGCTTGTAGGCGGAAGTTGACGACGACGTATTCCGAGATGCGGTCGTTTTCGATGTTGTCGCTGTTGCGTATGTAAAAACTGCCGTTGGCATCTTCGTCGTAAACATAGCTTGGACGTGGTAGATCAGTCCATATTTGTGCGTGGTAGTTAGTACCATCCCACCATGTGTTCTCAATGCCAAGGGTGGGGTGGGTGACATCAAGTATCTCGAACTTATGATACTCGTTGCCTCCATCGAAGATGAGGTTGCGGTTGTACTCCCAACGTAGTCCGCTTCCGGTTTGGTATTGTGGCGTAGGGTTTATGCGGGCGGTGCTCCAACGCCCGTTTTGCATGACGACGGTGTACAACTCGGTGCTTGGATTAGTGATGTTAAGAGCAGAGTAGTTTATTTCTGCTTCCACTTGCTGATGGGCTTTGTTGATGCTGATGTCTGTGTTTGTGGTTACGGACATGCTTGCCTTTACGAGTGGTTCCACTATCATGAAGCAAGCTGTGAAAATAGTGTCGCCGTTGTTCTCGTCGTAAACCGTCAGACGATAGTTGCCACTCATTTTGATGCGGCAATTCTCGTTGGGGATAGAAAGGCGATAGTGGGTGTAGAGGGTGTTGGTGTTGAGCGACTCTTCTATGTCGTCGATGGTGCAGCCGTCGGCAAATCCTTCGCAATAGTCGGAGTCGAAAATGCCCTCCGACACGCTCCAGTCTGCCTCGCAGTGCTGCAGTCGATACACATAGCGATGATATTCGTGTGTGAGGTCGTCGAAACTGATGTTTATCGGTTCGCCGTTAAGCGTAGCTATAGGCATGGATAGCCAGTCCTTGCCTGCCACAACCTGCAATGATGCAATATTCTCCGACTTGATGTCGTTGTATTGCGCAAAACTGTTAGTGGCGACAAATGCCGACAATGTGAGTATTAATGCCAATAGGGTCGTTCTCATAGTTTGCTATTTGTGGGGTGTGGTTTTTCTGCTTTAAAAGTCGACCGACAGCTTGACGTTGATTTGTCTGCCCGTCAGATAGTTAGGCACGGCGTATTGCTGTCCGGTGACATCTGTAATCCAGTAGTAGGAGTTCACGTTGTTGATGCCGAAGAGGTTCAGACACTCAGCTCCAACCCACAGGTTGCGAATGGGGTTGCGCTTCTTGTGACGGTCGCTGTTGTCGATGATGCGGTAGTTCAAGCCAACATCTGCGCGTTTGTATGCCGGAGCACGGAACACGTTCGATTCGAGCTCGCGGTGTGGGGCAGAGAAGGGTAGACCGTCGGCAAGTGCCAACTTGAGCGACATCTTCCAGCGTGTTGTGCCAGGGAAGTAGTCGGTGAAGAAGAGGTTGACAGCATAGCGTTGGTCGGTAGGCAGGGGGATTGACTTGCCGTTCAGCTTCATGCTTGTGTTCATCAGCGATAGCGACACCCACGAGTCTGTACCCGGCACAAACTCACCAAAGAGTTTGAGGTCTAAGCCTGCTGCATGTCCGCTGCACATATTGTCGCCATAATACACCACCTTCACGTTGTTCACGCTATAAGGCACAAGGTTGCCAAGTGCCTTGTAGTATGCTTCGGCTGTGAACTTGAACGGGCGGTCGTTCATCTTGAAGCGGTAGTCGAAGCCTGCGATGAAGTGTATCGAACGCTGGCTCTTCGCCTTACGGTTGAGCGAGGCGTATGTAATGCCGTTCGTTGTGGTGGTGTCGCGTATCTCCTTAAAGAAAGGTGCTTGATAGTACAAACCTGTGGCAAAGCGCATCGTTATGTTCTCGTTGAATGCCGGAATGATGCCCAGCGACAGACGCGGGCTGAGTATAGTCTCCTTCGTGAAACTCCAGTAGGCGAGACGTAAACCGTAGTTCAACGTGTAGAGTGTCTTGCCTTCCGAACCGGTGAAGCGGTATGTGTCCTGCGCATACGCCTCTATACGATTGGCTGTAAGCGTGTTCTTTGCACGCATACTGTAAATCATATAAAGATCCTTGCCAGTGTGCGGAATGCTGTATTTGCTTGAGTCGCGCATTTCGTATTCTACCGAGTTCTCCTCAATGTGCTCCCACTTGTAGGTGAATGCAGCCTCAATGTTGTGCTTCTTCTGCTTCGTCTTGAACAGCAGCTTGGCACTCTCCACGTGAGCCTTCAGGTAGTTGCGCGTGTGCTGGAAGTAGGTGCCTACACCGAGATTTTCGCTTGTTTCGGTCTGCGTGAGCCAGTACTGTCCTTGTATGTCGTACTTCTCCTGCTCGCGTGTATTGAACGCAGAAGCGATGAGCGAAAGGCTTGTGTTCTCGTTGAATTTGCGAGTGATGCCCAATGAACCGAAGAAGGTGCGGAACACGTCTTTCTCCTGTCCATCGAAGTACACCTTGAATGCCTTTACGTTCTCCATCGTGCCGAAATTCGTCTCACGATCTTCGGGTGTGAAGTTATAGTGGTTGTCCGAGATGTTGCCGAGGAACTTGATGTCCCAGCGCTTGTTGGGCGAGTAAGTAAGATACGTCTGATAGTCGATGAACGTAGGCTGATACTCGCCCTTAGTGTCCATCGAGCCTAATAGATACTTCGTCGTCTTGTAGCGCAGACCATTGCTCCACGAGAACTTCTTGTTGCTCATGCCAACGAATGCGCTTGCTCCAAGCATACTGGCTGTGGCTGACGCTTCGAAGCGTTTCGGACGGCGATACTCGATGTTCAGTGCCGACGACATCTTGTCGCCATAGCGTGCCTCGTAGCCACCGGTTGAGAAGCCAATCTTCTCCACCATATCGGGGTTGATGACCGAAATACCCTCCTGCTGTCCGCTTCTTACAAGGAACGGGCGGAATATTTCCACATTATTTATATATACACTATTCTCGTCGAACGAACCACCACGCACGTTGTACTGCGATGAAAGCTCGCTGTGGGTAGATACGCCAGCCTGGCTTTGTATCATTTCCTCTACGGCGTTGCCCGTAGTAGAGGGCATACTCTTTAGATGCTCTTTGCTCAACTCCTGCGTTTGTCCCGTCTCGATGCGCTTGCCTGTGATGGTTACTTCCGACAGGGCATTGTCGCTGCTATGCAGAACAACCTGCATTGTCTGCTTACCACGTGGACGGCGCAGTGTGCGAACTTTGGTCTTGTAACCGACCATTGAAAATCTGATTTCAACAGAGTCGGCAGATTGAAGTTGCAGACTATAGTCGCCTTTAAGCGAAGTCATTGTCATCTTGCCTTGTTTAGGGCATGATACGGATGCAAATTCTACGGGGTCGTTGTTCTCGTCAATGACCCTTCCACTTAAGGTGAATGTTTGCGCTTGAGCAGATACGAAAGCGCAGAGACATATTATTTGAAGTATAAACAATTTCAGTTTCATACATAACATAACGAAAACAGTGTCGATTTATTGTATTATTGCAGCGAAAAGCACTTGAATTTCTGAAAAAGAATTAAAGAGTGTAATTTTTACAAATATTATTTTGTAATTATTATAAAAAAGTATATCTTTGCAGTAGTAAAATGAAAAGAATATAGACAATGAAACATAACGACGCAGTAACAAGACTTGTAGAACATGGCATCAAGCCTTCTGTTCAGCGCATTCAGATTATGCATTATCTGATGACTCACTTTACTCATCCTACAGTGGAGGAGGTGCATAAGGCCTTACTACCTAAGGTGCCTACACTTAGCCGTACTACGGTGTACAACACGCTCAGAATGTTCTCAGAGCACAATGCTGCTCAGATGATAACAATCAACGAACATCGTGTTTGTTATGATGGCGATGTGAGCCTTCATGCACATTTCATCTGTAAGTGCTGCCGAAAGGTGTACGACATTTTCGACGAAGTGTCGGATGTTGTAAATCGCAAAGAGTTGGCAGGTCACAAAATCGACGACGTACAGCTATATTATAAAGGTGTATGTAAAGAGTGCTTGGCAAAGCAGGCTGAAACTGCAGTCGGATAATTTATAGATAAGGCTTTTTTAATATAAATACTATTAACTCTTAAAACAGAAGAATTATGAAGAAGAAATTTATTTGCACAGTATGCGGTTATATTCACGAAGGTACAGAGGCTCCTGAGAAGTGTCCAGTTTGCAAGGCTCCGGCAAGCAAGTTTAAGGAACTGAAAGATCCGACAGAGGGTCCAGCTTTTGCAACCGTTCATACTCTTGGTGCTGCTCGCGATGAGGAGGCTACACCAGAGATGATTAAGGATCTTGAGACTCACTTCAATGGCGAGTGCGGTGAGGTAGGTATGTATCTCGCAATGAGCCGTCAGGCTGACCGTGAGGGCTATCCAGAGATTGCAGAGGCATTCAAGCGCTATGCTTTCGAGGAGGCTGAGCACGCAAGTAAGTTCGCAGAGCTTTTGGGCGACGTTCTGAAGGATACTAAGTCGAACCTTGAGGCTCGTATCGCTGCTGAGCGCGGTGCTTGCGAGGACAAGTTCCGCATCGCAAAGAACGCTAAGGCTGCCGGCATGGACGCTACTCATGACACCGTTCACGAGATGGCAAAGGATGAGGCTCGCCACTGTGCTGGCTTCATGGGCTTGTACAAGCGTTACTTCGAGAAGTAAAACATCTTCGTAGTCGTACAAACGGCTATATGATGTAGCATAATAAAAGAGGATGCACCAAACAAATGTTCTTGTCGGTGCATCCTCTTTTCGTTGTGTATCGTCCGCCGCCCAGTCGGATTGCGTTCGCCGTCCAATCGGATTGCGTTCGCCGCCCAGTCGGATTGCGTTCGGTGCACGATGATTTATCTTGATGTTTAAGCATGAAAAAAAGGTGTGTCAGAACTCTGCAATCGGAGCTCTGACACACCCTTTGTTGTTTTGCGACCAATGGTCTTGTCGTTATTATCCGCAGAAGAACAGCACAACGAGCTGCGCTGTGAAGATACGCAGGAACATACTCAACGGATAAACCGTAGAATAGCCGATAGCAGGAGCCTCGCGCGAGCAAACAGAGTTGGCGTAAGCGAGGGCTGGTGGGTCGGTGTATGTACCGGCGAGCATACCCATTATTGTAAAGTAGTTGAACTTGTACTTCATGCGTGCTATAGTGCCGACAATCAGGATAGGAATGATTGTGATGATGAAACCGGTGAGTACGTAGAGCAGACCATCGCCTTCTACAACCGTGTTCCAGAAGTTGGCGCCAGCCTTTATACCTACACTCGCAAGGAACAGCACAAGACCAATCTCTCGAAGCATCATGTTTGCCGATGTCGTGGTGTAGGTGTTGAGCTTCATGCGGTGGCCGAAGCGACCGATAAGAATGGCGATGATAAGCGGACCGCCAGCGATACCGAGCTTCAACGGAACCGGCATTCCTGGTATAGCGAACGGAATGCTACCGAAGATGATACCGATGAAGATACCGATGAAGATGGTGGCTACGTTAGGCGCATCAAGACGCTTCACAGAGTTGCCCATCAGCTCGGCAATGCGGTTCACGTTGTCCTCCGGACCTACTACGAGAATTTTGTCGCCTACCTGGAAACGGTAGTTGCGGCTTGCGAAGAGGTCCATGCCCTGACGCGAAAGACGTGTTACGGTTACGCCGTATACAGAAGAGAAGTGCATCTTGCCGAGTGTCTTACCGTTCATTGACGAGTTGGTTACGACGATGCGGCGCGAAACGAGCGGCTGCTTGCTCTCGTTCTCCTCCCACTCAGTCTCCAGCTCCGGACCGATGAACGCCTGGATAGCCGGTGCGTCAGCCTCAGCACACGCAACGAGCACCTCGTCGCCCATGTCGAAGACTGTGCGGCTGTTTGGTATGCTGTATTCGCCGTTCTTGAAGAGGCGCGAGAACACAACGTCGCGGTTGAGGAAGTCGCTAATCTCTGCAACTGTACGGCCAGAGAGGTATGCATTGTTCACCTTGAGGTGCATCTGATGCGGTTTAGCCTGTGGATTCTCAGCTTCTTCTGCTTCAAGTGCCTTCTCCTCCTCCTCAAGCTTGGTACGGGTTAGGAAACGGATGGCGATAGTAGCACCGATGATGCCTACTACACCAAGTGGGTAAGCGCAGGCATAACCGGACGCAATCTGTGGCAGTTCGCCGTAGGTCTGTTGCCATACAGAGCTGAGTGCTTCGTTTGCAGCACCAAGACCCGGTGTGTTGGTTACGGCTCCGTAGAGCGTGCCCACCATCATCGGGAGGTTCGACTTCACATTAGTGTCGAAGAAGATATAGTAGCATGCAAACATAACGCCTACGTTCAGCAAGATAGCTGTGGTAGAGAGCAGGTTGAGCGTTACACCGCCTTTCTTGAAGCTCTCAAAGAAGCCTGGACCGACCTGCAAACCGATGCAGAACACGAACAGAATAAGTCCGAAGTCCTGAACAAAGGTCATGGTGTCTTTGGGGGCAGTGAAGCCAACATGGCCTGCTAAGATACCAGCGAAAAGCACCCATGTTACACCGAGTGATATTCCGCCAATCTTAATCTTACCCAGCAGAATGCCGACTGCGATGACAATGGCATAGAGTAGGGCGATATGGGCAATCGACTCAGTATTGGTGAATAGGTTGATTATCCAATCCATTTTTTAGTGTTTTAATGTTTTAATAGCTTTATTATAGTGTTATATAGTTTCTATACTCTGTTTGGCTTTCGTTTGAAATAGCAATTGTGATAGACAACTAAAATGTAAAATTCAAGACCGACAGTAAAAGATGCCGGTCTTGAATTGTATGATTTCAAATGCTTAGTAGCTGCGAGCAATCAGTACACGCTGTGTAGCCGGCTTGCCTGAAACCATGTCTACGCCCGGTGTCTGCTCGAACATGAATGGCACGCAGCGGATTGTAGCCTGAGTATCTTCCTTAATCTTAGCCTCAGTCTCGGCTGTGCCGTCCCAGTGGCAGAGGAAGAAACCACCATCCTTGATGCGCTCCTTGAACTCCTCGTAGTTGTCGCACTCATAGATGTGAGCGTTGCGAAAGTCGAGAGCCTTCTTGTAGATGTTAGCCTGGATATCCTCAAGCAACTGCTCTACGTATTCAACGATGCCGTCGAACGAGCGTGTCTCCTTCTCGAGAGTATCGCGACGCATGATCTCGATGGTGTTCTCCTCGAGGTCGCGACCGCCCATAACGAGGCGTACAGGCACACCCTTCAGCTCATAGTCGGCGAACTTGAAGCCTGGACGCTTGTTGTCTGCGTCGTCGTACTTCACGCTGATGCCTGCTGCGCGCAACTGGCTGATAACCGGAGCGAGCTTCTCAGAGATAGCCTGCAGCTGCTCTGCGTTCTTTGTGATAGGCACGATGACAACCTGTATAGGAGCGAGCTTCGGAGGCAGCACAAGACCATTGTCATCAGAGTGAGTCATAATGAGTGCACCGATAAGACGTGTAGATACGCCCCATGATGTAGCCCATACGTACTCTGGCTTGTTCTCCTTGTTGAGGAATGTAACGTCGAATGCCTTTGCGAAGTTCTGACCGAGGAAGTGTGACGTGCCGCTCTGCAGAGCCTTACCGTCCTGCATCATTGCCTCAATTGTGTATGTGTTCAACGCACCTGCAAAGCGCTCTGTCTCGCTCTTTACGCCCTGAACGACCGGTACTGCCATCCACTTTTCTGCAAAGTCAGCGTAAACGTGAAGCATCTTCTTTGCTTCCTCTTCTGCCTCCTCCTTTGTAGCATGAGCTGTATGACCCTCCTGCCAAAGGAACTCAGATGTACGGAGGAACGGACGTGTGCGCATCTCCCAACGCATAACGTTACACCATTGGTTGCACATCAAAGGAAGGTCGCGGTACGACTGAATCCAGTTCTTGTATGTGTTCCAGATGATGGTCTCAGATGTTGGACGAATGATGAGTTCTTCTTCGAGCTTTGCTGCTGGGTCTACCTCGATGCTAGTCTTGTCCTCATTGGTGCGAAGACGGTAGTGAGTAACCACTGCACACTCTTTAGCAAATCCTTCTACGTGCTCTGCCTCGCGGCTGAAGAACGACTTCGGGATAAGCATAGGAAAATAGGCGTTCTGTGCACCTGTTTCCTTAAACATAACATCAAGCTGATGCTGCATCTTCTCCCAGATAGCATAGCCATAAGGCTTGATAACCATACATCCGCGTACGGCTGATTGCTCAGCGAGGTCAGCCTTTGTGACGAGGTCGTTAAACCACTGGCTGTAGTTCTCTGAGCGCTTTGTGAGTTGTTTTAATTCTTTTGCCATTGAATTTATAAAGTTGTATTTATGTTTTCTGCTTTAAGTAAATAGCTTCTTATAGCGTGCAAAAATACAAAAAAAAAATGGTACAACTGCATGATGTAAAAAAAAACACATAACTTTGCACGATATTAAGTAGAAAAGGATTATTGTTATCCAATGACTTGCTTTCTTGTAAAAATAACAAGTCTGCTAATTTAAGGTAAAACATCTTTTAAATTCTTGCATACAATTTATTTTGGAAGCCATTTCTACTTTTTCTTTCATCCTTACCTTTACTTGATTCCTTTTGTCTTTATATATTCTAATAAATCCTCATAATTACCATTAAATATATTTATATCCACTTTACTTTCATCTATACCGTTAACTTCTCCGTTATGAGAAAATTGCCACAATATATAGTTGTTAATATTTGGTTGTGAACTTTCTGGCGAAGCAATCCATACATCATACTTTTTCAGTTCATTGTCAGTTGCAATGAAAGTACGGTATATATTTGTGTTTGTATATATTATCGGAGAGACTTTATAATAGCGTTTCACTTCTGCAATCCACTCTTTAGCAATTGGAATTATCTCAGCAAACTTTTCGTCACTTATAGTTTTTCCATCTGCATTATTTTTTTCGAAATCAAGAACAGGAGGGAAATCTCCTTTTGAAAGAGGAGTATTTTGTATGTAATATTTAGCTTGTTCTTTGCCACTTGCAGTCATTGTTAGGAAATGGTATGCACCACACACCTTTCCACAACGTTTAGCCTCAGAATAGTTACTTTCAAATCGACTATCCCTTAGTTTGCTACCTTGCGTGGATTTTGCAATTGCAAACAATACTGGCTGTATATACCTATGGCTTTTATCCAATTTATTGCTTATTTCGCCTTCAGCATTGCAACTAAAAAACAAATCTTGCCACTTGATAATACCTTGATACCTTGAGATATCAATACCATACACTTTGTCACCAATATTGTAATTTGCATCTGGTACAATTTGCATGTTCCCATGATCAAAGAAACAGAAAGAGAGTTTATTATCTTTACTTTTTAATAAACCTAAACCATGTTTGTAGTCATTAAGCCAATAACCCCAATATTTTTTACCATCTTTATATTCTGCTACACCATATCCTGAGAATTTAGTGCCATTTAGCTCTCCTTCATAGATATATTTGTCAGATTCTATTTTTCCAGAAGCCATTATTCCATTTTCCCAAAAACCACTGTATGTAATACCGTCTTTCTTGAAGCGTCCTTCCCCATTAGGCACACCATTGGACATGTCGCCATAATATTTTCCATCATTCCATGATGTATATTTATAGGAGTCACTTATCCATACAAATAAAAGGTTTAGCAAAACACCCAAAATAAAGCTTCCTATGCTAATAACAACAATATTGATTTGTTGTTGTTTTTCTATTTTATTTTTAATCATAAATCTTCTATGTTTTTAAATTTGCTTTTCAAGCCATTTTATGTATGAACGTATACGGTCACTCTCTACAAGTTTATAGGCATTTTCATAATATTCTTTTTTCAATGCATAGTTTTTCTTATTTTTTCCAAGTTTATTACCTTTGTTAATCCAGTAGTTATATTCATCAGCAACAAGTTTATCAATGCGTTTGTTGTTTTCTATTCGTTTTCCATATATACTTTTGTGTATGCTATTGGCTTTGTCATAGTAGAAATATTTAGCGTCGAGGATTATTTGAATAGAAGCTTTGTTACCTTTTTTCTTTTCAGCTTTATCACAATATATTTGTGAGAGGTCAACATATCTTTTTAATTCTTTAGCCATAGAACTATTTTCTGAATGTATAGTCACTTTGGCGGGCTTTTGCATATCTACATCACCCGAATCAGCTTCGGCTGTATAAACAATTGATGCTTCATCTTCAGCGGCAATTACATCCATTTCTTTGGGCGAAGATGACGTTGTTGAGTTTATAATGTCTACAGTGAAGAATCCCATAGTAGCAAAAACTATAGCTATTATTACATAATGCAATGTTTTAACCTTTACGGTTTCTTTAGGTTCTGGTGTTTGTTTTGTTTTATTTTTTATTATTATTTTTGTTTCGTTGTTCAAATTTGTGTTGTTATCATCCTTCGTGTTCAGATTATTTATAAAGTCGTTGATTGTTTGTGTACGTTCTTCTTTGTCCTTTTCCATTGCTTTAGCAATGGCATTTCGTGTTTGATAGCTTATTGTTGCAGGCAAATTAGAATTTAAATAATCATATGATATTTCTGTACTAACTACAGGATCTTTAGCTGTCAACATGAAAAACAATGTTGCAGCAAGAGCATATACATCCGATGTAGGTGAGAATTGTTCTATACAAACATATTGCTCCATAGGTGAGTATCCGCAACTACAACATTGAGTATTGTTTATTGTTGTTAAATTGTCTTTTCTGTCATAATGTTTCGCAAGACCAAAATCAATAAGTACAGGAGATATTGTTTTATCATTATCTCTTGATTGTAGCATTATGTTATCAGGTTTTACGTCAAGATGTGTAATTTTTCTTGAATGTAAAAAGGATAATGTCTCTCCGATTTCATTTATTATACTTACTGCTTCTTTCTCGTTATAAGGACCTTTGGTTTCGACATATGTTCTGACACTACTTCCAATTATGTATTCCATTACATAATACGATGTGTTGTTGGCATTGAAAATCTCATTAACCCTAACAATGCCTTTATGCTTTCCATTTAGCATGTTTAGTCGCGTTGCTTCAGATTTGAAATTTTCTTGCATTTTATTAAAGAGTTCTTTTTGGCTGGAATTTACAATAACTTTGCCATTTGTTTCACGCTGACAACAATCTTTAATATAATGCTCTTTCAGACAAAAATACACCTTTACGGGAATATTATCCACCATAATTTTGGCAGAGACCTTATAGGTTATGCCAAAACCACCTGTGCCAAGAACTTGTTCTATTGTATATTTATGTTTAGGACTTTCAACAAAAGTACCTTCCTTCAATGTATTCATATTATTTATTATTTAAGAGGTATACCGCAATATTGACAATATTTTTTTTGTTTGAGGACTTTATATGGAATAAATCCAAGGAATCTATGACAATGAGGACAGACATATTCAGCTTGCATTTTTGTATTAAGAGTAGCCAATGCTATATTTTTCTTTTCAAGTACTTTTTCTCCAACAACAATTGCTATAACCATAATCGTTACAAGAACAGTGGCTGATACTATTACATTTTGCCCTACAACTTGAGTTAACATAGTTGTTATAATTGGAGTTAATAGGCGAATAGAGTTAACATACATACTATACCTATCCCACTTTCTTTTATTATAATCGTAATCCCTCCAGACATCCTCTAAGTTTATATTTTGACAGTCTGTGAGCAGTTGTTTTACGTTAGTTTTAAATGTGCCTATAAAAATAGGAGTGTCTTCTTTTATTGTCTTGCGCTTAATACGCATTCCAAAAACAAATATTCCTTTTGATGAATTGTTATCTTCAATTTGGTATGTGTCACTTCCTGTCTTACGAAGAGTTCCATGTTGAGGGTCTATAGAAGTGTCCGTAAGGTGCATTGGTTGTTGTCCCATTCTACCAATTATTATAGAATCTCCTATTTTCATAAGGTTACTTTTTGTTTATTCAAATTCATTTGTAATGTACATTTTCTTTTCTCCGAGAGTAAAGCAATCATTAGGATTAAGATATATTATATCATTCTCTATAAGTTCCATGTCTTGTATTAATGTGGGGTTTTTACCATGCTCTTCAAATGTACATTGTATACCTAAAGGTGTACATGTTAATTCTAAGACAGCATGTTTACGACTCATATATTGATCCTTATCTGGTATTTTTACCTCGGCATCATTATTGTCACAATCTCTTCCTATCCATTGCCTACCGAAATGCAGTTGATACAAATCTGTTCCTACTTTGATGGATAGTTTAGGTAAATAAGTTTTTATCTTATTCTTATTATGACAATGTGGACATTCTGCAGTTTTTGATTCTATCCCATAGTTCGCTGCTAAAGTTATGACAGTCTTGCATATTGGGCATTTTAAAACAATATTCATGAAATAAGTAATTTAAAATTTATATAAATCGGATGGTAAGAGAGTAGTAAGCTTTCTGTGCCCTATGGTAGGTGACACGCAATAAAGACTTTTAAAACAATGTAAAATGGATTAAATTGTGAAAGGCAATAGAATTATATACTTAAAAGCCCGAATCAACAATAATGTCGGTTTGGGCTTAACCTTGTTTTTACGAAAAAATTAGAGAAGAGTAATAGCAAATGCTATGTAAGAAACAAGCAGAAGTTACCTTAGTTATTCGGAATAAAGAAATCCTCTGGCGAGAAATCATCTTTTGTTTGGTTTGCTCTTTTGGGAGTCCATGTCCTAACATGGATTTTCGGGCTGCCTTCTTCTTGGAAATCCCAAAGCAGGAACACGTATCCGTCGTCGGAGTATTGTCTGCCGTTGTATTGCTGACTGTTCCATTTCTGGCGTAGTCTCACACCGTATATGTTAGGATTTGAGCCATGTCGCATCAGTTCAATGTCCGAAAAGTCAACATTTATGAATTCATTGCCTTTGAACAGACTCCTAAGATTGTTTATATACTGCTGCTTGTTTTGTTTACTGTACATCACTTTCTCATTCACCTTCTGCGAGACACCATCAATGTTGTTTTTACCTAATGTTCTAATAACACGACCAGTAATGATCAGAGCATCATCGCTAAAGATTTCTTGCAGAGCATTGATGTTTTTCTCCACATAGTAGCTTCTGAAGTTCTCCACAAAGTTCAGAATCTCCCTTCTCATTCTAAGATCAACATTTGAGTTGCTACCATGCAGAAGAGCTACATACGAATTGTTGTCGATGGCAGTTCTTACACCCGTGATAACACCTTTCTTATTGAAGCTGATGGTCAACTCCTTATGTATCTCACCCTTGTAAGTATTGTCAATGGGTTTCATCTCCACTGGTATCTGTCTTATCTCATATCCAGTGAAGTCTTTAAGGCAAGGCTGCACATTTTTGTTCCACTCACAACGGAAATGAATATTTGTCCAAAGACTTTTCAAGCCACTCGCAGCCATATCGTCAATGTCAATATTAGTGAGGTTCAACTGGCGATGGTTGGCTTCCGCCTTGTTTATCTCGCTTAGCAAAGACGACACGTTTCTTTCAACATTCACCTTAAGCGATTCGTTGTATATGCCGTCGCTGAATTGGAAAGTCACCTGAGCAGACATCAACGATGAAACCAATACGACATAGAGTAAAAGAATATATCTTTTCATAAAGTTTTGTTTTTTTATATGCAGATTATTTTACACGCACACATATAGGTGCACAATTTTTGAATGATGTCATGCCTTCAGAGTCAACTACCATTCCTGTCTTCACGTCCGTTCTTGCGCCATTTTTCGCTGGTGAGAGAACAGCCACTATTTGGCGGTCTACATTCATCATCACAAGATAACATTCGGTTTGATTGCGCATGGAATTGTATTTGCCCCACGAGTCAATAAGGTTGTTGTCCATAGCCATGTCAAGCAAGTACTGCAATTGGACGTAGGAGCTCACGTCACAAACCTTCTTGATTATGTCTGGCCAGTTAGCCGACCCCAATACGGGTGCTGTATTTGTATTATTGTTGTTAGTATTTGTGTTCACGCTTGTGTTGGGATGGAAAGTCATAGCCTCTTTCTTCTCAACAATGGTTTTAGCCACATACACCAACACCATTACAGCATCGCCACGGTTTACGCTCTTTTGTTGCAAATTAGCCATTATCTTGTCCTCGCCAACCTCCTCTATCTCCATTTCCTCACAGTAGTTGACAATATTCTCCTTAAGATAACTGAACGCAATGTTCTTAGCCTCATCAACACTTGCGGCAGTAGCCTCTGCAGTGAAATATTTGCCCGACAGTTTTATTTCGTTTATAGCCTCAATGGAGTTTTGAGCTAAGCACGATAGAGCGCAAGCAACCAGTGCCACAACAAATGTGCATAATCGTCTTAATGTCATTTCTATTTCTTTGTTTTAATGTCGTTGTAGAGGTTCTTTACATTTGTCGTTGGAGTGTAAAGATATGCTCTTGAATTAAGCACAAGCTTGTTTGTAGCAATATCCTTCACATCACATTCCAGGCTAAAGATATGGTCGTAACCAGTCTCCTTATTATATATAAACATGGCTCCATACAACTTACCATCCCTCATCTCCTCAAAACTGAAATAAGGAATGCAACCTTGACTCTTTACAAACTCCAAAAACTGTCTTACACTGACGGTAGCAGTCTCGTTTTTCTTGTCGCTTGCTATCATCGTTATCGACATCTTGGCTTCGGGAATACTCTCGCAGTTAAGCAACATAGTGTTAGCAATAGTCTGCACAGGATACTTAGGGTCGATCACTGGCACATAGTCCTTCTTTCCGCTAAGCCTATAATATGTAGTGTTGGTGACAGTAGGCAATATATAATTCTTGCCAGGCAGAGTATACAGCGTATCCTCAAGATCTCTAACCGTTCTTAGATTTGCTACGTCAATGTCGCATTCTGCAGGTTGCTGCTTAGGCTTATACGCTTTCAAGTCGCGCATAAAGTTATGCTCAAGTTCCTTGCGTGGCGTACTCAGCAAGAGGTCATATTTTATGGGGATAAGCATATTTACAACTTCCGCATCACCTTCCTTCCATACTGCTTGATACACCTTGTTGTCAATTTTGCCTATAGTAAACGAAGCCGAGTCGGTAATGGCGAGCAAATTGCTCCATCCACCCTTAATAAACTTAGTGTCCATATATTTCAGATTGTTTCTTGTCAGTTTAAATGTCTGGCATAGCAGTCCGCTCTCTATGAACTCAAGTACAGCATTGTTGTCTTTCTGGCGGTAGGCATTGCGGAACAGACTTAATCCTATATGCTCCACCATACCATTGTCGGTCTTCTTGATAACAATCTTATACTTGTCCTTTGGGAAGACAGAATAGCTAACCTTAAGAGTGTCCAGACCATCCAGCTTCAGCTCCGCAGCAACCCTTTTCAGTTCTTCCGTCTTGAACGATATGTTTTGTGCCATGCCTTCTGTTGCAACATACAACAGAAGGACAATGGCAGATAAAATGGTTCTCATATATGTTTAGTTTTTTTATTCAAATGTTAAGCCACGCAGCAATGTAGTCCATGCGTTGTCCACTTTTCCGCGCTTGGCAATCTCTTTTGCCATCTCGGCATCTTTCTTCACACCGCCAAGTCCCTGCTGATAGCATGAAGCAAGATTGTCGGCAGCCTCCTTAGAGAGATAACCGTTCAGTAAGGCATCATTATAATAGGCTATCGCCTTCGATATGTCCTTGTTGACTATCTTTCCAATGAAATACAAGTTGCCAAGTTCACATTTCGCAGGTGCATATCCACCCTCAGATGCCTTTTCGTAGTATTCCACCACCTTGTTCTTGTCTGCCTTCACCCCATTGCTTCCATCAAAATAAATCTTTGCGAGCAGATAGTTGGCATAAGGGTCATCAGCCTTTGCGGCCTTCTCGTAATAAGCCATCATCTTCTTCTCGTTGGCTTTTTTCCACGACTTGTCAGAATAGCAGAGTCCGAGGAGTGTAGAAGCTACGGCAATGTTTTTCTTTTCAAGAATAGTAAGTTCCTTCACAGCCGTAGCATAATCGGGTGTCGTCGATTCCATTAGCGACATGGCATGCACAAACGAGTAGAAGTCGGTGTTCTTCCATCCGTTCTTTATTTCCACATTAGGTTCGTTGAGAAGCTTCTGGAAGTTGTCTTTCATTCCCTTTGAGGCTGCATCGGCAAGCCATTGCAGTGCAATGACATAGTTCTGTTTCACGCCCTGTCCGTTCTTATATATTATACCCACATTCCATACTGCTACAGGATTGCTCTTGGCAGCCGCAAGTTTATACAAGCCCATAGCCTTGGCATAGTCCTGCTGAACGCCGTCGCCCTTATACAGCAAGTCGCCGAGCATCAGCATCGCATTAGGCACATTCTTTTTAGCAGCCTTATCGAGAAAAGCTGCAGCCTGAGCCTTGTCCACCTTAGTGCCTTTGCCATTGCATAGATAATCGCCATATTTATATTCCGACACAGCATCGCCTTTGGTAGCCGCCTTTTGGTAGTAAGGCAAAGCCTCGGCATACATCTTAGCCTGGTCATACAAGGTAGCCACTCTTACGGTCGCCTCAAGCGAGTTGTTGGCTGCAGCCATCTTCAAGTATTTCAGTGCAAGCTCATTGTTCTTCTTTACTGTGTTTCCGCATCCGTTGTAGTAGATGTCGGCAAGCAGGTTTATGTCGAAAGCCGACTTGTTCTTTACAACATTCTCTTCGCGTTGTTTCACCAATTCTGCGTTGCCAGCCTTTATCGACTCCTTATAGAGTTTCATAGCCATCACAGAGTCCTGCTTAATGCCACGTCCTAACTGGTAGCAAAGTCCCATGTTAGCTATAGCCTTCACATGTTTCTGCTTGGCAGCCATACTGAACCATTTCAGAGCCACATCATAGTTCTGCTTCACTTTCTTGCCAGAGTAGTAGTAAGTGCCGAGAGTGTTTTGAGCCTCGCTGTTACCCTTCTTGGCATCATCGGTCAACTTCCTCACCTCTACAGAGTCAGCATTCACTGCCGCAGGCTTAGCCTGCTTGTTTGGTGTAGCCTTTTTCTGAGCCGTGGCATTATAGGCAGCAAACAAAGCCATTGCCACAGTCAGCATTATATATTTATATCTCATAGTTTTTGTTTGTTTTATTGATTTAACATGCCTTTATGATTCAAGGTTCACAACGTCGTCCATAGCATTGTCCACAACAGCATCCGTAGTGTCGTCGCTATCGTTCTGTGCCAAATATCCATAGTCATCATTGTTAGTGCCAATGATACTTTCGGTGTCGCTCACAGTAAGAGTAGAAGGCACCTCAGCCAACACATTGCCAGTATCGTCGGTTACGACATCATACGAGCCATTTCCGTTTACGTCCACCATATACAGGCTTTCGCCATTGTCACCTACAATCTGTGCAGCTGTCAACACCTCACCGTCAACGGTTTCCACAGTTCCCACCGCTGCAATGTCCATGTTCTCCATGTCGATGTCGGTAGGGTCAACCATTATAACGTCGTCTGTCAGGTTCTGTGCCACGAGGGTAGGATCAACATCAGGAATATCGTCTACGTTGACTTCTGCGTTCACCTCATTAGTAGAGGCCTCATTAGCCGATGGTCCATTGGTTTGAGCCGGTTCTTCTACAGTAGCCTGTGGTTGTGGCTCTGTGGTAGATGCTGTTGCAGCATGTTCTGCTGTTTGTGTTGTTGCACTTGCGGCATTGTCTTGTGCTGCGTTGTGAGTGTTTGTAGCCTGTGTTGTTGCATCGTTGTCATTCGTCTCTTCTGCAATAGGAGCAGTAGGGTTATCCTCTATGGAATCCACAATATCTATGTCTTCCTCACCTCTTATAATATCGGCAGTTACCATAACACCTGCACCAGCCATAGCTGCTCCAGCTAATGCTGCACCTTTCTTTAAGTTCTCTTTTGAGTTTTCGTTGATGTTCAAAGCCTTTGTCTCCATAATCAATGTTTTTATTGGGTTTATATTTCTGTTTTTACTTTTATTTCTGATGCAAAGATAGGACTTAATTATATCTCAGCCAAGTCTTTTTCTTCATGTTACTTCAGAGGCTAAGTTTATTTGACGAAACCAAGGGCTTCTCTGACGAAGTCGAAAAATCGGCTTTTTATTGTTTTCCTTGGCTTGTCTATTGTGTAGGTTATGTTTTCTTTATCCTCAGTGTCGTCATAGTCTATGTCATCTATCTCTACGATATAAGCCGTGTTGTTGTCGTGGCTGTTCCTGCATATAGCCGCCAGTTCTTTTGTTCTCTTTTCAAGAGAATTGTCGGATGTCAGTATCTCAGCCAAGTCGGCGTTGTCGACCATACCATATACTCCATCCGTACATAGCATAAACACATCATGTGGCTTTATGTCGCGTATCAGGGTTATTGTCGGAGTCATATAGCGGTCTTTGTCGTCAGTAACGAACAAACATTTTGTTATGACATTACCTTTAGGATGATTCTTGGCTTCTTCCGGCTTTATCTCTCCACTGTCGAGCAAGTCATTTACGAGCGAATGGTCCTTGGTCTGAAATACCACTCCTTCGCCCTTGCGTATCTGATAGATACGGCTGTCGCCAAGATGTGCCAAGAGCATTCCTTCATTGGTCTTTGCCATAAAAGCAAGTGTTGTAGCCATTGATGCACAAACTGCCCTGTTTTTGTATAATGTCTTGTATGCTTCGTTTGTAAGTCTTACAATGTCTGCTGCTTTTAAATTGCAACAGTCGTTATTAGCAAGATTATGTTCGAACGATTGACAAACAAGACTGCTGGCTATCTCACCATGGTCACTGCCACCAACACCATCGCATACAACAAAAAAAGAAGTGCGGGCTGTTGGTTCTGTTGGTGAAAGACAGTCTTGTTGAGAAGGGCGGTTACCAAGCTGAGAGAAAAACTCTACTTTATTTATAAGAATCTGCATAGTTTATGCTGTATGAAAGAGTGGAAAACTCGAAACAAGAAGTCGTTACTCGGAGAGAACCAAGCGGAGCCCAAGGTCGATGACGCGGTAAGCAGGCGTGGCACTTAAACGGAACGACGAGCGACAGAACCTGGCACTGAAGCACCAGCCACCCCCACGGTACACGCGGTCGGACCCACTATTAGCACCAGTTGGATTTACCTGTGAGGAACTACTGTATGTTCCATACCAATCTTGACACCACTCCCATACGTTGCCACTCATATCATATATACCCAATTCGTTGGGCTGCTTTGTACCAACGGCATGAGTCTTATGGCCGCTATTATCGTCATACCAAGCAACATCAGAAAGTTTCCTGCTGCCACAATACTGATAACCTCGGCTTTTGTTGCCACCACGGGCAGCATATTCCCATTCGGCTTCGGTGGGAAGACGGAACGTTTTGCCGGTTATACGGTTCAGCTTGCTGATAAATTCTTGACAGTCGTCCCAACTAACTTTCTCTACTGGCAAGTTGTCACCCTTGAAATATGAAGGATTATTACCCATCACTGCTTTCCATAAAGCCTGAGTCACCTCGTATTTGCCAATGTAATAGTCATTGGTCAGAGTTACACTATGAGTAGGTTTCTCATAATTATATGGTTTTTTCATCTCTGGTGTCGCTCCCATGGTGAACGTTCCCGCCTCAACACGAACCATATCAATGCTGATGCCATCCTTTACGGGGATGGTTATTGTATTGCCAGACGATGAGGTATGTGTTGTCAACACTCCCGACAAAGAGGCTGTCTGACCCTCCAAGATGCTTACTGTCTTGCTGTCCGTGCCATAGCCGTCTTTCTTTATTTCAACCTTATGATTGCCCACCATGATACCATTAAACACACGTGGGCTTTGTCCAACCTTCTTACCGTCAATATAAACATCAGCACCAAAGGGCTTGTAGTTTATAGAGAGGTTACCTTGTATGGCTGCGAGTTCAGCAAAAGCCACATCAAGCCTTTGTTGTTGAGACAGATTGATAGTGCGCTGCTGACTGCGGTAGCCCTCCTTCTTTGCTTCGATAAGGTGCATACCCTCCTTAAGACTTCCTGTCCAAGGAGCCATGCCAACGGATTTCTTGTCGACATATAGCGACACGGCAGGTGTGGGGCAAGTGACAGAGACTGTAGCCATAGCAGAGAGAAGGCTGACATTGATGGGAGTCATGTCGCTGCTGCTGATGGTGAACGTGCCACTCTTGGAGATATAACCTCCTGCCTCCACCTTATATGTATGACTGCCATAAGGAAGCATGGCTGAATACTCACCGTCGGTGGAACTTGACTGTAGCACACCGTCGATACTAACCTTTGCGTCTTTGGGCGAAACAGTGAGTGCATAGAAGTTGCCTCCTGCATCTACGGGACCTATCACATTGCCCGATGCTGTAATAATTAACTCATACGTGCGGTTGCTCTCCAACTTCTCTACGCCATAATCGGCAAATGTCACCATGACGGGGGCATAGTTGGCATGCTTTACTTTCAACTGTCGGTTGCCTTGCGGCATATACACCCAGTATTCGCCAGTCTTGTTCTCTACATTGCCCATGATACCGCCCTCAAACTGCACTCCTTGCAGTCCGATGCCAACCTTTATTAAGGCACAGTTGCGGTCGTTCAAGTCTTTGCGAGGCTGAGTCTGGGCTGTCAAGTCGCTTCCTGCGAGCTTGAACGACTCCACTGTAAGCTTTTGGGCAAATACCGTTGATATTGCTGCAAAGAGCAAGACGAAGGATAAAAGTATATTTCGCATAGTGTTTATCTTAATTGTTTATGTACTTATCATTATTCACCATTCAGCACCCATTTCCAAACAGGCACAATCTCAATTTTCAACCCATCACGCTCCACAAATCCCTCATCCTCGTATGTCACTATTAGTGCCCTTTTTAGATGATATAAAGAATTTAGAGCTACCAAGGCTTTTATCTCACGCTCCAATGTTGCCTTGTCGCTCATCCTATAACTGGCTTGCACAGCCAGCCCCTCATCGGGCACATAGAAGTCTACCTCTATATTGCGATTGAAATAATAGATGCCACTGCCATACTTCTTATATAATGTTATGGCACATAGGTTTTCAAGCAACAGAGTGTCGGGGGTGTTGATGAAGAGGTGCAACAGTCCGTTGTCCACAAAATAGTGCTTCTTCACTGTTTCTTTTTCTGTGAACTTTGAGGCATAGTTGTCTAATGATATCAACAAGCATGACTCCTGCAAGTATCTCACATACTCCATAATAGTTGACGGACTACATGGAACACCTGTCGACTTAACCAAATTGCTCAATCTGTTCAACGAGCAGGGTTGCATCACGCTTTCTGCCAAACGACGCACACAAAGACGCAGGGCATCCTCGTTCTTTATCTTATGGCGTACAATGAGGTCGTTGAAGAATATGCGGTTGTACAAGCTGTTGAGCCAGATGCGCTTCTCACGGAAGTTGACCAATTCCGGGAAACCTCCCCATTCAAAGTAAGTTCTGAAATGACGCTGCAACTCATTAGCCTTTCTGCCATACTGCCATCCTCCTGCAATGTTTACACCGACAGCCGTAAGATATTCACTAAAGCTATACGGAAAGACATTCACGCTAAGATACCTGCCTCCCAAAACGGTCTCTATGTCACGGCTCAACATCTTGGCGTTGCTGCCAGTCACATAAACACGATACTTCAAGTTGGCAAGACGGCGCGCAAAGTTAGCCCAACCGTCCACATTCTGTATCTCGTCAAAGAAGAATATCGGCTGACCGCTATACATGCTGTGATAAGCCTGAAGTATAAGGTCAAAGTCAGTAGCTGCCATCCCTTGTAGACGCTCATCGTCGAAATTGACATAAACTATGTCCTCCAACAGCTTTCCCTCTGCCAATAATTGCTGCACACGTTGATACAACAAATAGGACTTTCCTGCCTGTCTTACGCCCACAAACACATAGTTGCCATACTCTTCCAAGTCAAGAGGACGCTCCACCAACGGTATGCTTCCTATATATTCTTGATTCTCAGAGATTATCGTTCTAAATATTTCCTTATCCATACTTTACTTTTTCCTACAAAGATATGATTTTTATTCGGTGGCACAAAATAAAAAACGACGTTTTTGTTCGGTGGCAGCGAATAAAACAATTAAATAACATCTCGTTTTAAGGCTTAGGGCATTAATAATAAGAGTGGATAACTCGAAACAAGAAGTCGTTACTCGGAGAGAACCAAGCGGAACCCAAGGTCGTTGTAGCGGACGTCAGGCGTGCTGAAGTAACGGTACGACGAGCGACAGCACCCGGTATCGCCGTGCCAGCTACCACCACGGTACACGCGGAAGGATCCACTATTAGCACCAGTTGGATTTACCAGTGAGGAACTATTGTATAAGTCATACCAATCTTGACACCACTCCCCTACATTACCACTCATATCATATATACCCAACTCGTTTGGCTGCTTTGTACCAACGTAATGAGTCCCTTCTCCACCATACCCATACCAAGCAACATCAGAAATGTTATTGCTGCCGCTATACTGATAGCCTCGGCTTTTGTTGCCACCACGGGCAGCATATTCCCATTCGGCTTCCGTGGGAAGACGGAACGTCTTGCCGGTTATACGGTTCAGCTTGCTCAAGAATTTCTGACAATCTTTCCAACTAACTCGCTCTACTGGGAAGTTGTCGTACTTGGGAGATGAAGGATTATTACCCATCACGGCTTTCCACAAAGCCTGAGTCACCTCGTATTTGCCAATATAATAGTCATTGGTCAGAGTTACACGATGGGTAGGTTTCTCATCATCTTCTGGATTCTTCATCTCCGCTGTCGCTCCCATAGTAAACGTTCCTGCCTCAACACGAACCATATCAATGCTGATGCCATCCTTTACGGGGATGGAGATATTATTAACTTTAGTAACAGGAGTTTGCTCCATTGGTTGCTGAGCCACTATTGGTTGGGAAACAATACTTTGTTGTGTTGCCATTGCTTCTTTCGTCAGCGTTATTTGTAGGTTGCTGGGTGCGGAGGCTTTCAGCTTTACTGTTCCTTCCTCCGACTCATACCCATCACAAGCAACAATATACGAGTGTTGACCTACGGGCAATGTAGTCTGTGCTACGCCATTCGTGCCCTTCACCATTTTGTTGTCCACAAGCACCGTAGCATATGATGGAGAGTAGCGCATGGTTAGTCGTTGTTTCTGTGCAACTTGTGTACTACCCGAAGCAGTAATGATGAGTTCATACGTGCGGTTACTCTCCAACTTCTCCACGCCATAATCGGCAAATGTCACCATAACGGGGGCATAGTTGGCATGCTTCACCTTCAGCTGTCGGATGCCCTGCGGCATATACACCCAATATTCGCCAGTCTTGTTCTCTACATTGCCCCTGATACCGCCCTCAAACTGCACTCCTTGCAGTCCGATGCCAACCTTTATTAAAGCACAGTTGCGGTCGTTAGTGTCCTTGCGAGGCTGCGTTTGGGCAGTGAGGTCGCTTCCAGCAAGCTTGAAGGATTTTACCGTCAGCTCTTGGGCAAGAGCTGATGATATTGCTGCAAAGAGCAAGACGAAGGATAGAAGAATATTTCGCATAAAATTTATATTAGTTTTTTTCGGCTACGCCAAAATTTTACTCGATGTTTTTGAGGCTTAGGACATTAATCATAAGAGTGGATAACCCAAAACAAGAAGTCGTTACTCGGAAAGAACCAAGCGGAGCCCAAAGAAGGTGCAGCCGAGGTTAGGCGAGCTGCCGTCACGGCACGATGAGCGACAGAACTTGGGAACGTAACACCAGCTACCTCCACGGACCACGCGGTCGGAACCACTATTAGCACCAGTTGGATTTACCTGTGAGGAACTACTATATGCTCCTTTCCAATCCTGACACCACTCCCATACGTTGCCACTCATATCATATATACCCAATTCGTTGGCTTGCTTTGTACCAACGCCATGAGTCTTGCTTCCACTATTATTCCCAAACCAAGCTACATCTAAGATATTATTGCTGCCACTATACTGATAACCTCGGCTTTTGTTGCCGCCACGAGCGGCATACTCCCATTCGGCTTCCGTGGGAAGACGGAACGTTTTGCCGGTTATACCGTTCAGCTTGCTGATAAATTCTTGGCAGTCATCCCAATTAACCCGCTCAACAGGCAAGTTATCACCCTTGAAATATGAAGGATTATTGCCCATCACGGCTTTCCATAAAGCCTGAGTCACCTCGTATTTGCCAATATAATAGTCATTGGTCAGAGTTACACGATGAGTTGGTTTCTCATCAGCATCTGGATTCTTCATCTCCGCTGTCGCTCCCATGGTAAACGTTCCCGCCTCAACACGAACCATATCAATGCTTATTCTACCCTTTACGGGAATAGAGATATTATCAACATTAGTAACTGGAGTTTGCTCCATTGGCTGCTGAGCCACTATTGGTTGGGAAACAATACTTTGTTGTGTTGCCATTGCTTCTTTCGTCAGCGTTATTTGTATATTGCTCGGTGCTGAAGCTTTAAGCTTAACCATGCCTTCTTCCGACTCATACCCATCACAAGCAACAATATACGAGTGCTGACCTACGGGCAATGTCGTCCTTGCTACGCCATTCGTGCCCTTCACCATTTTGTTGTCTACAAGCACCGTGGCAGATGATGGAGAGTAGCGTATGGTTAGTCGTTGTTTCTGTGCAACTTGTGTGCTACCCGAAGCAGTAATGATGAGTTCATACGTGCGGTTACTCTCCAACTTCTCCACGCCATAATCGGCAAATGTCACCATAACGGGGGCATAGTTGGCATGCTTCACCTTCAGCTGTCGGATGCCTTGCGGCATATACACCCAATATTCGCCAGTCTTGTTCTCTACATTGCCCCTGATACCGCCCTCAAACTGCACTCCTTGCAGTCCGATGCCAACCTTTATTAAAGCACAGTTGCGGTCGTTAGTGTCCTTGCGAGGCTGCGTTTGGGCAGTGAGGTCGCTTCCAGCAAGCTTGAAGGATTTTACAGTCAGCTCTTGAGCAAAGGCTGATGATATTGCTGCAAAGAGCAAGACGAAGGATA
>CDZI01014741.1_pt1 | contig 33796 bp, 28 predicted proteins | sample 554811 | NCBI WGS metagenome assembly CDZI01 (sample SAMEA3182110, study PRJEB8094) | gut metagenome | biome: human; feature: gut; material: Stool; isolation source: human stools | place: Canada | collected 2013-04-23
AGTGTCCCTCTAATATATCAAGGCATTATTGCCTGACTTAAAATTGCATTGCCTCGCTGTCCTTCAGACCGTGCTGGAAGAACATGATATAGTAGATGGGGATATAGATGATTTTTCCCTTCGTGGAGACCGTTCGTTCATTGGACACAACGAAGGCTTTCTGGATATGGTAGTCTTCATTCTTCACGAAGTTATTCAGCGCACTGTGGATGGTGTAGTCCTTACCGGACTTTACTTCAATAGGGACGGCGGATAAGGTGGCATAATCGTCGATGAGGAAATCCACCTCACCTTTATGGCGATTGTCATAATAGAACAGTTCGTAACCATGTGCGATAAGTTCGCTGGCTACGACGCTTTCATAGACGGAGCCGAGATTGATGCTGGCTTCATCGTCCAGCACAGCGCGGATGTTATTGCCATAAAGGATGCCGGTCAGGATACCCACATCATTCAGGTATAGCTTCAGCAGATTTTTCCCTGTGGACTCAACCAGCGGGAATACTGGGTTAGAGATAGCCTGAACATTGAGGGCAATACCCGCGCTGATCAGATACTCGAACTCGTCTTGATAATCTGCGAAGGTCTTTCCCTTCTTATCTTCTATGCTCTGTGCTACGACACGCTTTTTCTTATTCTCCATGTTGGAGGGGATCAGGTCATAGATGCGGCGGATCTTCAGCTTACGCTCCTCGTCATACTTGGATGCATCGGCGGCATAGTAATCGTGAATCTCCTGTTGGATCTCACGGACGAGCTGAATATTGTGGTTTTCCAGATAGGAATTGACTGCATCCGGTAGACCGCCGACCAGCAGATACTTCCGAAAGTAGTCCATCATTTTGTTGTGGGTCGGCCCATCCAGTGCCTCCAGCCGCTCGAACTTCTTCCGCACGGCAGAGATGGCAAACTCGTTCAGCCCGTTGGCATAGAGAAATTCCTCGAAGTCCAGAGGGAACATCCGAACTTTACGGATGCTGCCCATGGGGATCGATGTGGTCTGTGACAGTGTCACGCCCAACAGGGAGCCGCTGGCAATATAGGTAAAGCGATCATCTTGGGATAGGAATTTCAGCAGCGTCAGCAGATGAGGATATGCCTGGATCTCGTCGATAAAAATAAGTGTGTTGTCTTTCTGCTTCATCTTGCTGCCTTCCAGCATACTGACTTGTAGGTAGAAGTCCTCGACGGTTTTCGTTTCGGCGAATAGCCGAGGGCCGATGGAGTCCTCCACCATATTGATCTCGATGAAGTTTTCAAACAGTTTATGTCCCACATGTCGGATGATATAGGTTTTTCCAACCTGACGCGCACCGTCTATCAGAAGGATTTTCTTTGAATCGCTTTGCAGATGATCTTCAATAAGAGATTCGATTTTCCGAAACAGCATCGTTGCCCCTCCTCGTAATGACTTTTCAATAGGATTATACATCACATGGAGCAACTTTTCAATATAATTTTGTCGAGGCTGTCGTCACTTTTTAAAATTGCAGATGATAGGTTGTAGCAGTCAAGAAAAGTAGACACGAAAAATATTTATTTTTGATTAGCTTTTTCAAAAGTGGACATGATGATTCGATGCCCTGCATGGTCCGTGCTTGCAAGGGATAGCGGTCTATCAAAACTCCAACAAACAGTTGCAGTTGGTACTGCTGAAGAAGTCGCGGCAACACGCAAATCTGTTTCCGTGCTATTGGCAGAACGCAACCAGATGTGTCGGCTCAATAAGTAGCTTTTGAGAGAATGATTCTCTGCCGACGCTCACCATGATCAGGAAAAATAGGGTACAGCGCAGCAAAATCACTGTACCCTATTTTCTTCCAGCTGAGTCCTGACGAAAGGGGTATCTCCAACAAATTTACTGTACCCTACTTTAATAAGTTAAACTGCAAGATTGTGGTAGAAATGGAGGCACCCGCAGCAATTTTACTGTACCCTATTCTGAGAAAAACTCCTTCATCACAGCGTCCAGCCGCTTCTTCAGATTCTCCAGCGGAAGTTCCAGACGGTCCGCTGCCCGCTGCAGATAATCCTCATCCAAGAGCAGGCCGCAGCGATTGATCGTCGCGGCCAACGCATACTTGGTGTTTCATTTGCGGCTTATACTGTACTGTGGTGACCTTTGCCTTGCCCACGGCAAAAAGCGGTGTTCTGCGGCTGTCCTACATATTCGGAGTAGCTGCTATTTTCTTCCAGTTGAGTCTCGAGGAAAGGGGCATCTCCAACAAATTTACTGTACCCTACTTTAACAAGTTAAATGGTGAAATTTGCAGTGGAAATAGAGGCACCCGCAGCAATTTTACTGTACCCTATTCTGAGAAAAACTCCTTCATCACAGCGTCCAGCCGCTTCTTCAGATTCTCCAGCGGAAGTTCCAGACGGTCCGCTGCCCGCTGTAGATAATCCTCATCCAAGAGTGGGCCGCAGCGATTGATCGTCTCGGCCAACGCATAGACAGCACCTTTGAGATAGCTCTCCTCAAGCTGCTCACAGCACGCTCCGTTATATTGCGTCCGGTAAATCGCCATCGTTATGCGGTGCTTGATTTTATCGTCAATTCGTTCCGTGGCAGCGGTACCGTCAATATCATCCCGCCAGTAATACCGAATCAGCCGCTCCGCATCCGCCTGCGGAAGCTCCGGGAGCAGCGCACGCAAATACTCACAGGTGTCTGCTTGGTCAAGCCCCATAACTTTACAGACCCTGACTGCGCCCCTTGCCTGCCCCTCCTGCCAGAACGACTCCTGTGACCACCGAAGCTGAAGCTCCTGAACTTGCTTTGCCATCCGAGACCGCATAGTGTCCCCCCTCCTTTACGCAAAATCTTCCCGTCATATTGCTTTTGCTCAGGGTTGGTGTATCACTTTTCTTCGGGATGCTCCATCTCTTTCAGCTTGGCATCCAGTCTCGCCCTCAGTTCTCCCAGAGAGAGGTTTAGAGAATCCGCCTCATTCTGGAGGCAGCTATCGTTAAGGGAAATCCCATAATCCTTGATAACCCCTGCCAGTGCTTTTACGGTGCCATTGATATAGCCTTCATCAAAGGACTTGCAGTATTCTTCCCCGTACCACACGCGGTTGATCTCCCTGTCCGTGCGGCGGTCGATTTCATAGTCGATTTTCGCCACAGCATTTGCACTGCTTTCTTCCTTCCAGTAATACCGGGCGAGCCGTTCCGCGTTCACCTGCGGAAGTTCCGGGAGCAGGGCCTGCAAATGCTGTAAAGCATCCGCAAAGTCCAGCCCCATGGCCTTACAGGTCCTGATCGCACCTCTGGCTTGTCCCTCCTGCCAGTATAGTTCACGGGCCCACTGAAGCTGAAGCTCCCTCATTTGGTCCATTGTCCAAAGCAACATGACATGCTCTCCTTTCATGATTTCTCGCAAGCCCCCGGCTTTAGCCGTGGGGTTACCGGCTATTCGTCCAACAATGGGTATTCCTTGAATGCCAGCATTCCGGTCTTCTTCTCCAAGTTCTTTTCTCTTGTATTTCTTCTTTTGCTTTATACCACAATACGGCATTTGTGTCAAAACGCGAAGTCAAAACACAAAATTTGACGGCAATTTTGATTTGAGGTATCATATTCGGATAAAATGAAGTTATATCTCAATTTTATGGCAGGCAGAGCACTTGGCCAAAGTCCCATTGCCGAACCAACAAAGGCCATTGGCACAGTGAGACCTGCGTCATTGGCCTTTTTACACCCTGAACTACGTCCCGGGCCGGGCGCAGAGATGCTCAGACGGGCAGTGATGAGCACGAACACTTGGTTCGCTTTGCAACAAGCTGAATGCAGTGGAGGTAAGCAATATGGTATTCCAAGTTACCGTATATACGGAGGACGATGGCAGCATCACACTCTCCATGGATGATATGGACCTTGCTGTCAATGCGCCCTCGAAAGAAGCGGCTATCAAAGCGCTGTGCCGGGATATGGTGGAGTATGCGGAGGAATACCGCAAAGAGTTTGCCGTGTATTCCGCAGCGCCTAACAGGGCCGCACACGCCCCTCTTGTGGAAGAAATACTGGCCGCGACGCCGCAGGAACTGCGTGATGCCCTCGTGTTCCACCCGGAGCAGATGCGTCCAAAACATCCGCACAAGACCGTCACGGAGCGTTTGGAGGAATACTACCATACGCCCGTAAATCAAATAAACCCCACAAAAGAAGATGAGATCGACTGGGGCAAACCGCAGGGAAATGAGATTTGGTAACGCATTCGAGTCAGGGCTTCACTTTGCCAGCGTCTCATACGCGATACGGTTTTTCTCCATGAGCTGCTCGGAAATCTTCCTCACATCTTCATCACTTGCCTGACAGGGCTTCATTTGGAGCACCAAGCGAATAAATTCTTCCCGGTCTTTGACAATGGTATAGGGCGCATATTCGCCGTATGCGGCAGGGCGGCTGATGGTAACGAGCTGTAAGTGCTCTAAGGAAGTTGCCGCCTGCAAATCGTGCTTCAGCTCGACAAGCTCGGGGCCATGCTCTATGGGCATGGCGTAGCACCCGTGTTGATAAAAGTCTTTCGCAACCAGATAAGGCATATCAGAACTCCTTCTCCGGGCGTTGCTTATAGGCCTCCAGAATACTGGATGGGCCTTCCCGCCACATTCCCGTCTCCAAATCATAGATGGCATCGTAGACTGGTGATTTTATCAGCTTTTTTAATGCATCGATTCCTGAAATTCCCTGCTCCGCAGCAAGCATTTGTGCCGCCATTGTAAGGGCTCTGTCAGCCGTAAATTTTTTTGAGGGTGCTCTCATGGGAGCATCCTTTTTTTGAAATTTTAAGGCATGGATGGCTTGCTCTGTCCTGAAGCAATAATGTTCTGACAGCTGTTCCGGGAAAACATGAGAAAGGGCGGAATTTATGGCATCTTCACTTTCCGGCGTCCCATAGGATTCTGCCAGATAGGCTGTCAGAATCATGCTTGTATGGTCATCAGGACGCTTTCCGATTATCACATCATAATCGGAATATCTGCTGAGAATGTCCTGTGTCAGTTGCTCCCTATAGACATCGTTTTTGAAATTTACCGCGGCAAATTGAAGCCACTCTGCCGTTGTAGACTCAAACCGAAATACCTTCAGGGGAACGTTCTCATCCAATTCAAATATCGAAACGACACCCCTGTCATAGTCTGACTCCTTTTCCAAAAGTCGCTGCTCCCGCCGCACGCGGGTACGAGCGGCAGCTGCTGCCTGTGCAGAATCAGGGGTCAGATAGAAGCCAGAGCCGAGTTCTTTCTTCGTGGCATCCGTTTGCAGTTTCGGATCAGTGACCGTGCGGTCGCTTCCGTGATAAAGAATCATTCTATGGTCACCCCGTTATTCCTGAGCAAAGCATCGATGTCATTCAAAATTTCACCATCGCCGTCAAGCTGTACCGACTCGTAGCAATCCGAAAGGATTTCAAAAACCTCATTTTCTTCAAAAAGCTGGAGCGCAGTCATTTTGTCCAAAGAGTGACGCTTCATAAATTTTTGGAAGAGACTGAGCTGCGTATAAAGCACATCGGATTCGCTGTATTCAAATGCATCCATAGGCAACCCCTCTTCATTTGCCTCAAAAACGCGCAACAGTTTTATTTTGCGGGTACAATTAAAATTGTCCATTGATATAACGCAATTATACCGAACCTGCGTCAAAATAGCAACATATCGGTACGCTCCGCAGGGGTTCTGTCAATTTTGAGAGTTCTCCCCGCCGTCACACAGCATCGTACCGCTGCTTCCGGCTTTTGGGAGATTCCGGGAGTGTCATGGCCAGCTGCCCGGATGATCCGGCCCATACCCGCAGTCGATAACGCCGCCCGGATCGCCGACACAGTTTCCCATTCTTACACGCAGTCTTTGTGATCTGCGTGTCGCGCTCTCATACTTACGAGGTCTTGATCTCGTTTTCCGCAAAATACCGGCAGCCGCATCCGTGTCTGCCAGTATTTGTGCGTGCATAATATGTCTCATGTGAGTTTTGTCCGAGTGTTTCTGTCGGGTGCCGCCCGACCTTGTCACGCGTGAAAAAAGCAGCTGCCACAAAAATAAGCCTTTCGCTTACTTGTGGCAGCTGCTCTGCTCTTGGTGCGGTCTTATCTCAATGAATTTATCAGGAAGCTTCCATCAATGTGCTGAGCTGGTAGACTTTCTGGCTGGACTTTTCGCCGGTCTTCCAGAAGAATTTGCCGGTAAAGCCATATACAATGGCCAGTACAGGGCACAGCCAGCAGAACATGGCAAAGGGCAGATACGACATGGTGGAGACCCCCAAGGTGCCCGCCATATAGGTGCCGCACAGAGACCACGGAACCAGAGGACTGATGATCGTGCCGGAGTCCTCCAAGGTACGGGAGAGGGTCTGGGGCAGGAGGTTTTTCTTCTTGAACTCGCCGATATACATTCTGCCGCCCACCACAATTGCCAAGGTCTGAGATGCCGTTGCCATCAGCAGCAGCGTGCACGTCAGGACAACAGCGGTGACAAGCCCGCCGGTAGACTTCACCAGAGGATCCATTTTGGATAGCAGAGCCTCCAGCAAGCCGGTCTTTTCCATGATGGAGCCGTACAGCATACCGAGGATGCCCAGAGCCGCCGTCCATAGCATACTTTGCAGCCCGCCTCTGTTCACCAGCCGGTTGAACTCGGGCAGCGCGGTGTCAATGGAGAATCCGCTGTCCAGAATATTCAGAATGCCGGAGAGCGTCTGCCCCTGAACGAGCATCGCCAACACCACAGCCACCAGAGTGGAGACCATCAGCGTGGGAATGGAGGGACACTTGCAGACCGCCATGACAATGACCGCCACGGCGGGCAGAAGCAGCAGGATATTCATGTGGAAGTTTTCCTGAATTGCCGCCGTCATCATGGTCACCATCTCGGAGTCCACGGAGCTGGCATCATACTGCAAGCCCAGCAGGCCATAGACGATCAGCGTGACAACAAAGGCGGGGCCGGTGGTGTACATCATGGACTTGATGTGGTCGAACAGGTCGGCCTCCGCCACAGCAGGAGCCAGATTGGTGGTGTCGGACATGGGGGACATCTTGTCGCCCAGATAGGCTCCGGAAACAACGGCTCCGGCTGTCATGGCGGGGTTGACGCCCAGCCCCATGCCGATGCCCATAAGCGCCACGCCGATGGTGCCCGCGGCGGACCACGAACTGCCAATAGGGATGGCGATGATCGCGGTGATGAGGCAGGACGTCAGCAGAAATACAGAGGGGTTGATGAGCTTCAGTCCCCAGTAGATAATCATGGGCACCGTGCCGCATGCAATCCAGGATGCCACCACGCAGCCAATGGTCATCATGATGATCGTGGGCTGAATGCAGATCGCGAACTCCCGACACTAACACCCTAGGATAAGGCATCTTACTTGCTGTCTGCAAATCGCTGACTTTTTTGGATTTTACCAGATTCTTTAATAGCACGTTGGAATAGCAAGACTTTCCCGCGTATTGAAGCACTTATTTGACCCGGTTTAGGGGGGATGTAACCGTACTAACCGGAAATCCGGTTGGAGCGGCAAGTACCTTCTATCGCTTTACAGGAAACGCCGCCCGTTGTCCTGTTGGGCGGCGTTGTTTTCGTCATTTTGAATTTTTAGAATAAATCCCTCTTGCCGACTGCCAGCAAACCGTTGATATATCTGTGTTTTCTGAAATCCTATAATTACACTCCGACCAAGTAATGATAATCCGAACTACATTATCCAAGTGGGTAATGTGTTCGGATTTATCATTTCTATCGAGAATATATTATAGCATGTAGATGGCAAGGGCAGGATACGACAAATTCTTGAGTTTTCCAAACTTATCCTTTATAATAATTCTACGGTGAGCCTTTGCGCCACCAAGGTAGCCGTGTGGGCGTATTCCCATGCGGCTTAATTTTTAGGAGGTAAATGTGATGGCCAATGAACGATGGAATTCTCCATTTCCCCATACAATTGCATTTGTACTGTTCAAGGAGCACTTCACCGAACTAAACCATGTATACTGGGCACATGTTCCGGCGGCCAGCACAATTGAGAAGAAGGCCTTGGAAGCGTTAAAATCTGAAGACGCAGATCCTAAGCGCTACTTTTTGATTCCAGACAAAGATGATCGTCGAATTCCCAAAACATACGCTCAATGGAAATCTTTCTATCGAGAGTTTTCAAACTATACTCGACTAAATATGTTAATGCTCTTAAGCTCGTGCTTTGAAACATATCTTCGCACAATTGTTTCCCTTTCATTGGAATCTAAACCAGGAGTAATCATTAAAGCACCTGATGCTGTTGACGGCTGGTTTCTGTTTCGAAAGAATAGCGACTATGGAAATTATGGGAGCAAAGATTATCAATTCTTGGAAGAAATCGGTTCTGTCTGCCAAGGTGATTGGAATTCACGTGCAAATGCATATATAAAACATTTCGGAAATATGCCACTCTCGGCAACAGAAATCTCTGAGTTAGATGATCTTCGGCAGAAAAGAAATTTGGTTGGGCACTATTTTGGCCGTGAAAAGCAGAAATATGAGGCCCCCTTATTTTTCGAACCGAGTCCAGTTCAGCGTATCTCACATGATAAGCTCATTAAATATTTTAATGTTGTTTACGAAGCTGTAGAGAATATTGACAGACACCTTCATCAGAACTTTATTGGCTCATACGATGTTATGAAGTTTTTTTATATACATGCGGTAAACCAAAATACCATTGACAATGCCGCTGGTGATCAAGCGAAAGAATTGCAAAAACTCCTTGGCAGTTTAGGATTTTCGCCTGTCGGGGCAGAGTATTATAGAAATATTATTACTTACACATTGATTGAGGATGAAGATGATACCTGTAGATATAATCGAAAAGTGTGTATTGCTACAATTAGGCGGAGATTGAAAGAGTCAAATGTATCTTTACAAAGAGAAGGGCATCCGATCACTTTTTCTAAGTATCACTTCCAACTTTTCTCAACTGTCTTTGCTTTCCGTGGGAATTCTGAGTACTGCAAAAAATATGTGCGCAACGGGAAAACCGAGTTTTTCTATTCGGCAAAGGCTATCGATCTTATCGTTAGTCAAATACAAGCTGACCCAACAACCGTAATCAGCAATCTTCAAGCCCAGAGAAATAAATGCACTAAAAATTGATAAACCGGATACTGCGAGGTGTCCTTAGGAGCGAAGAAGAATTACAGACAAACGCAAAATTTATGGATGTATGTAAAATGAGACAGTTTCCCTGTTCTTTCGGCTTAATATCATCGCCTCCTTTTGGCAAACGAACAATATCACAGAAAGCAGGAAATAGCTACCGGAAAGGACAGAATATTTGCAGGAAAATAACTGTTCCGAACGATGCCGCTTGTTGCCTTTCTTGTCATTCTTGTTAGCTGCTGATCAAATGACAAGAATCCGGTTCGGCATCAAATATTGGCTCCGGCCAAATAGCGTTTCAGAAGGAACGCGCAGAAATAAGGGAAGGTAAAATATCCACGGCTTCAATACCGTCATATCTGACACAATGACCTGGCGAGGCCGATCTACGGTATCTCAAGTTGTGAAGATAAGATTGGATCCATTTGGATATCTGCTGTTTTTGCTCCAGGAGCTGCCCAAACTGGGAGAAAAGCCTGTCGACGAACAGTTGAGGGATTATTTGCCTTGGTCAACAACAATACCGGCATACTGCCGGAAGAAATAAGGATGCGCGATATGGAGAAAATACACTCGAAGTTAAGAAGAACGGACTACTATGATTTCGGCCATGGACTGACGCTTATAAATGTCCTTTTCAAAACCGAAAATGGCAAGCTGGACCGGATTGATACGTACATTGGTGTTGAAGGAAACGAATTTGTATGCGTGGGTTGTGCCAAAGACCTCTCTGCGCCGGGTGTTATATTTTCCTATGGCGAATATGTTCGATTTCAACGAGCAAACAAAGCAACCTATCTTGACTTTTTTAAGCAGAATAGCAGATCCCATATTATCGTTGACGGCCGTGCCCACACGATTGACCAATTTTTAAAACTATACTGATTTGAGCACTATCTGGGCTATCCCGGATAGTGTGTTCTTTGGTTACGGGCGATTATTGTGCGGATACCGGAAAGCTGCTTCCCGCGAGAGCCCCGGAAGAATGCTATATGCCGCAAAAATAGATGACCGCCATCTCAGTGAGCGAACGGCTCCTTGAGATGGCGGCCTTTTATACGTGGTTAGATTTTACGCTTACGATACCTCGGTCTCAAAATTATCTCATCTCTACATTGATCTTGCCAGACGGTGGATTATGAGGCGCTTACGGACAAGCGCCCGAGCATCTGCTCGGGCGCTTGCTGCATGCGTTGGATTCTTTAAATGGCCTTTGTGCCAACAAGTGTATTGCCAGAATAGGCGTACACAAGAATGGAAACATTGCTATCAATATAGGTATCTTCCGTTGTATTGAACACAATGCAGTTTGTACCGTCCTTGACAACGATGGCGTATCCGTCCTCGTTGTAGCTGAGTGCATCCGTATCAATGCCCTTGCTTGTTGCGGTGCGTTTATCATAGGCGTGGAAACTGTTGAGCTCGTCGGCAGCACTTGCATCCTTGTTCAGCGCAATCAGATACTTCAGACCGTTGGAGACATTCCAAGCTTCATCCCAATTGCTCGGGATCTTAGCAACATCAGCCTCATCCCACGCTTCGCCGTCCAACGTCCGATAGGTAGCCGCAACATTCAATACCAGTTTGTAAGTATAGTCGGACGCATCGTCAATGGCGATGGAGAATTTGTCTGCTCCGGCGTTCTGGGTGACACTGATAGTCTTGCCGTTCAAACAATTGCCGACGATATACTTGCCCGCCTGCTGATAGGAATTTAATGCGTCAGCCTTCTGGCTCTTGGAAGCACCGGGAGCAAAAGCAACGTCGGCAGAGTCTTTGGTAGACTTGATCACAGCATTGGTTGTGCAGTTCGTAACCGTAATCGTACCAGATTCATCAAGGCTCTCAATGTAGGCAGAGTTGCCGTACAGGAAACCGACAGAACTTGTACCGGTGATCGTACCGTTGTTCGTGCAGTTGATGAAGTTCATTGTAGTGCTGATATTGAAGCACGGACCGGAACCAATGAGCACACCGGTGCAGGTGCCGGCGTTCTGAAGATTGACATTCACTGTGATATCTTTGAAGTTATAGGTTGCCGGATCGCCATTGTCCGTGTAGATTGCATTGATCACCACAAAGCCAAAGTTATTGCTGTTGGCCTTGGTCAGTTCGGATGTGCTGGTAAAGGTGAGATTTTCGAAGTCCGCGCCGTAGCTCGTGCCCCAGTCAGCGCAGGAGAGCAGACTGGTAGCCAGCTCCCCCATCGTCACATGGATATTCTTGAAAGCGGCATGTCCGGAAAGTCCAGCAACATTAAAGAGAGCAGCAAATTTTCCGGAAGTGCGGGCGCTGGAGAGTTCCTGGTTACCGCCATCGTATACACCGGCAAATTTCGTGACCTCATCACCGGCGGCAACCGCAATATCTGCAGTCTGCTTGAAGCAATAGGGTGCGCCATTGAGCTGATCGATGGCCTTGAACTGCTTGGATGTTGCAATCAGGAACGGATCTTCCGCCGTACCGGTGCCGCCGTCAAAGAGCGCAACGACTTCATATTTGTCATCTTCGAGCTTCTTTGCCGCATAGCCTGCGGCGACAAAGTTGGTGCCTGCGCCCTCAGCGGCGCAGTTGGCGGGATTGAATTTTACAAATGTGCCGCCGGTGACGGTGATCTTGGCAGTGCCCTCTGTGCGGTGCTTGTCATAGCAGTTCAATACGAATTCGTCAGCCTTGGCTGTGTCGGGATACTTCTGCTGAATGGAATAAGCACCGCCCTTAACGGTCAATTCACCTTGATACACATACACGGCATGGACGTTGCCGACAAAGGTGCCATTTTCAATGGTGAGTTTCGCCTCGTCCTGCACATCGACTGCATAGCAGTCATTTTCCTTGGCTTTGAGTGTGCCGTTGCCAGTAATGGTCAAATCGCCGCCGGCGCGGACGGAAAGCAGCGACCAATCAGCCGCGCGCTTTTCCCACAGGTCATTTGTGTTGCTGATGGTCTTGCCATTCAAGTCGAGCTTGACAGCCTTTGCAACAATGACAGTTTCAGAGATGTCAACATCCTTCAGCAGCTTCACTTCGCCGCCTACGGCAACAGCCTCCTGCAGCGTCAGATAGTTCTTTCCGTTGATGGAAGCGACAGCCTGAGCGGGATCGGCGGAACCGCAAACGGTGCACTTGTGATCCTCCCCATAGGTATGCTCAGCCTTGCCGCTGACGACATTGTGTCCGCAGGTAGCGGCATGCCAGTGATAGGTATCGTCATAGCTCCAGGCATCCGCGTAGCTGTGGCTGTGGCTGCTGCCGCCGCCACCGCCGGAGCTGCTACCGCCGGAGGAAGAGCTGCTGCCGGTGGTGGAGCTGCTGCCGCCGCTGACGGTGCTGTCCTTGCCGTTCTTGTCGGTGACGGTGATCTTGCTGTCACCGCTGTTCTTGACATCGGTGTCCTTGGTCTTAACGGTGATGTCCTTGTCGGACTCCACTTTCTTCACGGTGCCGCTGCCGGTGACGGTGGCATCCTCAGCATGGTTCTCCACATTGCCGATGGTGGTGCCGCTGCCAGCATCGACCGTGGCGCCGGAAGCATTCTCGCTCATGATGACGTTGTCGATCTTGGCGCCGTTCTTGGTCTCAACTGCGCTCTTTTCACCGTCCAGCGTCACATTGTCCGCGGAGGCGTTGTCCAGAATGACCTTGGAGTTGCTGCCGCTGACCGTGATGTCATCAATGTTCTTGCTGCCCTTAACGGTCACTTCGATGTCATTGGCAGGCACGAGCAGCTTGTTCACCTCGCCGGTGACGGTCACATCGTCCGCCACAACGAGGACGATGCCCTTGCCGTCGGCATTGACCGTCTCGCCGGCCTTGTCCGCATAGGTGCCGATGGCGCGGTCAAGGATCGTGACGGTGGCTGCGCGGGTGATGTTGTTCTGAGGAGCCAGCTGGTCGGCAGTCACGCCGCCCACAATACCGGCTCTGATCAGAGCAGCCAGCATGCCCCGGGCATAGGACGCCACCTGCGCACCGTCCGTGAACTGCGTCAGATCGGGATTTTCGATGGGCTCGATACCCAGAGCGCGGCCCAGCATGACCATGGCGCGCTCACGGGTGATGGGTGCGTTGGGGGTCACAGTGCCGTTGAGGTTGCCCTTGAGGATACCAGCCGCCGCGCAGCGGTTGATGGCATCGTAATGCCAGGCATCGGGGGTATTGTCGGAGAAGCCCGCGTCCTTGGCTGCGGGCAGCTTCAGGAGTCTTGCGAGAATTGCTGCGAAGTGGGCGCAGGTGAGCTGCCCGTTGGGGTTGAACTTACCGTTATTGCCCTGAATGATGCCGTGGCCGCTCCAACGTTCGATGGATGCCTCAGCCCAGTGTCCCGCGATATCGTCATAAGTTGGCTCTACCGCGCTTGCCCCTACCGTGAGCAGGCTGACTGTCATGGTAAGCGCAAGAAGAAGAGATAGCAGTTTGCGTTTCATCTTTTCTTCTTTCCTCCTAAGAATATATATTTCTGCGGCTCCCCGCAGTTGAGTACATTGGATACATATTATATCAGTGTGTCGGCTTCTCCGGCCGCCCGGCTGAGATCGCCGTACATTGGCTCAGCGGCCTGCCTGCGCAGACGGGGCAGCCGCAGCGCTGTTTTCCTGTACGGCTGCTGATGACCGATTTCCACGCATGGCCGTTTTCACACAGCCACCATGCCTTCCGGCTGCTGCCGGGCGTTACCTGCTGCGGCGTGAAACTGCCGTTAAGGGTCGGATGCCACTGCGATGCGATCACCGGCTCCTTGGTCTCCAGATCATTAAATCCCGGCAGGACCTTGCGGTTGGTGCAGTACGGGCAATCGCTCCCCTTGTTCACACGGTGGGCGATGACCGCGCAGAAGGAATGTCCCTTGTCACAGAGCCACCACACGCGGCGATTGGAATATGCGCTCACTGTCTCCGGTGTCAGCGCACCGTTCTTTTTACGATCCCACTGTTCAGCAAGCTGCGGATACAGCGAAGTGAGATCATTGAATCCGGACAGGACCTTTTGTCCCGCGCAGAACGGACACCCTGCGTTTGATGTGACGCGGCTGGCAACGCTCGCCTGCCAGCTATGTCCTTTCGGACACCTCCACCAGACCTTCCGGTGTGCTCCCGGCATGACCTGCGTCGGCAGCAGCGGGGAATTCTTCTCTGTGTCCCAGTCCGAAAGCAGATCAGGGAATTTTGCCGCCAGAGAGTTTTCCTCCGGCAGAACAGCGCGGCCCGCGCAGACGGGACAGCCCGTTCCCCGCGTGCGGATTCTAACTTCGGAACGATAGGAATGGCCTTGGGAGCATCGCCACCATACCTTTTGATGGCTTCCGTAGGTCACATCATTCGGCGTGAGCGGCGCATTGCGTTCATCGTCCCATTGTGCCAGCAGGTGAGTTTGTTCATGCCCGGCGCAGAAATCGTACAGAGACGGATGAATCGCTGCTCACCTCCCGCAGAATACTTGTCCGCCTGCAATACAGGCGGAAGGGTCTTTTATCGCGCATTGTGTATCTGGCATAGTGGATAAAAAAGTACAGGTTGCCGACCACAGCGACATACACAAAATCTACATCTTAACCATAGCACTCCCCCAACAGAATAGCAATAGGCCAGCGGCTTAAATCCGACTAAAAAATCGTACTTTTTTATCCAGCCCTTTTCACTTTCTGCGTTTTCTTAACGATTTCTTTACACCCGTCATCCTGAGCCCAGAGCAAAAAGCTCCGGTGGGTGACGCCCAGCAGTTTTCCTGCCGCCCGTGCAGACAGCTCGCCGCGCTCCCAACGTGCTTTGACTTCGCCGAACCCTTCCGGCAACACCTTGCGGGGCCTGCCGAACTTCACACCTCGTGCCTTCGCTGCGGCGATCCCTTCCGCCTGCCGCTGATGAATGAACTCGCGCTCTGTCTGCGCCACATAGGATAGCAGCTGTAACACGATGTCCGCGATCAGCGTTCCGGTGAGGTCTCGATTCCGCCGCGTGTCAAGCAGAGGCATATCCAGCACAACGATTGCCGCACCCTTTTCCTTTGTGATGATGCGCCATTGCTCCAAAATTTCCTCATAGTTTCTGCCGAGACGGTCGATGCTCTTGATCACAAGCGTGTCGCCGTCTTTCAGTTTGCGCAGCAACCGCTGGTAGCTGCGGCGGTCAAAATCCTTGCCGGACTGCTTGTCCACAAAAATCGCCCGGTCCGTCAACCCGAATTCCCGCAGGGCGATGAGCTGACGCAGTTCATTCTGCTCCTTGGTCGAAACCCTTGCATAACCGTATTCCATGTGCTGACCTCCCAATTTATCGGTGGATAAATTGTAAGCCAGGTGCCGACCACATGGGGGATATAGTGTTGCAGACTCACCTCCGTTTTTCGCGTAGAGTCCACGCATAGTGCGTGGACTCTACGCTCTATACGGGGTATTCTCCCATTTTCACAGAAAATCTTCCATCCGCCGCTGTGTTTGACGCCGCATTCAAAACCTTACACGCAGTTTTTGTTGTCCGCGTGTTATGTCCTCATACTTACTTGACCTTGGAAATGCGGATGCCCATTGCCCCCTGCGGCGGGCCAGTTATAACCCGCCAGCCCCCTGTTTCATACGCGGCCCGGTTTGACGCGCACTGCCCCAACATGACAGTAACGGAACGTTTCACAACGTTCCGTTACACTTATCTTCCCCGGCCTTTCGGCCAGGGAAGATCCTTATAAGAGGTCTTGATCTCACTTTTCCGCGTACAGCCGCCACAGGAACGCGGCGATCTGCGCTCTCGTGCAGTCGTTGGCGGAGCCGAACAGCCCACCACCGATGCCGTCGGTGATGCCGTGCTCCTTGGCCCACGCCACAGCCTGCGCATAGTAAGCGTCCGCCGCTACGTCGCTGAACCCGGCGCTGCCGTTCACAGCGGGGCTGCCCGCCGCGCGGTACAGGAACGCCGCGGACTGAGCGCGGGTGCAGGCGGCGTCAGGGCTGAACAGGCCATCGCCCGTACCGCCGGTGATGCCGTTTTCAATGGCCCACGCCACCGCCTTGGCGTAGTAGCTGTCTGCGGAAACATCCGCAAAGCTGACCGTGCCCTTCGGCTCGGGAGAACCAGCCGCCCGCCACAGGAAGGTGACGATCTGGGCCCGGGTGCAGTTCAGGTTGGGACTGAAAGTGGTCTCCGTAGTGCCCTGGGTGACCTCACGCTTGAGCATCCACTCCACCGCGTCCACGTAGTAGGCGCTGTTTGCCACGTCCGCAAAGGGATTCACCCAGGTGAAGGTAGGCTCCACCGTCACCTTATCGGCGGGCATCTCAAAGGTGTACGTGCCGTCGCCGTTGTCCTTGACGGTCAGCTGCTTGCCCTTGGAATCCCGGACGATCACCTCGTCCACCTCGTAATGACGCTCCGGCTTCACGGTGATGGTCACCTTGTCGCCCTTGGCCGCGCTGGTCTTGGAAAGGGAAACCGTACCGTCAGGATCCTTGCTCACCTCCGTCTGAACGGGGTTGGTGGAGGGTCTGGAGCCGCCGCCACCGCCGGAGGGGCGGGTGCTGACGGTCAGCTTGCCGTTCTCATAGCGGATGGTGTAGTTGTCGGAGGCCGCCGCGCCGCCGGCAAGGATCTTGACCTCGCCGGTCTTGGTCATGTCGGGGGTGATTTCCTTGCCGTCCGCGCCGACGTACTTCACCGTCGGCTGGGTCGTCAGCTTCTCCTCGCCCACCAGACCGGAAACGGTGCAGCTGTCCTCCCCCAGTGCGGGGACCTTGTCGCCCACATAGGCGGTCTGATCCTTGGCCTTGACGGTGATGACCGCCTTGCCGATGACAAACGTATAGGTCTTATCTGCGGTCGTTCCGTCCGCCCACTGGGTATTGGCGGTGTCCTTCAAGGCCGCCGTGACGGAATAGCCCGTCTCGTTGGCGTTGGTCTGCTTGTTGCCGGTGATGGTGTAAGCGCCATCCTCCGCCAGAGCGTAGGTCTGCTCCGTGCCGTTATAGGTGAAGACCGTGGCATCCGCCGCAGGAATGGCGATCGGCTTCTTCTCCACCGTCAGGTTGCAGGTCGCCGCTGCCGCGTCATACTCCTCCGTGGCGGACGCCTTGGCGGTGATAACCGCCGTGCCCGCGCCCTTGATGGTGACCTTGCCGGTTGCGCTGTCCACCTCGGCAACCGCAGGCTCGCTGCTCTCGTAGGTCACGGTGCTGCCCTTGACCTCACCGGTGGCGGCGAGGGTGAAGTCTCCGTCGCCGTAGGTCTTGGTCACACTGCCGTTCTCAAACTTGAAGCCGTCTTGAACCAGCTTATCCGTGGGATGGAAGGTCAGCGTGGCGGTGATGTCCTTGTAGTTCGTGGTGGCAATGGTGACGCTGCCGCTCTCCTTCGATGCAGTCGCGATGTTCTTCGCGCTGAGGTAGCTGAGTTTGCCGCCACCCACGCTCACGGCGCTTAATATCGCGGTGGTGGGGCTCGTCAAAGACCAAGCCGTGATCTTCGCCCCGCCAGGCATCTGCCCTTCCGGGAAAAAGTCTGCTGCCGTCAGGGTGCCGGTCTGCACAGTGCTGCGGCCCTTGACGATGTTTACGGTCTTGGACGCCGTTCCGTTATAGTCCGCCCGACCGATGGTAGCCGCTTGTTCAAAGGCCGCGGAGGACAGCGTATAATTTTTCGCTTTTTTGGTGCCCTTCAAAGCAACGGTACCGGTGACCTTATCGGCGGTATCCACATTCTCACCGTTGAATGCCGCACCAATGACCTCGTAATCTGTGCCGATCTCCAGCTTTTCGCCGTTTTTCAGTCCGTCAAATGCCACGGCAGTAACGGTCGCATCGGCGCTGCCGTTATAGGTCTTGTCAGCCACGGTCACGCCGGAGATGGTCAGTACCGCAGGAGTGATGTTCCATTCCTTGGATACCGTCCCGGTGTAGTTGCCGGTGCCGGTGACCGTGATCGTTGCCTTGCCCACATTGGTGTTCGCGCCGTAGGAAACGGTGTAATCCGTGTCCTCGGTCAGCGCCGTATTGCCGTCCGCCGGAGTAACCGCCGGCCGGATAGGCAGCCCGGTATAGGTCCGGTCGAAGAAATCGCCGATCGTGACCTTGGACAGTGGCTTCGGTGCGATGGTGAACACATAGGTCTTGTCCGCGTCCGTGCCGCCCTTCCAAACGGTGTTGTTCTTGTCCTTCAGCTGGACAGTCACATTCTGGCTGCCTGCGTCCGTCCGCGTCATAGCGCCCGATACGGTATAGTAGGCCGCATCGGCGAAATTGCCCAAAACATAGGTCTGCTCCTGACCCGTGTATTCAAACTGCCTGGAATCTGCGGTCGGGACGGCGATCTCACGCTTGCTGATGGTGAAATCCTTCGTGCCGGTGTGGATCACGGTGTCCGTCTCGTAGGACACGGTCACGGTATAGCTGCCCGCGTCGGTAGGCCGCTTGCTTGACGTGGTGCCGTCCTTCGTGTTCGTGTAGGTGACGGTCACGGCGGGATCGGTAAGTTCCACGCCGGTCGGCAGACCGTTTACCTGCAATTCCTTCGCGGCTTCTCCGAAGGTCCAGCCGTCCATGGTAACGGTAATATCATTGGCTGTGGGCTTTTCTTGCAGAGTCAGCGTGATCTCTACCGGAATAACTTTGTAGTTTCGACTGGTCACATTAACGGTTACATATGCTCGCATACCTACGAGATTGCTGGCCATCGGCTTCATGGTGATCGTTAAAATATCACCGTTTAACGCAGTATTAGTCAAATCCACATAGTCGGATTGAGAAGTAATGCCGAAAGCAGCGAGTGCCAGAGAGTCGCCGTGGCGAACTTTATTCTTCGTCAGTTCCTGATTCAAATCCACTGTAAAGGTTTGGGAAACAGAAGAAGGATGCATATTGTTTACCGCTACGGGAACCGTTCCGTTGTATTGAGTTGCCTGCTGGATAGTCAAGCCCCATTCGCTGGTAGCCGCATTGGTGGTATCCGTATCATTAAATACCGCTTCGATGATGTAGTTGCCCGCATCAGTTGGGTTTTCGTTCAGCTTTTCACCCTTGATATAGGTATTACCCTCGTTTTTTGTGGCAGTATACCAGTTAAACTCTGCAATATCACTGTATGTACCGCCGGAAATCGTCAAACGGTCAGAAGCCGGGTTGGCAAGCTGGGTGCCGTCGAATGTTTTGCCATACGGATAACCTTGCCAGCTTCGGATCGTCGGCGTCGCCTTGGTGATCTTAAAGCCGCGGGTTACGGTCAGGCCCTCTACCGTGATGCTGGCCGTGTAGGAGCCAGGCAGGGTGGGCGCGGTCGTGCCGAGATCCTCGCCGGTCTTGCTGTTCTGATAATAGATTTTGATCGTCGAGACCTTCGGGCCGCGCCAGGCGGTCTGTTGGCTGGCGTCTACCCATGCATTCTTACCATTATAGCCGTACGTTGTGTCTCGGACCTTAAGCCACACAAAACCGCCGTTATTGCCATCGCCGTCGTTGGTGGTCACCGGGCAGTTGGGAGTGGCGCATTTGGCATTGATCGTTTCACTCGTATCGGTCTTTTTGTTGAACCGCCAGTCATGGTCGTGGCCGTTGAAATGGAGCGTTCCGTCGTCCTTTTTTGTGAACGAGTACCCCTTGTCCTTCACGTCGGAGGAGAAGATGCTCTCATAATCCTCCCCCACCCCGCCGGTGGCGATGTCCGCGCTGGCTTCACCCTGGGTGGTGATGCCGATTTTGGACGCGGCGTCCAGGGTTCCTTCGACGGTGATGGTCTTGCCCGTGGACAGGAACACATTGTAATCGAGGGTGCCAACAAGTATGCCGTTGTTATAGACGTTTTTATAGTTGCCGGTGACGCTTACCTTACCGCTGACGGTGAAGGCGCCGGGGTAGGTGGCGCCGACATTGTTTTTGTAATCGCACAGATCCACACCGTAGCCAGCGTTGCCGGTAATGGAGCCGCCGGACATGATGAACTCGCCGCCGTTCACATACACACCGCTGCTGTTACCGTAAAGGCTGCTGTTGCCCGAGATCTCGCCGCCGGACATATTAAATGCGGCGCGCCATTTGTCGGAGTCGGTGTAGTCAACGTACACACCGCCGCCAGCGGAGTAACCTGTGTTGCCGGTGATCTTGCCGCCATACATATTGAAGGTGGAGCCCGTCGCTACATAGACACCCGCGCCGAGTGTATTGCCGTCGTTATAATTCCCGCTGGTCGCGTTGCCGGTGATGTTGCCGCCGTACAGATTGAAGGTGCCGAACACCATCACGCCGCGGCCTCTCTTCTCGGCTTCGTGCGTGACCGTACCGGCCGTGCCGCAGTCGGTGAGGGTGAAGGTTTTGCCCTTGTCCACCTCAATAACATTAATACTTGTTGTAGTCGCCGTGATGCTGTGGCCGTTGAGGCAGAGCACCACGCCGTCCTCCGGATGCCAGGTTTCACTCACTTTGACATCTTTCATGAGGTAGTAGTGGCCGCCCGCCCGCAGACCGGTTACACCCATGGCACCTGTCCAAGTCACATTATCGTGATTCTCGTCATCCGTACAGCTTGCGCCGCAGATGGGGTGCTGGTGTCCGCCCGCCGCCAGTGCCGCAGACTGGCTGAACCAGGCGGACAGTGCCTCCAGCTTCTCCGTGTTTTTCAGCTGTGCCTGCTGTCCCTCGGTCAGGGTTTCATAATACGCGTCGCAGGCGGTCTGAAACGCCTCGTAGGCCGCCATGGCATCCGCATCGTCCATGCCGTCCAGCGCCTTCGCGTCAGGCAGAGCGTCGATCATCGCCTGCAGGTTGGCCACGGCCTGCTTTGCGGCAGAGTCCTCCTGCTGTTCTTCCTGCTCCGCAGGCTGGCTCTCCTGCTTCGCTTCCGCAGACTGGCCCTCCTGCTCAGGGGCCGCAGGCTGGTTTTCCTGCTTCGCTTCCCCGTTTGCCGGGTCTGTCGATTCCTCCACGGCCGGGGGCGTCTGCGCCGTCCCCTCCGGCTCCGCCGCCAGCGCCGCCGTGGGCAGCAGCGTCAGGCACAGGGCCAGCGCCATGAGACAGCTCAAGATACGCTTCTTCATAGGTTTCCTCCTGTTCGTTTCTTTCTCTGTCCGAATTGATCTCCCGCGGACAGAGAGCTTCCCGTAGGGAGTCCTCCCTACGGGTCCGGGGGCGCCCCCGGACAGTTTTTCAGTTTTCGATGTTCAGTGTAGCATATTTTCCGCGCCTTGCGGGGCCGTCTGCACGAAACGTCCTTTTTTCGACACGAAATGTCACCGGAGCGGCCCCGGCCAACATTTCTTCTGTATCCGGCCTCTTTTTTCGCGATAAGATCATACACCGTACACCGGTGTACGATGCAAGAACTTTTTTGAACTTCGGAAGAAATTTTACGAAACCCGGCGAAAAGCAGTTCTTTCTTAGTAAAATCGCCCATGCCGCCCCGTCATCTTCTTCTGGAGGAACGCAACCGAACACAAAGCCCTCCCCTTCTCCGCAAATCAAACCGCGCCCGGTGCGTTCTTGAACCGCACCGGGCGCTTGCTCTGGTTTATAAAATAGTCAATGCTAAACATCTGCAGAGTACAATGGAGCTATTCCCAATAGAGAGCATATCACCCTTCGGAACATCCCACTTGGGGGATCTCCTCCCCCACGCTCTTTTGATGCGATCAATGCTGATCGGCCAGACGGCGGTAACCGCTGTAACGCTCCTGTGCATCCTGAGTGGCCTTGTCATAGAGCTCCTGTGCCTTTTCGGGGAAGGAGAGCTTCAAAGAGGCGTAACGGTTCTGTCCCATGAGGAATTGCTGGAAGTCACCGTTGGGTTCTTTGGAATCCAGCGTGAAGGGATTCTTCCCATCCTGCTTCAGACGGGGATCATAGCGGTAGAGGTGCCAGTAACCGCACTCCACAGCTTTTTTCTCTTCCAACTGGCTCAGGCCCATGCCGCACTTCATACCATGCTCAATGCAGGGACAATATGCGATGACCAGGGAGGGGCCGGGATAGGCTTCTGCTTCACGGATAGCCTTCAGAGTCTGAGCGGGATCGGCACCCATGGCCACCTGTGCCACATACACATAGCCATAGCTCATGGCCATCATGCCCAGATCTTTCTTCTTGGTGTTTTTGCCGCCGGCAGCAAACTTGGCGATGGCGCCGGCCGCCGTGGACTTGGAAGCCTGACCGCCGGTGTTGGAGTACACTTCGGTATCCAGCACGAGAACATTGATATCCTTGCCGGAGGCCAAAACGTGATCCAGGCCGCCATAGCCGATATCATAGGCCCAGCCGTCACCGCCGAAGGCCCAGACGGACTTCTTGGTCAGGAATTCCTTGTTGTTGCGAATAAATACGGCATTGTCACTGCTGTCATTTTCGATAGCGGACAGCAGGGCATCGCTGACTGCCCGGGACTGTGCGGCATCATTACCGTTTTCCAGATAAGCTTCGCAGGCTTCCTGAGCGACGCCATCTGCTGCCAAAGCGGACACAGCGGCAATCAACTGCTTCTGGATGGCATCCTGACCCAGCAGATAACCGTAGGCGTATTCAGCGTTGTCCTCAAACAGACTCATAGGGAAGCTGGCCGGAAACCGGGGAGGCAGTGATGACGCACAAATCCAGCAGGCCATCCTGTGTGGCGGTCACTGTTTCGGACAGGCCGGCCACAGTTCCGTACGCATCCGTCCATTCGATCTCATAATCGGTGTTCTCGGAGACGCGCTTGGCAACCTCAGGCTTGAAGAAGTTTTCCAAGCTATCCAGATATTCCATGGAGCCTACCGTATGACCCGCGCCGATGACAAGCTTGATGGTCTGTTTTTTACCGGCAGAATCATCGGAGTTGCTGCCGGAATTATCGTTGGAAGCCGTGCCGTTGTTGCCGCAGGATGAGAGGGAAAGCGTAAGGATCAGTGCCAGAGCAAGAGCTGTAAATTTTTTCATGTTCTTTCTCCCTTTCTTTTTTGACCGCAAAAGCGGGATTCATTTCTTGGCAAAAGTGGACTTGCTGAAATCGTAATTCTCGCTCCCATCAGGATAGCGGTAACGTCCCTTATCCTTGTCTGCGGGATAGTTGAAGCGGCCGCCGCAGCGCATAATCATGGTCTTAATCTCAGGGGTGTTCTCACTGACGATGCGAGTGAACTGATTCACCAGCAGCTCAGGGTCACCGGCAGTGTTTGCCCAGTTGTCATAGTGATCGGGGATCAGCAGCTTGGCTTTCAGAGTCTGGCCAACACGGGCGCAGTCATACGGCGTCATCTTATCGGTGGCGCCGGGAGCGTTGCAGCCCATATCGAAAATCGCCACATCGATGTCATACTTCTGCGCAATTGCCACATAGCCGTCATGATACCAGGTATCGCCCATAAAGAGGATGTTGCCGGCGCTGGTCTTGAACAGATAGCAGCAGGCAGCTTCCTCGAAGGGCAGCAGCACATCGCCTTCACCGGTCTTAATGGCGGTCTGATCGTAGCAGATCAGGAAATCCACCTCAGCTCCTTTCACCTTGACAGATTCGCCGACCTTGGCGACCACAATGCGGTCATCGGGGACGCCGAAGCCCTGCAACTTCTTCACAGCCACAGGAGGCGCATAGAACGGAGCGTCAGTAGTGGCCGTCATAGCTTTCACAGCATACAGGTCACAGTGATCCTGGTGGGCATGGGTGCAGAAAATACCATCGATATGGTTGAACTTCCAAGGATCAATTACCTGAGGATTCAGGCGGATCCAGTTGATGCTGTCAGCGCCGGCCTGCTTGCACACACCACAGTAGTACAGTTCTGTATACATAGAGGGACCGCAGTACTGGTCAATCATAAAGACGCCGCCCTCATCGGTCTTCAAAACCCAGGAGGGGCCGCCGCACCACCAAAGGCTGACCTGCCCCTTGGGTACTTCGTAGTTCTCAATCTCCTGATTTAAAAAACTGCCCCACTCAGGAAAGGTGTCCTCCAGCCACTGAGTCCGATCCATTGGGTGGTTCTGGTTTAAGTAGGCACCGGAAGGGAAGCCGCGTCCATCAGTCTTAGGCACTTGATTCGTCATTGTCTTATCCTCCTTGTATGGTAGTGTAATAATTTAGGATCACACGTCATATATGTTGTCCTACATCCTACAGAAATCATAGCAAAGCTATACACGTTTGTCAATTGTGCGAACTTGCACAAAATAGGCTTTAAAATTTGGCTGATCAAACATTTTTTGGCGTTATAGTTCAGATTTCGCTAAAAATACGCAAAAGTGGCAAGTATATGCTTCATAAAATTCAAAAGCCATTCAAACGGCAAGTTTGCTCTTCTTGACTCTTCATTGTCTGATGTCATATTTTTTAGTGAGAAAGCATTGACTTCTATCCAAAAATTAAATAGAATAAAGAAAAGTTACTTTTTCTAATCTTTTCATAAAGATCATCAGCTCCTAAAAGTTTCAGACAAATAGACAGCACCCTCTTAAATCGAAGCTAATGCTGTAAACTTACAAATTATTTAATCTAAAGGAGACTTTTTTTAAATGTCACTTTCTAATGATAAAAGTACATCCGCACTGCAGCAGTTAACTTTTTTGGATGATCTGGCAGCCAGTGAGCGCCGCAATATTTCCGATGTGATTTTTCGGCGAATCCGAGATGCTATCATCAGCGGTGAACTTCCTCCGGGCTATGTATTCCCGAATGAAAACGAACTCTGCAAAAAGTTAAATATCGGCCGAAGTAGTCTCCGGGAAGCCTATTCGCCCCTGGAAACCTTGAAACTAATCACCCGCAGCAAATCCGGGACATATGTAAATGACTTGGATATTTACCAAAATGCGATGAACTTTGAGGCAATTGCGAAGCAGACCGATGTAAAAAACCTTGCTGAGTATCGCCAGATATTTGAAATAGGTGCCATCCAATTGGCTGCAAAATGTGCAACAGAAAAGAATGTCACATGCCTAAGGAAGATTCTAAAAAAAATGGAGGAAGTCCCTGATGATTCTGTTGCTCTTTCGCAGTATGACTTTGAATTTCACGCCTATTTGATGAAGATGACTCATAACGAGCTTCTTATCGTCATGTTCAATTCTATACGGAAAGCATATAAGAGCCTCACTGAAAGCATATTTGCTATGGGATGCCTTCCAACGACGATAAACGAGCATTTGGCCATCGTGGATGCTATTGCTGACCATGATCCGGTGCTTGCCGCTCATATGATGCAACTCCATCTGTCAAATGTTGAGAGCTTTCGCAGTCGTCAGCCAACCGTAATAAGAGAAGCTTCTGAAAAATGAACCGAATAAGACATATCCATTGGATTGGCCCTACTCACTAAAAATGGGCAGTATAGCAAGAAACCTTCTATTGCAGCACAAAGCTGCAATAGAAGGTTTTTCTATGTGCCATCCGTAAAGCGGCAGAGCCATTAACGGCTGCCCTACCTTACCGTCGCGCAAATCTCCCCCGGCGGCGCTTCGCCTGTTTCCCCTCGTTTTTTTACCCCCAGACCTCCATCATCACGCCGCCGGTGACCGCCTCCCAGCGGCGGGCCGTCAAGTCCGCCGTGGGCAGCACCGTCACCGACAGGTGGGCGGGTTTCAGCCGCTCCACCGCCCGTTTCAGGGCCGGAATGTCCGTCGGAACACGGCCCTCGCCCACGGTCAGCGCCGTGACGTGCCAGTTGGCGAAGTCCTCCTCCACCTCGCCCCGGTCGCCGCCGCCCAGCGTGACGCAAAGCTCCTTCAAAAAGGCGGGGGTCAGGGTGCGCCCCCCGGCCATGGCGGCCCGGACGGCGGCACGGCGATCCTCCATCGCGGCCCCCTCCCGGACGGGCAGGCCGTAGTCCCGCTCCCACAGGGTCAGCCCTCCGGTGGCGGTCTCCACGCACACCTGCCCGTTCTTCTCCGCCACGGCCTCCGCCATGGCGTTCTCCCCCTGTTCCAGTGCCGCCAGCGTCTCCCGGACGGGGGAAAGCTCCGTCAAAAACTCCGGCAGTCTCATGCTCTCACCTCCGTCAGCGTCAGCGTGCCCACCACAGGCACAGCGCCCTCCGCCAGCGTCAGGCTGTCGCCGCTGCCGTTCATGGTGAAGCCGGACACATCCGCCACGCCCGGGCAGTCCAGCAGCAGACGCAGGGCCTTGCCGTGGCTGACCACCCGCGTCCGCAGGGCGTTGTCCCGGAAAAAGGCGGTCAACCCCTGAGAAAAGGCAGTTTTCACGCCCTCTAAGCTGCCGCCGTCCATCAGCGTCACGGAGGCGGCCACGTTCACCGCCGTCTCAGCGGCGGCAATGACCCTCGCGTCCGCGCCCACGGGCCGCTCCCGGTCCACGACGGCCTGGGCCTCCCGGATGGCGGCTTCACCGGGGGCTTTCCCCTCCCGGCCCACCGCCACGATGTCCACGGTGCCGTTTCCTCTTGCCAGCGGCAGCACCTTCACCCGGAGAATGTCTGCCGCCTGTCCGCACCACGCGGCGTAGTGGTCGGCGTTGCCGGAAGCGGGGGTCGCGGCCAGCGCCGCCAGCGTCCGGGCGCGCAGTTCTTCGTCCGTCTCCCCCTCCTTGCGGACGCACCCCCGGTCGGCGCACACGGCGGTGAGCCACTCCCCCACAGCGGAGGACACAAAGGCCCGCCGTTCCAGTCCGTCGATCTCCATGCTCCAAAGCTGCGCCATTCCGTCGGCGCAGGCACGGAGCACGTCTCCGGCAAAGGTGCCCTCGGCGGCGCTGCCGGGGCCGGTGTAGGCGGCTGTCAGCAGCCGCAGCATTTCTTCCTTGGTCATCTGATCGAAACCTCCGTTTTCTGGGTAAACTCCTCATAGACGGTGTGCACGGTGAACCGGGCCTCCACCCGGCTCCCCTTCTTCGAGAAGGAGAACCCGTCCACCTCCCGGATATAGGGACACGCCAGCAGCGCGTCCCGCACATACTGCCGCACCTGACTTTCCAGGATCCCCTGATCCACGCAGCCGCCCAGCAGCAGCGTCAATTCGTTGCCGTAGTCCGCCGACCACGCGGTATAGCGGAACCGCTGGCTTTCCGGCCGCAGCGCCCGTGCCGCCCAGATTTTCAACGCCTCGTCCCCGCTGACTAAATACGGCTCTCCCCGGCGCAGGGCAAAGCTCTCGTTCTCCCAGTCCACGGCCCACTCCCGGAACAGCGGCAGCGCCTCCTCCGGCGCGGTGTCGGGGGCCGTGCCCCAGTCGGGAAAGATCATGCGCCCCCACCTCCCACAAAGCCGAGGATCCAAAAGCCCTCCTCGCAGGACAGCAGCGCCACTTCCTTACCGATATCCTCCTCACGGAACACCGTCCCTTGGAGATAAAACAGCCCCTCGGTCAGCGCCGTTCCCCGGACGGTAACGGTCAGCGGCGAAACCGCCGTCAGCGTGCCGAACAGCCCCGCCGGGGCGTCCTTCCGCTCCGGTGTCAGCAGTTCCAGCAGTTCACTGTAAACGTTCATGCCTCAACTCCCTCCAAACTCAGCGACGTGGTAAACACGCCCTTTTCCCAGCGGTGCTCGTGGGCGGTGATGTCATAGACCCCCTCCAACCCCCATTGGGGCCGGTGGGCCTCCACCCGCCCGCCGCACCGAAGGGACAGATCCCCCAGCACCGTCACCCTTGCGGACAGGCTGCGCCGCCGCAGCGCGGCCTTGGCCTGCGCCTGCGGATCGCCGCTCTTTCCCATCACCCGCTGGAACCGTCCGCAGGCGGTGATGTCCCCGGTATTCTGGGCGGCGGCGAGAACACGCCCGTTCCGGCCCGTCACCACGGCCCGGTTCACCATATTTCCCATGGACGCCCGTCCGGAAACCTCCAACACCCGCTCCGGCGGCAGGGGAACGGCCCCGCCGCCCCCCTTCGTCACGGTCAGCGCCCCGTCCCGGACGGCGATCTCCCGCCCCTCCCCCACGGCTCTGCGCAGGATGGAGAACGCGGACTCCCCCGGCCCGGTGACGATGGTGCGGTAAAGGCCGTCGTCCTCCACAGCCCCCAGCGGAACGCCCAGTTCCCCGGCGATCTTCCCGGCGATTTGCCGTCCCGTCCCGGCGTACACGCCGTACAGCTCGTTCCGGGTCAGATACACCCCCCGGTCATAGGCCGTCAGGGTCACGGCCTCCGGCGTTCGGTCAAGTTCATGGACGCTGCCGAGGAAGATCTCCTTCCCGCCGTCATCCAGCAGCCGCACCACGTCCCCCACCGCCACGGACAGCTTCAAAAAGTAGGTGTCCGCCGGGGCGATGAGCACCGTGGCGGTGAGACACGCCGCCGCCTCGTTCCGGGTCTTGCCCAGCCGTACCGATTCCAGCGCGGGCATGACCATCTGTTGTCCGATCAGCAGTTTCACAGCGTCAGCACCTTTCCGATTTGCAGTTTCCGGGGATTCGTCACGCCGTTTTTGGCGGCGATGCTCCCCCATTTCGTCCCGTCGCCGTAAAAGCGGCAGGCAATGTCCCAAAGGGTGTCCCCCTTTTTGACGGTGTAGGTCTGGGGCGTGACCCGCTCATCCGTCCGCTTTCGGACAGGGGCGGAGCCGCTCCCGCCGCTCCCCCCGGCCAGAGCCGCCAGCGCCGACTTGAATTTATACTCCCGCAGTGTCACAGTCAGCCCCACGTCCCTGTCCCCCTCCGCCAGCGTCTCGGACACGTCCTCGATGAGGAACGCGTCGTTGATGTCACTGCCGGAGATGATGAGCCGCACCGGATCTCCGGAATCCTGCCAGCTTTTCAGCATGGCGAGGACGCTTTCCGGCTCCTTTCCGTCAAAAAAAGGCGAGTAGGCGCTGGGGAGGAACGTGGTCAGCCTGACCTCCCGCAGACCCCGGCCGCCCCAGATATTCACAGTCCCGCCCATGGCAAGGCTCCGCACCCGGTTCTCATTGGGCCGGGTGACGGTGAGCCGGGCGGGATTGACTGTAAAGTAGATGCGCTCCTCACCGTTGTTGTGCCAAAGCAAAACGGTTCTGGTGTTCATAGAAAACCCCCTATCTCACAGCGGCGGCACGGCGCAGGCCCTCCAGCAGTCCCTCGGCGAACCGCTCCACCGATTCCGACTTCATTTCGTGCACCGTTTCCCGGACTTCCGACTTGTTTTCGTGCAAGCCCCACCGTCTCGCCGCCGCAGATTCCGACTTCGTTTCGTGCGCCGTTTCCTCGACTTCCGACTTCTTTTCGTGCAAGCCCTCCCGTCTCTCTGCCGCAGATTCCGACTTCATTTCGTGCACTGTTTCCCTGACTTCCGACTTCGTTTCGTGCAAGCCCTCCCGTCTCTCCGCCGTCAAATCCGACTTCTTTTCGTGCACCGCTTCTCCGGCTTCCGACTCTGTTTCGTGCAGATTCGACCCTCGCCCGGACACTTCCCCAGCGTTCCCGGGCAGTTCAAAAGGTGCTGAAAACCGGTCATTTTCCTCGGACAACGCAAGATTTTGTGGTACAAAATCGGAAACACCACCCAAGATAGGGTCTGTCCGGTCTGAACCGTCCCCGCCGAAAAACTCATGTGAGACTTGTCCATCTTCTGCCGTGCCGTCCGGTTTCCGCACGTCCTCAAGTCGGATTTCCGCCTTTTGAACCGCCTTTTCCCGCACGTCCTCATGTCGGACTTTTCCCGTAAGATCCCCGTTTTCCTGCACGTCAGCAAGTCGGAATTCCCCCGCAACCGGCGCGTTTGCTGCAAAATGAGGCGCATCGTTCCGCACGTCACCAAGTCGGACTTCGACCTTTTGAACCGTGTTTTCCTGCACGCCGTCAAGTCGGATTTCCTCCTCGGACGGCGCTTCGACCGCCAAATGCGCCCCGTCCTTCTGCACGTCACCAAGTCGGACTTCCGCGCTTTTTGTCGATGGGCCGTCCCCGGACGCCGTCACGCCGCTGAGCGTCAGGACCGTCCGTGCGGCGGCCGCCGCCTCCTCGTCGGACACATAGGCCGTCACCTCGGCAGGGGTGAACAGCCGCCCTTCCCGGCGCAGCGTCTCCCCGGCGGTCTGCAAGTCCCGGCAGGCGGCGTAAAGCAGCGCCCGTCCGCCGTCCCGCATCCCGAGGGCGGCGCACTCTCTGGGCGGCAGGGCCTCCACCGTCACCGTCCCCAGCAGACCGCACGCCACCTCAGCGGTGCGGCCCCTGCGGGAGACACGCTCCCGCAGGACGTCCGCCAGCGCCATCAGTCAGCGGCCCGGATGCTGTCCAGGCACACCAGATCGGAGGGCCGGAAGGTAAAGGGCAGCTTCTGCTGGTTCACCTCGCCCATCTTGTAGTTCATGAAGGGCAGCTCGGTAAACGCCACGTTGTCGATGCTGTACCGCTCCTCGCCGCCGTCGGCGGCGTCCGGGTCTTTCAGGGCGGTGGTGATGGTGCAGCGCTTGTCAAGGCCCCGCTTGGCCTGTTCCAGCACCTCGTAGAACCGGGTGTAGACCTGCTTGAGGGTCATGGTGCCCTCTCCGGCGTAGCCGGTGATCTTGGAATCCACGTCCATGCCGAACTGGACCTTCTCCCGCTGGACCTTGACGGTCAGCGTCAGCTGGGACAGCTCGGCGATGCGCGCGCCGTCCACCCAGACCTCGGCAAAGGAGCCGGACAGGGTGCGGTTTGCCTGTAAATTACTCATACGTTCCTCCTATTTCACGTTCGTCCGATGGTTACATGGAGATGACCAGCGCCAGATCCTCCATGGCGTCGCAGAAGGTCAGCTTGGCCTCTAGAAACACCTGACTGCCGGTGTTGGCTTTCAGAATGTCGGTGTCCTTCATGTCGGAGGTGTCCGTCCCTCTGGATTCCAGATAGCTTCTCTGCCCGGACAGAGACACAAAGCACCGGTTGTCGGCGGTCTTGTCCAGCACATCCCCCTCCAGCCCCTTGAGATAGGCGTTGATGGCCGTCACCAGCAGCAGCTTGTTGTCGTAATCGTTGAGCACCTTGCCCACATAGCCGCTCTCGAAAGCCTTGGCAATGTCCCCGCGGATCAGGTCGATGCCCTCCACGATCTTGATCTTCTGGAAGGGCGCGGCCTTGTCCGGGGTCAGTGTGGTCAGGGAATTCACCGCGCGGCCCAGACGGTAACCCTCCCGGCCGGGGACGATGATGAGCTTGCCTGCGTCCACGTCTGCGTCCGGCTCGGCCAGCGCGTCGCAGCCCACCACCTCCGGCAGGTTGACGTAGGTAGCGGAGCGGGTCAGGGGCAGCGCCGCCAGCAGCGCCGCCACACGGACGGCGTAATCCTTTGCCTCCATCGCGCCGTCCTCCAGCGTCAGGCCGGACACGCACAGGTTCACGATGCCCTCGCAGTCGGGGGCCGTGGCGTTGGCGACCACGGCCTTCACGCCCCGCCCGCCGTTGCGGAGGGTCTTGATAAAGGACATCACCCGCGCGTCTTCCAGACCGGGCGCCGCCAGCCAGTCAAAGCGCAGACGCTCCAGCGCCTGATAGGTTTTCTCCGCGTCCTCGCCCACACGCAGCACCCAGACCTTGGTGGGCGCGGCTAAAAAGGCCAGCTTCAGCAGACGGTAGTTCTCAGGGGAGAACTTGTCCTCCGGCACCTCCGCCAGACTTTTGTACGCGGTCTCTGCCGCGCCGCCCTCGGTGGCGTCCTTCACCGCCACCGCCAGCACGCCCCGGGCGGAACGGGTGATGGCGGACACAGCCGCCGTCTGAAAGCTGATAAAAATTTCAGGAAGACCCATAAATACCTCCAATTTTCAAAGATTTCCTTGTCAAATGTCCAAATTGAGGGTCGCCATGCGTCCCGGCGGCTCCATGCCGGGTTTCTCCGTCTGGGGCAGCGGCACGCACAGCTCCACCGTGAACGTCAGCGTCTCGCCCTCGGTTTTCAGTTCCAATGGATGCAGCGTCCGCTCCCCCATGGGAACGCCCCGGAGCAGAACCGGCGTCAGGGAGGAAAGCAGGGCGGTGTTGACCTCCCGCTCCCGGTCGGATGCGGCGGAGACCGTCACCCGGTAGGTGTGCTCCGCCTGCCGTCCGCCGTCCACCAATACCGTCCCGTCCTCCCGGACGGACACCGCCAGCAGGGGGTATTCCCCCCGCGCCCTCGTCCGGTCCGCCACGGTGCGGACGCCCGTGCACGCCTGCAAATACGCCGCCACGCTGTCCTGAACAGCCTTCACGCCTGCCCCTCCTTTCCTGTCTCACGTGAGACTTGTCCGCCGCAGACGCCTTCTGCGTCTCCCGCAGACGGCTCCACGCCGCTGATCTCCACCACCGTCACGCAATGGCTGTCATACCGGAAGCTGTCGGAGGTGCGCCCCATCCAGACGCTTCCCCCCTCGTCCGTCACCTCCACCCGGTCGCCCAGCCGAAAGGCCAGTTCCGGACGGGTGTACAACGTCAGCCGGTACAGCGCCTCCGGCCAAGCGGCGGAAAGGGACGGCGGCGTGGGGGCGCTGGTGTGCTCCGAGCGGCTCAGGGCGCAGGGAGCGGCCTCGCAGAGCCGCTCCTCCCCCTCCGCCAGCGGACGGAACGCCGTGACACGGTGGGCGTATGTCCGGGCGAGAATGTCAGCCAAGGCTTTGTCCGTCACCGCTCACCCCTCCTTCAGCCGCCCCAGCCTGCGCCACGGGGCCAGCCCCGCCAGCGCGGCGGACTGCCCGTCGAAGACGGCGTAGGTCACGGCGGTGTCGCCCCGGGTGACGCTCTTCACGGCGGCCTCCCGGCCCTCCATGTCGAGGAGCAGCGCCGCCACGGCCTGCTCCATCTCCTCCGGGATGTCCTCCCGTCCGCACCACGCGCAGGCCCGCTCCATGGCCATTTCCGTCAGCGCGTCCCCGTTCTCACCGAGACTGCGGCCCGCCAGACGCTCCGCCTTCTCCCGAATGGCGGCCGCCTTGTCCGTGCCGGTCATCAGGGAGCCACCACAGCGCCGATGGATGCCAGACGCTTGCCGGGCACGAACAGGTCGTAGAGATAGCGTGCCTGAATGGAAGTGCCGTCAAACAGCTGGTTCTCCTGGGGGCCGAACTGCTTGATGGCGTCCAGCTTGCTCACAGCCAGCGGCGTCTCGCAGTGGGTGATGAGACAGGCGATGTCCTTGGCGTTCTCCCCCGCCACGATGCCGCCCTGATCGCTGTCGCCGCTCTGGACGGTGATAACGGTTTTCATGCGGCTCTGGGGCACGAACACGCAGGGCAGATCGTCCAGCATCATCACGTTCTCATAGGTCACGCCGTTGATGGACACGGCGTTGCCGAAGGAAATGTCGTGATAGGTGCCGTTGGCGGCCTCCAAAAAGGCGGTCTTGTGCTTGTGACTGATGAGGGCCACATAGCCGTCCATCTCCTCCGCATCGTCACGGACGGTCTGCAACAGGCCGCTGACGGTGGCGATGGCGTTGGTCTTGGTCAGAGCGGCGGAGACGATGTGGGTGGTATTGTGGGCCGCGTCGCCGTTGGCCAGCTCGTACAGGCGGTGGATGCGGTAAGTGTCCTGCTCCTTCACCAGCGCGTTGCGGGCGAACTCACGGATGACGTTCTCGGCGGTGACCAGAAAACCGGTGTCGTTGGGGTCGGTGCGGTCCAGAGAGAACTTCACGCCGCGGTCCATGGACAGGGTGTAGCTTTTCCAGCTGTTGGTCACGGTGCCCTGAGGGTAAGCGGAGCCGTCGGCCTTGCCCGCGTCATAATTGCCGAGACCCGTGGTGGACAGGGTGGAGATCTCAATGTCCCGCCCCCCCGTGAAGCGGACTTTCCCCGCCTCGGGGATCATCCACGCGGTAGCGGAGGCCGCCGCAAACTCCTCGTC
>CDZI01009364.1_pt1 | contig 33730 bp, 33 predicted proteins | sample 554811 | NCBI WGS metagenome assembly CDZI01 (sample SAMEA3182110, study PRJEB8094) | gut metagenome | biome: human; feature: gut; material: Stool; isolation source: human stools | place: Canada | collected 2013-04-23
TAAATGATAATTTAGCGGCTTAAAGCTCGATGGCAGAGACATCCAACTCGCCGGACATTAGTTTGGGTAAAAGAGCGTCCCTAAGCAGCGATAACTGCTCACTCTGTTTTCCATTAGCATATATCTGATCAAAATTGGTTTGACAATAAGCATCGAAATCGGCAATCCTCTCAAATGGAGGAAGTGTTATTGGTTCTGTCTCTAAGAAACCGGAAAAATCAAGATTTTTTATTCCAGTCGTTCCATTCTCGTAGGAAAAGAACACTCCTTTGTCGTAGAGATACTGCCAGTAATAGTACACAAACATACTATAGCCGCTTAGTGGTTTAATTGCCTTACAAAAATTGGTGCAAACCATTCCGCTGTCATACCGATCAAGCAAGGATTGGGTAATCGCAGTGCATCTTCCGGTAGACTGGGTTGGACTGCCCCCGGATATTTCAACGACAATATCCCCCGTCTCAAGTTTTTTGATCGCATAATTCTTAGGAAGGATATATCGTGTTGGCATTTTTCCTTTATTACCCGCCTTAACATCTGGAATGTCGGCACCTCGAACACAATAAACCTTCTTTATGTTATTGCCAGATGGGTATTCCTTTCCCCAATCACCGTTGAGCGTAGACACAATAATATCGGAGAAAGTCCCAGACTTCCATTGACTGCGATCTGAAGAGTCGATGAACCATTTCCTGAAAAGGGCCTTAGCCTGCTGCTCTAAATTATCATTTAATTAAAGGAGTAAGAAATACGAATTTTAATACGAAAGAGAAATATATAATTCGAAATTTTAGAGAAAAATTTGAAAAAAGGGCATTTGATGAAATTGATGTCTGCTTTTTTGTTATACTATTGCGTTCTCATCTTGACAAAAATGAATTCCCATATATATGTGACTTTGGAGATTCAATTGCCCATCGAGAACGAGATAGAGGTAAAGCTTTTGATTCAATAAAAAACTCAAAAGACAATGAATATAAAACACAACACGATTCAAAAAAGCTAATCGGATACGATGGCATAGATAATGAATTATGGAAGCGTGAATGGATGAAATTGGGTCAAAAACTTTCTATCCATTATTCAGATATTGCTATCAACGAATTGCTATTGTGCTATATTTCTTCAATGCAGTTTTCTCAATTCGAAAATTTAGGGGAAATGAGAATAGTTATATCTGAAAAGGATATTAGTCTTGCTACGGCAGCTAAAACTCCTAGTAGTCCATACGCTTCTTTTGCGGTTTTAAAAAATGTTGATTTCAAAACCCCAAAAACTTCTCGGTTAGTTGAAAATGCAGTTTTTACAATCAGGAAGAATAACGAACTGCAACTGATTGATGAAAGCGGGGAAAGAATTCTGTAAGCGATAAACTCCTACCAGTGGCAGGAGAAATAACAGAAACTGCCACTGGGTGTCGTTTTCTGAAAAGGAGAATTGACCGTGAAACACAATTTAATTAATGACGTTGTTCAAGGAATGCTGCCTTTCCTAAATAACGCACAAAATGAGAAGTTGAGAGAAGTGTTGCAATACACGCTCGCAAATTATGAGGTGACACAATCGACAGATAAAAGTACTAACTCGGAACATGATTTTGTAGAGTTGTTCTTATCAGCAAAGCATATAGAGGGCTGCTCGGAAAAATCTCTTAAATACTATAAGGCAACTATAACATCGATGCTTGAAGAAATACAAAAGGATGTCAAGCACATTGTTACCGATGACATACGAGGATACCTTACCAGGTATCAAGAAAAGAACAATTCAAGTAAAACTACAATCGATAATATTCGGCGAATTTTATCCAGTTTTTTCTCTTGGTTGGAGGACGAGGACTACATTATTAAAAGTCCGGTGCGCCGAATACATAAGGTCAAAACAGCATCGAAAATTAAAGAAACCTACTCCGACGAAACGTTGGAGTTAATGCGGGACAGTTGCTCTGAAATGCGTGATTTAGCTATGATTGACCTGCTTGCTTCAACGGGAATGCGTGTTGGTGAATTGGTGTTGCTAAACCGAGACGATGTAGATTTCACGGAGCGGGAGTGCGTTGTGTTTGGTAAGGGCGACAAAGAGCGAATGGTCTACTTTGATGCCCGAACAAAGCTGCACCTGCAAGCCTATTTGGAAAGCCGCTGTGATGATAATCCGGCATTGATTGTTTCATTGAAAGCGCCTTTTAACCGTCTATCCATAGGCGGTGTTGAATCACGATTAAGGGAATTAGGCAGGAGCTTGGGCGTCCCAAAAGTTCATCCGCACAAGTTCCGCCGAACGCTGGCGACAATGGCAATAGACAAGGGTATGCCCATAGAACAACTTCAGCAGTTGCTCGGGCATAAGCGAATTGACACAACCTTGCAATACGCAATGGTCAAGCAGAGTAATGTAAAATTGGCGCACAGAAAATATATCGGATAGGATGGAAAGAATTATGACCAAATGGCGTGAGAAAACACTTGGCGAAGTAACTGCTTTTATTGCGAAAGGAATTCCACCCAAATATGTAGAAACAGAAACTCAAAATACAATACGGGTGCTAAATCAAAAATGCAATAGAAACTATGAAATTTCATATGTCGAATCAAGGCTGCATGATTTGACAGCAAGACCGGTTCCGGAGAGTAAGTACATTCGTCCCGGAGATGTTCTAATCAATTCAACGGGAACTGGTACCGCCGGCCGTGTGGCACAGATTTTTAGCGTTCCATCCCCTACAACGATCGATGGACATATGATATTGCTTAGACCTTCTGACGAAATCGATCCGCTATATTATGGGTATTGTATCAAGAATTATCAGAAAAAGATAGAAAGCCTGGCAGAAGGCTCAACGGGGCAAACTGAGATAAATCGTCAGCGATTGCAAGATGAAATAGTCATAAGATTTCCAAACGAAAAGGAATTGCAAAAGACTATTGGGATGTTTTTATTTCGAATTGACGAGAAAATAAAGTGCAATAAACAGATAAATGATAATTTAGAGCAGCAGGCTAAGGCCCTTTTCAGGAAATGGTTCATCGACTCTTCAGATCGCAGTCAATGGAAGTCTGGGACTTTCTCCGATATTATTGTGTCTACGCTCAACGGTGATTGGGGAAAGGAATACCCATCTGGCAATAACATAAAGAAGGTTTATTGTGTTCGAGGTGCCGACATTCCAGATGTTAAGGCGGGTAATAAAGGAAAAATGCCAACACGATATATCCTTCCTAAGAATTATGCGATCAAAAAACTTGAGACGGGGGATATTGTCGTTGAAATATCCGGGGGCAGTCCAACCCAGTCTACCGGAAGATGCACTGCGATTACCCAATCCTTGCTTGATCGGTATGACAGCGGAATGGTTTGCACCAATTTTTGTAAGGCAATTAAACCACTAAGCGGCTATAGTATGTTTGTGTACTATTACTGGCAGTATCTCTACGACAAAGGAGTGTTCTTTTCCTACGAGAATGGAACGACTGGAATAAAAAATCTTGATTTTTCCGGTTTCTTAGAGACAGAACCAATAACACTTCCTCCATTTGAGAGGATTGCCGATTTCGATGCTTATTGTCAAACCAATTTTGATCAGATATATGCTAATGGAAAACAGAGTGAGCAGTTATCGCTGCTTAGGGACGCTCTTTTACCCAAACTAATGTCCGGCGAGTTGGATGTCTCTGCCATCGAGCTTTAAGCCGCTAAATTATCATTTATACTTTTGAATACTAATCACACTCAACGCACATAATGTATAAAATATGCTTGAAGGTGATTTCAGTATGCAAAAAGATATTCTAAACTGGCTTTTTTCGACATTAGACGAACTTATAGATTGTGAATATCAACCTGAAACGGAGGATAAAGTAGATGATACACTTCGAAGAAAAAGATCTGCTCCGCCTAGCGATGATACTGGAGAATCAGGGGGCAACAACTAGAGACCGCTATATTTGCAAATTTGTTGAGTATATTCTTTTTGACTCAGAGAAGAGCGAGTTATCATCTCTAGAAATCTGCACTCGTATTAAAAATAGGTTTCAACTTGAATTTGATCTTACTGAAATTGAATCAGCTGTTAAAAAAAGAGGTAGGGGGCGACTCGAAGAGGCGCAAGGATATTATCGCTTAATGCCTAAAGTAGCCAACCAACTGTCAAGTCAAAAATCTTCATTAGATCAATTGCGAAACTACTTGACGCTGTTTTCTCAAGAGAGGCAAAATGTCGACATAGAAGCTACATTAATGCTTGTCCAAAAATATCTTTACTTTTGTTTTAATTCAAATGCAAGCAATTTGTTGTCGCTCATCGGCGAAAACACAAAACACATAGATGGCAACGCTTTTACCACTGAATTTACTCCTTCTCAAGAAGAGATAGATATTATCAACGATTTTATTCACTGGGAAAATGCAGATAAAAACAAGTTTATGTATTCCGTCGTATCTTCTTGTTATGAGTATTGCCTAATAACAGCCAATAAAAGTCCCGCTATATCCAAGTCTATTTTTAGAGGCAAGAAGTTCTTCTTAGATACAAATATTATATTTAGAATTGCTGGATTTAATAAGGATGAGCGTAGATTTGTCTCAAAAATTTTCGTAGAAAAATGTCGCGAAGTCGACGTAGCATTATGTTATACAAGCGCAGTGTTGAATGAGATATATCGTGTTATAGATTCTCAAATCAAATATATAAGGGTGATAACTAACGAACAAGATCCAGTTGATGATAATCTTATCTCAAAGATTTCTAACAATTATGAAGTCAATGATTTTTACACGCTTTACTATAATTGGTGTAAAGAACCGCAGAATAGATACAATGATTTCACTGCATTCCGAAACTATTTGACCAGTATAATTAGCAATGTTATTAGCAATTTTGAGTACATTGATTCTACAATAATCAAGGACTCTGATGAAACTGAACAACAACTCTTTGACTCCTTAATGAAGTTTAAATCCGAGAAAAGGCCCTATAAAAAAACAACCACTGAATCAATAAAAACTGATGTAAAGCAAGTTTTATACCTCAATTCTATTCGACCTAAAAGTGCCAAAAGCTTGTGGGATATGAATGAATACATAGTCTCTGCAGATCAACTGCTCATATCTTGGGCAGAGGAAACCTTTAATGGTGTCCCGATTGTGGTAATTCCCAGCTTGTGGTTATCAATTATTCTGAAGGTGGCAGGAAGAGCAACAGAAAACGACTACAAATCTTTCTGTATGTTTATGACATTAAGACATTCTCGAACAGATGATAATACCATACACATTAACGCTGTGGAGCTGCTATCTAAACTATCCGAGAAAACTATTGACAGTAGTTTAAAGGAGCAGATTATTGCAGAAATATTATCTAATAGAGGGAAATATAGTTTTAGTGAACCCGATGATTATGATTCTTCTGTCGATCTAGCTTTTGATGCAGTTTTAGCAAGAGAAAAAGACTTGCAAAAGGAAGAATTACTGCTAGCTGTCAATGCAGAGAAAGCCAAATCAAAAAAGCGAGCAGAGGAATATGAAGAAAAACTTAAAAGTAAGATATCTGCAGAAGAGTATGCACAAACAATTTCCCAAAAGAAAGCCCAAGCAAAAGTTGAACGATTTTCTCAGCATGCGCAGATCCCACTTGTAATAAATGGAATCATCTTTATTGTAGCAGTTGGGATATTGCTGTGTTGGATATTCAAGCTAAAGCCAATCACTGATATTTTAACAAACATTGTTGATAGTGAAGACAAAGGCGAGAAAGTTGTCAGTGCTATTGTCTGGATTTTCAATCTGTTTGTGATTACTATCCCTGCATATTTGGGAAAAGTGTGGGATTATCTATCTTCTGACAAACGTAAGGACAAGCTCTGCTCAAAATATTTTAAGCAACAACTAAAAATATTAAATAATAAATAATATATCAAGGAGTTGGAGGATATGCCGGGATATAACACAGAAGCGGATTATGAAAATGCTATAATCGAGCTTTTCAGAAATGAATTGGGTTATGAGTACGTTTATGGTCCGGATGTGGAACGGGACTTTAACAGTCCGCTCTATGATTCGGTATTGGAGGAGTCCTTATATCGTCTGAACAAGGGCTTACCTGCTGACGCCATTAACGATGCACTATTCAAGCTGCGCAACTTTGAAAATGGCGAGCTTGTGCAGAAGAACGCCGAATTTATGGAGTACCTGCAAAGCGGCATTCCGGTCCGTTACTTAGAAAAGGGCGAGGAGCGTTCCGGCATTGTGTATCTCGCTGACTATTCCCATCCCGAAAACAACTCCTTTATCGTTGCCAATCAATGGACCTTCGTAGAAAACAGCAATAAGCGCCCTGATATTATTTTGTTTCTTAACGGTTTGCCTGTGGTTATTGTTGAACTGAAATCGCCCTCCCGTGAGGAAACAGACGCTTCCGAAGCTTACCGACAGCTTCGGAACTATATGCAGGAAATTCCGTCGATGTTCATTTATAATGCCATCTGCGTTATGAGCGATCAATCTACTTCCAAAGCGGGAACGATCACATCCGGCGAAGATCGTTTTATGGAGTGGAAAACAAAAGATGGCAACTACGAAAACACCAAATATGCACAGTTTGATACATTCTTTGAAGGCCTTTTTCAAAAAGAGCGTTTGCTTGATATCATTAAAAATTTCATTTGCTTTTCCAATGAGGGATTAAATAGATTTAAAATACTTGCCGGATATCACCAGTATTTTGCCGTAAGGAGGGCGATTGAATCTACCAAACATGCAACCGTGACCGACGGTAAGGGCGGTGTTTTCTGGCACACGCAAGGCAGCGGAAAATCGTTGTCGATGGTGTTCTATGCTCATCTGCTGCAAGAAGCGTTGAATAGCCCCACAATCGTTGTCCTTACTGATCGCAACGACCTCGACGATCAGCTTTACAGTCAGTTTGCCAAGTGTAAGGACTTTTTGCGTCAAGAGCCGATTCATGCTGAAAGTCGTGAAAACTTAAAGGCTCTTCTTGCCGGTAGGCAGGCGAACGGTATTATTTTCACCACAATGCAAAAGTTTGAAGAATCACACGAGCCGCTTTCCGAACGTCGTAATATTATCGTGATGGCTGACGAGGCACACCGTGGTCAATATGGACTTGCCGAAAAAATCAAAATCACGACAAATGAGGATGGCGAAGAAATAGCCAAGCGTATTGTCGGTACGGCTCGCGTTATCCGTAACAGCCTGCCCAATGCTACATACATTGGCTTTACCGGCACGCCGATTTCCTCCAAAGATCGCAGCACGCGGGAAGTATTTGGCGACTACATTGACATCTACGATATGACGCAGGCCGTCGAAGATGGTGCAACACGCCCGGTATACTATGAGAGTCGTGTAATTAAGCTGCGCTTAGACGAGCCGACACTGCGACTTATTGATGCCGAATATGATATCATGGCGAACAATGCCGATCCTCAAGTAATCGAAAAAAGCAAAAAGCAGCTTGGTCAAATGGAAGCAGTTCTCGGAAATGACCAAACAATTAATTCATTGGTTTGTGATATACTTGATCACTATGAGAACAATCGTGCAAGTCTGCTCACCGGCAAAGCGATGATTGTGGCTTATTCCCGCTCAATTGCGCTGAAGATCTATAACCGCATTCTTGAACTTCGCCCATCTTGGGCGGAAAAAGTTGCAGTGGTCATGACCGAGAGCAACAAAGACCCCGAAGAGTGGCGCAAAGTCATTGGCAACAAGCACCATAAAGAAGAACTGGCACAGAAGTTCAAAGACAATAACAGTCAACTGAAAATAGCTATTGTCGTTGATATGTGGCTGACAGGCTTCGATGTACCGTCCCTTGCAACAATGTATGTATACAAGCCTATGCAGGGTTATAACCTGATGCAGGCCATTGCCCGTGTTAACCGCGTATTCCGGGATAAGGAGGGCGGACTTATTGTGGACTATGTCGGCATAGCTTCTGCCCTGAAGCAGGCAATGAATGACTATACAGTTCGAGATAGAAAGAACTACGGCGATACCGATGTGTCTAAGGTTGCTTATCCAAAGTTTCTTGAGAAACTTGATAATTGCCGTGTCATTTTCCACCACTATGACTATTCAGAATTTATGTCCGATTCTGACCTTAAGAGGGCGAAAGTAATAAGTGGCGCAGTAAACTTTATTATGGATCGTGATCTAGCAGAGAAAAGGGATGCATTCCTTAAAGAGGCACTTATGCTGCACCAGGCATTATCTCTGTGTTCGTCGTTGATTGATGAAGCAATGCGATTTGAAGCAGCCTTTTTCGAATCTGTCCGTGTACTTGTTGTTCGTTTGAATAATCAAGGAGAAAATCGCAAGATTTCATTACCTGAAATGAATGCGCGCATTAATGAGCTTTTGAAGCAAAGCATTAAAAGTGACGGCGTCATAAATCTTTTTTCTGATGTAAACTCTGAATTTTCGCTTTTCGATCCAAAGTTTCTTGAGGAAGTATCAAGAATGAAGGAAAAGAACCTTGCAGTTGAATTGTTGAAAAAGTTGATTGCCGAGCAGGTTCAGATTTATCGCAGAACCAATGTGGTCAAATCCGAAAAATTCAGCGAGATAATGCAGCGAGCAATGAACGCCTATCTTAATGGTATGCTGACGAATGAGCAGGTTATTGATGAAATGATGAAGCTCGCAAAGCAGATTGCTGCGGCAAAAGACGAGGGAAAAGAGCTTGGATTAACCGCTGATGAGCTTGCGTTTTATGATGCGCTTACCAAGCCGCAGGCAATAAAGGATTTTTATGAAAACGATGAATTAATTGCTATAACCAAAGAACTTTCTGATACCCTTCGTAAGAATCGTACCATCGACTGGCAAAAGAAAGAATCCGCAAGAGCGAGAATGCGTATGCTCATTAAAAAGTTGCTTAAAAAGCATAAGTATCCTCCTGAAGGAATGGAGGACGCGGTCCAAACTGTTATGACGCAGTGCGAGTTGTGGACCGATAACATGGAAGTTTGAGTTTTGTATCTGTAACATTGAATGCCCTACAACAAATTTGCTGTAGGGCATTTTTTACGCCTAAAACGATGCCTTAATCAATTCATGCTTATATGCGTGTCGAAAATATGGAAATGCATTATTTTCCTTTTTGCTGTGGATTCAGGCACTTCATTTAGGCAACGTAACACCTTTTACAGCAAATAAAACGAACCAGAAATAACGAGTGTAGGTGTTCCACCTTTTCACTCAAAAAAATGACATCCACTGCCATTCAGCTCCGCTAATTACCACCGCACCTAATCTTACATACTTTCAATGATAAAAACCACGACAGGAGTTAATTCTCTTGCCGTGGTTCTTTTTTGCTGTGAGACGGTATGAAGCACAGCAGAGGATCGGAGGCTTCTCTTACACGCCGGAACATCTTAAATGACAGGAGGAGATAACAGAGCGTAAGAAAAATGTGTAAAGAGGCGGTGATTGATTGAAGCCACCGTAACGGCAATGTCGGGTTCTGTGGGGTTCGGTTAAACGACCCTGCGGAGCTGCGACGGCTGAGCGACTGACTATGGACGGGTTGGTTCGTCCCTTCTGTAATTTATGATTGGTGCCCGATAAGCCTTTGATTCGACTTTTGCTGTTCAGAAACTTTTATGCGCTCGGTAATCTTACATACTTTCTTTGCCAGGACAAAACGGCAATATTCACCCGCTTGTCCTTCTAAGGCAGAAAACGCGGAGCAAATCTTACATACTTTTTGCGAGTCGAAAAAGAAAGGAGGCTTATCACCGTACATAATGCCCACAAAGGCCTGTGATTTTAGCCATTCGGAAACCGTCCGACGGCGGAAGATAATATCGACTTACGGCTTTTACGGTATTGGATTAATCCTAAATGAAAACTGAAAAATTTTTAACGAAAGGAATGATGATTATGTCAACCGGTAAGGTTGGTACACCCACAAGCACTGTTTTCAGAATCAAAAAGCCCAATAAGATCCCCTGCGACTGCGCTCGTTGCCGTCACAGCGAGAACCGCAACGGCAGCATACTTCACTGTATGTATTTCGGCCTGTATCCGCCGAAAAGGACCAAATGTGAAAGGTATTGGCCCACTAAACCGCCGAAGGTCAAGGGCAAGAAAAACAAGCAGAATCAAAAGAAAAACAAAAAATCAAAGAAACGGAGTTGATCTTATGCTGTACAAAGAAATGCTGCTCATAGGAGAGGATTACGATTATTTTATTGAAATGGACCCCGCCGGCAACGGGATACGGTTTATGAGGGTCGGCGATGACGACATACGGAAATGGGTGGCGGCGATAATCGACACCGGTGACGGCTTTACGCTTGCCATGCTCTCGGAGCAAGGCGTAGTTATGAAAAAGCTGGATCCTAAGGGGCTGTGCCGTGTGAAGGCCAATTACAGAGAATTATTGCTGACGGGCTTTACCGGCGGTCAAACGATCTACGATCACGTATTTATAATCAATTACACAGGCAAAGACAGCGAAGGCGTGACTATCAGCTATTGCGATGATGATACGATCTGCACAATTGCAATCTGTGAAACGGAACAAAACCGACTGAGGTTTCGCTGTGTGTAGTTAAATGACCCTTTCTTTATTTTCCTTCTTTATTGCTTGTGCGGTGAATCCCGATTAATACTCGGGGTTTGCCGCAAGGCAACGTGCAGAGACTATCCGTAACAACTAAACAACATTAAGATAGATAATATATATGCATTAGTTTGCATTCTTTATTGCATTATTGTTTGCATTTAATGCTTTAATTTGCCTACTGCATATGTTTGCCTAAGTAAGGATAGTTATTTGCCTGTGACTGCCTTTGTCTGCCTTCAAGGATATTGCAGTTGTGATGCTGAAGTCTGTCGCTGCTTGTCTAAGCCTGCGTGTGCCTGCCTTCGCATTGCCTCTTCGGCGGTTTTGGAGGCTGAGTTGCAGCAGTTGCCTAAGTTTGCTTCGGAAGTTTTGCTTCATAGCTTGCCTAACCCTGGTCAATTGTTGCGAGGATATGGCATTGAAATGCATAACAAAGTGTATTGACCTTTTTGCCTGCAACATGCCGTTATTGATGCCTTGACTATGCATTTAACCGATTACTGCAAAAATTAAAACCAAATCTTACATACTTTCAGTGACGGACAGGATAAATCCGCAAAGCATGAATTCACGGGAGGCGAAAACAAATGCGATGGCCGTAGATACGACAGCGATAATTGCTGCTGACAAGGTTTGACAGATCTTATCATATTGTCTCAAGCGACATAATTGCAAATCACTTCAAAAATTCGAAACCAATCTTACATACTTTCAGTGACGGGGCGAAAAGCGGTTTGTATCGACATCGACCCGTGACTCTATCGTCCTTGGAGAGGGACGTTAAAAACTACTATTTTAATTTGAAAGGTGACAATTAAATGAAAGATTTTTTATCAATCACAGTCGATGATGAGCTCGATTTTAGCTCGGTATCTGAGAGGAAGGATAAATTCATTCTTCTCAATGAAGGGTATTATTCGTTTAGAGTTTTGGGAGTTAACATGGATAGATATCAAGGCTCTGAAAACTCCAAATCGTGCCCCGTAGCTAAACTGCTGCTTTCGATAGAGAACGACAAAGGAAATGTAGTGCTCAATCACTTCTTTTTCCTGAATAACTCTTCGACACAGCAGATCGCCGACTTTTTTGAGTCAATCGGTCAGCCGCTTACAGGCCGTTGCAATCCTGATTGGGATGCAACCGTCGGTCTCAGCGGCGGCTGCTATCTGACTCAAAAAGAGCTTACCTACAGGACAATCAACAAAGTGAAACGATTTGTTCCTGCGAGTAAGCCGAATTCTGAAAGAAAGGAGGAGCCGTGGTATGTATAATTCGATTAGAATAAATGATGCGGATGAGCTTATGCCCCCGCCGTTCATTCTCAGCGCTAAGAAAGCTGCCGAATTAACCGGTCTCTGTTATGCGACGGTCATAAGGCACTGTAAGGACGGCACGATCAACGCATTCAAAAACGGCCGTGAATGGTGTATTTACGGTGACGATCTTGCTGCAATGATGGGTGTCGGCCGTGCCAAGCCCGAACGCAAGGCGGCAACAGGATGCTATCGTGAAACCGTTATCAGCCATACCGTTTTTCAGCACATTGAACGGAAAGTCAATAAGTAATCTGCGGTAAAAACCGCGAATCGGCCACTTCTGCATCATTGAATATTTGCGGCATACTCAACAATAATAAAATCAGAAGGTAAAATTTAGTGGCGTCCGCCGCTCTCGATATGACAGAAGAATTACCTGCTTTAAGCGTAGAAAAATAACGGAGGCGACAAATGATTCAAAAAACAAAACAGAATACTTTTGAGCAGCTGTGGCTTTCGTATTATAATGACACGCTGTATGAGAAGGGATTCATAACCGAGGATGAGAGGAATAAAATGCGCCTTAAAATAAAGGAGTACACCTCAAAGAAAGCCACATAGAAATCGAAAAGGAGAAGGCGATCGATCAAAAATTCCGCATTAAACATTACATCCGTCGTTTTGCATTCTGCTCATTCGGCGGAGAGGTGTTTGGAGTTTATGCTTGAAAGAGCTGCCGCTTTTATTGCGGCAGCTCATTTCCGTAACGGCAAAACGCAGATGTAAAAAATGGTAATCATGCGCTTTGACTTGATTAAATTCCGAGTTGACGTATAATATAGGTGGCTTGTTTTTAACGATTCGGATCGTCAATCTACCGTGAAAGGAGGAAGTGGTTTGGATATACATGAGGTTCGCCAAATGCTGCGGACAAAGTCGATTTATGATATCCCGCTGAGGGTAACATATTATGCCCGAGTTTCTTCGGAGACGGATGAACAGCTTAATTCTCTGGATAACCAAGTGAGCTATTATGAGGAGTTTATCAAAAGAAACGCAAAATGGTCTTTTGTTGCCGGGTATGTTGACGAAGGCATCTCCGGCATCTCCACAAAGCACCGTGAGAATTTCAACCGAATGATAGACGATGCGGCAGACGACAATTTTGACCTTGTGATCACGAAGGAGATTTCTCGTTTCGCCAGAAATACCCTTGACTCGATACAATACACGAGGCAGCTTTTATCGTGCGGAGTGGGCGTGTTCTTTCAGAATGACAATATCAACACATTTGATGAGGATTCCGAGCTGAGACTCTCCATAATGTCGTCGATCGCACAGGATGAATTGAGAAAGCTGTCAAGCCGTGTAAAGTTCGGTCAACAGCAAGCTATTAAAAACGGCGTTGTTATAGGCAACAGCCGAATTTTCGGGTATCGGAAGAAGGATAAAAGGCTTGTTATTGACGAGGAGCAGGCCGTTATGGTGCGCGAATTGTTTGAATTATACGCCACGGGCAAATACTCAATGAAGCAGATCGAGAATGTCTTTTGGGAGAAAGGTTACCGCAATAACAACGGCAAAAAGATATCGCACACCACAATGTCAAACTTGATCTCAAACCCGAAATACAAGGGATACTATGTCGGGAACAAGGTCAAAGTGGTCGATATGTTTACAAAGAAGCAAAAGTTCCTGCCCCCGGAGGAGTGGGTCATGTTTAAGGATGAAACGGGGGAGATAGTGCCCGCTATCGTTTCTGAGGAGCTTTGGGATCAGGCAAACTTCATCTTAAAACGTCGCAGCGATGATGTGAAAAATCGCAAGAACATCTGCAATCACGCTAATCTGCTGACCGGCAAGCTGTTTTGCACCTGCTGCGGAGCTCCGTATTATCGCCGTGCGTCAGCTGACAGGCAGGGTCGGAAGGACAGCAGCTGGGTTTGCTCGAGCAAGAAAAATAACGGCAGCGATTCATGCGAGTCGTTTGTGATTTATGAGAGCGAGATCGCGTCGGTTCTTTTTGAAGTGTTTCGCGATAATTACAGCGATTCAGAAAAAATGATCGGCGAATATGAGCGGATGTATAATTCGCTGAGAGATGACGGCGGCCTGCAAAGGCGGATCGAATCGCAGGAAGCGAAAATCGCATCGTCACAAAAGAAAAAACAGAAGCTGCTCGAGCTTGTTACCGAGGGCAATATTTCGGATACGGATTTCAGAGATATGGCTGCTCAATGCAACAAGGATATCGAGGCCGCCGAGCAGGAGCTTTCGGAGCTTAGAAGCCGCAGGGATTCAAGCGATGAATTCAAGCGCCATATGGATGAGATACGAGCCGCAATGAGAGCGGCAGAGCGAAATATAGTCGACGGAGTTGTGACAAAAGAGTTTATCGACACCTTTGTTGACAAAATTCTTATCACGCCGATCGAGAAGAATAAAATGAGACTGGATGTCAGGATTTTTACGGGTGAGAACAGCGAAAAATACCTGAATCGCCTAAAAACCAGGGCAAATTCACTTGTTCCTACGGGTCAAATGCCTAAGAAGATGATCGAGGCTTATGAAAACGGTATAAAATAAGTAAAGCTACGGCTTTGCGGCAGGGGGTCGGGCATTGGCTCGGCTCCCGTTCTTTACACAAAAATAAGCCTCCCGAGCGATACGGGAGGCTTGAATTATGCTTAATTTTCGGTGAATTCGTTTTTGATGCTGAGGCCTGCGAGGGCTTCTTCTCTCGAGATTTTGCCGATATTGCAGTCGGTCATGAGCTGCACGTCTTTATCCTTCAGCCTATAGAAGTACCAGATCGCGCCGGCGATGACAAGGCCGATAACGGGCAGCATCGTGTAGATGAACCAAAGGCCGTTGAGGGTGTATTCGGACTGAATAACGGGGTTCGCCTGAAGCTCCTGGAAGCTCTCCGCTTTGACGGTGCTCCACTTGAAGAAGCTCAGGAGCGTCAGCGGCAGGGCGGAGGAGACGGCGGCGGTGAGCTTCACCATGAAGGTCTGGATCGCAAAGGTGATGCCCTTTGCGTCGATGCCGGTCTTGAATTTGCCGTATTCGGCGCAGTCGGGGGTGAACATAAAGAGCATAACGCCCGAGATGCCGCCGGGGATATTTTTGAGCACGGTGAGGATCGCAAAGATGATTATGTTATTGTAGCCGACAAGCCAGGTGATAAGGCCGAGCAGAGCCGACGCGGCGGTGCAGGCGAGGTATATCTTCATCTTGTCGAAGCGCTTGATGAATTTCGGCACGAGCACGGAGAATATCAGCATGGGCACGACCGAAAGGGCGCCGACAAAGAGGCTGAAATTCTCATTGTGGAAGAGATAATAGGATACGAAGAGATTGAGGCTTGCCGAAACATTCAGGGCGCTGAAGAAGAAGAAGCCGATATAGTAGATAAGCAGATACTTGTTTGAGAACAGGTACTTGAACATGCTCCTGACGGTGAAATTCTCGTCGTTCTCGCCGCTGTAGCGCTCCTTGCCCTTGAAGCAGATGGGAGCCATCGTTGCGAGGGCGATAACGGAGCAGACTATTGCGACCACTTTATAGGAGAGGCCGAACTGCTGGTTAACGAAGATAGTGCCGACGACGGTTGCAAGCGCAGTGCCGACGCCCGCCCAAATGCTCTTGTAGGACATCAGCGAGGTCCTCTCGTCGAGCCTGTTGCTCATTGCGGTGACATAGCCGAAAATGGGCACGTCGCAAAGGGTGTATGCCGTATCCCAAAGGACATAGGCTATCGCGAACCATGCGAGCTGGAGCATTTCGTTGGAGCCGTTATTCTTCGGGATAAAGAAGAGCAAAACGGTGGTGATGGGTATCGCGAGCAGGGAGATACGCAGCCAGGGTATGAATTTTTGACCGTTTTTGAAATGAACCTTGTCAAATATGCAGCCGAATATCGCGTCGTTCACGGCATCCCAGATCTTGACCGCCAGCATGACCGCTGCAGATTTGGCGGGGTCAACGCCCTGGAAGAGCAGGAATGTTACAAGATAAGTGCTTACAAGGGCATAGATGACGTTCTGACCGCAGAAATAGAGGTAATAATTCATCCTCTCCTGCTTTGAAGTTACCCATTCGGGATTTGCATTTTTTAATGTCTTACTCAATCTCTTACCTCCGAACTGACCGGCGAAACGCCGGAAAAATATATAATAATTATACAGTAATCCGGCGGCTTTTTCAATTGACCGTATTTATAAAAAACCGAGCCGATATCTGTGCAACACGGCAATTTGCCGTGAGGAATTCATTCCATATCCTTAAGATGTGAAATATCGTTTGAATACATGACCTCGGGCAGTCTGTTCTCACGAAGCCTGATATGCGTTACGGAGCAGTTCAGCGCGCTCCAGCGTATCGTTGCGGGAAACCCGAGCCCAAGCGCGGCTCTGATGAGGTATCCGAAGAAATCGTGGTGGCTTGCGGCTATCACTCGGCAGCCGTCGCCACCCATATCAAGTATCTTTTTTATCGCCGATTCGGCTCTTGCGGTCATCTGCTCGGGGGATTCGGGGTCGGGCAGGAATACATCCTCGTCGGGCGTGACGGCCTCGGGCACGAGCAGCTTTACTTTCTCACGAGGCGTGCCCCGCACGAGGGTCTCCGCCTCCATAAGCTCGGGCAGCATTATTATCGGCTTGCCGAGCTTCCTTGCGGTCGGCTGCATGGTCTGCGCCGTGCGTATGAGGGTGCTCGAGAATATCATGTCAATGTCGCCCGGTTCAAATCTCTCGGCCAGAGCCTGCGCCTGTTTCTTGCCCAACTCGCTCAGAGGGGCGTCGTCTATAGTGAATTCCGGCATATATTCCTCGCCCGAATTCTCGCGGGATTGGGCGTGGCGGATAAGGTAAATATCGGCGTTAACGGTCTTCATTGTCTGCCTCCGTTCGGTTTTGAACTATATAATGTATTATAGCAAACCGTTTGACAAAATTCAACAGTCGCTTTAGCACCAAAAAGCGCTGAACTTTTTTCGCAAAAGCCCTTGAAAAGCCGCTCGATTTATGTTAATATATGCGATAATAAGTCAAAAACGCTATGAGCGGGCTCAAGTAGCCGTGCAAAAGGATTCTCAGAGAGCCGTCGGTCGGTGCAAGGCGGCAGTCGTTGCATGAGCGAATTACTCCCCGCCAGTTGCGCTCCGAACGCCCTCGGGTCATTAAGAGTCGCCGGGTAAGACCCGTTACAGTCTTAAAGTGAGATTGTCACTTGTCAAGGCTTCTGCCGTGAGGCAGAGGTAAATTGAGGTGGTACCGCGGTATATCCGCCCTCTGAAAGCATTAAGCTCGGAGGGCGCTTTTTTATTGTCTCTCCGACAAAGAAAGGAAGCAGAAGAAATGCCTATCACCGACATTCTGACTAAAAATGCGGACTTTTATCCAAACGACGTGAGCCTCGTGGAGATAAACCCGAAGCTCGAGGATAACAGAAACATGACCTGGCGTGAATTCGCCCTCACCCAGTCCACCGCAGCGGAGACTTACAGGAAAGAGATCACCTGGGGCGAGTTTCAAAAGAAATCAAACCGCTTTGCAAACCTTCTCCTCTCGAGAGGAATAAAGAAAGGCGATAAGGTAGCAATACTGCTGATGAATTGCCTTGAGTGGCTGCCCATCTATTTCGGCATCCTGCGCGCGGGCGCGGTCGCCGTGCCGCTGAATTTCCGCTACACCGCCGATGAAATAGCCTATTGCCTTAATAAATCCGACTCCGAATATATCGTTTTCGGCCCCGAATTCGTCGGCAGAGTTGAGGAGATATGCCACAAGGTCAAGCGTATCAAGATGTGGATATATGCGGGCGAGGATTGCCCCGCCTACGCCGAGAGCTATGACAAGCTCGTAACGTATTGCAGCTCAAAGGCGCCGAAGGTCGAGCTGACCGACGACGATTACGCCGCAATTTATTTCTCGTCGGGTACTACAGGCTTCCCGAAGGCGATACTTCATTCGCACCGTGCGCTCATGCACGCCGCCAAGACCGAGCAGGCGCACCACGGGCAGACCAAGGACGACGTTTTTCTCTGCATACCGCCGCTCTATCACACGGGCGCCAAGATGCATTGGTTCGGCAGCTTCCTTGTCGGCGGCAAGGCCGTGCTCCTTAAAGGCACGGCTCCCAAATGGATAATCAACACCGTTTCCGAGGAGCAGTGCACGATAGTCTGGCTGCTCGTGCCGTGGGCGCAGGATATCCTTGACGCTATCGACTCGGGCGAGATAGACCTTAAAGATTATAAGCTCGACCAATGGAGACTGATGCATATCGGCGCTCAGCCCGTGCCGCCGAGCCTTATCAAGCGCTGGAAGAGCATATTCCCGCACCATTTGTATGACACCAACTACGGCCTGAGCGAATCCATAGGCCCCGGCTGCGTCCACCTCGGAGTTGAGAATATCGACAAGGTCGGCGCTATCGGCAAGGCGGGCTATGGCTGGCAGACCATGATAGTCGATGAGCACAGGCAGCCCGTTGGCAAAAACGAGGTCGGCGAGCTTGCCGTTAAAGGCGACGGCGTGATGCTTTGCTATTATAATGATGAGGAGGCCACAAAAGAGGTCCTTGAGGACGGCTGGCTCTTCACGGGCGACATGGCTATCGAGGACGACGACGGCTTCATTTATCTTGTTGACAGGAAGAAGGACGTCATCATCTCGGGCGGCGAGAATATTTACCCCGTTCAGATAGAGAATTTCCTGCGCCGCAACGATGCGATAAGCGACGTGGCGGTCATAGGCCTGCCCGACCGCAGGCTCGGCGAGATTTCCGCGGCGATAATTCAAGTCAAGGATGGTGCGAGCCTCACAGAGGAGGAGGTCAACGACTTCTGCCTCGACCTGCCGAGATACAAGCGCCCGAGGAAGATAATCTTTGCCGATGTGCCGAGAAACCCGACGGGCAAGATAGAGAAGCCGCTGCTGCGTAAGAGATATTGCGCCGACGGCCTTGTAGCCAAAGAGAACGAGATCAAGGAAGGATGATATATATGAAAAAGCTGATGCTCGGCAACGCTGCCGTAGCGAGGGGAGCCTATGAGGCGGGCGTTAGAGTCGTTTCGTCTTACCCCGGCACCCCGAGCACCGAGATAACCGAGAGCTTGGTTCAATATGAGGACGTCTATGTTGAGTGGGCGCCCAATGAGAAGGTAGCCGCCGAGACCGCGATAGGTGCTTCCATAGCGGGCGGCAGGGCGATGAGCTGCATGAAGCACGTCGGCCTCAACGTCATGGCCGACCCCGTCTTTACCGTCAGCTATATCGGCGCTAATGCAGGTCTTGTATTCTGTGTCGCCGACGACCCCGGAATGCATTCATCTCAGAATGAGCAGGACTCCCGCCACTATGCAAAGGCGGCGAAGATACCGATGCTCGAGCCTTCGGATTCGGGCGAATGCCGTGACTTCACGAAGCTCGCCTTCTCGCTCAGTGAGGAATATGACACGCCCGTATTCATCAGGCTTTCAACGAGAGTTTCGCATTCGCAGAGCCTTGTTGAGCTGCATGAGCCTGAGAATATCGAGCTTAAACCCTATGTTAAGAATATCGCGAAGAATGTTATGATGCCCGCAAACGCCATCGGCCGCCACGTCGTGGTCGAGGAGAGGAGCAGGAAGCTCGCAGAGTTTGCCGAGACATGTGAACTGAATACCGTTGAGGATAACGGCAGCAGGATAGGCGTTATCACCTCGGGCGTCTCTTATGTTTACTCCAAGGACGCTCTCGGCGATAAGGTCAATTATCTGAAGCTCGGCATGGTTTATCCGCTGCCCGAGAAGCTGATAAAGGATTTCGCTGCCTCGGTCGATACGCTCTATGTTATCGAGGAGCTTGACGGCTTTATCGAGGAATTCGTCAGATCCCTCGGCATTGAGGTCAGGGGCAAGGATCACTTCACCCTGCTCGGCGAATACAGCCAGAATATGATAGCTAAAGTCGTTCTCGGCGAGGAGACCGCCGCCGCAGAGCCTCTGCCGCTGCCAAAGAGACCTCCCGTCATGTGCGCGGGCTGCCCCCACAGAGGCACGTTCTATGTGCTCTCAAAGCTCGGGCTCACCGTATCGGGCGATATCGGCTGCTATACCCTCGGCGCAGTCGCACCGCTCAAGAGCGTTGATACCACTATCTGCATGGGTGCCTCCGTCAGCGCCGCCCACGGCATGGTCAAGGCTAGAGGCCGCGATTTCTCAAAGCAGCTCGTCTCCGTTATCGGCGATTCGACCTTTATCCATTCGGGCATAACAGGTCTTATCGACATCGTTTACAATAAAGGCAACAATACCGTTATCATCCTCGATAACTCCATCACCGGCATGACAGGCCACCAGGATAACCCCACCACGGGCTTCACAATCCGCAAGGAGCCGACCGTTCAGGTCGATCTTGAGGCTCTCTGCCATTCCGTCGGTGTGCGCAGAGTCAGAGTTGAGGATCCGTTTGACCTCAAGGGCTTTGAAGCCGCCGTCAAGGAGGAGCTTGCTGCGGACGAGCCGTCGGTCATAATCGCTCAGAGACCCTGCGCTCTGCTCAAGACCGTCAAATACACCGGTCACTGCGCCGTGGACGCCGAGAAATGCCGCAAATGCAAGAAGTGCATGAAGCTCGGCTGCCCCGCGATTTCGGTTGACAACGGCTGCGTTAAGATAGACGAGAATCAGTGCAACGGCTGCGGCCTTTGCGTCGGCGTTTGTCCGTTCGGTGCGATAAGCAAGGAGGATGAATGATATGCAGAATACAAAGAATATAATGATAGTCGGCGTCGGCGGGCAGGGTACTCTGCTTGCCAGCCGAATTCTCGGCAACGCCGTCATCAGCGAGGGCTACGACGTTAAAGTTTCCGAAGTCCACGGTATGAGCCAAAGGGGCGGCAGCGTCGTGACCTATGTCAAATACGGCGACAAGGTCTTTTCTCCCATAATCGACAGGGGAGAGGCCGATATGATCCTCGCCTTTGAGAAGCTCGAAGCCGCAAGGGCGCTGCCCTACCTCAAGGAGGGCGGCACTGTCATACTCAATGACCGCGAGATAGCCCCGATGCCTGTTATCACAGGCGCGGCCGAATACCCCGACGGGCTGGTCGCCGATATTGCTGCAAAGGCAAAGGTGATAGCCATTGACGCTCTCTCGCTCAGCCTCGAAGCAGGCTCCGCAAAGGCGGTCAATGTCGTGCTCATCGGCGTGCTCGCCCGCAGCAGCGATATTTCAAAGGAAGTTTGGATACAGACCATAAAGGACACCGTTCCCGCAAAGTTCCTTGACCTCAACCTTAAGGCGTTTGAGCTCGGATACAATTGCGGCTGCTGATGAGGGAAAAAATATGAGTAAAAAAGAAAGCACAGCCAAAAAAGCGGCGATAATCGGCTACATAACGGCGGCGATATTGCTCTTTGCCGTCGTGCTCGTTATCCCGCAGTCGAGAGCGGTGTTCAAATCCCTCTCGGGCGCTCATCCGTATTTAATGGGCTTTGCAAAATTCGCTTTGCTTGCCACGGCGGGCGAGCTGATAGCGGCTTATATTGCGAATTCCGCGCCGACAGTACCCGTCAAGATAGCTGCCCGCTTCGTCATTTGGGGATTTATCGGTGTTTGGATAACCTTTATGATGAAGGTTTTCTCCGTCGCCGCCGCTCAGATGATGGCGTCGGGGCTGCTCCCGGGCGGGGACAGCAGCTTCCTCAGAGCGCTTTACACCAGCGTGATGATGAATACATCATTCGGCCCGACTTTTATGGCAGTCCACAAGTGCAGCGATAAATGGCTCGAGCTCCGCAGCAAAAAGGCGGATTCGTCGCTGAAAAGCGTTATAGGCTCGATCGACTGGTCGGCTTTCGTCGGCTTCACGCTGCTCAAGACCGTACCGCTGTTTTGGATACCTGCGCACACCGTCACTTTCATGCTCCCGAGCGAGTATCAGGTGATGATGGCAGCCGCCCTGTCGGTCGCCCTCGGCGTATTCCTCAGCCTCGGCAACAGAAAGAAAAAATCCAAGGAGAAATAAGCATATGTCTGTCAGAACACCGGAAATCGAGACGATGCCCCGCGAGGATATCAAAAAGCTTCAGAGTGAGCGCCTTGTGTGGCAGGTCAAAAGAATGTATGAGAGAGTGGAATGCTTCCGTAACCGTATGGATGAGAAGGGCCTCAAACCCGAGGATATCCATGGCATTGAGGATCTTTCAAAGCTCCCGTTTTCATATAAAAAAGATCTGCGCGATTACTACCCATACGGCCTCTTTGCCGAGCCGATGTCAAATATCAGGCGAGTTCACGCTTCAAGCGGCACTACGGGCAAGAGGATAGTCGTCGGCTACACCGATAATGACCTTGGCATGTGGGCAGAGTGCGTCGCGAGGATGCTCAACGGCATTGGTCTCGGTAAGGACGATATCATTCAGGTGTCGTTCGGTTACGGTCTTTTCACCGGCGGCTTCGGCCTCCATGCCGGCGCCGAGAGGATAGGCGCCACCGTTATCCCGATGTCCTCGGGCAACACGGCGCTCCAGATACAGACTCTCATCGACTTTAAAGCCACAGCAATCTGCTGTACTCCGTCCTATGCGATGTATCTTGCGGAGGAGGCGGAGAGGCTCGGCGTTATCGATCAGCTTTCACTGAAGGTCGGCATCTTCGGCGCGGAGCCGTGGAGCGAAAATATGCGCCGCGAGATAGAGAATACCCTGCATATAAAGGCTTACGATATCTACGGCCTCTCTGAGATAATGGGCCCAGGCGTTGCCTGCGAATGCGAGTGCCAAAAGGGAATGCACGTCTGGGAGGATAATTTCATTGTTGAGATCATCGACCCCGATACCGGCGAGCAGCTCCCCGACGGCAGCACTGGCGAGCTTGTGTTCACCTCGATCACCAAGGAGGGCTTCCCCGTTATCCGTTACAGGACGAGGGATATCTGCTCGCTCAATTATGAGAAATGCGAGTGCGGGCGCACCCATGTCCGCATGAATAAGCCAAGCGGCAGGAGCGACGATATGCTGATAATCAGGGGCGTCAACGTCTTCCCGTCTCAGATAGAGGGCGTGCTGCTTGAATTCAACAGCGGCGAGATAACCCCGAATTACATTATCACCGTCGACAGGGTCAACAATACCGATACCTTCGACCTCGATGTTGAGATGAGCGAGAGCATGTTCTCCGACGATATCAAGAGCATCAACGTCGTCGAGAAGCGCATCACCGAGAAGCTCCGCTCCGTGCTCGGCCTCGGCGTCAGGGTTCACCTTGTCAACCCGAAGTCCATCGCCCGCAGTGAGGGCAAGGCCAAGAGAGTTATAGATAAGCGAAAGATTTGACAGGAGGGCATAAAATGTTAGTTAAACAGATTTCGGTTTTCCTTGAAAACAAGCCCGGCAGGCTCTCGGAGGCCGCCGAAGTGCTCGCAAAGAACGGCATTGATATCTCGGCGCTTTCGCTTGCGGATACCGATGAATACGGAGTCCTCAGGATGATAGTCAGCGACCCCGACAAGGCAAAAAATGCTCTCAGCGAATCGGGCGTTATCTGCAAGGTCACCGACGCGCTCGTCGTCGCCATAGACGACAGACCCGGCGGCTTCTCCGAGTCGCTGAGGATCCTCACCGACAACGGCATAGAGGTCAAATATATGTATGCCTGCGTTTCGAGAGAGCAGGGCAAGGCGATAATGGTGCTCAGCGTTGCCGACCCCGCAAAGGCGGATGAGCTTATCCGCAATACCGCGAGCGGCAATGTCGACCCCACGCTGATATACAGAATATAAATACTGATTCGGGAGCGCTCGCAGCCGCGGGCGCTCTTTTGCATCTATGTCAAAAAACAGCCTGCGGCATATTATGTATCAGAGGATACACCATCCTCAAGAACGAAAGGAATGATATATATGGCCGATTACGCAGGCTACCGCTATCCTCAGCGCCGCCAGACCCCTTCGGAGCCGTGCTCCTGCACCGTTTCGCCGCTACCGTCGGATTATACCGTAGCGATGCTTTATGTGCCTATGCAGACCGATACCACTATGTTTGACGAGATGAAGGCGCTCGAGTGCGGCACTCTGTTCCCCGTGCTCAGCAAACCGTTCGCAGGGAAGTGCTGCAAATGAATAAACGTGAGACAGCGCTCATGCGGCTCAGCGCCGTGCAGTTCACCCTCTGGGAGATGCACCTTTATCTCGATACCCACCCGTGGGATATCCGTATGGTCGAGCAGCATAACCGCATAGAGGCAAGGTACCGCACAATGAGAAAAGAGTTTGAAGATGAATTCTACCCGCTGACAACTTCGGAGGGTCATGGCGTCGAATGGCTCAAAGGGCCGTGGCCGTGGGAATATGAGGAGTGTGGCTGCTGATGTTTAGTTATGAGAAAAAACTTCAATACCCCGTTAAGATCAAGAACCCGAATCCGCTCTATGCAAAGCTCATTATAAGTCAGTATGGCGGCCCAGACGGCGAGCTCGGCGCTTCGCTGCGCTACCTCAGCCAGCGCTTTACAATGCCGTTTGACGAGCTGAAAGGACTGCTGACGGATATAGGGACCGAGGAACTTGGGCATCTCGAGATGATCGGCGCGATAGTCTATCAGCTCACGAGAAATCTCACCGAGGATGAGATAAAGCGCTCGGGCTTCGACGCATATTTCGTTGACCACACTGCCGGTGTTTATCCCGCCTCAGCTGCGGGAGTGCCGTTCACCGCCGCTTATATCCAAAGCACGGGTGACATGATAAGTGACCTCACCGAGGACCTTGCGGCGGAGCAAAAGGCGAGAAAGACGTACGACAATATCCTGCGGCTTGTTGATGATCCCGATGTCCGCGACCCGATCAAATTCCTGCGTGCAAGGGAGATAGTCCATTTCCAGCGGTTCGGTGAGGGTATGCGCCTTGCGACGGATAAGCTGAATTCCAAGAATTTCTATGCTTTCAACCCGTCCTTCGATAAGAATTGCCTTAAATAAACCCCTGATACACAAATTTTTGTTGACTTTTTGACCCTGATAACTTAGAGCAGCTTCGGCTGCTCTTTTTAATTCCGAATGCTAAAAATCAACTTATCTTATTGGCAAAAAATTATTAACACATTATAATATTTTTGTTTACTATGCTCTAACGGATTGGGAAAAAGGAGTGTTCGGATGAAAAAGTGGCAAAAAGCCGTATTCATCGTGGTGCTTACCGTATTCGTGGGCGCTTCGGTAGCGCGCGGACGCCGCCGAGCTTGAAGCTATAAAAGAAAAGGCGCAGGCAACGGCAGATTAAGCCTTTTCGGTCAGATATGGTGCGAATTATCAGTTTATTAACAAAAAAAAGCTTGCATATTCAGCGGCTGTAATGTATAATTGTTACATTAATGTTTTGGAGGTCATATTAAATGAATTTTATCCCCCTTCTTGCTCAGCTCGGCGGATCGGCCGGCGGTGCATCCTCAACCCAGCAGAGTAACCCCATTATGATGATAGTAATGATGGCTGCCCTTTTTGCCGTTATGTATTTCGTTATGATCAGACCGCAGAAGAAAAAGCAAAAAGAAGAGCAGAACATGCGTGACAGCATCCAGGTCGGCGATGAGATAACCACCATCGGCGGCATCATGGGCAGAGTCGTCACCGTCAAAGAGGATTCCATCATCATCGAGACCGGCGCGGACAGAAACAAGATGAAGATCACCCGCTGGGCTGTTTCGACCAACAATACCGCCACCGAGAAGGCGGAGGCTGAGAGACAGGCCGCCAAGGAAGCTGCCGAAGCTGAGAAGAAAAAGAAGATGGACGAAGCCGTTGAGAACAGCAAGGCAAGCAGAAAGAAATCAAAGAAGAAGAAGGACGACACCTTCGACAGCTGAGAATAATTTATTCGCCCCCCTCATATCATGTACTAACATGACGTGAGGGGAGTATTTTTATGCCTGCGAAAACCAAAAAAGCGAGGCGTGAGGAGCAGTCGGCTTCTCCGCTTAAGAAGATTGCCGTCGGTGCGGCGATAGGTGCGGTGCTTTTCTTTGCTTTTACGGCGGCATTTGCCCTCGCTTCGCTCAAAAGCGGCATAGGCTCGGGGGCATATTTCCCCGCAGGCTTGATAATCGCCCTGCTCTCGGGGCTTGCCGCGGGCTTTGCGGCGGCGAAGCCTATTAAAAAGAACGGGCTTGCCTGCGGTGCGCTTGCGGGGCTTTGCGCCTCGCTGCCCTGCGCTGCTGCTGCCGCTCTGCTCAGCTCGGGCGCGGGCGTGCGGCTGATAGCCTTTATCGGCGCAATGACCCTCGGCGGCGCTCTGGGCGGAGTTGCGGCGGTGAATATCAAAAAGAGGGCGAAGTATTGAGCCGCCGTGCCGTGACCGCCGTCGTTTTGCTGATATCCGCGGCGATCGCTCTCTCTTCCTGCGCGCTGCAAACGGAGATGTCGCCCGAGATATTTCTTGAACGTCTTGCCGAAGCCGATAAAACGCTGAGCGTTGACTTTGACGGCAGATATTACAGCGGCGACCGCTGCTATTGCTTCGTCAGCGACGGGGGAGGGACCGAATATGTGCTCTCCATGCAGACCTGTGCCGACGGCAGCGTGCGGTCCGTGAGCCTTGCAAGCACCGCGGTTGACAGGACGGCTGCTTTTATTTCGCTTGCGGGCACGGTGACATCGGTCTATTCTCCGCAGGAGGATATCAAAGCGATTGTTTCGGCGCTTTTTGCAGACGGCAAGGTGGGGGAGCGGTGCGAATACTATAACACACGCCGCTATGAATATTCCTCGGCTTCAAGCGAAAACGGGCTGTATTTCTCGATCGACGATCTGCGCCTCGGCGAGCGCAGCACACCCGCCCTGACCCTCGGCGACCTCTCGGGCTATCTGAATAGATCAAAGCCTTCGGCGCAATAGCGTCGGAGGCTTTAGTGATTTCATCATCAATATTTTATATGAAAAAATATTACAAACGGTAAATAATCAATAGGTTACAAAAATGTTACTTGACTTAGCAAATTAAATTATATATACTGAAATTGCAAAGACGCTTATTTTGACAGGGGGTGTCTCCGATGTGGCGTCGGGCGGCGGACAAAAGATAAATTCAATATCAAAAAACGGAGGAGATAACATGAAGAGAGTATCTGCATTGATTTTAGCCCTTATGTTTTTATTTCTCGCGTCCTGCGGCACGGATGCCGCGCCGGAGACCACGACGGAGCAGGCTAATTCCGCCTCGACGGATTTGAAAATTGATTATGAGACCGTCAAAGTTCCGTTTAAATCCGTGTCGTCACCTTTGCTGCTCGACGGCAAGCTGGTAATGGCAGTTGCGACCGAGGACAGGACGGAGACCGATCGCCGTTATATGATCTCATATGACATCGGCAGCGGCAAATATGATAACATCTTTGAGAGCACGCACGAGCTCGGCGATATTCAGAGCATTCGGTTTGACGGCGAGTGGCTCATATGGAACGACTGCGAGATCTATAATTCCGCGCGCAACATATATTGCATGAATTATAAGACAAAAGAGATAACTCAGATAACCAAGCTCGGCAATGATTCTGCGGTCGGTGAGCCGTGCATTTCCGATGGAGTTGTGTTCTGGGACGAATGCTTTGACATCGGCGGCGAGAATACACGCTCGCTCATTAAAGCCTATGACTGCACGACCAAGGAGACAAAGACGATATCCGAGGGCGGCGATAAAGTGAGCGCGGGTGACGGCAAGGCCGTTTTCACCGTCAATAAGGGCGGTAAAACTACCCTCGGCGTATACGATATTGAGAGCGGCAAGGTGACGGAGTTCACCTTGGGCGACGGCAGCTACACGTTAAAGGATTGCGCCGCCGGTTACGCCCTCTATGCCGAGACAAAGGACCCGTCAAGAGGCGATTCCTCGCAAAAAACATGGATCATCGACCTTAGCGACGGCAAAACCGCCGTGGCGGATATCTTTCCCGACGGGGCGAAATTGTTCGGCGATTATGCCGTTTCGTGCACCGCATCGGCGCTTTGGTTCTATAAGAGAGACGGCGGAACGCTCAGCATTATCGACGGACTGCGCGATACAAATGTCGCCGACGCGTCTTTTGCAGGGAACAACATGGTCATCAGCGTTATCAAAAATGTCGGCTCGGGTACCTCCGAGGGCTTGGTTAATGAGACCGAAATGCATATATTCGATCTCAATAAACTGAGCGTGTGATAAGCGGGGGTTATCTCGGCGAACCGCAGAAGATCCTCATGTATGACTGATAATAAAGCCTTCGGCGCAGTAACGTCGGAGGCTTTATCGCTTTAAATCATACCGAATATTTTTGCTGAAAAATGTTAATAAAGAATGAAATATATGTAAATTTCAAGAATATTTGTTGACTTTATTGCCCTGATTATATATGCTATAGTTATAAGGGGGTGATTCCGATGGTTTGTTGATTCTTTTGATCTTGAGGTAATCAGTAAAATTTTAAAAGTTATATAAGATGGGAGGAAACAGCAGTGAGTAAATCCAATAAACACTTTAAAAGAAGATTATCATTATTTTTAGTGTTCGTTTTGGCTTTCGGAAGTGTTGTCAGCGTTTCTGCCGAGGAGCTTTCGCAGAGAAATTACTCGGCCAAAGAGGATATCAGCTACGAGAATTACCGATTTGCAGATTTGCCGGAAGTTATTGCAAACTCTATACTTACTACCGATACTACCCCCGTAGAAATAATAAATCAAGACACCGACGATATTTACAGTATTACCGTAAAAAACAGTGATGGCACAAATACCCTGCATATTTTCCAAACACCGATAAAATATGTTGATGGCAATTCGGTAAAACTTAAGGACACAGCTATTAATAGCTCGACTAAGCGAATTTCAATGTTTGACACCTATGCTTATGAGAGCGGAGATAATGAGATTAAAGGCTATTTTCCCGAGCATATCAGCGACGGCGTTAAGGTTGAATATGATGATTATTCCGTAACTCTTACACCTATGCCTGATATTGACCTGTCGAATTCTGAGGTTAAAGCAACCTCCACAGTCGCAAGGGTCGGAAATAGCGTGGCGTATACCGATGTTTTCGGCGAGAATGTTTCGCTTGAGTACTTCTCAACCTTAAACGGAGTTAAAGAGAATATCATTCTTGCAGAGTACAGCGGCAAGAATATGTTTTCGTTTATCATTGATACCGACGGCTTAGTTCCCGAGAAAATGAGCGGCGATTCGATTCCTCTTCTTGACCCCGAAACCGGTGAAATGAAATTGTATATCGGTCAGATCAATGCAAAAGATTCCTACACGGGTGATAACGAAAACGACGATACTCATTTTACACTTTACAATTCACTTGAGCTTGAGCAAATCGGCAACAAGGCGGATGTGTATAAGCTGACAATCGTAGTTGACAAGGAGTTCCTTGAGAGCGAGACTACGGTTTATCCCGTTACTATTGACCCCACCGTAAGCATGGCGGCCACCAATATGTCCGATGCTCCTGTTTTCAGCGGATATCCCACGCGCAATTATTATACAAATGAGTATAATATGGTTGGCTATCACGGCTCGTCATATAAAGAAGCGATCAGTTACGTTAAGCTGAATACTTTGTCGAGCTATAAGTATATCAACCCGAAAAAAATAAATCTCGCCTATTATAGGGTGTATGAAGGCTCGGGAAAAACAAGTACGGCTACGATCAATCTGTATGATACGGTTTCTACTTGGAATGACACGACCATAACCTATAATAATAAACCGAGTTTTGCGGGGAACGCCGCAAGCTCACAGACCATAAGCTCCTCGGGCTGGTATCTTTTCAGTATTACCTCGTTATTTAAGAATTGGTTGCAGGGAACGCTTGGTGAGGGCGGTTTTTCGCATAACTACGGTTTTGCTCTGTCGGCAAGCACGACCGGTGTTTCAAGCAGACATTTTTGCTCCGCAAACAGCGCCAACTATTTGCCCACGATAGTTGTTCAGTATTCTGAAGATACGTCAATAGCCGACGGAGCATACTATATTAAGTCAAAGTATAGTAATCTGTATTTGGACACAGAGAAGAATGCGAGTGCTAACGGAAATGTTATACAGTATAGCTTCCACGGCGATAATAATCAGGTGTGGGTTGTGAGGTATCAAAGTGACGGATATTATAAGCTGTATTCTCCGTGGTATAATGAAACAAAGTGCCTTGACGTTACAAGCAATCCTACTCAGAACGGCTCAAATGTAGATGTTTATAATGACGGCGACGGTGATTATTTGCTGTTTAAGCTGGTTTCAAACAATGATGGCTCGTATAGGATTATTTCAAAATGGAGCGGCAATCAAAAGGTGCTTGATGTTTGCGGCCCGAGCACAGCGGCAACGGCCAATATACAGATTTGGGAATACCTAAATGTTGATCAGCAGAAGTGGGTGTTTGAAAGAAAGCTGGACGGTAAAAATTCATATACCGATACGATAACGTCCATGCCGTTATCAAATACATATGAACAGGCTGTTGCTGATTCAAATTCATCATATGGGAGTTTAAGGTTTGACGAACTTTCTCCAGAAATGCAAACTCAATACTATTCTATACGTACTTCGGCGCGTGCTGCCGCATTGGCGGTAGCAAATGAATATCCATTAGCGTCACAAATGCTTGTCCATTTTTTAGATAATACGGGAGATGAGTTTATTATACCGCCGAATTACATAAATGAAGCTACAGAAATACATAATCAGGTTTTAAGTCTGCAAAATGAAATTGATACGGTCTACCGATATTTCTATTCGGCAGGGCATGAAGTAGCTTTTGGCCGCAGGCTCTGCATGGATGGAAATATCGGCAGCGACAACACGGATTGGAAATTAGCAGTGAATCGATGCGAGCTGTGGGCAAAGGGGCGTATCAAACGGGTAAATGGAAATGATCAATTGATTAAAGAAATCCATGTCAGGGACTATTATGATTGGCAAAGTAACTATGCAGGTACATTGATTTCTTTAACTTCAAGCTTTTTACATGATCTTCATATGCTTGGGTTGGCAAAAGAGTACCCTGTCAGCGGAGTGTATACTGTTAACGAAGTCCTCTAACACAATTAAACGGGATATAATGCAAATCTAACAAAAGCAATTGTGATGAAAGGAGAATTAAGGCGGTCTTTCCTGACCGCTTTCTACTGTTCCATATGAAAACAAAAAGAAAAATTATCGTAATAGTTTCTTCTTTGCTTCTTTTGGCTTTGATCGGTTTGGCTTTTGCGGTTACAAAACACAACAAGGGTGAAGTGTTTGATGACTCGCGCACTACTCGCTCCTATGTAAAACATCTATATCAAACAATACCGGAGGTAACCTCTGATTTCGATTATTACACAATAGCTCGCAGACAGGTAATATATTATTTTACGGAAGGGCTTACCGATAAAGACAAATTAATTCACGAAGTGCTTGAAATACTTGTCTGTGAATTAGAAGTTGAGGGGACCGAATATGATATGGCTCAGTGGCAAAAGGAGAAATGCGAAAGGGAAATTAACCAATTATACCAAGAACGGTTACACATGAAGAAGCTAATTGAAAACAAGGGTCTTGACTATAGTGAGGTGATTAAAAGTCGCTGCCAAATAACATATCGTTTCATTCTACAGGATTGCGTTATGAAAAAGTGGGAGAATGTAGACAGGGATTCAATTAACGGTGGTGGCGCTACGGGGCAGGAGCTGCTTGAGCAATTTAATGAGCTTCAAGATAAAAAAATAGAGCAGCTTCACAAAGAGCTTAATAGGAAATATCACTTTGACAGGCAGATTGAGGAGCTTTTTGTTGAGATTTTCGGTGAAGACTACGAGCACAAAAAGTATGACGCTTGGTATCGCGATGCAGTTGAGAAGAATAACAGAGAAATGTCGGAAGAAGCCAAGCTGACCGAAGAAGCGACAACTAAAATGCCCGCGGAAACCGTCAGCGTGAGCAACCTGAGCGGAATTAATTATTAGCGGAGAGAAAAGCTATGAAATATGTAGTTTTAGGCTTGGTGTTGATTTGCTTTCTTTTAAGCTCTTGCTCATTTAACGGCTCAAAGAATGATGAGCGGAGCACAACAACACTGCTTGACATTTCCGCTTTGCGTTATAATTATAATACTGTTACCGAAGCGCCGACGTTACCGAACGATCAAACCGTTTTTGACGGTCGGTTTTCATATGAAATAAAGGGCTCGTATTCTTCGAGGAGCGATGTCGAGAGTGAACTGAAAAGCCTCGACGAAGCCTACTACGGATATATCAGAACCGACAAGTCACGGTCGCTGTCTGACGCTCAGAAAGCATATAATAAGCAGATTTATACCGATTTGCAGAAAAAGCTCTGGGATATCATGGAGAATGATTATCCGCTGTCCCGCGAAGAGGTAGAGAGCAGCGAGCACAAGGCATTTGACAGTATGGTTGAGGATATGTATTACTGGCTCGAGATAGAAGGCCCGACAGAGGATCGCGATTTGGTTGACTTTATGAAATGGCGATACGCCGGGGCGCTTAAACTCAAGGAAGCATTTGATAATGATGAAATATCCTATGAAGAAGCCCGCGAGCGGCTTCGCAATGATTTAAGCCGAGAAAATTATGATAAACTTAAAGGCTGATCGGACGATCGTGAAAGAGGTGTTCCATGAAACCAAGCAATGATAAAGCGCGGGTCACTGCGCCGGAAGCGGCAAGGGTGCTTTGCTTCGTATTTGCGGCAGTGCTGGTTATTCAGGCGATTATCACGCTGTTTTGCGCCAATTTCAGCGTCGGCGTTATATTGAATTTTGTCTATGCCGCCTTTGTCTGCCTGTGCGGAGTGCTTTTAGGCAAGGTCGGCAGGGTGCTGCGTATCATAGCGACAGCGGCGATCGTTGCTCCGCTCATTTTCGGCTGCGTGCTCTTTGCCTGCGGCGCAAAGGATAATGCCGACGGCAGTGAAAAGGCTATCATAGTCCTCGGCTGCGGCATCGACGGCGAACGGGTCAGCCCAAAGCTCGCGCGGCGGCTTGATAAAGCGGTCGAGTACTTCAACGAGCATCCGGACAAGCCCATGATAGTCTCAGGCGGTCAGGGCGCGCAGGAGGATATTCCCGAGTCAACCGCAACGAAGCGTTATCTTGTCTCAAAGGGAGTGCCGGACGGGATGATAATCGAGGAATCAAACTCGACCTCAACATTTGAGAATTTTGAATTCTCCAAGGATATTGCAGATACGCTGCCGGGCGGCGACAGGATAGTCTTTGTCACGTCACGCTTTCATATTTATAGAGCGAGCCGCTATGCGGCGGGCGCAGGCTTTGAGGCACACCATATCGGGGCGCGTGTCCCGCTTTATGAGCTGCCGTCAAATTATCTGCGTGAAATGCTTGCGGTCGTTAAATTTTTCAACTGGGAGAAAATTTTCCCCAAAAACGAGGCAGGAGGATAATATTAAAAATCTTACGCCTACGGCGTGAGCAACCTGAGCGGAATTAATTATTAACGGAGGAGGATTGCGATAATACGACGGACGCTTTGGAAAACATCGGCGATATCGTGTATCTCGGCGAACCGCAAAAAAACAATGAACTGGTGAAAGAGGTGTTCCATGAAACCAAGTAATGATAAAGCGCGGGTCACTGCGCCGGAAGCGGCAAGGGTGCTTTGCTTCGTATTCGCGGCAGTTCTGGTTATTCAGGCGGTTATCACGCTGCTTTGCACCAATTATAACATCGAAGTTAGATTGAATTTTGCCTATGCTGTCCTTGTCTTCCTGTGCGGAGTGATTATTGGTGAGGGTGGCAGGGTGCTGCGTATCATAGCGACAGCGGCGGTCATTGCTCCGCTCATTTTCGGTTGCGTGCTCTTTGCCTGCGGCGCAAAGGATAATGCCGACGGCAGTGAAAAGGCT
>CDZI01007546.1_pt1 | contig 32923 bp, 39 predicted proteins | sample 554811 | NCBI WGS metagenome assembly CDZI01 (sample SAMEA3182110, study PRJEB8094) | gut metagenome | biome: human; feature: gut; material: Stool; isolation source: human stools | place: Canada | collected 2013-04-23
CCTAATAATCAATATAATAAACGACAAAATTTATTTTTTGTCATCTACTAAAATTATATATAGGGGGCAGATTAAAAGGTATAAAACAGAAGAAAGATAGAAATAAGTGGATTGATTTGTAAATTAATAAGTTAGGAGATTAAATAAAGGAAGACGTGGCAGAACGAAAAGTTTAATTCGCTTTAAATCGACTTTAATTTAGAAGGGTAATTTAAACGGCAACCTTAATTCTGTTTAAACAGGAATATAAAAGCGATTAAATACCGGTGATAGGGTGTTTAATCGCTTTTTTGTTATTGTGGAAGGACTGCTCTGATCTCTTTACGCATTTGCAGGAGTTCTTCCTTGAACTCGCGGCGCATATTATCAAAGGCGCATTCCAACTCGCTCACTTTGTTGTAATAGGTGGCATGTATGTTGGGCATTTTAGCACTTATGTACCATTCTGCATGCCATATACTATTTAATTCGTTTTCTTGCAGGTTGAAACTTGGATAACCCATTGGGTCTGGGTTGTCGGAGTTGCAAATAATTATACCATACTCTTTTAGCCTGTTTTTTATGCGTTTCACGTATGCCTTGCCTTCGTTGTCTGATACTACATATACGTGCCCATCGCGGATATTTTCCCATTCAGAGCGGTCCAATAAGCGTACAACAAGGTAACCCCCGTCTTGCAGGGTGGGAACCATACTTTCGCCCTTGATCCGGACACATAAATAGGTGTAATTGCCTTTTATCATAGATTGTGGGAAGCGGATACAGTCTATTTCTTCCATGTAGGTCGGGTTGTTGAATCCGGTTCCGGCAGCAACCGATATGTCAACAAGAGGAACGCTTACCAGCTCTTCATCCGGTTCTACAGGTATAGGCAATGATACGATATTTGTACTTTTGGTTTTGCCACTTTCGGGTAAAAAAATAGGTTGAGGTGGTGTATCTACTGGTGTATTTATTGGTGTATTTTTTTTTGTAATGATATCCCCTCTTCCTTCAAAAATATATTGATATGAAACATTAAACCTATCAAAGAATTTCTGTAGTAAATCTATTTTCATCCCTTGTCGTCCTCCCAAGATTTCTGTGATTGTTTGTGGCGAACAGCCTAAATTTTCGGCGATATCTCCCTTTTTTGAAACAATATTCTGTTCCAATAAGTAATTTATTGAATTGATAATTCTTTGATTTATTGATTCATTGCTCATAACTTAAAATTTAATCACAAAAAAACTGTGATTAAATTTGTTATCACAGAATTTCTGTATATCTTTGTCTTGGAATTGGAAACAAAATTACTCATTCAATATGAATACACAAGAGATTATTGACAAATTAACAGAACATGACCGGTTGATCGTTCGTGATTTACTCGCCGGTATATACAGTACGGCGTATGTAAATGCGATGCTGTCGAACCGAAGGAGACGGTCGGAATTATTCAAGAAGACCGTTCGGATGTATTGGGAACACCGGGAAGAACTTCAGCGGAAGTTTGATAAAACGTATCTGAATAATCTGAAGGAGGTGGAGATATGAAAGCGAAAGTGATTTGGTGGGGCTGGTGTATCAGCTGGTTCTTCCTGTTCGCAGGAGTAGGAACATGGGAAAATTCAGAATTTGGAAGTTTCGGGATGTTGCTTGGAATCTTGCTTTGCCTGGTGTGGGTTGCATTCAGTTTATTGCTCATAGAGAACGAAAAGGGCTGTTCACGTGAAGTAAACAGAATGGAACGATGGATGGACGATATGATTGTAAAAGCAAATAAACGGTTAAAAAATTAAGAAAGGTTCAATAATGAGAGATTTGGAAGAAATACAAAAAGAAGCACTGAAATGCAATAGTATATCCCGCAATTTACAAATTGTACTTTGTATTCTGTTGGTCATACAATTTGCTATTTTGGTTTATTTGGGTTATTTAAAGTATTGCCAACAACAGGCTCATAAGGATGCCCAATATACTAATAGTTATAGCAATGATATTCAGCTTGATGTTAAGTTCCCCTTGTTTAATTGATTCCAAAGAACGCAGATAAGACATGCCTTCAAAAGTGATTTTTACCCGAAAAAGGTAGTCGTTAAGATCTCTTTGCTGTTGGACTATTAGACCTCCTTTGATAAGTTCCCACATGAATTTATGCAATTGATTGCAATCGGGTTCAAAATTATCATGTAAGGTGATATAAGTTCTATCAGCATGTCTTTCCCTCAGTAAAACTAAAAGTTCTTCTGCTGAGTCCACATTTTTAGGGAATCCGCTTTTTGTGTAAATGTATTTTTTCATTGTATGTAAATTTTCATTGATTGACACCTACAAAGGTAGGTAAAATAACCGAAACCAAGACTATTCCCGCAAAGGTCAAAGCCTTGCGCCCGGTGCGAGTTCCGGGGCGGGAACCAATTATTAAAAAGGAATAAACGATGCCTGAATATAGAAACATACCAACGAATGCGGCTTGCTACTCGGATGTGGCGAAGCCGGAAGAACGGACATTGTGTGTGACTGTTCCGGAAATGGTTCAATGCGGGGTGTCGGAAAATACGATTCTTTACGGAGTTAAAATGCAACGTAAGGATACTATACATTGCTGGCCTCACCACAAAGAAGGCAACACCATCTACCTGCATTACTCGGGCCTGAAAGCTAATTACCAGGCGATGATCCGCAAGGTGTTGATGGACGACCTGAGCGTGGAAGAATGGTATAACCGGAACGGGCGTGTACAGGCTATTCGTGAGCGTTTACTACCCTACGCCTACCTGACAGCCGATGATGAGACCGCGCTGGATGCCGCCACTTACCCGACCGGCGAGAGACTTTCGCCGGAAGCCCGGGAAAAGGCTGCCGAGGCATGCCGGTGGTTGTCCCTATTTACGCGGTTGAGAACCAAAAAGGTTGTAAAGGATATAGGTTACGACACGGTAGGTGAACTGTATGACGACGTTACGTTCCTAATTGCCCGGCAAGGCATATCCCTTCCGACCGCATACGTGAAGCTACGCAAGAAAATTCGGGAATACGAGGCAGAGGGTGCCATTTGCTGTGTGGACATGCGCGGGCAGAGCAACAAGAACGCAGCCAAAGTGTACACTGAGGACCAGACAGCCTTGTTACGTACCATTTGCGGACGTTCTGCCAGCTACAATGCTCAACAGATAGCCAATTTCTACAATTTGGTTGCCGAGGCCAAAGGATGGGATACCATCAGCCGGCGCAGCGCATTGAATTACCTGAATGAATACCACCTGATCGTGGAAGCCGGACGGAACGGATCGGAGGCTTTCCGGAATAAAATATCCATGCAACCCCGCCGGAAACGGCCCACAGAGGCCCTTTCGTTCTGGAGCTTGGACGGTTGGACAGTGGAATTGTATTACCAGAAGGACGTGAAAGGTCCGGACGGGAAAATCACCCATACATACACGAACCGCCTTACAGCCGTGGTCGTACTGGATGCCACTTGCGACTATCCGGTAGGTTATGCCATTGGCGAGGGTGAAAGCGTGAAGCTGATCGCAGAGGCTGTAAAGAATGCCATTGATTACGTGCACGACACGCTGGGCGGTCCTTACCGGCCTTACCAGATCCAGAGCGACCATTACGGAATAAAATCGATGGGTACGGTTTACAACGATGTTGCCGAATATTTCACGCCGGCCCGTGTAAAGAATGCCAAATCAAAGCCCATTGAGCGTTATTTCCGTTACCTGAACGAAAATTATTGCCAACTTCTTTACGGAAACAGCAACTGGAGCGGTTTCGGTGTAAAAACACGAGGCAAAAAGCAACCCAATATAGACGTTCTGGAGCTACGAAAACGGAATTTCCCATATAAGGAAGGTGTTATCCAACAAATACACTGGATATTCCAACTAGAACGGGAAAAGAAACGGAAAACCTGGATGGAAGCTTGGCTGCGAATGCCGGAAGGCGACCGCCTGACGTTGAGCCGGGAAAACTACCTGCTTAATTTCGGAATACGGAACGACCGTACGATACGTATGCAGGCAGGTTGCCTGGCGCCGACCATTTTAGGCGAGCAACGGGCCTACGACACATTCGATTTGAATTTCCGCAAGAACCCGCTGCAAAGCTGGACGGTGATGTATGATGAACGCGACCTTTCCACCATCCTCGTGACCAACGAGACGAAGAAGGAACGCTACCTGCTGAACGCCGTACATGAGCAGCCGATGGCACTCCGGGACCGAAAGGACGGCGATTTCGAAGCCTTGAAGGCGATAGACAACTTCAACAAGAACGTATTGGAACCGTCGGTTATTGAAGCGGTTAACAAGGATGAGGAAACGGTCAAGAACCTGTTGTTGCAAACCCCGGAACTGGAAGGCTGGCGCACCGTCAATATGCTGACCGACAGCCGAGGGCAACAAAAAGCTTACCTGCAACATTCCACCCTGATCAAATCGGAAGAAGATCTGGTTGCCGAAATGGAAGATAAAATCCGTTTAAACGCTGTTAAAACAGCCCGGAAACACAAGCTGGATGAAGAAAAAAGAGCCAAGAAAGCCGCAGAAGCAGCTTACGAGGATTACGCATTATCCAAAATAGATTTATCAAAATTCCAATGATATGACACAAGAAGAAAAACAATCCATTGTAAAAGCCGCCCTTGTCTATATGGAAGACAAGGGCATCAGCCAGAACGAGCTGTCAAGGCTTACGGGAGTGAACGCCAGTTACCTTTCCGGCATGTTGAAAGGCGTGTTCACTTTCGTGAATAGCCGGACAAAAGAAGAATCGCCCATTGCCGACAAATGGTTCCAAGCGATAGCCGACCGGATCGGGCATAAGGTGAAGAAAGAATATTGGCCTTTGGTCAAGACGGAACAGTTTATAGACATCGTGAAAGAACTGACCGAGGCAAAGGAAACGGCAACGACCCGTATCATTGTGGGAGAAACCGGTTGTGGAAAAAGTTATACGGTAGACCGGTTTCAGAAGGCTTATCCGATGGGTACTTACGTTGTCACTTGTAACCAGAACGATTCAATCAGCGACTTGATCCGCAAGATTCAAAAAGTATTGAACGTATCGTTTGACGGTTCCGTATCGTACCGGATAGACCGCATTAGCATGGAGCTGAGCCGTATCGCCGACAACCGGCAGCAGCCAGTCCTGATATTCGACGAGGCGGAATATCTTTCTCCAAGAGGATTACTCAGTATCAAAACGATATACGACTACTTGAAAGGTATTTGTGGCATAGTGATGATCGGGACGGAGGATATCCTGAACAAATTGGAACGGACCAAGCGCAAGGAAGGGATGCCCCAGTTTATCCGCCGTTTCAAAGCCGGAATCAGGCACATCCGCCCGATAGACCGTACTTTCAATAAGTTCTTTGAAGGTAAAGGATTTACGAAGGATTTAATCAGCCTACTCCGCATGAATGCTGATAATTATGGAGAATTGGCAGACTACCTGGAGCCGGCTATTCGAGAAGCGGACAGCCGTGGCGAGGTTCTGACCAAAGAGTTTTTTGAATCTATGTTTTACCTGCAAAATAAATAACATGTTATGATCAAGTACAAGAAAATACAAATGCCGACCAAGGGTATAGAAGCACGCCCCATCCAAGGGAAAACAATATCAACGAAGGATATAGCCCAAGAAATAGAGAAAACGATCGGTATTCCGACCATACGTACCATGGGAGTATTGGCCGCCTTCGTGGAAACAGCTTACAAACATTTGGAAAACGGAGAACCGGTATCCATTGACGGTTTTGGGACCTTGAAGACCGGGCTTTCTTTGGAAAACGGGCAGGCAGTTGCCCGAAAAATTAACCTGGTAGCATCGGTACAGATGAAGGAACGCTTAAAAAGCATACAATTGGTAGAAGAAACCCTTGAATAATATCCCGAACGGTTACTATAAGGCGGTTCGATTCCGCCTTCGGGAACAATTAACCAACATGGATAGATATGGAAACAACAAAAAAGAAACCCAATCACGCCCTGTTCTGGACGCTGCTGAAACAGGTCCCAGGTTACAACGAGGCGTACAAGGAGGTGATCAAAGAAGGCATCGTAAGTGAAGCCAGCGGTGGACGGACGGAATCGCTCAGCGAGTTGTATGTCAAATATCCCCGCGAGTACAGTCTGATGATCGAAAAGTTAAAGGGTGATTCGGAGCAACGGCAAATGAGATACGAGGATGGTTGGGACAAGTCTGCCAAACGGGTCATCGCTGCCATTTGTAAATATGTGGACAAATTGGGTTACAAATTTGGAAACCCCGAGGAAAAAATCGAGTATGTGAAACGGATTGCATGTCGGGCTGCCAATTGTTACACCTTTAATGCAATCCCAGAAAGTCGCTTGAGTGCTATCTACAATTTGTATTGTAAACGCAACAGTGTTGATATTACCGGAAATCCGGAATTGGATGTAACAATAAGCGTAAACTGACATGGGAAAACTGGTGCCTGTCCAGGAGAAACTGGACGAAATCGAGGAACAGGGCCAAAAGCTACGTCGCAGGCAAGAGTACCTGAAAGGGGAACGAGACTTCCTTATTGATGCCATGATCACCAAACCCTATAAGGATATGGCGGAACACCGGAAGTTACTGGCCGAATGGGATAAAGAGATTGACGAACTGGAACGTTCGCTTAATTATCTCAGGAAAGAATATCTGAAATACAAACAACATATTAAAAATTAAAGGTATGGATTTAAGTAATTTATCAAGTAAGGATCTGGAAGAATTATTGGCAAGGAAACGACAGGAGGAACGCGAAGCCGGAATCCGGAGACGCGAGGCGTATGAATCAATCCGGGCTGAAGTTGTCGGTAGTATCGAGACAAAAGTACGGGCTGTATGTACCGAAGTACAAGGATTGCATAAGTTCTGCCAGGAAGAATTGAGTGCGTTCCGGCAGACGATGCTGGAATATGGGCAATTGAAACGTGGAGACCAACAAATGAGCTTCACCGCCCAAGAAGGGAACTTTAAAATCGAGGTCAAGAGCAACAAGGTGAAGAAGTTTGACGAACGTGCCGATGTTGCCGCCGCACGCCTGATCGAGTTCCTGCAGAATTGGATACAAGGGAAAGACGACGGGGCGGACAACCCGATGTACCAACTGGCGATGACGTTGCTGGAACGCAATAAGAACGGCGATTTGGACTATAAGTCGATCAGTAAACTGTATGAATTAGATAACCAGTTTAATGATCCGGAATATTCAGACATCATGAACCTCTTCAAGGAATCGCACCTGGTGGAAGGCACGGCGACGAACTTCTACTTCTACGAGAAAGACAATATGGGAGTATGGAGGAAGTTGGAGCCAAGTTTTAACAGAATGTAGTCCATGAGCAAGCAACAACCAATATTATTTGTGCAGCCGCCCATGTTCCCGAAGGAACAGCCTGTTGAGCGAATGGAACTGGACGGCTTCAAATGTACCTACTGCCACGGCAACGGCTGGTTCTGGGGTACGGACGACTACGGGGAACGTGTTAAGGAAGAATGCCCGGTCTGCAAAGGGAAAAAGCGACTGAAAGCGGTCGTAACGATCGAATGGAAAGAAGAACAATAAAAAACTTAAAACGTATGAACAGCATTTTAGAAAGATTCAAAAGAAAACAAGCAAAACAGCCGGTAGCACCGCAGCCGGCCAGTGTGTTAAGAACCAAGCATGAACGGACAATCCCACCGCATATCGTGGCTTGTAAGGTTTGTGGAGGTAAAGGTACGAAAGACGGGGCGATTTGTCCCCAATGCAAAGGATCCGGGCGTGTGATCGTATCGTGCGAGGTAACGACGTTTGTATCGGCTTATGTACCGGAAAAGGATTGATATTCAAAAAATATGGTAAATAATAAAGCAAAATCAAAAATCAAATGGTGGCTTATTTGGACGACTTACTTGCTGGCTGCCATCCCGGTTGCAGTTCCTGCATTGATATTATGTTATCTGTCAATTCCTTTCTTATGGTTGGTAGAGGTAATAGGCGAATTTAAGAGACATCTTATAGAAAAATATAAACCAGAAGAAAGAATATGAATAGCAGGCAAAAATTAAAACGGTTCAAGAAGCGGCTGTATAAAGGCTATTGCGACAACATTCAGTTTTTTAACAGTGAGTGCAAGGTACTTTCTTATCGGAAGTGGCTAAGAGAAGTAAACAACGTAAAATTTCCGTGGGACAATGGATAACAACAAAACAAGATTCGTTCTGATCCGGAACCTCACAGCCGAGGACAACCGGATGCTGCAAGAGATAAAGAAAGAGACCGGCTACCAACAAGCCTCGAAAGCCTTGCTTCAAATGGGACACGCTTATCTCCGGCTTCGGGTGATAAACGGACAACAAAGAGCAAAGCTGGCCGCGTTGGAAGAAGAAAACCGGAAGCTACGGCAAAGTTCGGAAGCCATCTTGAAAGCGGTTGGAAACATAGAAAGTGTTATCAAAAACGACAAGCAGTAAACATGCTGAAAGAAAGATGATAACACTATGAGAAAAAGGCTCGGAAAAGGTTGTAATAACCTTCCGGTCCTTTTATCTTTGTGTGAAAAGGTTGTTTAGGTTACATGGGTTATCACCGGAATACATTAAAAAGAATCGGGCTTGTCTGTGACATAGCCCGAAAGTATTACGAACCGGGTAGGCGTGACCGTTGCTACAAAGAAGTATGGCGGCGGTACGTCTATCCGGTTTATCCCATGTGTTACCGTACGTTCCTGAATTACATCGGTGTGAATGTGGAGCGGGAGTTGAAAAGGAAAGACGAACAATTGACGTTATTCTGAATCTATGGCGTATTCTGTTTCAAACAGCATCGCATATTCACGTATGGCATCTTCCCGGCTGTAATGAGTGATTGTTTTTTGCTCCAACTCATTAAATTCTTCATCGTTACTGAACCCGTAGAGGGTATTGCCTATATTGTCCAACAAGTCGAAAATCGCAAAAGCACGGTTCCGGTAGCTTTCCGGGGCGGCCATCGTTCCGGAAACAGCGGGGGCATCGGCAACGCGGATCAGTAAAGTAAGCGTCGCATGGCGAACACCCATTGTCTGGCTCTCGAAATTGATACTGTTGACGCTGATCAGAGCGCAAGGGAACTTTACCGGCGGTGTGTCCTGGTAAAAATCCAATTGTCCCCAATCCTCGGCGATGTACTGCAATTCCGGTACTTCTGTTTTGAGCCGTTCCATGACAGCTGATAGAATATGTTTCATACAGGTAAATTATTTATGTTTGAATTTTCTCGTTTCTTGTTCGATGGCATCGGCCACATGTTCCGCCATGATGTCGGATGCTATTTCCCAGACCCGCGGGTGATCGCCGACAAAGGGACGGGCCGGAACGGTAAACGTCCGTTTGATGCGTTTTGCCAAAGCCATACGGCGGTATTTTTCCGCTTCGGCCATATTGCCGGACTTCATCAGGTTGTGATAGTTCGCCCATGCCCAACGGCGCATTTTCGGGGTCGGTGCGAAATCCTGCCGGACAGTTCCACCGTAATTCTGGAGACCGGCATAGGGAAGGCTGCTGGAGAAAATGATCGCCGTACCGCTGATCCGGCTTTTCAGGCTTCGGCGGAGTGCACCGGTACGGAGTAACATGCTGCCGGTTGTCGGCTGGTAGTTCTTGCTCAGTGGCGCCCATGGCCGGTCGAAAAAGGCTTTGCGCTCAAAGTTCTTGTCGAACTCGTCGGCCAATTCAACCTGAATATCTTTTAATACATTATTGTAGAAAGTATTGCTGCTCATATCGAATAATTTTGTAAGTTTGCGAAAAATGTATCTTTATGGAAAAAGACTGGAAACAAATAGACCTTTCCAAAGCGACTATCTTTGACCTGACGGATGATGAAAAATTGATCCGGAAGGCGGAATGTTGCTTAGAGGAAGAAGAAACGCCGGATAGAGCCACGTATGAGGCTGAGTGTTCGCGTCGTTATATTGTAACCTCTATGCTTGGTTATGCAGAAATAGTAGGCGATGAAGAACTTTATAATGCCATAGAAAAGGCTAATCCAAACGACCTGACTATTTTTGATGAATAGTTCAATATCCTTTTACACAATTTGCAACCAAAGATATTGCGGTACGCTTATTTATCCGCCCTTCGGATGCAACTACAAGAGCATTAACCAATCCTTCCCGTTGTATGTCGTATGTTTCGTTGAATAGATGTTCTTTCACGATTGATACGACTTTTTCTTTATCCAGCCCGTAATCCTCAATAATCTTTTGATAAGCCAAAACCCAACGGTTATAGCCTGTATTATTTCGGGTTATCATTAACTCCATGTTTGTCAGTTTTCCACCCATAGCCTCGAAGAACTCCGGCAGCGTGTTACGTGCTATAAACTCGTTGGCTAATTCCATGTACTGCCTTTGCGGTTTGGTAATAGGTACGAATCCGGGCTTGTTCCTATTATGCGTAATTTCATGCCAAAGCGTCGCCATGGAACGTTCCTGGTTGAAGGTGTTCTCTTTTCCGTTCTTGAGGTTATTGGTAGCGTCGATGCAATCCTTCAATATGATTTTATTGAGCCAGATCGTACCGTTCATATCCGTAGAGCCGTTATTATGCGGATTCTTTTCAGTCAGAACCTTTTGAAGAGGACGTATGAACCAATCCTCACCGGCCACGGCATTGAGGCGTTTTACCAACCCTTGTCCGTTTTTAATATCCGGCGAGAATATCCGCTTTATTTTGTCTACTAGCCTGTTACGAAACGATTCGCTCACCTCGTAATAATGGTGGTGCGGCGGAAATATCACCTGCTGCTTCCCCGGATTATACCGGAATATGGCGGCTTTGTTCACGCCGTTCTTTCCGGTTTGATAAGTCGCTTCCCGCCCTTGCTGAATGGCCGTGTTGCTGTCCGATTCGGGGTATTTCCCTTTGCGGATCTGCACCACGGTACACCGGCAACGCCAACCGTTCGGCGGAAAGAACTCGTCCCAAAACGGATCGGAAGCCGGCAGGGTGATACCGTGCAGCACCTTGTGTTCCGGGCGTACCCGGTTGTCGTGGGCTGTCCGGTATTGCAGGTTGTAACGGTCGCCGTCCGCCTCGAAGTCCTTCCATTTGGCGGCCATTTCTGCCGAGGCCTGGGCGAAAGTATATTCAGCCTGTAGCCAGTTCCTGTTATAATCCTGTTTGATCGCCGTTATATCGTTGTAAAAACGGTGAAAAGGTTTGATTTGCCCTTTCTCATCCAAGAGCAATGCGGCAGCCTCCCGCAATTCCTGGTAAGTCTTGAATCCGGAAAAGACAAACACGTCGTTCCGCAAGTGCTCCATCATGACGGGCGGGATAACTCCGCTTTCGAGCGTCGGAGCGATGGCAAGGGAGAATAAACGGGCATATTCCTTTACCAACGATTGAACCTCTTTTGTCTCCAGCAAGTCCGGCGACACGTTACCGCGTGAAGCCAGGATTCGCATCGCTTTTTCAAAAACGGATTCCCTGAAATCCAAATCCGGATTGTTCTTACCGGCCAGCGTGATTATCCCCTCTTCATAAAGCCGGCTGATCCGGAGGTGTCGCCCCGCGATGGCGGCGGGGCTTAGCCGAAAAAACCGTCCTTGTCGCCCCGTTTCCCGGTTACTTCGATACCGAATTTTTCGCGGATCCAGTCCGGATCAATATCGTAATACTGCATCGCCTGGGCAGTACGTTCCCAAAGCTGGCCGGTGTCCTCCTCGCTGTTGAAGGAAAAACGTAGCCCGTCCGGAATGAACCCCAGCCGGGTAAGGGCCGGGAGGACGATGCTGTTCATATAATCCTCCATCAACCGCTTGTCGGCGTTCACGTATTTGACCAACTGTTTTACGGAGACTTCCTCCTTGCTCCGGTTCCCGTTCTTGGTATCCTGCCCGATTTGCGCCCCGCTGACAAGGAGCGACATTTCGGAGTTGCAAAGGCTAATCAGGTTGTTGTACACGTCGCCGTTTGTACTTACCCCGTTGGCGAATTGGAACTCCTCGGTCGTGTCGATAATGAAGTAAGCCGCCGACCCCATATCGCGCAACATCTGTTCGGCGCGGTCGAGCATCTCCGGGTCTTGCGTGTTCGTCTTGACGTACCGTGGCGGGATGCCGTATATTTCGCAAAGCTCGCTCCAGCAGGAATGGGCGAACTTCTTGAACAGGGCATGGGGCACCGCCTTGTTCAGCAGCCCGTAATTGCGGGGCGAGCCGAACTCCAGCACATACGTCCCGTATTCCCGCATATCCCGGTAATACACCCCGTCGTCCGCCGTGCTGTCGAAGAGGAACAGCCCCTCTTCTGGCACGACGTTCTGCCGAGGTATCAGGGTTACTTCCAGCCCGGAAACTTCCGAAGCTGAAAATTCGACGAGCGAATGCCCGTAAAAGACGGATTCCAGCATATAGCGGAGAAGCAAGGGGAACCAAACCGCCTCCGACAAAACCCGTGTCGATTCTTCATCCACCTTGCCCGTCGTGTCTTTCAGGCTGAACTCCGCCGACATGGTTCGGCCGATACGTTGCTCAATCTGGCTGGTCAGCAGGGCGTCGAGCATGACATCGGCGTACAGATCCATCAACAGACGGCGGCGTGGACGGTCTACGCAGTCCGCTTGCCGGAGTGCGTGGCGCCACGAATCCATGTCCTTGCGTACCCGGCAGATGGCTTTGGGTACGATTTTGCGTACAAGCCCTTCCCTCTGGCGAATTATTGGTGCCGGTTGTTTCTGAACCTCTGTATTTGTTGTTCGCATATTGTATTTTTTCTTCTTTTTCATTTGCCTATACTTTGATTTAACCCCTGTTTAAACATTACCACGAATGGGAAAACTTGCGGTTGCTGCCAGAACGAATTGCTCCTATCGGCTTGCCGTCCGTTTCACGGAGAGGCAAACCGATAGGAACAGTTCCGGAAGCTATATCTTTCAAGTATGCCATATCGCGGTCAAAAGTCTCTTTGACCCGGTTGTACAGAATATCCATATTATTACGCCGGATCAGGAACCAAAGCGCGGTGTTCTTGCATATTTCCAACAGATCCGCGTTCCGTTCTTCCCCGGTGGCGGAAAAGATCGCTTCCACATCGTAACGTCCGGACAGGTAACTACGGACACGGCTAATGGCAGCTCTTATACAGGCTGTCAGGATAGTATCGTCGTAGTCGGCGATTTCCTGCAACTTGTATTCAGCAGCGATGGTGTTTAGTTCTTCAATTTCCAAAAACATAAGCTATCAGAGTTTTTAATATTTACGGCATGGCCTTCTTCCTATCCGATAGGACGCGGAAGAAACCATGCTGCGTTGGTTCAATAAGAATACTGCACCTTCCAGAGCGTCCGGAGCATCGTCGTGGGTCTTGGCTCCCTTTTCAAACATCAGGAGTTGTTCCACCAGTTGTTGCATGCCGGGCGAATCTTTTTCTTTTTCATTCAGGATAACCAGTCCCCGTTCAAAAAGCGGTTGCATCGCTTCAATACGAGAGAATTTGTCCGGTTTCTTGCGTGCATCACCCCGGATCGGGATTTGGTGTCCTAAAGTATCGCCCACTTTCTTAAATTCATCCAACATCAAATCTTGAATGAAATTACTTTCCATGTAGTACAGTACCGGAACCCGCCCTGCTATATATCCGTCAATTAGATAATGCCAGGCCACCATATTGGAAACGCTTGTCTGGTCTGCAAAGGCTTTGAGCACATGGTACTGCCCTGTTTTTGTTTTTCCGACCAACATGGTCGCCTTGAAGTCGTTTGTCGTACTGGCTTTGAAAGACGGGTCCGTATAACAAATAAGAGACCGGTATTCTTTTAGAGGTAGTATCTTTCCGAACCGGATATGTTTACGCAAGAATACCGCTCCTTCATTGATCGGGTTGTTCATATATTCTTTCTGGAAACGCCGTTCACCCATATAAGTGCGGAGTTTCTGGATTTCTTCGAGACTGTATTTTTCATTCCATGAGGGTTGTCCTGATTTGTCAATGGCATTAACAACAGTATGATGTGTATCAGGCCGTTCGGCAAAGCGGCTTAATATACTGTCCTTGCCAATCCGGTTCCCCACCAAAACGAACCTCCCTCGCCCCATATCCATTGCGCCCAACAAAGCGGACAGGCACCAGTCGAAGGCCAACGAGACACGCGCCGGATTGCGTACCAGGTCATCGTCGTCAATATCATCAATAACGATATAATCCGGACGCTGCCCCCGGTTCTTGATACCACGCGGAGACTGGCCACGGCCAAGGGAGATAAACAACATGCCGTCCTTTGTCTTGAACTCTCCGGTGCTCCAGTTACCTTCGTCTATTTCGATACCGAAGTCTTGCCGGAGCAACGTATTGAATTGCAGTTCGCATTGCAAATCGGACAAAAGGCGGTCCGCGCTGTCTTCCGATTTGCTGACCAATACCATTACATGGATAGTCCGTGTTTCCTGGATCATGAGCCAAACAGGAATCATCAGGCTGATATGCGTGCTTTTGGCGTGCCCTCGTGCCCACTCGAACACGGCGCGGGTATGGCGGTTCGCTTTCAGATATTTAGCAGCGTCTATCTGGAATTTTCCGCAGCGGGTTATCTCTTTCGTTTCCGGATTGGTGCACAGATGGGGAAAGTAGGTTTCCACGAAATACGGGTAATCTTTCCGCGCCCGGCAGATACGCGCTTCTTTGGCCTCGGAGGAATCGGCCAGCCGGAAATCGGCGGAGAGGATCAACTTCTTCCTATCTTCCCATTGTTTCCATTTGTCCTTGCTTAACTTCTTCTTAGCCATTATTGATCAGGTTTAAGATGTATTTGTCCTGGTAGCGGGTAAGTAGTTGTACGAACTCGGTGGTTACCGCCTTGTCGGTCGCGCTTTGGGCGATCATGTAGTCGCCGAACTTGGTGAGGATGTCCACCACGTCGTTGGCGGTATAGCCTTCCTTGATTTTTTCGAGCTGGCTGGCGAGCTTGGAAAACTCGTCGCCGTTGAAATCCTCGTCCTTGTCCAGCAGCTCGTTGATCTTCATGAGCGTCTTGTTGATGATCTGGTCGCGGCTGACGCTCTTGGCCACCCGCTTGAACTCCCAGCCGCCGTCGTCTTTCCATTTGACCAGGGTCTGCTGGCTCACGCCGACCCGTTCGGCGATTTCCTTCTGCGGTACGCGCTGCATATATAAAAGGTAGGCGTACTCGTACTTTTGCGGGTCTTTCACACGGATGCCAGCGCCTGTTTCGCTTGTTCTCTTTGCCATCGTTAAATCATTGTTTTTCTGCAAAATTCAACTGAATTAAAGCGGTATCAAATAAGAGTGTAAAGATTTTGCCCGCTATTTTCAGGCACCCCGCGGACCCGCTAAGTTTGCCACAAAAAGTAACGGATATGGAATACATATTGAACGACGAGAGTGTAGTGAACAGCCACGGCTTTGTACTGCTGAACGCAGCCGGACGGTTTGAACGCTTTAACGCCAATCCGGTCATGCTCTTCAACCATGAAGCGGACAAGTTGATTGGCCAAATGACCGGACTTCGCGTGGAAGGTACAAAGCTGATAGGCACACCCTCGTTTGATGAAGAGGATACACTGGCGGCCAAATGCAAGCGGCAAGGGGAGAAAGGTTTTTTGAAAGGGTGCAGCCCGGGGATTATCATGCATGCGGTGGAACTCCGTACCACGACCGACGGCGAGGAACGCGTCACGGTAACGGACTGGACGTTGTGCGAAGTGAGCCTGGTAAGCGTGCCGAGCAACCAGAATGCCTTGAAACTGTACAACGTAAGGGGCGAAGCCATACCGGACGACCAAGTAAAACTCAGTATCGAATCATTACTAAACAATAATACAGGGAAAAAAATGGATAAAATCATTCTGACCGCCGAGGCATACGCAGCCCTCGGCTTGACGAGTGCGGAAGCGGACGGCAAGGCTATTTCCGCAGCCATTATGGAGTTAAAGGTCCGCACGGAAAAAGCAGAAAAAGCAATTGAGGAAGTCAGTAAGGAAAAGGCCATGGAACTGGTAGAACTAGCAGTTAAGGACGGGCGTATCACCGCTGACAAAAAAGGACAGTTCGTAAAATTGGCTTTGACCGACTTTTCGATGGCGAAAGAAACCTTGGAAGCGATCCCTGCAAAAGAGAGCCTCTCCGCAAAGATCGTGCATAAAGCGACAACCACTAAGGATCGTGCCGATTGGACTTACTTGAAGTGGGCAAAAGAGGACCCGGACGGTTTGAAGCGTTTGAAAGAAACAGACCCGGAGGAATTTGAAGAATTGAAAAAACGAGTCAAATAACTAAAACATAAAAATAATGGCAATAGAAAAACAAATCTGGATTTCCATGCTGATGGAAGGCTTCTATCCAAACCGTTCGTTCCTGACCAGATCGGTCGATATGACGTCGATGGTAGAGTATAACAAAATCAACCTGGCGGAAGCTGGTGTCGCTCCGGATGTATTGGTTGATAATACCGATTATCCGATCGAAACGGCCAGTCGTGAAGATATTCCGCTGGAATTACCCCTTCATACGTTCGATACAAAAAATACGGTAGTTCGTAACGTGGAAGCGATGGAGCTGGCTTATGACAAAATGGAAAGTGTGGTCAGACAACACCGGAACGTGTTGCAAGCGAAGACCGCGGCTTATGCGGCCAACAACTGGGCACCATCTAAAGATGCGGGACTTACCCCGGTAAGGAAAACGACCGGTGATACGAACAGCCGGTCATTAAAATCCTTGTCATTTCGTGATATTTTGGACATGGACGCCTGGTTCCGATCGCAAGACGTTGATCCGGCCACCATGGTTGCCGTGTTGAATCCATACCATTTGGCGGACTTGATGGCAGAGGACATGAAGATGTACAAGGAGATGTTGGCCGGTGACAAGATATTCGGTTTCAGCGTATATACTTTTAGCCAGCTTCCGTATTACAATACCACCACGGGGGCCAAGGTGGCTTTCGGTACGGCTGTACAGGATACAGATACGCAATGTTCATTGTTCTACTCGGCAAATGAAGTAATGCGCGCGGACGGGGATATGGAAGTGTTCGCCAAATACAAGGATCCGGGAGAACGTGGTGATGTGATCGGTTTCCAAAAGCGATTTACAGCCCTTCCTATCCGTAACAAGTACCAAGCGGCCATTTATTCAGAAAAGGAGGCGTGATGGGAAAACTGAAATACTTGGTCATCCACTGCACCGCCACCCCCGAAGGCCGGGAAGTGACAAGCGACGAAATCCGCCACTGGCATACCGCCCCAGTCAGCGAAGGCGGTAGAGGATGGAAACAGGTTGGCTATACCGACATGATCCATCTGGACGGCCGTTTGGAACGCCTGGTGGATAATAACGAAGACGGGAATGTGGATCCTTGGGAAGTGACCAACGGGGCTGCCGGTTACAACGGTGTTTCGCGCCATATAGTCTATGTGGGCGGAGTAGCCGCGGATGGAAAGACCCCCAAAGATACACGGACTTACGAGCAGTTGCTGACACTGGAAGTCTACGTGGCAAACTTCCATGAACGTTTCCCCGATGTGAAGATAATCGGGCATAACGAATTATCGGCCAAGGCCTGCCCGTCCTTCGATGTCCAGGCATGGCTGAAAGAAATAGGTTTAAACGATATTTAAAACGGAATTAAAATGGGAAAGTTATTTAGAGTTGCCACGCTGGTCGGAATGATGGCGTTTGCAGTATGCCTTCCGATAGTGGCGCAGGAGACGGGAACGGGTCCCGGTACGGATTATGACACGGTATTCGCATCATTGGCAGCAATCGTGGCTGTGATCCCGGTGGTAGTGGAAGGTATCAAGGCCTTGTTTCCGAAAATGCCTTCTTGGGTAAGCCTGGCGTTGTCTTGGGTAATCGGTATCGTGGTATGCATGTTCGGATGGTGGCAGGACCTGGGGTTCCTTTCCGGGCTGGATTGGTATATCGCCCTTCTATACGGATTAGGCTCCGGCCTTGCGGCCAATGGGATCGCCGATACGGGATTTGTCCAATGGCTTATCGGGTTGTTCACCAAGAAAAAGAAGGCCTGACGGATGGATTGGGACGCGTTGTTCAATTACCTGGGGACCGGGGGCGGCCTGATCGTCCTGTTGAACTGGCTGACCGGGCTCCCGTTGCTCCGCAAAAGGAAGCAATTGGAAAAAGACGACGTGTCCCGCCAGATGGCTGAACGTGACAACCAGACGATCTTATGGCTGTATGAACAGGTACAAGAATTCAGGGGGCGCATGTTCCGGTTGGAGGGCTTGGTGGAAAAGCTTTCGAATTGCCCTCATTGGGATCGTTGCCCTGCCCGTGTGCTCGTGTCGGACTACAAGAGAAAGTACTTCTATCCAAAAGGCCGACAGCCTCCGATGGGACAGAAGGGTGTCCGTCATCCTCGGAGCGATCCCGGTAAAGAAACTGGAATGGACGTTGACACCGCCCGACCTCCATGACCTTACCCTAGGTGAAAGGTTGACACGGCAGGCGGATGGCGTTAAGGTATCGGTCGGCGTGGAGGACGGAAACCTGAACATCACGGCGGAAACCAACCCGCTACCACAAATGACTTACACGGAGGAAATATCCGCGACAAAATTCAGCGAGGAAAGCGTTGGCACGCTGACGGAAAAAGAAGCCGCCACGGAGCCGTTTAAGCGGTGTTTAAACGGTATTGCGGTGGTGCTTGCATTTGTATTAATCATTTTAATCGTACTTAAATGGCAGAAAAGAAAACAAGATCGATCGGCTTAAGGAAAGCATTTTTCGGCGACGTGAACCCGGATGGCGGGATGCCGGAAGAGATGAAACAGCTCGCCAAGACACTGAAAGGCACGGCCTCGTTCAATACGGAAGCCGACCAGACGCAGGACTTCTACTCGGAAGAGGAACCGACCGTCCCGGAAGAAACTGTCGTGACGGAAGCCGGACTGAAACAGGTCAAGCTGAATTTTATGGAGTGGGACAACAAGGTGTTGCAATCAGTATTCGGTGGTACGGTCAAGCCGTCGCAAAAAGTAACGGTCGACGGGCAGACTTATACGGTCGAGAAATACATCGCCCCGAAAGAAATTGTGCAAGTGGAAATGGCCGTGCGTGTCGTTTCCCGCTACAACGTGGTGATCGACATCCCGAGGGCGAAGGTAGTAGCGCGTTTCGTCTGGAACCTGACCAATACGGATATCGCCCAAATCGAAGTAACGGCAACGGCACAGGCTCCATTGGGCGCGGACGACGGCCCGTATGAAATCTATGTATTGGGCGACCCCGATCCGGGCGTAGGAGGCTGATATGAACCGGGTGGAAATGAAAGCCGCCGACGCTTTGCTGGATCAGCGGCTTAAAATCAATCTGCCCGCTCCTTGGTTGCTTCGCCTGTTCGGTGTACGGACGATCGGCTACTGGATGAAACTCCCGGTGGGTGAAAACGTGTTCCGGATGGCGCGCCTTTTCGTACAGATGAATATCGACGCGAAGAAATTGAAAGAAGGCGACATCGGCACGCTGATGGAATACATTGCCCGCCACGGCGAGACCGCATCCCGGCTGATCGCTTACGGGATGATCCGGGGGGCTTTCTTTGCCCGGATCTTCAACCGGCCCCTTGCCCGGTATATCCGCTGCAACATGGATATGCGGGGCATGGCGGAGTTGACGAAGATTATCGTACTGACTTGCAACGGGCAGGATTTCGCGAGTATTATCGCATCGGCCGCCAACCTGAGGATGACGGAACCGACGCTGAGCCAACCGACAGAGACCGGGAGTTAACGGAGGAATACGACCCTCCCCATAGCCCGTTCGGACAGATTTACACGCTGATTTCGCAAGGCGCCTTCACCTACGACGAAGTGATGCACCGGATCCCTTGGTGCGTCGTACTGATGATGATCAACGACCAGGGACGGATGCGGAAAAAAGCGAATCAGGAGGATATTATTCAAACAGAAGAGGAAGAACTTAAATTTTTAGGATTGAGTTGAAATGTCAAACGAACCTGTATACGTGACATTTGAGTTCCGTGGCGACCTCGACCAAGAAGTCGAGAAAGTGACCCTTGGCATCAAAGGACTGCGCGACGAATCGGCCAAGACGTACCAGCGTCTGATCGCCGACAGTGGCGCAGCCTACAATGCCATGAGTGCGGAAAGCAGGAAGATGGCGGTTTCCATACAGGAGAATATCAATGCCTTGCGTGAATTGTCTGTCGTACAGAAAACACTCGACTCAGAACTGGAAGCAGGGAGTATAACGACGGCACAATATTCCAAAGCCAAGGCTGCCCTCGCCTTGCAGGAGAATAATCTGAGGCAGGCCATCAGTTCCGGGATGCAGGTCCTGAATGAACAAATGGTCGTCGATCAGCAGGCATCGGATAGCGTGGCCCAGCTTACCACAAAATTGCAGAAACTTACCGAGGCTTATTATAATATGTCGAAAGCCGACCGGGAAGGTTCAGCCGGGCAGACCGTATTGCAACAGATCGGCGATGTGGACCGGGAAATCCAACAAGCACAGAACCGACTTTCCGCTTACAGCCGGTCGGCAGGTACGGGATTTAACAGCCTTTCGATGTCGGTTCAGCAGGTGGCGCGTGAATTGCCTTCGCTTACAATGGGAGCCAATATGTTTTTCCTCGCCATATCGAATAACCTTCCGGTATTGGCGGACAGCATACAGAACGCCCGCCGTGAATACGAGGCGATGACCAAAGCCGGACAAAAAGCGACGCCAGTCTGGAAACAGGTATTAGGTTCTATCGTAAGCTGGCAGACGGCGTTGGTTGTCGGGATCACACTCTTGTCGGTATACGGCAAGGAGATTATCAACTGGACCAAAAGCCTGTTCGGGGCGAAGGAATCGCTGGCCGAGACGTTGGGAACCTTGGAGGAGTTCCAAAAGAACGTGGCTGACACTTCGGCATCCACCATCGCCGAGTTGCAACGGATGGCTACCGAGTGGAAGGCGTTGGGGGATAACCTGAAAGACAAGGAACATTATATCTTAGAAAACAAGTCGGCGTTTGACAAGTTGGGGATCTCAATTTCGGATGTGCAGGATGTGGAAAATATATTTGTTAAGAATAAAGACAAATTCATAGAAAGCGTCCTTTCCCGGGCCAAAGCCGCGGCAGCGATGGATATGGCGGCGGAAGAATATAAAAAGGCGATCCAAAAGATGCAGGAAGCCGACGCCATGCCGGATAAAAAAACTTACAGGCATTATGTCGGTGAGATGTTCCGGGGGGAATGGGTAACAAGTGAATATGACAACCCAGAAAAGGCGGAGGCTATTGCCAAAGCCACCTCCTTATTCAAATCGGGTGATGATCTGGTCAAGAAATATGTGGAATATAGCCAGGAAGAAGCCAAAACCATGAAAGAGATAGGCGTTCAAACAACCGATGCCATCGTGGAAGGCTCGGTGGATGCCATCAAAGCCTCGATCGCCCTGAAGGAAAAAGCCTTGGGGGAATTGACGAACAAGGCGGATTATGACAAAGCCCTGAAAGAAATCGAAGCGGACAAAAAGAAATTAGAAGCTATTATCGGCAAATCGGACGGCAAGGCGGGAAATGAACCCGCCCCGTTTGGCTCGCTGAAATATTATGACGAACTGATAGCCAAAACCCGGCAATTACGAGATACGGCGGTTACAGACGAAGCCCGCAAGCAGTTCGACGACCAGATTAAGGAATACGAGGCGAAGGTCAAGGAGATGGAAAACAACATCATCCTGTCCGGAAAGAAAGTCGCCGTGGAAACCTTGCAATCCACCGTGAAAGGATTGGAAAACGTACACGGCAAATTCGATGTCCGCATGGATATTGAGAAGGAATTTGGCGACTTGGATACCTCCGATCTCGACAAATTGAATAAGAAAATAAAAGAAACCGAGCAGTTGGCCGAGGAAGCCCGGAAAGGCATTATGGGCCTGATCGATGCCTGGGACACGCTTTCCGACAGCGACAAAGCCTTTGCCATCGGCGAGGAATGCTACAAGATTGCCGATGGCCTGTCGTATGCGGCGGAAACGGCCGAGTTGTTCGACGAAGCCTTGGGCAGCACCCTGGCCGCATCAGCCCAGTTGGTCGGCAGCGTGGGCGATATTGCCGGGGGAATAGGCCGTGCCATGAGCGGTGATATTATCGGAGGTGCCGCTGGAATTATCGGTGGCGTGACCGGAATTATCGGTTCGTTCAAGAAACGGGTCGAGGAAAACAAAAGGATATTGGCGGAATACCAACTTGGCCTGGTGGAAACGGCAATGAAGGAATTAGAGTATAACGCCATCCTTCGCGAACGTCTCCGCCTGACGCAGCAGATCAACGAAACGTCGATCGAGTATTTCGCCCGGCAGAGCGTGGAATTGGAAAAACAATCCGGTGTCATCGAAAAGGAATACGCCGAAGTCTGGGAAAAGCTCCAAGGCGAACAGTATATCACGGCGACCCACTACCGGCACGGCACGTGGTTTAGAAAAGCGAAGACCTGGAACGATTATGGCTCGCTCGCCGGAAAGACGTATGAGGAAATCGAAAGCCTATACACCCAGGACAAGTTGACGGATTCGGCCAAGGTTCTCTTCGAACAACTCCAGAAGCTGAAGGAAGAAGGCGAAGACGTGGCCGGCATGATCGACGACCTGAACGAGGAAATGAAAGAATCCTTCACCGGTACGACGGTGGACAGCATCGCCGACAGCATCTTGCAGGGCTTCGCTGAGGGGAAACGATCCGCCAGGGAGTTTGCAGATGATTTTCAGGAGATGCTGAACAACGCCGTTCTCCAAGGAGTGAAGATGAAGGCCTTGGAAGAACCTCTTCGGCAATGGTACGAATCCTTCTCCGCAGCCAGCCAGAACGGTCTGACAGCGGAAAATATCGCGGACCTGAAAGCCCAATATGACAAAATTATCGAGGATGCGGCGAAGCAGCTGGAGGATATGGAGAAAGTGACGGGAATTACGTTGGGTGAAAAATACACGCAACAGGCAAAAGCCGGGGCCTATACCATCGCCAGCCAGGAATCGGTAAACGAGACAAACGGACGGTTGACCTCCATACAGACCCATGTGGTGGAAATCAAAAACTGTACGTTCGATATGAAAAGTCTGTTGAGCAAAGGGTTGGAATATACGGTGGAAATTGCCCGGAATACGTCTTATTGCAAGAAATTGGACCGGATAGACCGGACTTTGGACGAAATCCATCGGAATGGTATAAAAGTAAAATAGGATGAGAAACGGGAAATTATATATCAACGGTGTAGATGCCTATGAGGAATATGGGGTATTCCTTTGTTCCGACCGGAGCGGCGTGTATGATAACTTATCCGCTTTGCTGACACCTCCACGCGCCAAAAGTTATGTCACGGTCAATTACAGGGAAAAAGACGGGGAAGAAACGGAAGTGGAACAAACCCGGTATGAAGCCAGGGATTTGTCTCTCCGTTTTGCGCTCGTTGCCGACAGCGAACCAGTATTCACCTTGAAGTACCAGCGTTTTTTAGAGGTTATCAAATCAGGCTGGCTGGAGCTTCGGGTGACGGAAACAGGCAAAACGTACCGGGTTTACTATTTGAGTAGTCCGGGGCTGGTGATGAAAACAAGATTGAAAACAACAGGCAGGCTGTTGGCCGTATGGACGATCAAGTTCCGGGAGCCGAAGCCTGAATTTTAAATGGTATTAAAACAGTTTTCGAATGGAATTAAAAATTTATACTCAATCAGGCATTTTAAGAGCGATCGTTTGTCCGGATGACAATTCTACCCAGCAGAAAACGGTTATGGGCGAGAATGTGGTGAACGTCGCTTTTACAGTGTCACGACCTGTCGATTTTGATGTAAATGATTATATCGATTTCTGCGGGGAACGCTATACATTATTATCCAGACCGCATCCGGAACAGGAAAGTACGATTGAATATAAATATACGCTGAATTTCTATGGTATAGAAAATGAACTGTCTAAAGCGATCTGTTTTTTACAGGACGGGGAATCGCTGGATTCGGACTTTTCACTGACCGACAGCCCTGCAGCCCATTTACAGTTGGTTGTAAATAATATTAACCGTATTAAAGGTACGGGCAATTGGAAAGTCGGAAGCGTGATCGATTCCGATTACAAAGCGGTCACGTATGACGGTATAGACTGCCTTACCGCTCTGAACCGGATCGCAGAGACGTTCGAAACGGAATGGTGGATTGTCGGTACAACCATTTATTTGTCAAAATGCGAACACGGGGAGCTGCTGGAACTGGGGTATGCCCCAATCCATGCGGAAGCGGGAGGACTATTGTCTTTCAGTAAACGTGAAGAAGAGAACCATAACTTTTTCACTCGCCTGTATGCAAAAGGGAGCACCCGGAATATCGACCGTAGCAAATACTGATCGGACAACCTGCGTTTACCCGCGCCGTTGAAATACCTGGAAAACAATACCCAATACGGGATTGTGGAGCGCGAGGTTATTTTTGATGATATTTATCCCCAACGTATAGGAACCGTTTCAGGAGTAAGATCCGTTGAACGGGAAACCGAAGACGGAAAAATAACCGTATACTATATTAAAGATTCAGGATTGGACTTTAACCCGAATGATTACGAGATAGCGGGGTTGGTAAAACATATCCATTTTGAAACCGGCGAACTGTCAGGATTTGATTTTGAGGCGAATTATGACGCGTCAACAGAAGAATTTGAATTGATCAACCAATATCCGGATGACGGTACCCAGATACCGGGTGGTGTATTGGTACCCGGAAACGGGGACAAATATATCCTGTATAACATCCGGATGCCGGATGAGTATTATCCCTTGGCTGAACAGGAACTGTTGGAGAAGGCAACGGAATATCTGGGAAAATACAGTGTCGACAATGCCGTTTATTCCGGGGAAAGCGACCCCATTCTGTTTAAAAAGCGGAATCTCCAGCCGGGTATCGGCCAGCGTGTCCGTTTATACAATGGCGTATTTTTTCCGGAAGGCCACCGTGACAGCCGTATCATAGCGTTTTCCCGTTCTTTGAATAATCCGTATGAGATGAAGATCGATGTGGGAGAATACGTGAATATAGGACGTTTTGAATCATTGGAACGGAAGGTGGATTCCATACTTCCCAAGGTTTCCGGAGGGGATTCCGACCTGAATATCATCAAGGCGGGGGACAAAGAAACGGTACCGACGGATTACAATGTGTTTTCCGCGTTGGCTTCCATTTCCCGTTTTTTACGCAAAGACGGGCCAGACAGCACAAGATACCTTCTTAGCCTGTTAGGTGGCGCGATCTGTGACAACCTCGAATCCCAAGACTTCGCCGCAGGTCCTTTCGGAACTGGATATGTGTTGAAACGTAACCCGAAGACAGGCCGGTCCTATCTGGAATTGGATGAAATCTATGTCCGTCTTAAAGCCTATTTTGAAACTTTAGAGATAAAACATTTGTCTCATGTTGGAGGGCGGATCGTCCTTTCCCCGGCAGGAATGGAATGTATCAGGGTAGAGGAAGTATCGGCCGAGCATGAAGAATTATACGATTCGGCCGGCGATCCTTTAGTGGATTCTTTAAACGATCCTTTGTTTGCAAGTAAGGAAGGCGGCGGAAAGGCCTATCGTTGTTACTTCAAGCAAGAAGAAGACGGAAAAGAAATTGTGAACGAGTTCGCCGTGGATGACCTCGCCCAGTGCCGGGAGTTCAACGTAAAGGAAAACGTATCCCAGCAGGTAAGTAACCAGTATTACTGGAGACGGGTTATTTATGTTGGAGAAGATTTCATCGACTTGTCAATAGATGATTGCGATCCGATAAGTATGGTTCCTAAGGCCGGCGATACAATCGTTACAATCGGAAATAAGACAGATGTTAATCGCCAGCATGTTGTTTTCCTGTCTTCTTATGATGAAGATGCACCTTGTATCAAGTTGTATAGTGGTATCAATTCTTATTCGATGTTGAATAAGGAGGTAACGGTTATATCACCTAACGTGGACAAAAATATGTTTACCGGTCAGGTCGTTATCAAACCGGGATCAACTGGATTTGAAAACTTGGATGATGCTCCGGATATGGGCCTTATTGAACAAGAGATACAAGAGGCTAAGGATGCAGCAGAAGCGGCAAAAGGGGAGATCCGGGATGTTCAGGAAAGCGTTGGTGATTTGAAGGGCTATGTTGACGGGGCTTTTTCTGATGGTATTATATCAGAATCAGAAGCTACGTCAATCGAGAAGTACATCAATATCGTAAACAATGAGAAACAGCAGGCCTTGGCTACTTATAATGGATTATATAATAATCCGTATTTGGAAGGATCAGCCAAGACTTCATTGGCTAATGCTAAAGTCTCTTTGTTTTCTTCGATAGATGCACTCATAAATGCCATTAATACGGCGATAGCAGACGGAAAAGCGACATCCGGCGAAAAGTCTGATGTCGATACCAAATATGCGACATTCACGACGGACTATAACAAGTTCTACGCAGCAGTAGAATCAGCCAATAAGTCTATTCAGGATAAGTTAAAGGGTTATTCTGATAATGCTCAAATGGCTGCCGATAAAGCGAACAACAATGCTTCGCAGGCTATGGAAGACGCTAACGAGGCTAAAGAGGCAGTCACCAATCTTAATGATTACGTTGATGGGGCATTTGCAGACGGCATTATTTCTGAGGCAGAAGCCAAAGCGATTGAGAAGTATATCAACATCGTTAATCAGACAAAAAAAGATGTGGATTCTACTTACTCGGTTCTGTACAATAATCCTTTCTTGACCGGAACAGCGAAACAGAATCTTTATAGTGCCAAATCTTTGTTCAACACGGCTACATCGAATCTGATAAGCGCAATTAATTCAGCGATCGCAGATGGCAAGACAACGACATCTGAAAAGAATAATGTTGATTCGAAATATTCTTCTTTTAACTCGGCTTATGCCAGTTTAGCAACAGCTATCGAAAATGCTAATAAAGCCATTCAGGAGCAAATTAAGCAAGAAGCTATTACTGAAGCAAAAAAGGATCTGGATGCTCAGATAGGTGAAGTTTCAAAGGCTGATAAGGATGAGATAGCCAAGAATATGGGTTACTCCGATTATGAAGAGTTGCAATATTATGCTGAGCGTGCTCAAACTATCATTAAAGGAGGCTACATAAATACTGAGTTAATAGAAGCAAGTTTAATTGTTACATCTCAATTAATCGCTAACGCGATAAAGGCCAACACACTTAATATAAACAACAACTTTATAGTTAAGACGGACGGTTCAGTTGATATGAACGGTATTCTTCACTCACTTGGAAGAAACACCGAGCTTGTTATTTCTGATGGATACGTGAGAATAATGTATAAAGGTTCTGATGTAGCCAAGTTATCCGTAAATGAAAATACCGGTATGCCGGAATTATCAATGTATAAAGGTAATCGCTCAGTCTTGGTTACAGCAGAAAAAATAATGTTGGCAACAGGTAGCGGAAGTACCAGTTTCCTTACGTTGGATGCTTCTGAAATTGGGTACGGAACAATAAAGAAAAAGACGGACGGAACACTTTATGTAGCAAGCAATGAATATACAATGATTACGGTAGGAATAAGTGTTTCACCGTCTAATGGTGGAACAACAATTCCATCTCCAAGTCCATTACACATGGTTATGCAAGGTGAATCTGAGACAGTAGAAGCAATCCCTGCCGATGGTTATGAATTTGATAGATGGTCGGACGGAGGATCACAGAAACATACAGTCACATGGTCAACATCGGGACAAAGTCTTGTAGCTTACTTTACAAAAATACAAGTCACAAAATACACATTGGCTTTATCAGCAAGTCCGTCTTATGCAGGAACAACATCAGGAGCCGGAACTTACGAAACAGGAACACGTGTAACAGTAAATGCTACACCTAAATCCGGTTATAGGTTTGTAAGATGGAGCGATGGCGGTGCTCAATCCCATTACGTAACAATGGATGCGAATAAATCTCTTACAGCTTACTTTGAGGCTTATTCGGTTACAGGAGATGAAATATTTACCGGAACAGCTTTGACAAGCTCGACTTATTGGAAAGCTGTAGGAAATGCTTCTATTTCATCAGTTACAGGTGGTGTGGCCACAATTAAATTCCTATCTTCTGATGCAAGCGGAAGCGATTATATTTCTTTCAATAAAGGTTACTTAGGCGGTAAGATAGAGCAAGGTCATAAATACAGATTGACATTCCAAGCTAAATCTTCCGCAAACGATACTTATATAGTAGCTTTATTTGGATCTTCAATGGATTCAACAGATAGTGTTTCTTCTGATGGGGTAATTTACGGAGAATACAATGGCGGAGTATTATCAACTTCATATAAAACAATAACATTAGATTTCGTAGCTGATAAGAGAGATAGTATTGTATCTGATGGGTTATTAATAACATCGTCTAAAGCATGCACAATAAATATACGTAGTATTTCATTAAAGGAGGTCTAATATGAGATATTTGGTCATTATACTATTCTTGTTTATTCTGTCCGGATGCAGTCAGGAATTTATTGATCCGGATACAGATAAAGATAAAATAGAGATTGAAGTAGATTCTGCATATAACGAATATTCAGTAACGATAACATTTTAAGCTATGGGAGTAATTAATTATACAACAGCAAAGGTAAATGAGCTTTTAGCAAAGATTGAAAAAGCTCCTGAAACAATTGAGAATGGCAAAACGCCGTTCTTTGTAACTGGTACAACGACAACTTTAGATCCGGGACTTTCAGCCACGGCGGAAGTCGTTCAGGATGGCGTTGATGAAAATGGAAATCCTAAGTACAAACTAAACTTTGGTGTGCCTAAAGGTCTTGACGGTGCAAGTGGAGGCGGCGGTGGAACAGCCGATTCTGTCCAGTGGGCTAAGGTTCTTAATAAGCCGAGTTGGGTAGATTCACCAACAAAGCCTACTTATACAGCGTCAGAAGTTGGAGCTTTGCCGGTAGGAACATTTATACCATCAAAGGTAAGCGATCTTACAAATGATAGTAAATTTCTTACATCGGCAGACTTTAAAACAATTAATGGGCAGCCTGTTGTAGGAGAGGGAAATATTCAAATTGAAGGCGGTTCTTCCGGTGGTACAGGAAATGTGAATGTTACAAATGCTTCCGGTTTACTAAGCTCTCGACTTTATTCATTTCAACCTTCTGCGGATGGTTCACCGGTAGGAACTTTTAAAGAACTTCCTAAAGCTAATGAAAATGATGCCGGTCTTATGAGTTCAGAAGGCTACTCAAAGTTGAATTCTATTAAAGTATGTGCCTATCTCCCAATTGCTTTTGAGCAAGTAAACTCTTCCACATCGAAAGAAGAATTAGTGCAGTTATTCAGTAAAGCTTTTAAGAAAGAAGATCTGGATTTTGCTCAATTAGTTCTTCTTCTTACAGCTTGTAGCACTTTCTCAGATTCTGACGGAAACGGAGATTCAGGAGTGAATTTTTTTGTAGGGAATAACGATTGTTTATTTAGAGGGTTATATACGGAAGCGGAAAACAAATTATTGGCAGAGTTTACTTTTATAACTATTGGAGGAAAACTCAAAACAATATCTATATTACTTTCAAACTTAGGAGCTTTAGATCTTTCAGAGGTCAAGTTATATATTTCTATTATACAGAGCGATGATAGTTATTATTATCTTTCATCAGAAGTATATAATTTGTCAGTTTTATCTACTAAAGAAGCCATAACTGAAGCTTTTGGAGGAGAGTCAGGTTTAGCTTCTTTGAAAAAAGCAATGCAGGCTAACAAAAAAATATTTGTTAAAAAGGCAAATACAACTCTTCTTACTTATTTGTTGCCAGTATCGTATACTATATTTTTTAACTCTTTATGGGCATTATCTTTTACAGACCCAGAATGGGGAGGTGTAGGAAGCGGTTTTATATCAAAAAATATTAAACCCAATGAGGTAGTGGAAATATATAACGAAGGGTATCGGTTAGATTCAAGTTTTTATTCTCTAACATCAAGTTCTTCAAGTGATGATATAAGCAACGCTGTTGGCGGAGAGAGTGGATTAAAAAGATTGATAGCATTAATAAAATGCGGAAATAGGATTTTAATAAATCCATCTAAGGATATTAATCAAGTTACACAATTGTTACCTAATTTTATAACGGAAGAAGAAAATGGAAATCTTGAAGTGTTATTTTTTGGGATGGGGTATGCATTGTGGGGAGGTGTAGGAGGTGCTTGTGCATTATCTTACGAAAAATCGACGAATACATTTAAAGTTGAAATAACAAAATTATTTGTAGGAAGCTAATTACTATGATAGTAATCTACAACAAGTTAATCCCTTTTAAGCCGTTCGTAGCAATTAATCTGTTCGGCTTTGTCTTTGCCCGGAAAGAGTATAAGCCGTTATATGAGCGAACTCTAAACCATGAGCGTATTCACACAGAGCAAATGAAGGAGATGCTTTACATCTTCTTCTACCTGTGGTATCTGATAGAGTGGATAGTGAAGCTATTCATATATGGGAAGAAGGCATACAACAATATATCTTTTGAAAGAGAGGCATATCAGTATGATCGATATGCTGACTATGTTCAATTTAGGAAGAAATATAATTGGATCAAACATTTATAATCATGGCACTAAGAGAATTACAATTTACACAAGAAGGTGATGTATGGGTAGCGGAAGAGACGGTAAGCAACGACTACTCATTGCATTTGGAGCGGAAGAAAGGAGGTTATTTCCATATCTCGCAGCGGAGTTCGGACACCGGGGCATTTGTCCCTTGCGCCTTGCCTCCCTGGTTGGAAAGGACAGGTCAGTTTATAGACCATTCTTTCGGCCATGGTGTCTATCCCATGCACATCAAGATTGTGAGTGAGACAGAGGTAACGATGGGGACAATCAGGGAGGCGGAATCATGAAACTGAATTATATCCTGCTGAACGCCCTAGTATTCGGTCATACACCGCTCAATGCGCTCGGCACCGGGAATGGTAAGTTCGGGAAAGAATCAGATCCCCCGCATGTCCTGTTGGAAGATGGAGGAAGTGTATTAATGGAAGATGGTGGAATGGTAATACTGGAAGAATATGGAGAAGGACAAGAAAATAAGTGAACTTGGCAAGTTGGGTACTGTCACTGGCGAAGAAGTCGCCTTGGTGGAGAAAGGAAAGAAGAACTATGGTCTTCCCCTGTCATTGCTGGCGAAAGCGAGAGACCTGGAAGAAGTGAACAGGAGTATAGAAGGACTCCAGTCAGACATATCGGATATGCGTTTGCAGAATGATTACGGTGTTTCGAGCTGGTCGGAGGATGACCTTGCTCCGGAATGTACCGGTTTCTTCGGTAGTTGGGAGTTCCTGAACAAATGGAACGTGTATTTGCTTGATACGACCGATAATGCCGGAGAGACGACAGCCCCAGTAGGGAAATTTAAACGTAACAACTTTCTGCGCTTCGAAGATGGTAGTTTTGCGCCGACTGTCGGTATCACAGAGGAAATGCGAGCAGAATGTGACGTTGAGTTGTACTTGGACGAGGCGCACCAGCAGAAGTATTGCGACGCCGGGACGTTCAACGCCGGGGCGTTCTATAATGAGCATGGCATGGCGAAGCTCTACAATGCTGCAGGTGTCGAAGTCCGTGTGTTGCGTCCGTGGGAAACAACCGAGACCAAATACACGATCGGCATAGGCCGGGATGATACTGTATACTTATTGGATAACTTGAAAGGAAAATCAGGCCGTGTGTGGAAAGGGCTTTTTGCCAAGCCTACGGTATGGGACGGGATAGATGTAAGCGATTATCCGCTACCACCGACAGCTATGTCACCTAGTCCGGTATGTACGATAGGCGATAAGCCAAGAAGTTTCTTCTACCTGTATGAAGGAGAGAAAAACTGCCAGTCATCGGCTGGCCAGAGTAATCTGTGTACGATGTTCCAAGTTGGCCGTACCTATCCCCGTGTGAATGACATGAACCAGGTAACGAATATGCAGCGTGCCCGCTCAATGAATGCCGATACGAGCCGTTCCTATCCGTTCTCTGAGGGCGGATTTCATGCCTTGAATACTTACGTGACGGCTCAAGAAGTACTTTATGGCACAAAGTACCTTCATAAGAACACTGTTTTCGGCAGTGGCATATCATCAAACGATAGCTGTAACAGCGAGGCGACGTGGAAGCAGAATGGCGGCGTAAGATACAAGTTGAGCAGCAGTGGCACATGGAAGTACGCTACATGGGGTGCTCAGGGAGACATCTATTATACGGCAGATCAAAAACGAGTCAGCTTTAATACAATGTTGGCTTCTGAATACCCTAAAGAGCAGTGCATGGAGAGCCAGATGGTCGCCTCATTCGCTAGCGAGACCGGTATTCAGCCGGGTGTTGAGTTCGAGTTTTATGGCGGTACGTATTGGTATGAGAATGTTCCGAACGCATCCGGTCTGTCGGAAGGTGGTATGAATGTCCGTGTGTTCAAGCGGATGAGTACGACGTTTAACGCTTATGACTCTGCAGGTGCGGAGCAAAGCTGGGATGTAGAAATAATCCTTCGGATGTCCTTGGTTGGCGGCATGAATCTGTCCGGCGACATATTCGCTTATTGGGGTGGAGGTTCAGAGAATGTCGGAACATGTACAGTTGATACCAATACGTCTCGTGTAGGTAATCCTGTTGATATATACATTGAACCAGACCAGAAAAAATGGCATAACGAAACCTCTGTAACTAAACCGGATAAAGGCGTTTTTGATTTCGAATCCCAATACAAGAAACTTGGTACATATCCAAATCTCGGAGGTAATTATGCCTTAAAACGTGCGCCTTATTCCTGTTGGAAGACGGAGAAAGGAGGCGGTATCAGCACAGGCGAGGGTTTTTATGCTCTTGATGATAATTACTGGAGCAGTGTCCTCAATACCCGAGCTCGAATCGGCCTGCGTTTTCGCGGC
>CDZI01042131.1_pt1 | contig 32879 bp, 31 predicted proteins | sample 554811 | NCBI WGS metagenome assembly CDZI01 (sample SAMEA3182110, study PRJEB8094) | gut metagenome | biome: human; feature: gut; material: Stool; isolation source: human stools | place: Canada | collected 2013-04-23
GATAAACGCTGAAAGCATCTAAGCGTGAAGCCAACCTCAAGATTAGATTTCCCATAGCATAAGCTAGTAAGGTCCCCGGAAGACTACCGGGTTGATAGGCCGCAGGTGTAAGCGCAGTGATGTGTGTGCCAGGCGGTACTAATAGACCGAGGGCTTGACCTATTACTTTTCGTTCCTCATTTTGCTTTCTTCTTTGTTCGGTTTTTTGGGTGCGAGCAAATGTAAAGCTTAGGCGATCGGTTTTCCGGTCGCTTTTTTGTTTTTATTGCTTTAACCTTTAGTACGAAATACTTAAAAACAAAAACCGCCCGTTAAACGGACGGTTATAATTTAATTGAGGCTTTCAAATACGGAATATATCATCATATGTGACTTTAAGTATTTTTTTTATTAAAAATATTTCATCGGGATATAGATGTCTTTGTCCCACTTCGATTTTCGCAAGGGCGCTCCGTGTAATATCACAACCCTCAAGCTGCAATTTTACTGACAGTTGCTCCTGTGTGAAGCCGGATTTTTCCCTTAAAATGCGAATGTTATCACCAATCAATTTTTCAATTTCGTGGTTCATTACAATTTTCCTTTGCACTTATTTAAGAACAAAGTTCTTGACATTATTATATTTCCCTGATATAATATTATTGCACCTGTATAGGTGCAATTTTTCAAAGGGGAGCCTTATATGAAGCTTTGTGCGCATTGTGGAAAGGAAATTGTGGATGAAGCTACGATATGCCCCGAATGCGGTTCCCTCACGGAACTGACAGACAAGCAGGAAAGAACACCCGATATTATTAATTTTGCGTTAGCTTTTTCTCTTTTAGTTCCGATAATCGGTCTTATTTTGGGAATAATCGGGGCTTTAAGATACAAAAAGCACAGAAGTAAATGCGTTACGGCTATTTTTGTATCCATTGGCGTAATAATTTTGATGCTCCTTATTTTGCGTTTCACCGATATTAATTTTACAACTTTCAGAATATAAAAAAGCGACCGAAAATTCGGTCGCTTTTTTATGTAATGCTATTATAAGCTGTTTTTATAATCACGGACAGTATTGATTTTTTATATTTGTTGTGATATTATAGCATCGCAGCAAACGAAAACGGCTGAGCCGCGAAATATAAATCGGTTCAATGCCCGAAACGGCTTTCGTTGCCTTTATTATTGTAATTTCTTATATAAAAATCCTGTAAATTAAGGAGCGGATTATGAGTACAATGAAAGAAAAAATGCATAACGGAGAACTTTATCTCCCGAATGATGAGGAAATAGCCGAGATACAGCTCGAATGCCTTGATAAGCTTTACGATTTTAATATGACCCGACCGACAGAGCTTAAAAAGCGAGAGGAAATGCTTAAAGATATCTTTGCGGAAATAGGCGAGGGTTGTTATATAGAGCCGCCGTTTTACGCAAATTTCGGCGGCGCGCATATACATTTCGGAAAAAATATTTACTGCAATTTCGGAGTTACTATGGCGGACGACACTCATATATATGTAGGCGATAACACTATGTTCGGACCTAAGGTCACGGTTGCGACGGCAGGGCACCCTGTTTTACCAGAACTCAGAAAATAGGCTTACCAATATAACGCGGCGGTACATATCGGAAAAAACTGTTGGATTGGGGCTAACGCGGTAATTTTGCCCGGAATTACCATAGGCGACAATGTAGTGGTGGGTGCAGGCAGCGTAGTTACAAAAGATCTGCCCGATAATGTTGTTGCGGTGGGAAATCCGTGCAAAATACTGCGCGAAGTAAATGAACACGATAAAGAATATTATTTCAAAGACAGAAAAATCCCGAATGAGCTGATATAAAGGACTGCGAATTAAGTTTAAATGATAATAAGAACAGCAAATATAAACGATTTAAAGGATATAGCCGCAGTTGAGGCGGAGTGCTTTTCGAAAGCCGAGGCGGCAACCGAACAGCAATTAGGGGAAAGACTAAAATATTATTCAAACCATTTTCTGCTGATGTTTGACGGCGACAGGTTAGTAGCATTTACAGACGGCTTTGTTACCGATGAACCCGACCTGACCGATGAAATGTACGCAAGAGCCAATATGCACAATGAAAACGGCGCATGGCAAATGATATTCGGGGTTAATACCGTTCCCGAATACCGCAGACAGGGGCTTGCCGGAAAGCTTATTTCCGAGACTGTAAAAATCGCAAAAAAAGAGGGCAGACTGGGACTTGTGCTGACCTGTAAGGATGAATTGGTGCCGTATTACGCAAAATTCGGATTTATAAACGAGGGAGTAACCGATAAATCCGTTCACGGAAATGTGAAGTGGAATCAGATGCGGTTAAGCTTTGGTGAGCGCTGATTTTGTGCCGCTGTAACTGCATCATACAAAAATTATTTGATTTTATTGTTATTAAAACGAAAAATAAGTACAATGCAACCAAGAATAATGTCGAGGGGGACAAAAATATGGAATTAAGGGGAAGTAAGATTAATTTTTTGGGTGACAGCATTACCTTCGGTCACGGAACAACGGCGCCCGAAAAGACCTTTTGCAAATTGATTGAAAGCCGTTACGGAGCAGTCTGCCGCAATTACGGCATTTGCGGAACAAGAATTGCGAGACAGCAAACGGGAACAAATCCGGAATATGATACAAACGACTTTTGCGCCAGAGCCGTAAAGATGGACAAAGACGCCGACGCGGTAGTGGTTTTCGGCGGAACCAACGATTTCGGTCACGGGGACGCGCCTCTCGGTACTATGAACGACCGCACACCCGATACCTTTTACGGAGCCTTACATACGCTGTATACATCGCTTTTGGAAATATATACGGAAAAACCGATAGTTGTTGTAACTCCGCTCCACCGCACTAACGAGAACAATCCGAGGGGTGACGGCAACAAATCGTCGGACGTAGGTACTCTTAAAGTATATGTCGATATAATCCGCGAGGTTGCGGAGTATTATTCGCTGCCGGTGCTGGATCTGTATAAGAACAGCGGAATGCAGCCTAAGGTGCCTGTGATAAGAGAGGCTTATATTCCGGACGGACTTCACCCGAATGATAAAGGGCATATGATAATTGCCGAAAAAATTTCCGAATTCCTTAAAACAATCTGAATTATAAACGGACGCGAACCGAAACGGTTTAGCGTCCGTTATTGCTTGTTATGAGGTTTTTATTACTTGACTACGGTCTTTAAGTTGGTGTATAATATATTTTGAATTGTTATATGGAGAGGTATGGGCAATGGCAAAAACTACCGCCGAATACGGCAACGACAGCATTAAAAAGCTTGAAGGCCCGGACAGGGTCCGTAAGCGCCCGGGCGTTATTTTCGGCTCGGACGGACTGGACGGCTGCGAGCATTCGGTTTTTGAAATAATTTCCAACTCGATAGACGAAGCAAGAGAGGGCTACGGTCAAAAAATTATCGTAACAAAGTATGCAGACGGCTCTGTTGAGGTGCAGGACTTCGGAAGAGGAGCGCCGGTAGATTTCAACAATAAGGAGCAGTGCTTTAACTGGGAGCTTTTGTATTGCGAGCTGTACGCCGGCGGAAAGTACAATACAAACGACGGCGCAAACTATGAGTACTCGGTCGGTCTTAACGGCTTGGGACTTTGCTCTACCCAGTATTCCTCCGAATATATGGATGTTGAAATAAAGAGAGACGGGTTTAAGTACAATCTGCATTTTGAAAAGGGATATAATGTAGGCGGACTTAAAAAAGAACCTTACGACGGCAAGGATACCGGCACAAAGACCCGTTGGAAGCCCGATATAGAGGTTTTTACGGATGTGGATATTCCGACGGAGTATTTTCTCTCCACTCTTAAAAGACAGGCGATAGTAAACGACGGTCTTCTTTTTGTTTTCAGGGAACAGCAGGGCGCTCGGTTTATACAGAATGAAATAGTTTATAAAAACGGAATAACGGACTATGTAAACGAAACGGTCGGAGAGGAAAGGCTTTCTTCCGTGCAGTTCTGGCAGACCGAACGAAAGGGAAAGGACCGTGAGGACAAGCCCGAATATAAGGTGAAAATAAACGCGGCGCTTTGCTTTTCAAACAAGCATACGCTTAAGGAATATTATCACAATTCAAGCTGGCTTGAATACGGCGGAGTACCCGAAAAGGCAACAAGAAACGCCTTTGTTTCGCAGATTGACGCATATATAAAGCAGAGCGGAAAGTATAAATCAAACGAAAGCAAGATAACCTTTTCGGATGTTGAGGAGTGTCTTGTTTTGGTTATCTCCTCGTTTTCTACCGTAACCTCATACGAAAATCAGACTAAAAAGGCAATCACCAACAAATTTATATATGAAGCTATGTCCGATTTCCTGCGGCATCAGCTTGAGGTCTATTTTATAGAAAATAAGGCGGAAGCCGATAAAATCGCCGATCAGGTGCTTGTCAACAAGCGCAGCCGCGAAAGAAGCGAAAGAGAGAGAATCAATCTTAAAAAGACCCTGCAATCCTCGAACTCAATGCTTGACAGGGTGGATAAATTTGTTGACTGCCGTTCTAAGGATGTTGAGCAAAGAGAAGTATTTATAGTTGAGGGCGATTCGGCGTTAGGCTCCTGCAAGCTTGCAAGAAATGCCGAATTTCAGGCTATAATACCTGTAAGAGGTAAAATTTTAAACTGCCTTAAGGCAGATTATGAAAAGGTATTTAAAAGCGAAATTATAACAAACCTTATTAAGGTGCTGGGCTGCGGCGTTGAGGTAAAGTCAAAGGCAAACAAGGGTCTTGCGACCTTTGACCTATCGGCGCTTCGCTGGAATAAGGTTATAATCTGCACCGACGCGGATGTGGACGGATTTCAGATCCGCACCCTTATTCTCACAATGATATACAGACTTATGCCTACCCTTATAAACGAGGGAAAAATTTATATCGCGGAAACTCCGCTTTATGAGATAGGCACTAAGGATATGACTTATTTTGCCTACGACGAAAAAGAGAAAAACGATATTCTCGGCAAAATCGGCGACGGCAAATATACCATACAGCGTTCAAAGGGACTTGGTGAAAACCAACCCGATATGATGAACCTTACCACAATGAATCCCGAAACAAGAAGGCTTATAAAGGTTATGCCGCAGGACGCCGAGCGTACCTCGCAGATGTTCGACCTGCTGCTCGGGGACGATTTGCAGGGCAGAAAGGACTTTATCGCCGAAAACGGTTATATGTATCTTGACGAGGCAGACCTGTCTTAATTCGGAATTAAAATGAGGAAGTGAAAGCTTGGCTACTAAAAAGAAGAGGGAGCCGAAGTCGGTAAAGCCAAAAATAAACGCTTATATCGCCGGCGCGGGACTTACGGTTGAACAGCCGATAACCGACACGCTTGAAACCAACTATATGCCCTATGCTATGAGCGTTATAGTTTCCCGTGCGATACCGGAAATAGACGGCTTTAAGCCGTCGCACAGAAAGCTTTTATACACTATGTATAATATGGGGCTTTTAAAGGGCAATACAATAAAATCGGCTAATATAGTCGGGCGCACAATGCAGTTAAACCCTCACGGCGACGCTGCGATTTACGAAACCATGGTGCGCCTGTCCGAGGGGTATCAGGCTCTTTTGCATCCGTATGTTGCGTCAAAGGGTTCGTTCGGTAAGGCGTATTCCCGTGATATGGCGTATGCCGCGTCCCGTTATACCGAGGCGAAGCTGGCGCCTATTGCGGCGGAGCTTTTCTCCGATATAGATAAGGACACGGTGGATTTTGTAGATAACTACGACGCTACAATGAAAGAGCCCACGCTGTTCCCTGTAACATTCCCGTCCGTGCTTGTAAATGCGAATACGGGTATAGCCGTTGGTATGGCGAGTTCTATTTGTCCGTTTAACCTGCGTGAGGTATGCGAAACCACAATAAATTATATAAGAGATAACGATATAAATGTTGCCGATACGCTTTTGGCGCCCGATTTTCCGATAGGCGGACAGCTCCTTTACGACAGAGCCGCAATGGAAAAAATCTACGAGACGGGACGGGGAAGCTTTAAGGTACGGGGCGTGTATGCTTACGATAAATCGCAGAACTGCGTGGATATTACCGAAATACCCCCGACAACCACAAGCGAGGCGATAATCGAAAAGGTTATAGAGCTTGTAAAGCTTAAAAAGATAACCGAAATCAACGATATACGCGACGAAACCGATTTGAACGGTCTTAAAATAACGATAGACCTGAAAAGGGGAGCGGACCCCGAAAAGCTGATGAAAAAGGTCATTAAAATGACTCCGCTTGAGGATAGCTTTTCCTGTAACTTCAATATTTTAATTGCCGGCTCGCCCCGTGTTATGGGCGTTAAGGAGATTATTTCCGAATGGGTCGCATTCAGAGAGGAATGCGTCCGCAGGAGAGTTTATTTCAAGCTTTCAAAGGCTAAGGACAGGCTTCATCTCTTAAAAGGTCTTGAAAAGATACTGCTTGATATTGACAAGGCGATAAAAATAGTCCGTGAGACCGACGAGGAATCGCAGGTTGTGCCGAACCTTATGATAGGCTTCGGAATTGACGAAATTCAGGCGGAATATGTGGCGGAAATAAAGCTCAGACACCTGAACCGTGAGTACATTTTAAAACGCACGGCGGATATCGAAGAGCTAATGAAGGAAATCGCCGAAATGGAGAGCGTTTTAAATTCCCGTTCAAAACTGCTTAATATAATTATAAAGGAACTTAAAGAGGTTGCCGAAAAGTACGGTCAGGACAGAAAGACCGCAATTATCAGCGCCGCACAGGAAAGTGAAAACGATGACCTTGTAGAAGTAGACACCTCGCCCGTTACGCTTTTCTTTACAAAGGACGGTTACTTTAAGAAGATAACGCCGCAGTCGCTCAGAATGAGCGGCGAACAAAAGCTTAAAGAAGGGGACGAAATAACCCAGACGGTTGAGTCCACCAACGCCGAGGAGCTTTTGTTCTTCACAAACAAGGCGCAGGTCTATAAATCAAGAACTTCCGATTTCTCGGACGGCAAGGCGAGCGTGCTCGGAGATTATGTAGCATCTAAATTGGAATTTGACGAGGCGGAAAACGCCGAGTTTATGGTCGCTACCGCCGACTATTCGGGATATGTGCTTTTCGTTTTCGATAACGGAAGAATAGCAAAGGTTCCGCTTTCGTCCTATCAGACAAAGACCAACCGCAAAAAGCTTATCAAGGCGTATTGCGATAAATTTACGCTCCACAGCATTTTCTGCGTCAAGGAAGATACCGAACTGCTTCTCAAATCCACAAACGGGCGTATGCTTATAGTAAACACCGCCTCGATACCCGCAAAAACCACTAAGGATAACGGCGGAATTGCGGTAATGACCCAAAAGAGGGGACAGCGCTTATCTGAAGTCACGGTCTACGAAAAGGACAGCCTTGACGGCGACCACCGCTACCGCACCAGAAATCTTCCGGCGGCGGGCAGTAAGAAACCGACGGGAACCGCTGAGCAGGAGCAGATAATTTTTTAAAAAAATAAGAGCGTCGGCTGTTGCCGGCGCCCGTTGTCGGCACCGGTGCAAACGCATTTTCCGTCGCTGACAAGGTTAATATAACCCATAAAAACAATAATATACATTAAAAACGGAGAGAATTGCAATGGCAAGAGAATTAGCAAAGCAATACGACCCCAAAGAGGTTGAGGACAGAATTTATCAGTCCTGGCTTAAGGGAAAATATTTTCACGCAAAGTGCGAGGAGGGCAAACCGACCTATACGATAGTTATACCGCCCCCGAATATCACGGGTCAGCTTCATATGGGACACGCGCTTGATAACACGCTTCAGGATATACTTATCCGCTTTAAGCGTATGCAGGGCTACGATACGCTGTGGGTTCCGGGAACCGACCACGCTTCTATCGCTACAGAGGCGAAAATTGTCGAAAAAATGCGGAGCGAAGGCCTTACAAAGGAAGATGTAGGCAGAGACGGATTTTTAAAGCGTGCGTGGGAATGGAAAAAGCAGTACGGCGGCAGAATTATAGAGCAGCTTAAAAAGATGGGCTCCTCCTGCGACTGGGACAGGGAGCGGTTTACTCTTGACGAGGGATGTAACAAGGCTGTAAACGAGGTATTTGTACGCCTTTATGAAAAGGGACTTATATACAGGGGAGAAAGAATAATAAACTGGTGTCCTCACTGCAAGACCTCGATTTCCGACGCGGAGGTTGAGTACGAGGAGCAGGCAGGGCATTTCTGGCATCTGCGTTACCCGTTTAAGGACGGGAGCGGTTATTTGGAGCTTGCCACCACACGCCCCGAGACACTGCTCGGCGATACCGCCGTTGCGGTAAACCCGAATGACGAGCGCTACAAGGACCTTGTGGGCAAGACCCTTATTTTGCCGATAGTTCACCGTGAGATCCCCGTTATTGCGGACGATTATGTTGAAACGGATTTCGGAACCGGCGTTGTTAAGATTACTCCCGCGCACGACCCGAACGACTTTGAGGTGGGACTGCGCCATAACTTAGAGGTAATAAATGTTTTGACGGACGACGCCAAAATTGTTGACGATTACCCGAAATATGCGGGAATGGACCGCTATGAGGCAAGAAAGGCGATAGTGGAAGACCTTGAAAAAGAGGGCGCGCTTGTTAAAATAGAGGAGCATGTTCACAATGTGGGCACCTGCTACCGCTGCGGAACAACGGTTGAACCCCGTGTTTCAAAGCAATGGTTTGTTAAAATGAAGCCCCTTGCCGAGCCTGCTATTGAGGCGGTTAAAAAGGGCGATACCAAATTCGTACCGCAGAGATTTGAGAAAATTTATTTCCACTGGCTTGAAAACATACGCGACTGGTGTATTTCCCGTCAGCTTTGGTGGGGTCACCGCATACCTGCGTGGTACTGCGCCGATTGCGGCGAGATAACCGTTTCCAAAACCGAACCGCACTGCTGTTCCCACTGCGGCGGCAAGAATATCGAACAGGACCCCGACACGCTCGATACATGGTTCTCTTCGGCGCTGTGGCCGTTCTCAACCCTCGGCTGGCCCGATGAGACCGAGGACCTTAAGCACTATTACCCGACAAATACGCTCGTTACGGGTTACGATATAATTCCGTTCTGGGTAATGCGTATGATGTTCTCAGGATTGGAGCAAACGGGTCAGGTTCCGTTCGATACCGTACTTATACACGGTCTTGTGCGTGACTCACAGGGCAGAAAGATGTCAAAGTCGCTCGGCAACGGCGTTGATCCGCTTGAGGTTATTGATAAATACGGTGCGGACGCACTCAGATTTTCGCTTGCGACAGGCAACAGCCCCGGAAACGATATGCGTTATATCGAAGAAAGGGTAGAGGCAAGCCGCAATTTTGCCAATAAGATATGGAACGCCGCAAGGTTTATACTTATGAATCTTAAGTCGGACAAGGTTTTGCCGATAGAGCCGCAAAGCTTTGCGCTTGAGGATAAATGGATAATATCGAAGTACAATACCCTTGTAGCCGAGGTTACCGAAAATCTTGAAAAATACGAACTTGGTATGGCGGTTCAGAAGCTTTACGATTTCATTTGGGATGTTTTCTGCGACTGGTATATTGAAATTTGCAAATCAAGGCTTAACGGCGAGGACAAAAATGCCGCCGACACCGCGCGCTCGGTGCTTATATATGTTTTCACGGGTACGCTTGCGCTTTTGCATCCGTTTATGCCGTTTATAACCGAGGAAATATGGCAGTCACTTCCGCATAACGGCGAGGCGCTTATGATTTCAAGCTGGCCTGTATATTCCGAAAAATTCGAGTTCACTGCCGAGGAAGAGGCGTTTGAAAAAATAATGGCGGTAATAAAGGCTGTAAGAAACCGCCGAGCCGAAATGAATGTACCGCCGTCCAAAAAAGCAAAGGTTTGCATCGCAACCAAGTTTAAGGACACATTTTCCGAGGGCACGGCTTATATCTGCCGGCTTGCGTATGCGTCCGAGGTCGAGATAGGCGACAGCTTCGAGAGCGACGGCGCGGTAAGGGTAATCACCGACTCCGCTACGGTCTATATGCCTATGCGTGAGCTTGTGGACTTCTCCGCTGAGCTTGACAGGCTTAAAAAGGAGCTTAAAAAAGCCGAGGAGGACAAGGAGTTCTTCGAAAAGAAGCTTAACAACAGGGGCTTTGTATCAAAGGCACCTGCCGCGGTTGTTGAGCAACAGCGCGAGAGCCTTAAAAAGGTGCTTGAAAAAATCGAAATGCTGAACGGCAGTATCGTCGAAACAGAGAAGCTGATGTAAAAAGAAACAGACCGCAAATGCGGTCTGTTTTTTTGCATAAAAGCGGAATTAAAAATTTTTAGTCGTTTATCGAGTAAAAGGCAATGCTCGGATTTTTTTGTGCTATAATATTTTCAAATATTACGAATAATTTGTTTCTGCTCTGCTAACGCCGTTTTACGGTTTTTTGCTTATAACAAGCTTTTACTCTGCTAACGCAGGTTTATAGCTTTCTGCTTTTCTGAGCCTGCCTGTGCTCCTGCCGCACGGGCACCCTATTTCTGTGCGGACAGAAATAGGGGAAAGAACCGCCGAGACCCCTTCCGATCGGGTTCTCGGACTCTCCTTAACAGCTGGGGGGACATCCCTTGTGTATCCCCGCTGAAAATACAGCAAACAGCAATTATATAAAGGCATTTGCGACCAAAATAACACAGTAATGTGTTATTTTCAACACAAATCAGTTTTATGTGTTAGAATATATAAAACGGGTTTTAAAACCGAATGGGAATATGCCAAACTAAAGCCTTGTGCAAGGGGTTTCAAAAGGGGTTTTACCCCTTTGCCATTGGGCAAGCAGGAAATAGGGACTATGTCTTACGGCTGTGCAATTCCCTGCTTGCCGTAGGGGGGTCTTAGGGGACCCATTTGGACGGGTCCCCTAATGTTCTTTGCATCCTTTCTTTCAATAAAGAAAGGATGTGCCTGCACGGCATGAGTGCAGCAGACTAAAGCTAAGCAAAAAGCCATAAACCGGCATTAGCCGAGCAACAGCTTATTACAAGCAAAATTAATTTAATAGGAGACATATTTCCTTTTTCGAAAGAAATCCGATTTTTTATGCTATAATTATTTTAAAATTATTAAGAGATGTTCACTTATGGAAAAATCAAAAGAAGATAATATACTTTACCTTGCGGAGCAAATCCCCAAATTGCCCGATAAGGCAAGAAACGCCGTCTTATTTTTAATCGATAACTTTGACTTAATCGAAAAAATGAGCAAAGCGGCGGCTATGACAGAAACGGAAATTCAAAGCAGAATAGCGAAAGCCAAAGAAAACGAGATTATACCTCTATGATTATCTTCTGCGCCGCCAAGGCATTAAGCGATATATAATAATAAAAGGACTGCCGAAAGGCAGTCCTTTAAACATTTAAAGCTTATTTTGTACAGGCGTTTAATCGTCAATATCCTTGCCGCAGCAACGCTTGTATTTCTTTCCGCTTCCGCACGGACAAAGCGCGTTTTTACCTACAACACCCTTGCCTTTTACGGTCTTCGGCTTATCGTCGCCCGTTCCTGTTTCCTCGGCAACCTTTTCACGCTTGACCTCTTCGTCACGGCGAACCCTTACGGTAAGCACCAGCTTTGCGGTCTGCTCACGGATGGTGTTTGTCATAGCCTCGAACATATCGTAGCTGTCGTTCCTGTATTCAACAACAGGGTCGTGCTGACCGTACGCGCGGAGACCTATGCCCTGACGGAGCTGATCCATAGCGTCTATGTGGTCCATCCAGTTTGTATCAACACTGCGCAGAAGCATTACTCGCTCAATCTCACGCATAATATCGCTGCCGAACTCCTCCTCGCGGCGTTCGTATCTCTCGTGCGCCTCGGCTTTAAGCTTTTCGGCAACCTCTTCTCTTGAGGTGTTGCCAAGCTCCTCCGCCGTAAAGTGCAGATCTTCGGGCGTTGTGACCCAACCGAGGAAATATTCACGCATACCGTTAAGATCCCAGTTGTCGTGAACCGCGTCGTCGGCAAGGTATATCTTTGAGTATTCCTCAATGGTTTCGTCGATCATCTTAAGCACGGTGTCCTTAAGATTTTCGCCGTTAAGCACCTTGTTGCGCTGTGTGTAAATGAGCTCACGCTGTTTGTTCATTACATCGTCATACTGAAGTACATTCTTGCGTATCGCAAAGTTCATACCCTCTTTTTTCTTCTGAGCGCTTTCAATGGTGTGAGAGAGCATTTTGCTTTCAAGCGGAGTGTCTTCCTCCACCTTTAAGGTGTCCATCATAGTGGAAATGCGTTCGCCGCCGAACAGACGCATAAGGTCGTCCTCAAGCGAAACATAAAATCTTGTGTTACCGGGGTCGCCCTGTCTGCCCGCACGGCCGCGGAGCTGATTGTCTATACGCCTTGAATCGTGGCGCTCCGTGCCTATAATGGCAAGACCGCCTGCCGCCCTTACCTTGTCGGCTTCGGGCGCTATCTGAGCCTTGAAATTATTGTAGTATTCCTTGTATTTCTCACGGGCGGAGATGATGTCCGTGTCCTCTGTCTCGGCAAAGCCTGTTGCTTCGCTTATTATCTCCTCGCCCAGTCCGTCATGTCGGAGAGCCGCCTTTGCAAGATATTCCGCGTTACCGCCGAGCATTATATCGGTGCCTCGTCCTGCCATATTGGTGGCGATGGTAACGGCGCCCGGCATACCTGCCTGAGCTATAATTTCGGCTTCCTTTTCGTGGTGCTTTGCGTTTAATACATTGTGCTTTATGCCGCGCCTTTTAAGCATACCCGAAAGCAGCTCCGACTTTTCAATCGTAACCGTACCCACAAGCACCGGCTGACCCGTTTCGTGACGGGCGATAATATCGTCTATAACCGCGTTAAATTTGGCTTTTTCGGTTTTATACACAACATCGTTTTCGTCCACACGGGCAATGGGCTTGTTTGTGGGAATTTCAATAACATCAAGCTTGTATATTTCCTGAAACTCGGTTTCCTCGGTCATTGCGGTACCCGTCATACCCGAAAGCTTACCGTACAGACGGAAGAAGTTTTGGAATGTGATTGTGGCGAGCGTTTTTGACTCGCGGGCTACTTTTACGCCCTCTTTTGCCTCGATTGCCTGATGGAGACCCTCGTTATACCGTCTGCCGTACATAAGTCTGCCGGTAAACTCGTCAACGATTATTACCTCGCCGTCCTTAACCACATAATCAACATCACGCTTCATAACGCCGTGCGCGCGTATCGCCTGATTTATGTGGTGGGCAATGGCGATATTTTCGGTATCGTTAAGGTTTTCTATGCCGAAATAATCCTCCGCCTTTTTAACGCCCGAGGCGGTAAGGGTTGCGGTGTGTGCCTTTTCGTCCACAACATAGTCGCCGTCGTAATTGGCTTCCTCGTCGCTTTCCTTATCGTCCATTTCCTTTACCTTTACCATTTTAAGGGTAAGTGCAAAGCTGTTTGCCTTTAAATAAAGGTCGGTTGATTTATCGCTCTGACCCGAAATTATAAGCGGAGTTCTCGCCTCGTCAATAAGTATGGAGTCAACCTCGTCCACAATGGCGAAGTTATGCTCGCGCTGAACCTTTTGCTCCTTGTATATAACCATATTGTCACGCAGATAGTCAAAGCCCAGCTCGTTGTTGGTGCAATAGGTTATGTCGGCGTCGTAAGCCGCCTTTTTCTCGTCGTGGTTCATTCCGTGAACAATAAGTCCTACGGTAAGTCCCATAAAACGGTAAAGCTTGCCCATCCACTCGGAGTCACGCTTGGCAAGGTAATCGTTTACCGTAACAATATGCACGCCCTTGCCCGAAAGAGCGTTCAAGTAAGCCGGCAGAGTTGCGACAAGCGTTTTACCCTCGCCGGTCTTCATCTCGGCAATTCTGCCCTGATGAAGTATGATACCGCCGATTATCTGCACCGGGAAATGCTTCATACCGAGCACTCGGCTTGCAGCCTCGCGGCAGGCGGCAAACGCTTCGGGCATAATGTCGTCAAGCGTTTCACCTGTGGAAAGCCTTTCCTTAAACTCGTCTGTTTTATGTCTTAATTCGTCGTCGGTGAGCTTTTGGTATTCCTCGTCAAGCGATAAAACCTTTTCCTGTATAGGCTTTATACGCTTTATCTCCTTTTCGCTGTAATTTCCGAACAGCGCCTTTAATAAACCCATTTTTATTACCTCTTATAAATTATTTCGTTATTTTCACGGTACAGACCCGAGGTCAGCGTAACACCGCCGTTTCGGTCTATGAATACAGCCTCAAACCCGTCCGAATTTTCAATTATTTCAGTGCCCTTTTCGGTGCCCGACAGCAGGCAAACGGTGGAAAGAGCGTCGCAGTCAAGCGAACAGCCGCCTATAACGGTGACGGACGCCAGCTCGTTTTTAACCCCGTAGCCCGTTTTCGGGTCAAGTATATGGTGGTAGATCTCGCCGTCTTTTTCTATATACCTTTCGTATATGCCCGAGGTCACTGCGCTTTTGTCTTCAAGTTTCACCGTAAGGGCGACCTCATCGGCAAACGGCTTTTTTATGCCCACTGTAAAGCTGCCTATGCAGGAGACATTTCCCCCGAGATTGATAAGCGCCCGTTTAACGCCTGCGGCTTTAAAATAATCCGTAACCCTGTCTGCGGCATAGCCCTTTGCGACCGAGCCCAAATCGATTTTTTTGCCGCCGAGCGAAATTTTGCCGTCCTTAATTTCTATGCTGTGATAGTCAACGCTTTTAAGAGCTTCGGCAATCTCGCTCCTGTCGGGTATCACCTGCTCCTTAAAATCCCAAAGCTCGGACACGGGGCATATCGTAATATCGAATTTGCCGTCCGATAAATCGGAATAGTAAAGCGCCCTTTCGGTTATTTTCAGGGTATCGTCCGACACGGTGACAAACCCGTCCGACGAATTGAGCCTGTATACATCGCTTTCCTTATTTGTGCGGCTCAGCGTTCGGTCAAGCTTTTCACACAGGTCAAAGGCACCGTTCAGCGTTTCATCGTCGCAATCGGCGGCGATTTTGGCTGCGGTGTCCATTAAAAAGCGTGTTTGCGAATTAAGCCGGTCATTTCCGCCGCAGCCGCAAAGCAACAGCAGCAACAGCACTAACGGAAGCGTCGTATTTTTTCTCATAGCTTTTATTATACAATGACTTTCTTTTTTTGTAAAGATATGTTAAAATCAAAAAGGCGAAATTTTAAAAAAATTTACTTTTAAGGGGGTGTCCTCCGTGCCGAAATTGCCGAAAAAGGGCGATTTTATTATCGCCGTTTCCGTACTCGCCTTGGCGGCGGCGTCCTGCGCCGTATTTTTACTGCCGAAAAAAGGCGGCGGCACGGTGGTTATTTCCGTTGACAGCCGAACGGTTTATAAAAATTCCCTTTATGTTAATAACACGGTGGAATTGGAGGATAACATCGTGGAAATTAAGGACGGAAAGGTAAAAATGCGCTCCGCCGGCTGTAAAAATCAGATATGCGTGGAGCATAAGGCGATAAGCCGCAGGGGCGAAAGCATCATATGTCTGCCTAATAAAGTAATTGCGGAGATACGGTGATGGCGAAAAAGATTACTCTTTACGGAATTTTTGCGGCGCTCGCCCTTATATTCGGCTATATCGAAAGTCTTTTCTCCCTTTCGTTCATAGCACCCGGAATAAAATTGGGACTTGCAAATTCGCTGTGCCTTATTTTGATAAACCGCGGGGATATAAAGGGAGCTTTTTGCGTTAATACGGTGAGAATACTTTTATCGGCAGTGCTTTTTTCAACACCCTTTACGCTTTTGTTTTCGCTTACGGCAGGGCTTGTATCAACTCTTGCCGCCGCAGGGGTTTCAAAGCTTGCGGGCGTATCGTCCGTCGGTACGGGAATTGCGGGGGCGGCGGTGCATAACACGGTTCAGCTGTGCGTCGCAAGCGTTATTTTCGGCAGGGCGGTGTGGTATTATCTGCCCGTTCTTTTGGCATCCGCCGTTGTGACGGGCGGCGCTGTCGGAGCAATTTCCGAATGTATTTTAAAAAAAATAAAGACAAAAGTAAAATAATGGTGTATAATAATCTTATTATGCTTTAACAGGGAGCGGTTTTCTATGTGTGGCTTTACGGGCTTTACCAATTTTATAAAGGATGACGGGACGGTACTCGGCAAAATGATGGACAGGATAGTCCACAGGGGACCGGACGCGTCGGGGCAGTTTGTCGATACCGATATTGCGCTCGGATTCAGAAGGCTCAGCATTATAGACCTTGCCGAGGGCGGTCAGCCGATGTTCAACGAGGACAAGTCTCTGGTGCTTGTTTTCAACGGTGAGATATACAACTTCAAGGAGCTTAGAGCCGAGCTGCTTGAAAAGGGACATATATTTGCGAATAATTCGGACAGCGAGGTACTGCTCCACGGCTTTGAAGAGTGGGGCGAGGATATGGTGCCGCGCCTCAGAGGAATGTTTGCGTTTGTAATTTTCGACCGCCGAGACAGGTCGCTGTTCGCCGCAAGGGATATGTTCGGAATAAAGCCGTTTTATTACACCTTTATGGGCGAAAGCTTTATTTTCGGCTCGGAAATAAAGTCGTTCCTTGAACATCCCGATTTTAAAAAGGAGCTTAACGAGGACGCACTGGCGCATTATCTCTCGTTCCAGTATTCCCCGACGGAGGAGACCTTCTTCAAGGGGGTCTACAAGCTTCCGCCCGCGCATTATTTCACATTCAAAAACGGTGAAATGAAAAAGACCCGATATTTCAAACCCGATTTCAAGGCGCAGGACGGCGTGCTTGAATATTTCGCCGACCTTACCGATAAGGCGGTGCGCGAATCGGTTGCGGCACATAAGATAGCAGATGTCGAGGTAGGCTCTTTTCTTTCAAGCGGTATTGATTCAAGCTATATTGCCGAGGCGGCGGATGTTGACAAGACCTTTACCGTAGGCTTTGAAAGCCCCGACGGGGACCGTTATAACGAAATCCACTTTGCAAAGAAATTTGCCGACACAATAGGCGTGGAAAATATTTCGAAGATAATCACCCCCGAGGAATACTGGGGAACCTTCCCGAAAATTCAGTATCATATGGACGAGCCGCTTGCCGACCCTGCCGCGATAGCGCTTTATTTTGTAAGCGAGCTTGCCAGTAAGTATGTAAAGGTGGTAATGTCTGGCGAGGGTGCGGACGAGCTGTTCGGCGGCTACCGAATTTACCAAGAGCCGATAACCTTTACCGCTTACGATAAGCTGCCATTCTGTATACGCCGTGTTATCTCAAAGATATGCGAGCACCTGCCGCAAAAGCACGGAATTAATTACCTTGTACGCAGGGGCAAGACGATTGAGGAACGGTTTATCGGCAACGCTTCTATTTTCAGCGTAAAGGAACGAAACGCTCTTTTAAAGAGCGAGACCGCGAAAAATGCGGTTTCGCCGCAGGTGCTTTGCGGTAAATTTTACAGCGAGGTCGGCGATAAGGACGACATTACAAAAATGCAGTACCTTGATATCAATATGTGGCTTATGGGCGATATTTTGCTTAAAGCCGATAAAACCAGTATGGCAAACTCGCTGGAGCTCCGTGTTCCGTTCCTTGATAAAAAGGTTATGGAGCTTGCCGAAACCATACCGCTTAATTGCAGGGTGAACACCAAGACCACAAAGCTGGCGCTCAGGAAAGCGGCGGAAAAAACACTGCCAAAGCTTACCGCCGAAAAGGATAAATTAGGTTTCCCCGTGCCTATCAGGGTATGGCTTAAAGAGGATAAGTATTATAACACCGTAAAGGAAGAATTTACGGGCGAAATTGCGGAAAAATTCTTCAATACCGAGAAATTGACGGCGCTGCTTGACAGCCACCGTGCGGGCAAGGCGGATAACAGCCGCAAAATATGGACGGTTTATACATTTATAATCTGGTACAAGCAGTATTTTGCACAGGTTTAAATTTTAAACGGGGAGCGGATTTTTCCGCTCCCCGTGAGTTTTTTGTAGGTTTTTTCGTGTAATAGGTGAAAAGCTTTTCAAAAGGGGGCGGACATATGGACAGCGGAATCCTTAATTACCGCCGTTTCCGTGAACACGGCGACGAGGACGGTTTGGCAGAAATAATTAAGGACTATAAGGACGGGCTTATGCTGTATCTTAACAGCATTGTCGGCAATATCCGTATTGCCGAGGAACTTGCGGAGGATACCTTTGTACTGCTCGGCACTAAAAAACCGAGGGATAAGGGCAAGGGTTCTTTTAAAACCTGGCTTTATACAATAGGGCGGAATATCGCGATAGATTATTTAAGGCGCAATTCAAAAAGAGGCGAGGTGTCGGGTGAAGAAACGGCGGAGCTTTCGGACGACAGGGAAAGCCTTGAATTATCGTATATAAAAAAGGAGCGGAAAATAACCGTTCACAGGGCGCTCAGTAGGCTTAAACCCGAATATCGGCAGGCGCTGTGGCTTGTCTATTTCGAGGAGCTGTCCGCAAGGGAGACCGCCGCCGTTATGAAAAAAAGCGTTCACGGCACGGAAACGCTTATTTACCGTGCAAAAAGGGCGCTTAAAGCAGAATTTGAAACGGAGGGCTTTACCTATGAAGACTTATAATGAAATGACGGAAAGCGTTTTTAAAAGAATAAACGAATACGAAGCCGATAAAGCACGGAAAAGAAAAACGGCTTTAAGAACCGCCGTTCCCGTTTGCTGTCTTGCCGCCGCGGCGCTTGTCGGCGTCACGGTATGGAAAAACAACGGCGGAAAGGCGGTGCAAAAGCCTGAAACGGAAAGCTCGCAAATTACCGAAAGCGTTTCCTCGGAAACAGACAGTAATTCGGACGGGAAAAAGATAGCTTTTATTCAGAACGATATGCTTGGCTTTGTGATTGCGGACGGTCACGAATATTTACAGGATCTTACCGATTATGTAATCGACGAAGCCTACACCGCCGACAGGTATTTGGGCGATGCGCGCGATTTCGAGGGAACCTACAACAAAAAGTACAACGATATGTCCGCCGAGCTTTACAGCGTAAAGGAAAGCAAAAATGTTTTGCTTGTAAAGTTAGAAAACGGCTCCATTATGGTTCTTGCAAGAGCGGGCGAGCTTTGCGTGGACGGGAAGGATTATTATTTTTACGGTGAATTACACGGTGAAACCAAGGGAAAAAGCCTCGGCAAGGCGGAGCGGTATATTATAGATGTGCCGACCAGACAAAACAATATCGAGCCGCAGGACGAGATATGGACGGTAGACGGGGACAGTGATAAGCTTATAGCTGAAAAACCCGACGGAACACAGTCGGTTTACTTTATCACAAACGGAACACAGTCTGTTCACTTTAAAAAAAGTTGCAAAAATAACGGATAAAACGCAAGCCATTGTCAACCTAAAAATATTTTTAGGTTGACAATGGCGCTTTTATGGTTTACAATATCTCCGTCAGTTAAGAAAATGGAACGGAGATTAAAATAATGAAAGAAAACACAAGAAAAAGAACGGTTAATCTTGTTTTGGCGGCGCTTTTTACCGCGGTTACCGCCGTACTCTCGCAAACGGCGATCCCCACGCCGTTTGATGTGCCTCTTACATTGCAGACCTTTGCCGTTGCGCTTTGCGGCTATACGCTCGGTATCAAATGGGGTATGGCGTCTATTGCGGCGTACATACTTTTAGGCACGGTCGGCGTTCCGGTGTTTTCCGGCTTCAGGGGCGGTGCGCAGGTACTGTTCGGAGCAACCGGAGGCTTTATATTCGGCTTTTTGCTCTTGACGCTGTTTTGCGGATTTTGCGAGCTTATAAAAAACAAATACCTTAAATTTCTGCCGGGACTTGCCGGACTTGCGCTTTGCCATATATGGGGTACGGCGCAGTATGCCGTGATTTATAAAATGAAGCCTGTGCCGGCGTTCCTGCTTGTTTCCGTACCGTATCTTATAAAGGATGTACTGTCCGTTATCGCGGCATACATTTTGTCGGTATATATAATAAAGCTTATTAAAAAAATCAGATAAGCACCGGCTGGATTTGCTCGCCGATAAGCGCCTTTTCAACCGTTTCGGGAATAAGCGAGAAATCGCACACAAGCGAGTTGTTTTTACCGAACGGATCGTCCTGCTTATAAGGCACAAAGAAGATGTTGCCCGTGTTGTGCAGAAGACCGATATTTTTTGCCGAGGCGCCTAAGGCGTCGTTTGTGGCAATCGCCAGCACCACCGGCTTATTGTTGCGAAGGTGCGCCTTTACCGCCATTGTTACCGGTGTGTCGGTAACGCCGAGGGCGGTTTTGGCTATGGTGTTTCCCGTGCACGGGGAAACGACTATTATATCAAGCAGATTTTTAGGCCCTATCGGCTCCGCGGCGGCTATATCGTGTATTATCTTTTCGCCGCAAATTTCCTCTACTTCTTTTATAAGGTCCTCCGCTTTGCCGAAGCGGGTGTCGGTATTGTATACTATCTGCGACATTATCGGTTTGATTTTTATATCGTTCCTTGCAAGCTCCTTAAGGGCGGCAAGGGATTTTTTTATTGTACAGAACGAGCCGCAGAACGCATATCCAAGCGTTATATTTTCCATGTAACTCTCCCTCTTTTTAGCGTTGCAGAATTATATCCTTAACCGTTTTTGCCAATATCTCGCCGGCGGTTCTGGGCGCTACCTTGCCCGGCAGTCCCGGCGCCTTGATTGCCGTTATTCCGTGCTCCTCGGCGGCGGCGGTGTTAAAGCCGCCCTTGCTTGAAAGGTCGATTATAAGCTTTGCGGTACAGCTTTTAAAATCGCTGTCCTTTAAAACCTCGGCGTCAACGGTATTGAAAATAATATCGTAATCGGGATTTTTGCCGATTTCGTATGTGTTTGCGCTGTAATATCCGTTAGCCGCAATAAGGGCGAAATCGGTGGATTTTCTGGCGCTTACGGTTATTCGGCAGCCGAGCCCCTTAAGCCTGTCGGCAAGAATTTTTCCCACACGGCCGTAGCCTATAACAAGCACACGGCTCCCCCAAAGGGTGAACGGAGTATTTTCCACGGCAAGCTTTACGGCGCCCTCGGCGGTGGGAATTGCGTTAAGCAGACAGTATGCGTCGTTTTTTCCGTAATCAACGCAGTTTTTACCGTCAAACATATAGTTGCAGGTCAGTATAAGGGTGGAATCGGGAGTAAGCCTCGCAATATCGTCAAGGTATATCTTTTCACCCGAAAACGGGGCGAAAACAGTCGTACCGTCACGGGTCGTCGGAACGGGTAAAAGCAGAACATCGCTTTCCTCCGCTTCCTTTTTGCCGTACACGTCCGAAAGATTGACATTAAAGCCGTAGCCCTTTAAAATTTCGGCGGCTGTTTTAAGTCTGCCGTCTCCGCCTATAACCGTTATGTTTTTCATAGTATCACTGCCCGTATAAAAAAATAGCGCCGTAAACTGTCTTCATTACAGTTTATGGCGCATAGCGGTAAATGTTACTTAAGTGCCGCTTGGAGCAGTTTTTTTCTTGTGTTCACCGCCGGGTCGTGGGCCGCAAGCCGTCTTAGGCGTTCAAGCGTTTCGCCCACAGCCTCGCCCGAAAGCCCGAGCTTTATAAGGTCGCCGCCCGTTATTTTAAGGTCGGAGATCTTGTACGGCTCATTGTTTTCGATGATTTCCTTTAAAAGCAGACGGGCGTTTTGCGCGTCCATGCCGTAAGCCGCTTTAAAATCGAAATATTCCCCGACAAGCAAGGGAGAGGTAAAAAAAAGCATTTCTTTAATTTCCGCCTTGTCGGACGGAAACGGCAGCTTTAAGAGGGTGAGCATATCCCTTGCAAATTTTTTGGTCTTGGTCGGGGCTTTTAAATATTCGAGTGTTTTAAGAACATCGGCTTTTCCCGAATAAAGGAATGTAAAAAGCTTGCAGTCGGGACTGTTTACACACGCCGTTTTCTCATAATCGGGGGCGGCGAAAAGACCCAAAAAGTCAAGACCGCCGACATCCGTAAGCGGCTTTAAAGCCGCGGGGTTATTGCCGCAAAGTGCCTTTGTAAGCTCCGAAAATATCCGTTCGGCGCTAATGCTTTTAAGGGAGTCGGCGTATTTAAGCGCTGCGGCAAGCGTATCGCCGTCAGGCGTAAAGCAAAGCACGGAGGAAAACCTGAAAAGCCGAAGAATTCTGAGCGCGTCCTCGTAAAACCGTTTTTGGGGGTCGCCCACGGCACGCAATATCTTTTTTTCAATATCCTCTCTGCCCGAAAAATAGTCCTTTAGTCCGTCCTTACTGTTGTACGCCATTGCGTTTACGGTAAAATCACGGCGGGACAGATCTTCACGCAGATTTTTTACAAAGCTTACGCTTTCGGGACGGCGGTGGTCGGTATATTTCCCCTCGGTTCGGTAGGTCGTTGTTTCAACGGGAACTCCGCCGCTTATCACCGTTACCGTGCCGTGCTTTATTCCCGTGGGTACGGTTTTCTCAAAAATTCTTATAATATCCTCGGGCAGGGCGTCGGTGGTGATATCAAAATCGTGCGGCGTTTTGCCCGTCAGCATATCACGCACACAGCCGCCGACGGCATACGCCTCATAGCCGTTTTTTTGCAGGGTCTCGATAACATATTCTATTTTCGGCGGTAAAATCAGCATAAATTTGACTTTCCTTTCAAAAAAGGGTTTATTTTTTTGCCGTTTGGCAATATAATAGTAGATAAGAATATATAAGGGAGTAAAAGCTATGAAACAGCTTCGCCAAGAGGATAAAATTATAACACAGGTAAAGCATATCCATATGATAGGCATAGGCGGAAGCGGTATGTGTCCGCTCGCCGAGATACTTCACGGAAAAGGATATTTGCTTACAGGCTCCGATAATAACGAGAGCGACCCTCTTAAAAGAATAAAAAACCTCGGCATAAAGGTGTATATGGGCCATAACGCCGAAAATATCAAGGGAGCGGAGCTTGTGGTGTACTCCGCCGCCATTTCCGACGATAATCCCGAGCTTAAAGCGGCAAGGGAACAGGGCATTCCCACAATGGAGCGCTCGCATATGCTGGGGGCGCTTACCCGTCATTTCGATAATGTTATCGGCGTGTGCGGAACGCACGGCAAGACCACCGTTACCTCTATGATAACACAAATTCTCATTTTAAACAAGATGGACCCGACCGCGGTTATCGGCGGAAAGCTTCCGCTTATCAATTCAAACGGAATTTCGGGCAAATCGGAAACTATGGTTTGCGAATCCTGCGAATTTGTGGATACCTTTTTACAGCTTTCTCCCGACATTGCCGTACTGCTTAACATAGACAACGACCATCTCGATTATTTTAAAACTATGGAGAATATGACGCTGTCGTTCCATAAATTCCTCGCTATGGCTAAAAAGGCGTATATCAACGGGGATGACAGCCGTGTTAAAACCGCCGCCCGTGATATAACCGCCGAAAAGATTACCTTCGGCTTCGGGGAAGACAATTTTTACCGTGCGGAAAATACCGAAAGCCGCAAGTACGGCTTTGCCTTTGATGTGATAAGGGACGGCAAAAAGATAATAAATATCGATATGCATATCCCGGGCAGACACAATGTTTTAAACGGGCTTGCCGCCTTTGCGGTCTGCTACGATATGGGCGTTCCGGCAGAGGGTATAAAGGACGCGATAGAAAAATTTACCGGAGCCGGCAGACGGTTTGAGTTCTTGGGCGAATATGACGGATTTATGCTGGCGGACGATTACGCCCACCACCCGACCGAGATAAAGGCTACGCTTACCGCGGCAAAGGAGCTTGATTACAACAGGGTAATAGCGGTGTTCCAGCCGTTTACCTTTTCACGCACCGCGCTTTTAAAGGACGATTTTATCAAGGCGCTTTCCATAGCCGACGAGGTTATCTTGACCCCGATTATGGGTTCGAGAGAAAAAAACACCTACGGAATAAAAAGCGAGGACTTGGCGGCAGGTCTTAAAAATGCCGCGGTTGTTGACGGTTTTTCGAATGTCGCAGACAAAATTACCGAGACCGCAAAGCCCGGCGATCTTGTTATAACTATGGGCGGCGGCGATATTTACAAGGCGGCGCACATTATACAAGAGAGATACGGCAAATGACGGAAAAATTATATTACAGCGACTCGCATATGAGTGAATTTTCCGCCACGGTACTTTCCGTAACGGAAGAAAACGGGAAATTTGCGGTAACGCTCGACAGAACCGCATTTTTCCCCGAGGGCGGCGGACAAGGCTCCGACACGGGATCTATCGGCGGCGTAAGGGTGTACGATGTGCAGATAAGGGACGGCGTAATTTACCATTATACCGAAAAGCCGCTTGAAGAGGGTAAGCAGGTTGCCTGCGCCGTAGATTTTGACCGCCGTTTCCGCAATATGCAGAACCATTCGGGGGAGCATATAATCTCGGGAATAGTACATAGGCTTTACGGGTACGAAAATGTCGGCTTTCACCTAAGCGACGAAATGACCGTGGATTTTGACGGCGAGCTTACAAGAAAACAGCTTGACGAAATCGAGGACCTCGCAAATAAGGCGGTGTACGAAAATCTGCCCGTCAGGGCGTATTTCCCGAAAAAGGACGAGCTTTACAGCCTTTCTTACCGCAGTAAAAAGGAGATAAACGAGGACCTTAGGATAGTGGAGATAGAGGGCGTCGATGTCTGCGCCTGCTGCGCGCCGCATGTAAGGCTCACGGGCGAAATAGGCGTTATAAAAATTCTTGATTTTTTTAAGAACAAGGGGGGCGTAAGGCTTTTTGTAAAGTGCGGACGGGACGCGCTTGCCGATTACCGCGATAAATACAAAAACACGCTTGAAATATCGAATTTGCTTTCCGTAAAACAGCACGAAGCTTTCGCCGCCGTAAATGCGTTAAACGCCCATAACGCCGAGCTTAAGGCGGAAATATCCCGTCTTAAAAAGCGGCTTATTAAAGAAAAGGCTTTGAATTTCAACAGCACAGCTGACAGGTCCGCGGTTTTTGAGGACGGACTTGATATTAAGGAATTACAGCTTTACGCGGACGCCCTTTATAAAAGAAACGGCGGAATAAGGGCCGTGTTTTCCGAAAACGGGAACGGATACGCGTTTGCGATATGCGGCGAAGAATCGTCGCTTGACGGATTTTTCGGGGAATTTAAGGCGGCTCTGCCCGTAAGAGGCGGCGGCAGGAACGGTATCGTTCAGGGAACGGTAAACGCGAAGAGAACCGAAATAGAGAAGCTGTTTTAAGCGTAAAAAATTGTGCTTTTAATTTAAAAGAAAAAATGATATAATTGTATGGATAATACTTTCGGAGTGAAATTATGAACTGGACTGAAATTAAGGTAAGCGTTCCGCTTGAGTATACGGATACCGCCGCCGCAATAGCTAATATGACCGTTCCTTACGGCATATATATAGAGGATTATTCCGACCTTGAGGAAAAGGCGGAGGAAATAGCCCATATCGACCTTATCGACGAGGAGCTTATAAGCAAGGACAGAACAAGATCCGTTATACACATATATATATCGGAATGTGATAACGCCGCCGAAGCTCTCGCCTTTTTAAAGGAAAGACTTACGGCTGAAAAAATCCCGTTTTGCGCGGATGCCGACGGTGTGAACGACGCTGACTGGAGCGAAAACTGGAAAAAATATTTCCACGCAACCGAAATAGGAAACCGCCTTGCCATAGTTCCGAGCTGGGAAAAGTATGACAATAAGGAAAACAGACGGCTTTTGCATATAGATCCGGGCGCCGCATTCGGCACGGGTACGCACGCAACCACCTCGCTCTGCCTTTCTATGCTTGAAAATTATGTGTATGAGGGAGCGGAAATGCTCGATATAGGCTGCGGAAGCGGTATACTTTCAATAGCGTCTGTTCTTTTGGGAGCGGACAGAGCGGTCGGAGTGGATATTGATGCGCAGTCAGTCAAAACCGCAAAGGAAAACGCCGAGCTTAACGGCTGTACCGAAAAGACCGAATACATTGTCGGCGACCTTGCGGATAAGGTAAGCGGTAAATATAATGTTGTCTGCGCCAATATTGTAGCCGATGTTGTTATACGCCTGCTTTCGGATGTAAGGAATTATATGGCGGACGGCGCTGTTTTGCTTGTTTCGGGAATTATAGACGCAAGGGAACAGGATGTTCTTACTGCGGCTGAAAAACAAGGCTTTGTAATTAAGGAAAAGCAGTATAAGGACAACTGGTGCGCCTTTGCGCTTGTATAAACTTTAACGGAGGAAATTTAATGCTTGAATTTGAACAGCTTAAGCTGAGACTTGAAAGCAACGAAAAAGAGCTGAGAGATTTAAAGGACGCCTTGGGCTATGACAGGCTTAAAAATGAGATAGAGGAGCTTGAGGCTAAAACCTCCGCCCCCGGCTTTTGGGACGATACCGAAAATTCACAGAAGATACTGCAAAAGACCGGCAAGCTTAAAAACACGGCGGAGGCTTACGAAAAGCTCTGCTCGTCATATGACGATATGCTTGTGCTTATTGAAATGGGAAACGAGGAGGAGGATACTTCCCTTGTACCCGAAATTACCGAATCGGTAGACGAATTCGAAAAGGGACTGGCATCCTTAAGGCTCCAGACCCTGCTCACGGGCGAATACGATAACAACAACGCAATACTCACCTTTCACGCCGGCGCCGGCGGAACGGAGGCTATGGACTGGGTCTCGATGCTTGTGCGAATGTATACCCGTTGGAGCGAACGCCACGGATTTAAGGTGGAGCTTCTTGATTTTCTTGACGGAGACGAGGCAGGGCTTAAAAGTGCCACAATGCTGATAGCGGGGGATAATGCTTACGGATATTTAAAAAGCGAATCGGGCGTTCACCGTCTTGTAAGGGTGTCGCCGTTCGATGCCTCGGGAAGACGGCACACTTCCTTTGCCTCTCTTGAGGTTATGCCCGAAATCAGCGATGATAACGATATAGAGATTCGCGACGAAGATATTAAAATGGATGTTTTCCGTTCCTCGGGCGCGGGCGGTCAGCACATCAACAAAACCTCGTCCGCGGTAAGACTTACGCATATCCCCACGGGAATAGTTGTCGCCTGTCAGAATGAACGCAGTCAGTTCCAAAACAGGGATCAGGCAATGAAAATGCTTAAATCAAAGCTCCTTGAAATAAAGGAAAGAGAGCATCTTGAAAAAATTGAGGATATAAAGGGCGTTCAGAAGGAAATAGCCTGGGGGTCTCAGATACGCTCGTATGTATTTATGCCGTATACAATGGCAAAGGATCACCGCACCGGCTTTGAATCGGGCAACATCAATGCGGTTATGGACGGAGACCTTGACGGATTTATAAACGCTTACCTTAAGGCGGCGTCAAAGGGCGAATTGCAAAAAGTATAGGAGAAAATTATGAAAAAAATTATATGCTTACTGCTTGGCGTTATGCTTACGGCGCTTGTTTTTGCGGGCTGCGGAAAAAACGCAAAAAGGCAGCTTTACAACGAAAAGCTTAATAAATATATCGACCTCGGCGAATATAAGGGCATTAAGGTAGATACAAAATCAGACGAATTTAAGAAGTTTTACGATTCTGCCGTTTCGTCGGATATATCCTCAAACGATCTATATGTAAGAAAAACCGAGGGAGAAGTTTCAAACGGCGATACCGTTAACATTGATTACACCGGCAAAAAGGACGGCATTGCATTTGACGGCGGTACGGCTGAAGGTTATGACCTTACAATAGGCTCAAATTCGTTTATAGAGGGCTTTGAAACGGGACTTATAGGCAAAAAAATAGGCGAAACAGTTGATTTAAACCTTACTTTTCCTGAAAATTACAATTCTTCCGAGCTTGCGGGCAAAGCTGTGGTATTCACCGTTAAAATAAACTATGTTAAAACTACCGAAGAGCGCAAACCCGAAGACTATTACTCGGAAATAGGCTTTAAAACCCTTAAAGCCTACACCGACGATGTAACCGAGCGCGCAGTCAAAAACTACCTGCTTGATAAGGTGCAAACCGCCTCTAAAATAAAAGATTACCCCAAAACCGATATAGATACTATTTACGGCGCCTATAAAAATACCGTGGAACAAAACATTAAAAACAGCTACGGCGTAGATTTCGCAACCTATTTATCTTATACAAAAACCACAGAGGACGCCTTTAAGCAAAACGCAATCAAAAATCAGATAAAACCCGCGATGGAGGCTCAGATGGTTGCGTACTCCATCCTTGATAAAGAAAAATTAGGTCTTAAAACCGAAGAAGTCAACAAAAAGATAGACGAAACGGTTAAGAGTATAAACAACTCGCAGGTTACAGCCGATACTGTTAAAAATTATTACGGCGAATATTATTTCGAATATTTAACCGTCAGTGAAAAGGCGGCGGACTATCTTTACAAAAACGCCGAAATTTCCTGATGGTGCTTGAAAAGATAAGTATCGGCGATATAACGGCAGACGAATATCGCAAAGCAGCCGCACTGCTTCCGCATCTTAAAAATCGGCAAGAGGACGATATAAAACGCACTTTGGCAGGCAGAATTTTGCTTAGAAAAATGGTGAAACGGCTTTACGGTAAGACTGATTTTGATGTGAAGACAGGCAAAAACGGCAAGCCGGAGCTTGACTTTTGCTTCTTTAATATTTCTCATTCTGGCAAATATGCCGTATGCGCCGTTTCGGATGTGCCTGTGGGAATAGATATAGAAAAAATGACCGATTTTAAAAGAAGAGAGCGGTATATGCTTTTTTCAAAGGAAGAGTCGGACTATGTAAACGAGGCAGAGAGTACGGAGCGCTTTTACACACTTTGGACAATGAAAGAGGCTTATATAAAGGCTGTGGGCGGAACGCTCGGCGGTGCCGGAAAGGTAACGCTTGTAAGGGACGGAAGGCTTTGTGCCGAATTTAAAGGATATTTATTTAAAACGGAATGTTGCGACGGTTATGCTTTGACCGTCTGTGAAAAAGCGAGGTGTCGGTATTGAAGGGCTTTTTGGCAAGGATAGCGGATTTTATCCGTGAATCGGATAAGCTGTTGCTTATACTTTGCGTATGCACAAGCCTTTACGGCTGTGCGGCGGTTTTTTCCGCAACGCATTACAGGGAAAGCATAAGGTCGGTAATAGTTCAGTTCGTCTGCTTCGTTGCGGGTCTTGTTGCGGCGCTTATAATATCGGCGGTTGATTTTTCGCTGTTTTTAAAGCGGTGGTATATAGCCGCCGTATTGGGTGTTGTTCCGGTAATTCTTACTTTTTTTATCGGCTTCGCCCCCGAGGGTACGGACGATAAGGCGTGGCTGGATCTGGGAATAACCACATTTCAGCCGGCGGAGCTTCTGAAAATTTGCTTTATTGTAACCTTCAGCGCCCATTTAAGCAAGATAAAGCCGAATATCAACAAACCGAAATACTTAATTCCCCTTTGCGCGCACGGCGCGTTTCCCGTTTTGCTTATACATCTTCAGGGGGACGACGGCACGGCGGTCGTATTTGCGGTAATGATGCTGTTTATGATGTGGGCCGCAGGCGTTTCGTGGAAATATTTTTTGGCTCTTGTGCCGATTGCGGCGATAGCCGCTCCGCTTGTTTACTTCTTTATTATGAACGACGACCAGCGTGACAGAGTAAAAAGTATGCAGGGCGTAATAGAGGCGATTATAAATCCGAATGCCGCCGCAAACCATAACGCCAGTGAGCAATGGCCTACCTATCAGCAATGGAGGGGAAGAACGGCGCTCGCTAACGGCGGATTTTTCGGGCAGGGATTTTTGAACGGCGATTTCACCCAAAACGGAATAGTACCCTACGGCTTTAACGATTTTATTTTCGTAAGCATCGGGGAGGAGTTTGGATTTTTGGGCTGTATTGCGGTTGTGCTGCTGCTCGGCGGAATTTGTCTTCGCTGCTTGCGGGTGGCAAAACTTTGCACTAAAGACAGCGGAAAATATATCTGTGTCGGAGTTTTCGCAATGCTGTTTACGCAGATTGTAATAAATATAGGAATGTGTCTCTCGGTTTTGCCCGTGGTCGGAATAACGCTTCCGTTTTTCAGCGCCGGCGGAACATCGCTTTTGTGTCTCTATTTGGGTATAGGTCTTGTGCTTAATGTTTATATGCACCGTAATTCAAGAACAATATATCTTCACGACGATATGAAATAGGGGGAATCAATTATGAAAAAGAACATCATAACCATAAGCCGTCAGTTCGGAAGCGGCGGAAGAACCGTCGGCAGACAGCTTGCCGAAAAGCTCGGAATCTCATTTTATGACAAGGAGCTTGTGGAGCAGGTTGCGGACGAAACAGGCTTCGACGCCAAATTCATAGAAGAAAACGGCGAGTTTTCACCCTCCAAAAGCATATTTTCCTTTGCCGTGGCGCAGGGCATGGCATGCACGCCGAACGGGCTTTCAATATCCGACCTCATTTTCTGCGCCCAAAGGCAGGTAATACTTAAAATTGCGGAAAAGCCCTGCGTTATAGTCGGCAGGGGAGCGGATTATATTTTAAGAGACCGCGACGATGTTTTTAATGTCTTTATTCACGCCGGAATGAAGGAGAGAGCGGAAAGAATCGTAAGGCTTTACGGCGAAAGCGAGAAAAAGCCAGAACAGCGCCTTGCGGATAAGGACAAAAAAAGAAAAATATATTATAAGCACTATACCGACCGCGAATGGGGCGACGCGAAAAATTACGATATGTGCCTTGATTCGGGCAGAATAGGAATAGAAAAATGCGCGGAGCTTATACTCGACGCAGTAAAAGATTAATTTAAAAAGAGGTAATTAAAATGGCAGAAGAAAAAAGCTCGGGTTGTTCAGGCAACTGCGCTTCCTGTGGAGAGAACTGTGCTTCAAGAGAACCGCAGAGCCTTATAGAACCTACGGGCGAATACAACACCATCAAGCATGTAATAGGAGTAGTAAGCGGCAAAGGCGGCGTAGGCAAGTCTATGACAACCTCCATGCTCGCCGTTCTCCTTAACCGTATGGGTTATAAGGTAGGTATACTTGATGCGGATGTTACCGGTCCGTCAATACCGAAGACCTTCGGCGTGGGAACAAAGGTGTATCAGAATGAGGTCGGCATAATCCCCGCAGAAACGAAAAACGGAATTAAAATTATGTCGGTAAACCTTTTGCTTGAGGAAAAGGATATGCCGGTGCTGTGGAGAGGACCCGTGATTGCGGGCGTTGTAAAGCAGTTCTGGCACGATGTTGTGTGGGGCGAGCTTGATTATCTGCTTATCGACTGTCCCCCCGGAACGGGCGATGTTCCGCTTACCGTATTCCAAAGCATACCGCTTGACGGCGTGGTTATCGTAACCTCGCCGCAGGACCTTGTTTCACTTATCGTCCGCAAGGCATACAATATGGCTCGTATGATGGAGGTGCCTGTAATAGGAATGATAGAGAATATGAGCTACGCCGTATGCCCCGACTGCGGAAAGAAGATAGAGCTGTTCGGCTCGGGCAGTACAACGGTTGCCGAGGAGCTTAACATTCCGCTTCTTGCACGTATGCCGATAGAGACCTCGCTCGCGCAGCTTGTTGACAACGGCGAGTTTGAGCGTTTTACCTGCGATTATCTCGAAAACGCCGCAAAAACAATAGCTGAAAATTTCAAAAACTGATTTTAAAGGAACGCCGCACCCGTCGGCGTTCCTTTTTTATACACTATATGTGTATAAGCTTTTTACCTTATGGCACAATATGCGGACAGGCTTAAAAAATCTTAAAAAAATACGGAAAATCGCAAAAAAAAGCTTGATTTTCAGCGCACGGTATGCTATTATACTACGGTACGCTGTGTAAGTGCGGCGTTATACATGCGATGATGCGGGAGGTGGCCGACCCTGAGTCGGGAAATTTCCGCGGAGTATGTCCGATTTTAAACCGGGCGAAAGTATTGGAAGTATGTAAGAGATCTTGCGGCTTTTGCATACAGCGGCAGAGCGATCTGCTGTCCGGAATTGTCTGTAACCCCAGCAATGCCGGTTTTATAATGCACCAAAAAGAAAAACACGGTGCGTTGTAAGTTTTGCCCGCCAACTATTAAGGAGGCGAATTTCACATGGCAGTGAAAGAAAAAATCCGTATTCGTATCAAAGGTTACGACCACGCACTTGTAGACCAGTCCGCTGAAAAGATAGTGGAAACCGCTAAACGTACAGGCGCAAGGGTATCGGGACCCGTACCGCTCCCGACCGAAAAGGAAGTCGTTACCATTCTCCGTGCCGTTCATAAATATAAGGACAGCCGCGAGCAGTTTGAAACGAGAACGCACAAAAGGCTTATAGATGTTATCAGACCTTCCAACAAAACAGTTGAAGCTCTGACAGGTCTTGAGCTTCCCGCCGGTGTAGAGATTGAAATAAAGCTTTAATCGCATCACCGCAGGTCAAGTTGGCAAACGCCAACCAATAACCAAAGGAGGAAAACAGAATGAAAAAGGGTATCGTCGGCAAAAAGCTCGGTATGACTCAGCTTTTTGACGCAAACGGAAATGTCGTTCCGGTCACTGTAATTGAAGCAGGCCCCTGCGTTATTTCGCAGAAAAAGACCGCTGAAAACGACGGATACGAAGCAGTTCAGGTAGGCTACGGCGAGCTGAAGGCTTCTAAGGTAACAAAGCCCCAGAAGGGTCACTTCGCTAAGGGTGATGTTGCTCCGAAAAAGGTTCTCCGCGAGTTCCGTTTTGATGATATGAGCGCCATGAATGTAGGCGACATCATCAAGGCAGACGTATTCGCTGAGGGCGACGCCGTAGATGTAAGAGGCACTTCGAAAGGTAAAGGCTATGCCGGCACCATCAAGCGCTGGAATTTCGGAAGACTCAAGGAGTCACACGGTACAGGTCCTGTTCACCGTCACGGCGGTTCACTCGGCGCCTGCTCCACTCCGTCAAGAGTTTTCAAGGGCAAGAAAATGGCCGGACATTTCGGTAATGAGCGCGTAACCGTTCAGAACCTGAGTGTCGTTAA
>CDZI01071055.1_pt1 | contig 32691 bp, 48 predicted proteins | sample 554811 | NCBI WGS metagenome assembly CDZI01 (sample SAMEA3182110, study PRJEB8094) | gut metagenome | biome: human; feature: gut; material: Stool; isolation source: human stools | place: Canada | collected 2013-04-23
GATGGCCCGTTCGTCTATCGGTTAGGACGCAAGATTTTCATTCTTGAAAGGGGGGTTCGATTCCCCCACGGGCTACAATAAACAGGATTAAAAAAAATTAAAGAAGAATTTCTGAGAAATGGCAAATCATAAGTCATCAATTAAAAGAATCAGACAGACAAACGCAAGACGTCTTCACAATAGATATTATGCGAAGACTGCTCGTAACGCAATGCGTGACCTGCGTGCTACTGAAGACCAGAATGAAGCACAGACTTTGTTCCCTAAAGTATGCTCTATGTTGGATAAATTAGCTAAGAAGCACATTATCCACAAAAACAAAGCTGGCAACTTGAAATCCAAGTTGGCTAAGCACGTGAATTCTTTAGCGAAGTAAGTTTTTTACTGACCATATTAAGATCTTCGGATCTTTATCGGATGGCCCGTTCGTCTATCGGTTAGGACGCAAGATTTTCATTCTTGAAAGGGGGGTTCGATTCCCCCACGGGCTACTTGGAGAGAGTATATCAGAAAGATATATTCTCTCCTTTTTTTATTTCACTTTTTCACTTTTTTACACGCCTAAAATTCTCCACTCTCGATAATTATCAGTACTTTTGTTAGCTTAATAATTAGAAAGATTTTTACTGATTTAAAACGTAATAAGCTCATGAGTGAAGAAATTAAGAATACATCTTCAGACTATTCTGCGGACAGTATTCAGGTACTTGAAGGGTTAGAAGCTGTACGCAAAAGACCGGCGATGTATATTGGCGATATTAGCGAAAAAGGCCTTCACCATTTAGTGTTCGAAGTGGTTGACAACTCAATTGATGAGGCTTTGGCCGGTTATTGTTCCAACGTCGATGTGATAATTAATGAAGACAATTCTATTGTTGTGACAGACAACGGGCGTGGTATTCCGGTCGATATTCATGAGAAAGAAGGAAAATCAGCACTGGAAGTTGTTTTGACCGTGCTCCATGCCGGAGGAAAATTCGATAAAGGAACGTATAAAGTTTCTGGCGGTCTGCATGGTGTGGGTGTTTCGTGTGTGAATGCCCTTTCAACCTATCTGAAAGCCGAAGTTCGCCGAAACGGTCATATCTATATGCAAGAATTCTCTTGCGGCAAACCGTTGCACGACGTGCAGATGGTGGGTGACGCCGACACAACCGGAACAACCATCACGTTCAAGCCGGATGGCAGTATTTTCACGGTTACTGAATACAAATATGATATTTTGGCTACACGTCTGCGCGAATTGGCCTTCCTGAATGCAGGTATTACCTTGCGTCTGACCGACAAGCGGGTGCAGAAAGAAGATGGCACATACAAATCAGAAACCTTCCATTCAAACGAAGGTCTGAAAGAATTTGTGCACTACATCGACCGCTCGAAGGAAAAACTGATTCCGGATGTGATCCATATCGTAACGGAAAAGCAAGGTATTCCGGTGGAAGTAGCCATGACATACAATACATCGTACAATGAAAGTGTATTCTCGTATGTCAACGACATCAACACGATCGAAGGTGGTACGCATGTGGCAGGCTTCCGTCGTGGTTTGACTCGTACGCTGAAGAAATATGCAGAAGATTCCAAACTGTTGGAAAAGGCAAAAGTAGAAATCCAGGGTGATGACTTCCGTGAAGGTCTGACTGCCGTAATCTCTATCAAGGTGGCAGAACCGCAGTTTGAAGGACAGACCAAGACAAAGCTGGGTAACTCGGAAGTGACCGGTGCTGTTGACCAGGCTGTTGGCGAAGCTTTGGGTTATTATCTGGAAGAACATCCGAAAGAAGCGAAGACAATCGTCGAGAAAGTAGTTTTGGCAGCATCAGCCCGCCAGGCAGCCCGTAAGGCACGCGAACAAGTATTGCGTAAGTCGCCTCTGACCGGTGGTGGACTTCCCGGAAAGTTGGCCGACTGCCAGTCGAAGGATGCTTCTTTATGCGAGTTGTTCCTGGTCGAGGGTGATTCGGCAGGCGGAACAGCCAAGCAGGGACGAAACAGTAAGTTCCAGGCAATCCTTCCGTTGCGTGGAAAGATCCTGAATGTGGAAAAGGCAATGGACCACAAGGTATTCGAAAGCGAAGAAATCCAGAACATCTATCGGGCAATGGGTGTCACCATTGGTACGGAAGACGATCCGAAAGCCTTGAACATGGATAAGCTGCGTTATCATAAAGTTATCATCATGACCGATGCCGATGTGGACGGTAGCCATATCGCCACGCTGATCCTGACCTTCTTCTTCCGCCGTATGCGTGCCCTGATTGAAAACGGCTATGTATATCTGGCAACTCCGCCGCTTTATCTGTGTAAGAAAGGCAAAGTAGAAGAATATTGCTGGACTGACCAGCAGCGTCAGGCATTCATCCTGAAATATGGTGGTGGCGATGAAAAGCAGATCCAGACACAACGATACAAAGGTTTGGGTGAAATGAGTGATCACCAGTTATGGGAAACAACCATGAACCCGGAAAACCGAACATTGAAGCAGATCACCATCGATAATGCAGCAGAAGCAGACCAGATCTTCTCGATGCTGATGGGTGAAGACGTGGGTCCGCGTCGTGAATTCATCGAAGAGAATGCTACGTATGCCAATATTGATGCCTAAGTAACAGAAGAGGATAAAGTCGACAGGCAGACCGCCAGCCGGCTCATGAACTCACAAATTATAACCTACAATGAGCCAGCAGGAAATATATACCGCAACCGGGATAATTTCTACTGGCTCTTTATTCTTTATAACAACGATCAAGAAGTAAGTAAATGATGAATTCTTCTTATCAACTGGCCTCTGTCCTAAAAGAAGCCGATCAGTACCGATTGATAGAGTCGAGACCCCGCATTGGCATATCAGCCAACCGGAAAGACGGTCAGACATGCCTGGCCGAGACTTATATCCAAGCCGTTATCCTGGCAGGAGGCGCGCCGGTTGTCATCCCTGCAACAACCGATTTGTGTGTGCTGAGTGCCGTAATACAAGAACTGGATGGAATCCTGATGAGTGGCGGTTGTGATATCAATCCGCTCTTCCTCAACGAAGAGCCGGTCCTGGCCTTGCAGGATGTGGATACGTTGCGCGACCGGTATGACTTGTCACTGATCCGTCTGGCTTCAAACCGCCAAATCCCAATCATGGGAATTTGCCGGGGACACCAGATGCTGAACGCAGCCTTCGGCGGAACGCTATATCAAGACATTTATACACAAGCCGAACAACCACCCATCCGCCATAGTCAGAAAATGGCACGCGAAGAAGCATCGCATACAGTCCGGCTGGAAGACGGCTGTGTCATTGCCGTCAATTCATTCCACCATCAGGCAGTGAAAGATCTAGCTCCGGAGTTTGTGCAGACTGCCGTAGCAACCGATGGAATCAATGAAGGCATGCGCCATCCGGAAAAATCCATCTTCAGCGTTCAATGGCATCCGGAAGCGATGGCAATCCATGGAGACGAAGAAGCCCAGGCGCTCTTCAACCACTTTATCGAAGAAGCCCGCATCTTCCGTCAGGCAAAAGAGTTACACCAACGGATCGCCACGATCGATTCGCATACTGACACGCCTATGATCTTTCCGGGACATTTCAATATCGGAGAGAAACAAGGCGGGAAAGTGAATCTGCCCTTTATGGAAGAAGGCCGGATTGATGCCGCTTTCATGGTGGCTTATATTCCACAAGGAGCACGCGACGATGCTTCCCTGGCTAAAGCGACAGCCTATGCCGAAGAACGCCTGAAAGAAGTAATCCGCCAGGAAAAACTGAATCCGACACGCATGGGCATTGCCCGCACACCCGACGATCTGTTTCTTCTGAAGCAGGCTGGCAAAAAGGCCATCTTCCTGGGAATCGAAAACGGGTATGCACTGGGAAAAGATCTGGACAACATACGGAAGTTCCGCGACATGGGTGTCAGCTACATTACCTTATGCCACAATGGCGACAATGATCTATGTGACTCGGCCCGCGGAAAAGGTGAATGGAAAGGTTTGAGTCCGTTGGGGAAACAGGCTGTAGCCGAAATGAACCGATTGGGTGTCATGGTCGATATTTCTCATGCAGCCGAATCGACATTCTACGATGTGCTGGCTTGCAGCCGTTATCCGATTATTGCCTCGCACTCATCAGCCCGCGCGTTGTGTAATCATCCACGGAATCTGACCGATGCCCAAATCAAAGCATTGGCAGAACAAGGTGGTGTCGTACAGATATGTCTTTACAAAGGATTCATCAATCCGGAAGCTGAAAAGGCTTCGGTCAGTGACGCGATCCGGCATATCAACCACATCGTCGATTTGGTGGGAGTCAATCACGTCGGAATCGGCTCAGATTTCGACGGCGACGGCGAACTGATTGGTTGCCGGTCAAGCAACGAGTTGATCAATATCACCATGTCTCTCTTGAAAGAAGGTTATTCAGATGCAGATATCAGCCAGATATGGGGTGGCAATTTCCTCCGTGTCATGCGCAAGGTACAATCTGCAAGACAGTAAAAAAACTCAAAACAGACAAGATCATGATTCGAATTCTTTATCTATTGGTTGCATCGGCCCTCTGGTCATGCAGCAACAAACCGGCCGAAACGGTGAGTGAACAACCGTCGAAGCAGCCGGTGGTCACACAAGCTTCAACAAACACGCCCGTATTTAACGCCGACAGTGCCTATCAGTTCGTGCAACGGCAAGTTGATTTCGGTCCCCGCGTACCCAATACTTCCGCCCACAAACAATGCGGAAACTATCTGTCCAGCGAATTGAAACGCTTCGGTGCGCAAGTACATGAGCAAGAAATGACACTTACTGCCTACGACGGAACACCGCTTGAGTCGAAGAATATTATCGGAACTTACAATGCGGAAAGTGAAAAGCGCATCCTGCTTTTTGCCCATTGGGATTCGCGTCCATACTCGGACGAAGATCCGAATAAAGAAAACCTTCACAAGCCGATCGACGGAGCCGACGATGGAGCCAGCGGCGTGGGTGTCTTACTTGAGATCGCCCGTCAGCTGCAACAGAAAGCACCGGCAGTCGGTATTGATATCATCTTCTTCGATGCCGAAGATTACGGTATTCCGGATTTTGCCGAAGAAAAGTATGGTTACAAAAGTGGAACGTGGTGCCTTGGCAGCCGTTTCTGGGGAAAGAATCCGCATATCAAAGGCTACAAAGCCGATTTCGGTATTCTGCTGGATATGGTTGGAGCCAAAGATGCCGTATTCTATAAAGAATATATTTCCATGCGCCATGCTGCCCGTTATGTAGATAAAGTGTGGGAAACAGCACGCAACTTAGGTTTCGGCAAATACTTCATCAATGCCAATGGCGGAGGTGTGACAGACGACCATGAAGCAGTCATTGAAGAAACCGGCATTCCTTGCCTCGACATCATCAATTATGATCCGCAGTCGGAAAAAGGATTCCGTACACACTGGCATACCCAAAACGACAACATGAAGAACATCGACAAAGATGTATTAAAGGCTGTCGGACAGACCGTACTGGAAGTCGTTTATCAATATCAATAACCATATCAACAGAATTCACGGCAGGCATAAAGTCTACCGTGAATTCTGTATTTATATCCTCTCTTATCTCCCATTAAACCGATAACCCAGACCCAGCATGAGGTTATTCGGGTCTTTGAAATTACGCAACTGATAGCCGACATGCAAGAACAGCCGACGAGTAATGGAGGTCTTCAAAGCTGCTATCTGATAAAATCCTTTCAAATCCTCGCCCTGATAGAATACGTTGTGGCCAACTCCCAGATTGATGGAAAAGATAGGCATCACCAGTTCGGCCCGAAGAGATAATCCCACACCGAATTGTTCCCGGAAAGGCGGACGGTAAAACCGGATATTCTCTGCAGACCGATCATCTCCAACCACATGGTCTTTGATGTTTGCACTCTCATCATACTGGGCATCCAATGAAATACCAGCCCGGAAACAGGCATTCAGATTATACATCGGATTAATATTGATGCCGGCAACACCAAAAGCTCCCGGAACCAATACCCGATCGTCGGGCCAGATGATGCCCTTTCGCCGGGTTACACCATAAAGAACTACATCATAGCTGAAATAACGTTCAATCTCCGCCCGTGCTTTGCGCCGTGATTCGACGGATGTCCGATACGAATGCGTTCCGAATGTCCGGATCAGACTCACGCGTCCGCCCACGGTATTGACACCGGCATTAGGATAATGCGTATTCCCATTGGAAAAGTGCGTCACATCCACACCGGCAGTCAGACGCCAGTCGTTATTGATCTGCCAGTTTAGCAACCAACCCAGGTTGATATAAGCATTCATCTTCGAGCCGACCACCATATTACGCGGATTCAATTGCGGATCGTATTTTTTCCAACCCCACGAGACGCCGAAGTTCCATTCGTAATCCAGCGTAAGCGAAGGGGCAAGCCGGGCAATAGGCGCTCCCTGAAAGACATAAGCACTCCACGGCACACCGATTTCCTCCCGGTTCCGGAAGGTATGACAAGCCAATCCAATTCCCTGATAAACATCCGGGTATTGACTTCCCCACCGGGAATGAGGATCAAAGCGGAATGCATATTTTAGATGAACCGATCCGGCACTTCGCATAGGTCCGTTAAACTTATTCTCTCCACCAAAGAAAGGATGCGTGTTCAACAAATATCCCTCTCTTAAATTAAACTCCAACTGATGCGACAACCGATGCCGTTTCAAACTGTCTGCTTCTTCCGATTTTACGGGCAACGGCACGATCTGACAAAGAATGAACATCACCCATGCCAGAAACCATTGATTTCGACAATACATACTGTTTATTTTCATGGTTGAATTGCCTAAAGATACGGATTTATTCCACTAATCGGTATTCCTTGCCCGAAAGTTTTTTCACCACGCAATCTCTGCCTTTCTTATTTGCAGATGTCAGAATATTTCCCGAATATTGCAGCGAATTTAAAATACAGCAAATATGACTATCAACGAAATTCAAGACAATGTGATCGAAGAGTTCTCGGCATTCGACGACTGGATGGATAAATATTCCCTGCTGATCGACCTGGGAAACAGTCTGCCGGCTCTTGACGAACGATACAAAACGGAAAGTAACCTGATTGAAGGTTGCCAAAGCCGTGTATGGCTGCAAGCCGATTATGTGGATGGTAAAATCATCTTCCAAGGTGAAAGCGATGCTGTAATCGTGAAAGGAATCGTGTCGCTGCTCATCAGCGTCCTGTCCGGCCACACACCGCAGGAAATTCTGGATGCCGACTTATATTTCATCGAGAAGATCGGACTGAAAGAACACCTCTCGCCCACCCGTTCGAATGGTCTGGTGGCGATGGTAAAGCAAATGCACCTGTATGCAGTGGCTTTCCGTGCCAAAGAAATGGAATAAAATCAACGAGCCACACTCGAAATTATAGACTTCTACTATAAACACGGCAGCGTTCTCCTGAATGTTGCCGTGTTTTTTTTATCTCATCCCACTGAATATATCCCGATTTCCACAGAAAGGGATATAGCGTGACAATATATATCCCTCTGAACAAAACTCGGGATATAACGCGACAGCGTATATCCTTCCGAACAAAACTTGGGATATAACGCGACAGTATATATCCCTCCGAACAAAACTCGGGATATAACGCGACGGCGTATATCCTTCCGAACAAAACTCGGGATATAAATACGGTTTTTATATCCCCAAAAAGAAAGAGAAGGAGATACACGTGCGTGAATTTTTAGTATATTCGCAAACAGACAATCAAAACGAAGGAGGAGAGATGAACTATTTGATACGACCCATCACACTGAAGGAGATATACATCTCGGTATTGAAGGAAAAGCGTGTGACGAACGAAGAAGGCTGGACCCGGAAGGTTCCCGTGAGCCACGAGGTGCGGCCCAGCGGTTCGATCATCTTGGACACGGCTATCCACGTGATGTACGAAACAAAGACCCGCAGCGCGAGCGAACTGGCAGAAAAAATGGGCGTGCCACTGCCCGACCTGAACGGTGCCTTGCGCATTTTGACCAACTTCGGCGCAACGGAACTCATCGAACAATACCGGTTGATGCAAGCCCAGGAATACTTGGCTTGTACCGACCTCACATACCAAGAAATCGCCCGGCGATGCGGATTCACGCACTACAACTCTTTCCACAAGATGTTCAAACGCCTCACCGGGATGTGCGTCCTGCCTTTCCGGAAGAAATACCGTCCGGCAAATTACCGGGAATTATACGGGTGGGAATGAACGATGCTCATTCCTCGACCCGGATGACTTCCTGCAAGCGGATGTCTTTGCTTGAACGGCCTATCATCAGACAGGTACTTCATACGCCTTGTATTCCCCCTGATTCTGGATAGAGAACGATACCTGATAGGTGTGCTTTCCGGTAGCTGCCACCCGGCGAATCAATTCTTCCTGCCGACCTGGCAAGGTCAGATACCCCCGATCACGGAACTCACCTTCTTCAATACCAGCCACCACGACAGCCACATCAGCCGACTCGGCAGCCTTGACTGCCTTTGCGATAGATGCGTCTTCGTTTACTGCCCCAACATTCCACACCAGACGAATCCGGGCATTACGTGTATTCTCGTAGAAACGGACTTTCACTTCATATTCTTTCCCGGATTCAAACCGGAACGACACCGTTTCTGTCCGGAAAGAAGCCTTCTCCGGACGATCGATTACCTTTTTCCCGTCTATCCACAACTGATAACCATCATTGCCTTCCAGTCCGATCTGATATTCACCCGATACCGGCGACTTGAGTTTTCCATTCCACTCTACCGAGAACCAATCCACAGCCAGCGACGGATCAGGGGCAAACAAGGTCCAGGAAAACTGGACAGCCCGATCCACCCGCTTCAGAGCCGGTGTTCCAAATTATCCCGATAATAAGAGCCATTCAGATATGATTGAAAGAATCATGAATGTAGAGGTGCTGCCATTGAAAAACGTGGCTCTCCTGTCTTATCTTCGTTCCAGACGAATTGATTTGGACATCGGGAGAAGATATTGCAGAGAAATTCACTACGACTTGTACGGAAAACACTACTTTGCCATTGCCTTTCAAAACGGTTTAGGCGGTTATGAGGTACGCAATCCCTATTTCAAGGGCTGCTTCGGCAAAAAAGACATCACCTTGTTCCCGCTTGTCACACGTCAACGACAGGACAGTTGTCTGGTTTTCGAAGGATTCATGGATTTCCTTTCCTATCAGACCCTGCTAACGAGGGGTGAAACTTACTTCATCGTAGAAGAACCATCCGATTTCCTGATAATGAACTCCGTGAATAACAAGCAGAAGCACTATCCGGCATTGGAGCGATACGGAAGCATCCATTGCTTCTTGGATAACGATACGGCAGGCAACAAGGCTTTGGAGGAGTTGAGCGCCATATTTCCCTATCACGTCACGGACGATTCTTTCCGTTATGCCGAATATAAAGACATCAACGATTACCTGATAGGGCGAAAGAAATAACTGAGTTGAGTCAAGAATTTATAGCTCTTAGGTGATTATAATCAAACAAAACCATTGTTGCTCAAAATAGTCTTATTATATTTGCATCATTCTAATGTGATGTTAGAATAATGCAATAGTTGATAGAACATTATGAAGAGTGTAATCATAGCAGGAAGGAGCGTTGAGCTTCAACCGATGGAAAAGCAGCAGCTGAAAGGGCTTACCATTGGTGATAGTTTGTCGTATCGGTATTTCAAGGGATTATTCGGTGGTGTGGACTTAATGTTCGCCGAGCCTCGTGGTGAAGTAACATCGCCACGTGTTTTGTATGCAACAAAAGCCAATCTTGAGAAGATTGCAGGTATGCCTGTCATCTTCATCTTGCCCGAATGTCCGGCCTATTTGCGCCAACGGCTCATAGACAAGGATGTGTATTTCGTAGTTTCCGAGAAATATGCTTTTACCCCCACGTTGCTCGTCAATGAGAGGGAGCGAAGACAGAAGAAAGCGAAGCGACTCACCCCTGCCGCGCAATATATGCTGCTCTATCACCTGCAAGTGGAGAGTTTGGAAGGTAGAAGCGGACGCGAACTGGAAAGCAAGCTCCCATACTCTTATGCCACCATAGCATTAGCCATCACCTGCTTGGACGACTTGGGGCTTTGCACGAAAGTACCGGACGGCACGAAGAGCAAACTATTGCATTTCGATTCGAAGGGCAAGGAACTGTGGGAGAAGGCGCAGCCCCATTTTATCAATCCAGTTGACCAACGGATTTATTGCGACAAGTTGTTGGACGATGGCAAATACCCGATATGCGGCATCAACGCCTTGTCCCACTACACCCGTCTCAATCCGGATCCGGAACGGATGGCGGCTGTCAGTATCAAACTGTTCAAGGAATGGATGGACGGACATATAATGATACGTGCCAACGGATATGATGGCGATATACTTGTTGAGTCTTGGAAATATCCACCGGTAACATCAGCCGGATGGCAAGACGATTATATAGACAAACTGTCACTGGCTCTTACTTTGCGTGAAGATGACGACCCGCGCGTAGAGGGCGAAGTGGAATTTTTAATTGAACAAATAGAATGGAAGGATTAGATAAATTCAGAGAAGCATTCGAGGCATACGCTGACAATTATGTGGTAATCGGTGGCACTGCCTGTGAAATCACGATGAGCGGCACGGCTGTAAGACCTCGTGCCACCCACGACATTGACATGATTGTGATAGTAGAGACGATGACACCGGAATTTGCCGCCGCGTTTTGGCAATTTATTCGGGAGGGAGGCTACCGTCCGGAAAAGCATCGTGCGGCAGAGGGTGAGAAACCAAAGTATGAACTGTACCGCTTTGTGGACGGCAAAAGCGACTATCCGGAAATGATAGAACTGCTGTCCCGACATCCCGATATACTTGGCGAACCGAAAGGACTGGTGATAGAACCTATTCCTTTGGATGAAAGTGCCTATAGCCTGAGTGCCATCATCATGGACGATGATTACTATCGCTTTACCATTGAGCATAGCCGTCTTACCGATGGCATCCGTCATGCGGAATCGGCAGCGTTGGTAGCACTGAAAGCCCGTGCCTATCTCAACCTATTACAAGACAAGGCAGCAGGCCGTCATGTAAACAGCAAAGACATCAAGAAGTATCGCTCCGACATACTGAAGAATGTGGTCATCATGGAAGATGACAGTATTACCGCGTCACCGGCTATCGTTACCTGCGTCAAAGATTATGTGGCTTCTATTCGTGGCGATTGGAGCACTTTGGCTTCACCTTTGGCAAAGTCATTGGGTGGCAGTGAGGCCTTAGTAGAAGGCTTGTTGGAACGATTGGATAACCTCTTTATTGAAAAGGAATAGCTATGAAGATACAATACGCTTCGGATCTGCATCTTGAGTTTCACGACAACTGGCGTTGGTTACGCAACAATACGTTGGAGGTCGTAGGTGATGTTCTTGTCTTGGCAGGTGACATCGGATATTTGGGCGATGAGAATTACGCCAACCATCCTTTCTGGGATTGGGCGGCAGACAACTACCGGCAGGTGCTTTGCTGCATGGGCAACCATGAGTTTTACAAATACTACGACATAGCCGAGCTGAGTGGCGGCTTCACAATGGAGATTCGTCCCAACATACACTCCTATTATAACGGTGTGGTAAGAATCGGTAATACCGACATCATCCTTTCCACCCTTTGGGCAAGAATTCCATTGCAGGAAGCGTACTATACCGAACAGGTGGTAAGCGACTTTCGCCGTATTCTCTATCAGGGAGAGCTTCTGACCTTTGCAGAGTTCAATAGTGAGCACGAGCGGTGTTTTGCATTTATCAAAGATGCTGTGGCTAAAAGTGATGCAGCTTATAAGGTTGTTGTAACTCATCATGTGCCATCGTTCCGGATGCAAGACCCGCGATTTGCCAACAGCAAAGCCAATGGCGCATTTACTGTTGAGTTGGAAGACTATATTACTAACAGTAGTATCGACTATTGGATATACGGTCATTCACACTACAACAAAGATGTGGTTGTCGGCAATACACATTGCGTGTCCAACCAATTAGGTAATGTCTCCCATAACGAACACTTGACCTTTAGCCGAAATAAAGTGATAGAGGTGTGAGAATACACACAATTGTTGCAAAAGAGAAAAATACAATGGTAAAGAAAAAAGAAAACAAAGATACACTCTCAATGATATCAGAATTATTGCAGGAGAGCATTCCTTCAATGAATAAAAACGATCGGAATAAGACCGTCGAAGTGATACAAACCGTGATGCCGAGCCTTTTCGACATGCTGGCGGAAGATGAGCGACCAGCTAAAATCACCAAGGCTAAAGTTATCAAAATGAAACCAGCTTGCAAGGTAGAGGCAAAGGTCCGGCTGAAGAAGACAGCCAAGAGCAGAAAGACAGGCATGGTCTACCTCGATGACGTTGAACCACGCAAAATGTTACTGAAGATTACGCTCAGCCGAGTAAAACCTACTGCGTGGCGTAAGGTGGAAATTCCTTCAAACATATCACTTGAGCACCTACATCATGTTATACAAGCCGCTTTCGGATGGTATGACGAGCACTTGCACAAATTTATGGTGGGTGATGATGATTTAGAGCCAAAGGGAAAGGGCTATGCTTTCGATGCCGATTATGACTCATGGATGGTGTCACTTGAAGAGGTACTTCAGGAAGAAGGTGGTTCTATAAAATACCTCTATGATTTCGGAGCAAGCTGGGTTCATACTATTACACTGGAATCTGTTGAAGATTATACTGAAAACGAGAAACATCTTATTCGTATGACTGATGGCAAAGGTGCATGTCCCGAAGAAGATGGCGTTGGAATGCAATCATTCAACAGGGCGAACATCATGCAGAGAGTAAGGAGCTTGAAGCAACCCCAACAATAAGAATGAGATTATAGAAACACCTTGAAAACCGAGCATAAAATCATTGTTCAATGCCAGTACAAATCATAAAACCGAATTGCATCACCCTCCTCGTAACGCTACGCTGTACTGCCGCTTGCGACAATTGCTGCTTCGGGTGCAACCCGGAACAAGGGCGTTCTATGACCTTTGAGGAAATGAAAGCCTACGTGGATATGAGCCTCGAAGCATATCCGGACAGCATATCCAAGCTAAGCCTAACCGGAGGTGAGTGTATGATTCTGAGAAAGGATGTCGAAAAAATTTTTGCTTATGCCAAGAGCAAAGGGTTGGAATGTGTGATGGTGAGCAATGCTTTTTGGGCAACGGACTATGACAAAGCATACAATACTTTGAAAAGGCTAAGAAACAAGGGACTGACATCGGCCAGTTTCAGTACAGGATATGACCATAACAAATATGTGCCGTGGACGAATGTCCGTAACGCCGCTGTTACAGCAGCACGACTTGGCATTGTTTCAGAAATACGTGTAGAATCTCAGTCTTGGTATGACACCACAATACTCAGAAGCTTGGAAGCTGATGCAGAAGTGCTTGAATTAGTTGCTCAGAAGAAATTATCCATTACATCTTCACCTTGGATGAAATACTATAACAAGGAGCAGAAGAAGGCAAGAAACTATAAAATAACACTCTGGGAATCTGAGAAGAAAGATCCTTGCAATTATTTATTTCAGTGCATCATAATCAATCCCTATGGTGAAGTCTATGCTTGCTGTGGCATTGGCGTATGCCATATTCCCCAAATGCGTCTGGGCAATATAAACAAAGAACCTATCAAAACCATCTACGAGAGATCGTTTGATGATTTTCTAAAAATATGGTTGTATTGTAATGGACCGCAAGCCATATTGGAATTTGTCCAACAAAAGACAGGGCAAAAGTTTATTTGGCACACGCGACATCATTGCGACATTTGCAGGACTATCTTTACGGATAAGACTATCATACCATTGCTCCGAGAATATTTCCATGAGGTAGTTTATCCTACAATGATGCATTATGACATTAAAGCCACAGTTGAAAATGAAGCAAGAAGCAAACGATAAGAAACATCTCACTCCGAGGCAGATAGTCAACAGATATCGCAAGGGTGTATATGTAGATGAGGGCATTGAAGCTATTTCATCAGTTATCTCAAGCAGTAGCCAAGTCTTTGACAATGTGGCAATCCCTTTCCAAACATCTCTTCCCGTAAAGGTGGTGCAAAATATCACGATTGCCCCAAAACTATACGAACGACAAAAAGCAGAAAGGGCTATTGATGATATTGAGATACCGGACTATCCGCAGCTGAAAGAAATTTTGTTAGATTTGTCATATCCACCATTGTGGGAATACTTGATGGGAAACAGTAATGACTTCATCAACATATTGAGTGAACGAGGACTAGTCTGTAAGTATCGTCTTGACGTTAAAGCTAAATACGTTTCAAATGCCGTTGACTATGCATGTCTGCTTTATAAGGATAACATTGAGCAAGTCGGTCTGCCGAATTCTTTGTTTAAAATAGCTCTTTCATTGATGCTAACCGATAGTGGTAAAGCAGATAACAGCTTATAAATCTGTAGTCAATTCAAGCAAGTTTTCCACTTCTTTATCTGTTCAATTATCACCATTGGATCAACATACTTGTTCCGAAATTTGCAAGTGATATGCAAATGTTCCCCTGTACTGCGCCCTGTACTTCCCGTTATTCCCACCACACTTCCCGGTTGGACTGTAGTACCTTTAGCCACCATAACTTTTGAGAGGTGGCAGTATGATACAGTGATATTGCCATGGTGGAGCGTGACGAAGATGCCGGAACGCTTATCGTAACCGACTTTGTCAACGGTACCATGTAACATAGCAAACACCTTATCGCCACGTGCATGTAGGTCGAGACTGTTATGCATACGTTTCTTACCCGTGAATGGGTCACGCCGATAGCCGTAAGGACCGGTGACTCGAATCTTTGAGAGCGGATAGGCTGCGCTGATGGCGTGGCTTGTCCACTTTTTCTGTATAGTAGGTGCCTGAGCCTGTCCTGCTGCCGACGAGCAGGTCAAAAGAATAGCCACTATAAGTAGGTCTGTTGCGTGGATAATTCATTTCATGGATGCAAAGCTACTATGGGTGATTGAGAGCTATGGAATTGTATCGAGAGAATACCCCAAACAATAACATTATATAGCAATCGAGTTTGATAATCGCTCAATAATCAAACTCAAATAATAATAATCGTCAAATATTGAGACTTACGATGTTTCTATTTGAGGAACTATGCTCTATGCCCAATAACTTTGTCTGAGTTTAATAGAAATATAATCTCTAAAAGTATGAAGCAAGTACGATTTGAAGAAAATGAAGTGCCTTACGAGACACTGGAACAATTTGGTTTGACACAGCCTATGATAGAAGACCTGCCACTTTGGGCACTGGAGGACATTGGCCAGGGACGACATTCGCCCGTTCTGCCCATCCGCGTCACCAATGACGAGGGCGAGGTGCTGAAGAGCCGTACCCGCTTTGCCTTGGTACGATTGGATAACGACAAGGTGGATGTGGTGTTTTATCCCGTGTTGGGACATTCCCCGTTGGAGAACTTCGGTAAGGAAGAACAAGAAGATTTGATTGCCGGAAAAGCTATCTTGACAGACATTGCCGACAAAGAAGGCCGTAAGAACAAAGCCTTTGTGCAGATTGACACCGAAACCAATCAAGTGATGAGTGTGGCTACTCCCGTTATCGGCCGCAACCTCGATGTGCTCTGAAAGACGAGATCGGACTCAGTTCAGCAGAGCTGATGGTGATGCAGCGAGGAGAGCCGCTTACCCTTATCATGGATGATGAACAGGTCACGGCAGGTATCGACCTCCATGCCCCTACAGGCATCCGTATGGTGGAAGGCGACAGCCTGAAATGGAAGGAGAACGCCAAACGCGAATGGGACAAATACACCTTCGGATGCTACGGCTGTTGGATAATGGGCGATGACGGTATGCTCGACTATGTTCCGGAAGAGGAGTACACCGAAGAGTTGTGGAACGAGCAAAAGAAGACCGGGGAGCGCAACCGTGCTTCCGTGAGCATGCACAAGTAAAAAAAGAATCAGATATGACTACGAACAAATATTACCCAGAAGACATTTTGGTGCAGAAAGTCCAAACCGGAGAGTATGATTACCTCGACTTCATCAACCACCATTCCGCAGAGTGGCAGGAAGAGTATGAAGACTACTGCCTGAAGCGCTCGCTCAGCATCAGCACGGAGAGTGCGGAGGAGTTTGTGCATCACAAAGACAAACAATTGGAGGAAGCCATGAAACGTGGCGATGCATAACCCAAACACCCACAGCGTATGGCAATAAGAAAAAATACCAACCCACAAAGAATGGACTTACAACCCGAGATGCGTGACATCCTCATGCGCAACGGTATGCAAGCCCATGTGGTGAGCAACGGCAGCGGCTATCAGTTGGCGGTGCTGGGGCATGACTCTCCTTTGCTCACCTATGACATCACCGAGAAGCAGATGTTGGCACTGACAGATTGGGGAAGCAACTATGCCAACAAGAAAGCCTACCACACCTTTACGGATATAGTAGGCGATGACTTCTATATGCCCAAGAATTTCGTCCATGCCCGCAATGCCAACGGACGTGTGGCCATGGGGCTGCACGGCTACCGTATCGGCATCGGCGAGTACGGACGTGTGGGGCGTATCGGTATGCCGCCACCTTTCTTGGGCTGAACACCGCGCCAACAAGACGGCTTCCATCTGCGGAGAATCGGAGGAAGACTGTTCTTCCCGGAAGCTCCGATTGTGCCCGAACGGTGGGACGGACGAATGAAGCCGGGCGAATTGCAATCCGGTGGCTATGGCTTCTACTATAAAGGTAAGCAGCAAACCTATACTCCACCCCAAAGAGACGTGTTGCAAGAGTTGCAGACCGTCATTACACCAATTGTGAATAAGCCCAGAAGTGAAGAACCGGCCAAGCCCTATAAGGAACTAATCACCTCTCCCGTCTATTTTTCCAACGAGAAATGGCAGGAGTGCTTGGAGTCTCACGGTCTACTCATTGACCCACAAGCGAAAACGCTCACCGTACAGTCAGAAAGTGTCAGTGCCGATATGCAGTACGACCTCACAGCCGAGGAGTTGGCGGTGCTTACCTCCAATTCCCTCAAAGAAGTCCCCTTGGAGCAACGCTTGGAAACCCTCAATGCGGTCATCCAAGATGATTTCAATGAGAAGGTGACGATGGAGATGCTGGACAGCAAGGAACGCATCCACATTGCGCTGTACCCGGAGATAGAACAAGAACTCCAAGAGAAACAGGAGGTAGAGCAGCAACGACTGATGCCTCCGGTGGAAGAACAAGCGCAACAGGAGTTTCGGTAGCGAGGCGATGCCATGGTGCATGGAGCCGACCTTGCCTATGAGAACGAGCACAAGGGTTGGTATCGGGAAGATACGCATGGACGAGAAGTGGAAGTTGGTGAGATATTCGTAGAAAAAAGTCAGAACGTCCATCCGAATGAGAATGACAAAGGCGAAGCCACCTACCGTATGACCGCCGTCATCAATGGTGAAGCCATCACCCATGCAATCAGTCAGAAGCAATACGACAAGTTCATGGCTGTGGATGACTACCACCGCATGAAGCTGTTCTCAAAGGTATTCAACGAGGTGGATATGAAGCTCCGTCCCGAAGGGAATGCCGGACTGGGCTCCAAACTGCTTGCCGTCCTGACCGCAGGAGCCGTGGTAACAGCCGATGTGGCTCATGAACTCAATCATCACCATCATCGCCCCGAAATCTATGAAGAACGGTTCGGTCACGAGCCACGCCCCTATTTCAAGCCGGGAGTAGATACCCCGAGGGAGATAGCAGCGAGGAACTTCGAGGCACAAGCCAACCAAGTAGCAACAGAAATAAGAAGAGGATATTGACATGGCAACTTTGACCTACGATGATTGTAATAGTTCAGCCGCAGAGAAGATTCGCTCTTTCTCTGCGGCTGAATTGATTTATATGGCTAAAAAGTTAAAGACTTGAATAAAGAGCTTCAAAAATTACCACATTTGGGAATTTATTATTATCTTTATCCCAAAATAAAGCATTTCACCCTTTATGGAGATAAAATTTAAGGAAGATGTTTTAGTCGAACTCTATGAAACGGGAAAGACGAAAGATGGTAAGTACAAGAAGCTGTGCAAGAACAAAAAATTGGTTGATGGTTATATTCGTGCAGTAGGAACCATGTACGATGTGGAATCGACCGAAGAATTGAAGCAGTATAGTTTTCTTCATTATGAGAAGCTCAAGTACCAACAAGGTGGCATTAAAAAGCTCCGTCAGGTTGGTGAACGGAATGATAGAACGTCTGATATTCATAGAGACCGATGAAGGCATTGAAGTAGAACTTTTAGAAATTGATAGTACACATTATGGCAACAAAAAGTAACAGACTCGTTCCTGCCAGGGCCATCCACCCGGGAGAAATCTTGCGTGAAGAGTTGCAGGAACGTGGTATCAAACAGAAAGATTTGGCCAAACTTATCGATGTGCAACCTACTCATTTGAGTGAATTTATCAAGGGAAAGCGCAACATGACAGAAGAATTGGCTATGAAGTTAGAGGCTCAATTGGGCATTTCGTTCAAATCTTGGATGAATCTGCATAACGGCTACATCTATGACATAAAACGTATCAATGCCAGAAAAGCCGAAGAGCAAGAAGCTGTAGAATACGAAGCGGCTTGTGATGCCATCTTCAACCTGAAGATACTCTACAAAAGACTTGATATGAACCTACTGTCGGTTGTTGAAAGAGTAAAGCGTCTGAAGAAACTGTTCTCATTCGATTTACTGGCTGCAAACGAACTTCGCCTGCAAGTCTCTGGTCTGTACAAGCATAGTGAAAAAGTGCAGATTGATGAAAAGAATATGCTCACTTGGCTGCTTTTGAATTATCTTGCCGCAGTTCAAATGCCGAAAGCCAAAAGCTATGCCAAAGGCAATGGACTTAAAGCGGCGGAGGAGATTGCAAAAATGGCGAATGACCGTATAGCGAATGTCTACAACATCAAAGAATGTCTGAATCACTATGGCATCACCTACATTGAAGTGGAAAAAGTGGAGAAAGCTCCCGTTGATGCTTATTCATCGAAGAAAGACGGCAATCCCATCATTACTGTCACTTATAGATACAACGATATGGACAAATTAGTGTTTGATATTCTACACGAGTTGTGCCATGTCGAAAACCACTTCTCGGAGGAACAGGCTGCTTTTATTTCAATAGATGGTGCTGATTATTCAACAGATCCGTTTGAAATTGAGGCGAATGAGTTTGCCAAAAATATGCTGATTCCTGAAAAGGTATGGAACAACATTCTGAAATCAGGATGCAAAAATCTTTCACCTTATCAAATTGTCAAGACTATAGCCGGGGAGGCTGAGAAACGTGGAATCAGTCCCTCGATAGCAATTTCTCGCTATAAGCACGATTCAAACTGGTATAAGACATCTGTTTATAAGTCTCCAAAGATTTATTGAAGATTGAAAAAATCCACTCCCTGAGCACTAAAAATCGGGGAATTCCGCTTACTTGAATGAAATAATTTAGGGAGGACCTATCCATCACGGACGAGTCCTCCCTTGATTTTTAAACCAAATTGTAATATGCTAAAAATGAAGTTTACTACTTGTAGTAGAGCATGATGCGAGTATGTCGGTTCGCTTCGTTGGGGGTATAGGTTTCAATGCCGCCATCGGATTCGACATGGATGTTGCCACTTCCGAGGCCACGTTTAGTGAGTTCTTCCGCAATGAAATTCGCACGTGATTTGCTCAGGTTGTTGTTGATGGCAGTTGTGCCTGTAGCCCTGTCGGCTGCACCAACGACCTGCACCGATAAACCATATTTTTTGGCGATGCGTGCCACTTCTTCGAGGTTTACACCCATTTGGGGGCAACATCCCTTGAAAGTACATTATGACACTGGGCTATTGCATCTTGACAGCTGCGATATTTACGGAATCCGTAGGAGTGTTGGTCTCCTGTCGTTTCCGCAATAGGGTCGAGAGCCATCAGATAAAGAGCCTGCATCGCGCGGTCTTTCATTGTAGGGATTCCCAAAGGGCGTTTCTTCCCGTTCTTCTTCGGTATTTCCACACGGCGCAGAGGCATCGGTTGATAACCACGACGTTTCAGTGTGTCAATAGCTTTGACTTTTGCCGCATCGGATGACCATCTCACGTGGTCAACCCCTGCGGTGTCTTTACCCTTGTTAGTAGTAACCCGAACTACGGCAAGATAACGACCGTAGAACGAGTGGGTCAACAGCCATTGCAAGGATTTGACCTTGCCGTTTCTGTCTTCCCTTTGAGCCTTTACAATACGTGCTTGCAGCTTCCGAACATACTCCTCTGCCTTGTGTCGGTCAATGCTTTTCCAACGCTCGGTGTCCGAGAGAGCTATATTTTCAGGCGCACACTTTTCTTTCGATTTGTTCATTTGCTTTCCTTTCTTTAGAAGTTCTATAAGTTTATTGTAAAGAGTTACCTTGTGGAAGTGGGCACACTTTCATGTCGGATGATGTGGCTCTCTGCCATACATGGCAATGAGGTCAATCCGTATCCGCTCCATTACAGAGCGGCATTCGCTTTCTCCACGTTCCTATACCCGCACCCCATATAGGCTTGCCTTGCGGCTTGCTTACCTCCTCCGTGGAGGGGGAGAGATACGGGCTTACCACGTTCCGTGTAAGTGACAATGATGGGTTAGGTCTGTCCTATCCACCGGCAGTCATCATGTCCGTGCAACCCCACCTGGACAGGGAGTTGACCGACTGCACACCTTTTTGGTTCAAGCCTCAGACTTCACTCCATAGAGAGAAGCCAACAACATCATTAGGCTTGTTCTTCGTAACGATGTTTATCAGACATTCACATTGGTTGACCATACCATCAAGTCTCGCCCCTCGACAGAATGATGCTATCTGCCATTGACCTCCACTCGCGCTTCGGTCTATTCCCTTGTAAGGGAAAGGGTACTTTGTCAGAGTAGCTTCGCACAAAGAGATTACTCGCAATGCACGTACTCTCAGACTACTGCAAACGGAATTGCAGGTGCAATCAATAGTTGTTATGCTATAGTTACACAATCACTTACACAGTTTCTACGTGTCACACCCACAAGGTCAAAATAGGCCTCGATTTTCGTTAGCCGATTGTCGGAACGTTCCTTCAGCAGTTCCAGCAAACTGATGGTGGCTGTACTCTTACCAGGACGTTTGATATGTCTTTGTTTCTTCATTAAAAAATCTGATTTGGTGAATACTAAACTTTCTTGCCGACTTGTGTGTCCACAAGATGCGGTATGATATAGGTGGTACGTCAATGATACAATCTCGGCAGACCGCTCGTGTCGGCCAATAAGCCTTTGCGCCTATCCGCGTCATCCCAATATGACAGAATCCTTCGGGCTGGATAAAACAGTGCAGCCAAAAGAATAAAATACAGTGTGACTGCCATCGTAAGCAGATGCGGAGTGAGCATAAAAACGAAGATGGAGATGACCGCTACACGGCTGGCGATTTTCTCTTCATGCAAACGGTGCAACCATTTGTCCACATCCATGAATAGAAAGAATGCGGTAAAAGCAATGGTGGAGAATATTATGCCTATCTCGTACACAAATACGCTGAAATGCAGGTAATGAAATACCAGTAGTACAATCAGCAGTACCATCCGATAGAGCTTACGGGCTGACGGAAGTGCTGTCATGCCGAGATAGAACTTTGCCAAGAGCTTACAACGGCTCATGTACAGGAAATACGGCACAAGAAAGAGTGCCGACAGAATGACGAAGTACAGGATTTTACTAATCATCGATTGTATAGCTTGTAAAAATGGGTAATTCACTCAAGTTTGGAACCAAGATGCCGTGACTGGCCATCGTAATGATTTGTTCGACATACTGTAGCGGCAATTTGCCTTCCTCGGTTCTCTTGGGCAGTTCTCTCTCTGTGCTCAGTTGCTTGATAGCCTTGTCCAATTCGTATTCCGCAATCTGCCAGATTGTTCCCCTTCGATAGGGAGAATGCGTATAGATAGCCTTGACCACAAGTACCCGGCAGGTGATGTCGGTAAGTTTGCCGTTTCTAATCACAGAGTGCTTACGAACCTGCGTTGAACTGACCACCTCCAACCAAGTGCGGTGACGATGGAGCAGACAAACTATCTCCTTATATAGCGACTCCCTCATGCGGTAACCGGATAATAATGGCACGAGATGAATCGGTAACACGGACTTGGAAGTGGCAACCGCAAACACAGGCATAGCGAAGAGGTACGGACAATTATGGATTCAGATGAAATCAAGCAGCACCTCCTCTTTGGACTTCTTGTATTTGAAATGCCCGGTCTTGGCATGAAGTTCCAAATCGACACAGACCTCCGCAGAAAACACCTCCAACGAGCCGAAGATGGTCACATTAATAAGGTCAACCAGTCCTGCACTGTTGGTCTTGGCGTTTATCTTGAACATACGTCCGAAAGCCGGATTGCTATAAGCGCAACAGCTGTGACCGAAGACGGTCTGTGTACTCGGAATGTGGTGGTAAAGCAGAATCATTTCCATCTCATCCTCCAACAGGTTCATCACATCTTCAATGGAGTATGCGGTAGCCTAGGGAAACGTGAGCAGCATATACATATCATAGACTTCGGGCTTCTCCATGGTTCGCGTGTCTAGAAGTTTTGGCAACTGCAAGGGAACCACGGACATAAAATCGCTGTAAAATTGTTCTAACATAATCATCTGTCGTTTATCGTATGGATTTATAATCGGGTGAGGTAAATCTTCATCAATAGCGTTGGCATTTCCGACAAATTCTGCTTGTCGATTCTCAAAGTCTTAGCCAAATGACTCATGGCGGAGGGCATGGCATCGCCACTTTATAAAGGTCATTCTTGTCTTGGTCAGACATGACAGCCAAGGACAAATTGTCCATAGAGGCGAATGGTTGGATAAGCATCCAGAGATACGCATGGGCTGTCCCCTGTGACTTCACCTTGCCGCTTTTCAAATCGGACATTGCCGTTTGTGCGCTGCGCAATAGTCGCAAGTTGGTGCGTATGGCAAGGAATATCATGGCGTCCTCGTGGGAAATGGCTCCTTTGTCAGCAGCGGTGAGAATCTGTACACAGCATTGTTCGGTATTATGGGTAATGTCTGTCAGACTTTTGTCGGCAAGTTGGGGCAAGTATTGCAGGAAAGCACGGTAGTGGCAGTGCTCCTTGCGGATAAAATCCAATAGGTCTTCTCTGCTATGAATGCCCTTCTTCAGAGACTCATTCAAGAAGATTCGATAGCGTTCTACTATGCCATCCTTACCACCTTTACAGTTTATTGGCAGGCTGTCTAAAGAAGTAAAGAACGGTTGTGCTTCGGATGCTGTTTCACGGATTTCCACATCCTTCATGTATATAGATGTATGTTCCTTCAAGAAGAGCAGGTCGTGGTAGCTCCTTGGTCTGGATGCTGCCAGTCGAATGAACTCCTCGTGAATGGAGTCTTTCACTTGTCGATAGACTTTCATGGGGTATCTGTGCGGCCTGTTGACGGTGTCCCGTTTCAGACATGAATACACAGAGTCATCAATCACCTGCCATTCGGAAACTATTGTAGTCAGTCTCTCAATCGGAACTTTGTCTTCTTTGCGAATATTGGACAGACAGGCTGAGTATGCTTTGACGGCTTCGTCACTCGATGAAAACGAGCGGTTGCCGGTACTGTCCGAACACCCGACAAGTAATGACGCGGTTGTTACTATGGCAAAGAGAATGGCAGGCATAAAAAGCTTCAACGAGTTTGATTTCTCTTTAGACTCTTCATCCTTGTGAATTCGCCGTAGCAGAAGTGTGCAAAAACTGCTGATTGTACAATTCATATTTGTTTTATTTGACTCTGTTTTTTATTTTCAATAGCGCAAGCTATATTGTTTCTCTCATATTTACAGTATGTTTATCGCCTGTCAGATGTAAGTTTAATGATAATTCATAGTCATACTTATGAGTATGATACACAATGAAATTAAGGGAAAACAAAGTAACCGGGAATGTTATTTTTAGTTTGATTTTCATTCAAGTATGAAAGCTTCTCAGATATTTAGGCTACATTTGCTTTCATATAAGCTGAATAAAAGTATGGCAAAAGTAGGTTACATCTTTCTCGCCACAGATGGCGAACAATATGCGGAAGACAAGGCTTGGATGCAACAATATGGTTGTGTACAAGTGATAGAGGAACTGTCCGAACACGAGCGATTGCGTCCCTTGTGGAAGCAGCTTATTGCAAGTCTGGAGCGTGGTGATGAATTGGTTCTATCCAAATTCAGCAATGCGTTGCGCGGCACTCGCGAGTTGGCTACGCTGGTAGAGTATTGTCGTGTGAAGGTGGTGCGCATCATTTCCATTCACGATGGCTTTGACTCCGACGATGAACTATTCCCCGAGACCAAGCCCTCGCAGATTATGCAAATGGTCGGTTCGCTCTCCGAGGAGTGTGCGATGCTTCGCAAGGCGAATGCCCATATCATCCACCTGCAACAGAATATCAAGCCGGGAAAGAAGAGTGGCAAGGCTTTGTCGAAGCTGGAGCGGGAAAAGAACACAGTCAATATGTACAACGAGGGTCACAGCATCGATGACATCTTTGCCGTCAGCGGATTTACAAGCCGCAGCTCCGTGTTCCGCATATTGAACAAGTATGGTGTTCGACTGAACCGAGGGCCACATAGCGGACCATTGAAGAAACGGACTCCCAAAGAAGAATGAAGTCAAACCTATGAAGAAACTTTCAACTAATGGATTGAGGGCACTGAAAGTGGCTCACTTGATTTGTGCCATCCTTTGGATTGGCTCTGCCGTGTCAATGAATCTATTAAGACATTTTGTCGAAGTGGAAGATGCGGCAGGAATGTACTATATGGCGGAGGTGCTTGAAGCTATTGATATGCAGCTGCTTGTTCCGGGAGCTATAGGCTGCCTGTTTACCGGTATCGTATATGGCGTATGGACAAACTTCGGCTTCTTCAAACACCGTTGGCTAACCGTGAAATGGGTACTGACCCTATTCATGATTCTACTCGGCACGTTCTGTATGGGACCACTCGTCAAAGAGAACGTAACTATTGGGAAAGCATTGATGGAGGGTGTCGGAGATGTCGAACAGTATGCTGCCAATGTAGAAACCAACGCATACTTCGGAGCATTACAACTCACCTTGCTGATGATTGTACTCGTGATCTCCGTGTGGAAGCCTTGGAAAAAGAAGAACAATAAAAAACAAAATCAGATATGAAGAGTTTGGATCCGAAGCCTTGGATGGCTCCAATGCCGGTACTGATTATCGGCACATACAATGAAGACGGCAAACCCGACCTCGAAAAGATGCAGCTTATCAGCTATGACCCGATACACCATGGTTATCTCTCTGTGGGTAAAAGAGTCGGCAATGCTTTTGCCGATGGAAAGCAATTGAAATAAGCATGGACAGGTTCAGCATTGTCATAGAAAGCCAAGAACAGGTGGAAGAAATTATCCACGAATGGGGATTCCTGCCTTTCTTCAAGAATGGCATTGAGGGCTTTTCCATCGAAGAGATGACTCCGCCCGAATTGCTCTTTGGTGATGACTTCAACCAAGGGCCTTGGGGATGGAAAGGACCGATTATCGCCCATTGGGAGTCGGCATACGGAAAATTCTTCAAGGGAAAGGCAGGCTATGTAAGTCTGGAATGGTTGCCTGATTTCATCAACTGGAGGCGTTCCGTTTATCCTTTGAAGAAACAATGCAAAGATGCTCGGCATATCTATGAAGTGCTGACTGAAAACGAGTCGATGCTTTCCCGACAGTTGAAAACGGCAAGCGGTTTCACATTAAGCCGAAAACGCAAGACCTTCAATCCCGATGCCCCAACCCAACCGATTGAGAACAAGCGGAACGGCATGGCTTTCGATTCGCTCATTGCTGGATTGGAAATGGGTACGCACGTCTGCATTGCCGACTTTGAGTATCTCATCTCCAAGAAAGGCGAGCCATACGGCTGGGGGTTGGCTCGTTATTGTACACCCGAGGCGATGTACCCCGAACTATTTCCCATAAAAGAACGGGTGGATGGACGCACGGCTAAGCAATCAAGGCAGCGAATCCTCAATCACTTGTGTCATATATTGCCGGATGTTGAACGAAGAAAAATAGAGAAACTGATATAAGAAACAAAGCATGGATTGGATTACACTTACCATTATATACCTGCTTGCTATTAATGCCATCACCTTCGCGGTGTATGGCATAGACAAGCTAAAGGCAAAGCGCACCAAGTGGCGCATACCTGAAACGACCTTGCTCCTGCTGACCGTGATAGGTGGAAGCATCGGTGCGTGGCTGGGCATGAAGGCGTGGCATCACAAGACATTGCACAAGAAGTTCCGCTTTGGCGTGCCGGCAATATTGGTGGCACAGATTGCCATTGCGGTTTATGTATTAACCAAAGTGCTAGAGTAAGATGGAATTATCTATAAAACAGATTCGTTTGAAGCAGAAAGCGGCTGTTCAAGAAATGCCGCAAAGTGCAAGTGACCCGGCCTTTAAAGCGCACGCAAGAAAGAAGCAATCCCTCTTTCGACAAATGGTATTGGGAGTTCCATACGAGCCGGGACATCGTTTCGGTAAGTACGGCGCATTTCTTATGGAGCCATTTGCTTCGCAAGGGTACAACTTCTGTGAATGCTATCGGAGTGAAATACTTGAAGGCATTCGCGAACGCTTCGGTAAGCTGAATGCTGCCCTACATGAAGGTCTGATGGGCAATATGCTCCGAAGTGAGCACATCCCATGGAATGTGTTTTATCCGATGAAGTCAGATTTAAAGGCAACTGCCGACTTGTTGAAAATCGTATTGGGTACTGAACAAATAGATGAGGTGACAGACATTCGTATAGAATGGGCACCCGAAAAAGAAACGGCTCTCGATGATAATACATCCTTTGACACATACATCGAATATAAGTATAACGGGAAGAAATGCGGTGTCGGTATCGAAGTAAAATATACAGAAGAAGGATATCCCATCGGCAAGCTGGAAAAGGTAAGAGTTATGGAGCAACAATACTCCCTGTATGCGATAAAGACTCGACAATGCGGAATGTATAAAGAAGAAATGACCCATAATCCACTTTGTGAAACAATCCTCTGCAAGGATGATTATCGACAAATTTGGAGAAATCACCTCTTAGGTGCAACGATGGTGATGAATGGGCAAATTTCCCGATTTCACAGCCTGACACTTTACCCGAAAGGAAATCCCCATTTCCGAAAAGTATTGCCGGAATATGAAAGCACGTTATCGGAATACGGCAAAGCCACATTCGGCTACCTGACCATTGAGGATTTGATTGTCTATCTTGCCAAGTGTTTTGAAATGACTGACAAAAACAAGGAATGGATTGATTATCTGAATACAAGATATCCATTCATCTAAAATTTTGAATAAAGAAATAGCATAAAATGGAAACATTCAACGATATTATATCCGGAGAAGTGCTGACATTGGTGGATTTTTATGCCACATGGTGCGGTCCTTGCAAAACGATGCACCCTATCCTTGAACAAGTCAAGGAGAAACTTGGCGACAAAATCCGCATCATCAAGATTGACGTGGATAAGCATCAAGAGCTGTCCCTGAAGTATAACATTCAAGCCGTGCCTACATTCATGTTGTTCCGCAAGGGTGAAATGCTGCACCGCTTCAGCGGAGGTATGGGAAGAGTGGATTTGGTTTATCTGTTGGAGCAATATCTATAAAGCCATGAAACTGACTTACATTTTCCATAGCGGCTTTGTCTTGGAAACAGACCGATTCATTCTAATTTTTGATTATTGGATGGATCCTGCTAATGTTGTGCCTCGTTTTTTAAGCGGAGGAAGACACGTGTATGTGTTTTCAAGCCACTTCCACGAAGACCATTTCAATAAGGAGGTGCTGCAATGGAAGAACGACAATCCATTCACCGACTACACTTATATTCTTTCCAAAGACATCCTGAAACGAAGGAGAGCCAAGAAAGAAGATGCGGATGTATGGTTGGCCAAAGGTGGCACATGGGAAGATGAGAATATCAAAGTGACAGCCACCGGAAGCAACGATAGTGGGGTGTCGTGGATAGTGGAAGTGGATGACAAACGAGTATTCCATGCCGGCGACCTCTGCAACTGGTTCGCTCGCTTCTTAGCAGAAAGTGCACCCGACGAAACCATCTATAGCGAGGAGTTGCGAGAGTACTTCAACCCTGTGGCAGAAGAGAAACGTTTCTTGGGAGAGTTGAAAGACATCCGAAAGATTACAGATAGCTTCGACCTTGTCATGTTTCCCGTTGACGGGCGTATCGGCAACGGTTATACGCTCGGTGCCCGTCAGTTTATCGAACGATTTAAGGTGGGGCTATTTGTCCCCATGCACTTCGTGGCAAGTGGTTTTGACTCGGCATGGAGAATGGAGCCGTTCTGTCAGGAGAAAAGCATTCCGTTCTGGTGTATCAAAAAGGAGGGAGAAAGTATTGAACTATAAAGTAAAACGAATTTAAGCGATATAAAATGGCAGACGTATCTCAAATGTTATTCAAGAAGGTGTTTCCGCTACTGGTTTAGAAAGCGGAGCGAAAGGAAAGAAGTAAGGACGAAGTATTACAGATTACGAGCTGGCTTACGGGCTACACGCCTGAACAGCTACTTGCCTTGGAATCGTCCGAAGCCACTTACGGAGAGTTCATCCGTGAAGCTCCTCTATGGAATAAGGCAAGTGACCGTATCAAAGGACGTATCTGTGGCGTGAAGGTGGAGGAGATAGAAGATGAGTTTATGCGCAAAGTCCGCCAATTGGACAAGCTCGTCGATGAGCTGGCAAAAGGTAAAACAGTAGAAAAGATACTTTCTTCGCTGGCATCTCACATTTAAAAATTTCCGAAATGAGAATTTTGTTGTTTGTAGTAGTCTGAGCATTGCTTTGGTTTGTGCCCGTAGATGCGGTGTCGCAGACTGTGGCATTGCGAAAAGCGATAGAAAGCATTGTCGGTGACAGGGAGATTGGCGTGGCTGTACGCTTCTCTGACGATGAGTGTTTGGTGAACGACCATGCTCAATATCAGATGGCAAGTGTAGTGAAATTGTTTCAGGCCGTGATGGTACTTGACTCTCTTGAGCGCGCCGGATTGTATCTCGATGTGGAAATTAGCATTGAGAAAGACGACATCAAGCCTAATACGTGGAGTCCTATGCGTGAGAAATATGCCAAAGGCAGCGTAATTACGTTGTGTAAACTGCTTGAATACAGCCTGCAACAGAGCGACAACAATGCTTGCGACATACTTTTCAAGCATTTCGGAGAGCCGAAACGCCTCGATTCGTTTATCCGAGGTCTTGGCTTGAAAAGATTCGGGATAGCTGCAACTGAGGACAATATGCACCGTGATTTCGCCCGGAATGCCGACAACTGGACTTGTCCGTCTACTGCTACAAAGCTGGTTGAGCTTATCTATGGCGGTAAATTGCTCAAAAAGAGCTACAACGATTTCCTAATGCACACACTGGAGGGTTGTACCACAGGTACAGACCGACTTGCAGCACCTCTTATCTGTAAAGAAGTTGTAATAGGACATAAAACAGGGACGGGACCGAATAATGCTGACGGCTCTATAACTGCGATAAATGATGTAGGATATGTGAAGCTGCCTGATGGCAGGCACTATGCGATAGCAGTGTTTGTAAAAAACTCAAAGGACAGCCTGGAGAAGACTTCGGCTTTGGTTGCCGAGATTTCACGAACTGTGCACGAGTCCTTCAATAGAAAGACATTATGAGAAACTTTGCCGCCATAGATTTTGAGACTGCCAACAGCTGCCGTTCATCCGTTTGTTCGGTGGGCATCGTGATAGTAAGGGAGGGTGAGATAGTGGATTCGTTCTACTCACTCATCAACCCCGAACCCAATTATTACAACTACTGGTGCTCACGGGTACACGGACTCACCCGGGAAGATACAGACGATGCACCTGTCTTTCCGGAAGTGTGGAAACAGATTGAGCCATTGATAGAGGGTCTGCCCCTTGTTGCCCACAATAAGCCGTTTGACGAAAGCTGCCTCAAAGCTGTCTTTCGGGTTTATCAGATGGACTACCCCGATTATGAGTTCTATGATACCCTATGCGTGTCACGCCGTGTGTTCCGACATTTGCCCAACCATCAGTTACAGACAGTGGCTGCCGCTTGCGGATTTGACATGACGAACCATCACCATGCGTTGGCTGATGCCGAAGCCTGCGCATGGATTGCAAGGGAGATTCTATAAACCGAGAGGGTGTGTAACTATCTGTCCCTGCGAAAATCATTATGGCTTTCACCACCGAAGATAGCCTTGATGACTATCCCGATAAAACTAATAACCACGAAGAATACGATGAGTGAAATGATGTCTGTCATACGCTTGAATTGTTATATAGGTTTGTAACTTTGAGTCCATTAGCTCTGGCTTTGCGACAAGTGTAATATGTGCCTCCCTTAGGCTTTCCGTCATACCATGCAATGAGGTATGAACTGTGATTGACCATGTAGTCGTTTCGATGAAGCAAGCAGCCTTTGTAGTAATGTTCATTCAGTATTACCACATCATCCACCACATGAAGAATGGTATCGTACTTGATTTTCATGGCTTCGCTCCATCGCTCTGTCTGATTTCTATATGGAATTACGGCTATTACCCACAAGTCAGGCAATTCTATCTGCAACGAAAGGGCGGCTTCTGCCGCCAGCAGGTCAAATCCCATAGCCATGCCACAGTAGAAACATCGGTAGCCTTTATTATATGCGTTCCTTGTCGGTCAGCACAATGCCATTGCTTTCGTTCTTTACGGTTAAGCGCAGTCCTTTGTTTAGAGCGATTGGCATGAACTCCGTTTCAAGTGTATGCGCAATGGTAGAAATACAACAAGGGGATAATCTGGGTTGTTCTTTACCGTTATCCTGCCGGAAGAAGTCAAGCAGGGTGTTGAGCATATCCCGCATACGGTTGGAGGATTGCAATATGTTTTGGATACAACGGTATGTCTAACCGGCTACACACCCCCCTATATATAGGGGGTGTAGCCAGTAGCCACCTATGTAGCCAATACAACAGTAGCCACCTATTTAAAAATCACCTATGGTAGTAGAAGTCATACACGGTCAGATTATTGCAAAAGCCAACCATTACCAAGCCGTGCCGGGAAAGTTTGGTACAAAGAGGATTATCAAGGATGATAAGATACGAGCCTATGAGCACAGTTTCATACAGCAATGTAGAATTTATCGAAACAAAGGTATTTCAAGTCGTTTCCGTCTGTTTGTACGTGTATTCCATAGTTCGGAACGTTTTGACCTTGATAACAGCCTGAAAACGCTATTGGACTGTTTGCAGATGGTAGGAGCAATAACGAACGACAAACTGTGTTTCCAGATTGAAGCGGAAAAGAAAATAGACAAATACCACCCCCGGATAGAGTTCGCTCTTTTGGAGGTGAATGAGCAGAAACAATTATTTACTAATATTTAATTCTTTGAGTATGAGAAAAGATTTATTACACGCCATCGCAAATTTGGCAAGTACACATGGTTATAAGAAAGCAAAAGAGACTATCGAAAAATGGGATAAAGACACTGATATAGACAGATATTGGGCTATGCGTATCGCACACATTGCAGCATCTGACGGTTTGGGCATCCAAGCTGCCAACCATGCCATTGACAACCCTGATCAATGGGACGGCAGAACTGAATCCGAAAAGATGGCTGATGCGATTTTGGGATATAACGCCCACTTTGACCCAGATTACAGAGACAACCCACATGATGACGGGCTTATACATTGTAACGGTGGAGGCTGCTATAGAAAAAGTAGTCCGGCAACTGAAAAGGAATGTGCCAATATTGCCGACATGATTAACGCAGACACAAGAGCCATTTTAAAACACCCGGAAATGGGAGAATACCAAGCAATCGAGCATGAGCGTTTTATGAAAGGAAATTAATTCATTCCGGGCAGGTTTGCCTCATCGGAGAATCTGCCCGGTTTCTAAAGTAGATTTGTTTAGAAATGGTAGGAAGAAGAAAAGGAACGGAAAAGACAGGCGGACGCAAAGCCGGAACGCCTAATAAAGTATCGGGAACGGTTAAAGAGTGGATAGCTTCTATTATTGACGGAAACAGAAAGCAGTTTGAGGACGATCTAGAAAAGCTGGAACCGGGTGAGCGTGTCCGTGTTATATCCAATCTCCTGCAATATGTCACACCCAAAATGCAGAGTATGTCACCGGAGGAGCTTTTGGAGGCTGAATATAATAAGCTGGAGGAACTTTTAGAGAGTGCCCCCGATGAATTTATAGAAAAGATTACAGAACAATTAAACAGACTGGAAGATGAACAAAGAAGAACGACAGCAGAAGATTGATGCCATTTTGGAAAAGGTGAAGAAAAGCGGTAGGATATCCTGCAACGGCATTCCCATTAACTTATGGATAGATGCGCAGAACGGCAAACCGGGTGAACCAGCGTTTGAAGAATGGCTAAAGTGTTGTACCGAAGCCGTGGACGACTACGAAGCCATAACAGGTTTAGTAGATGACAAAAAATAAATTTTGTCGTTTATTATATTGATTATTAGG
>CDZI01054553.1_pt1 | contig 32156 bp, 43 predicted proteins | sample 554811 | NCBI WGS metagenome assembly CDZI01 (sample SAMEA3182110, study PRJEB8094) | gut metagenome | biome: human; feature: gut; material: Stool; isolation source: human stools | place: Canada | collected 2013-04-23
GCATCCTTGATTTTTGCATACACGAAAGACACGTTACGGCTCGCGGAGTTTGCGGTAAATGATTGGTCTGCCGGTTTGGTGTATCCTGCAAAAGCATCGACGGATACTGTATATCCGGTTCCCGAAGGCACTTTTATAACTACACCGGCACCCTTGCCGCTTCCGATCACTTCCCCGCCTGACGTTCTCTTTATGGTCACAGTACGACCGGAACAGTCCGCACTGTCGTCCGTGCTTACATTGACCGTCACCTTCTCCGCAGAGTAAACCAGGTTTATCTGTCTTTCGTTACCCCCGACAGCCACGTACTGTTGTTCTTCCGGAGAGGCATAACCGGAGGCGGCTTCCGGTGAAACGGTATATTCCACCTGCATGGGGATGGCAATCTCCAGCGCTTCACCGTTCCAGACCAGTTCGGATTGCTGGCCGGAGTAGGAAACAGTCACCTTCTTGCCGTTCAGGGCGGCATCGTTCAAGCCCTGGTTGCTTGTGAGGGTTATGATGGCTTTTTCCTGGAAAGCGGATGTTCCACCAGAACCGGCAACACGCCAATCCGCTTTATTCTCTTCCGTGATGTTGTATAGCTGATAAAAGACATAGTCTTTCTCTTTTGTCTCATACACGCGGCACTGCTGGCCGATTGCGAATTTACGGGTTGCTTCCCCTGACTGGTAGGTCAGTGTATCTTCCCCGGGTGTTGACGGCAGATCCGGAGTTTCTGCGAATTTACCGTTGAGCGATGATACAAGGTTTGTCACCTGCTCCACTTTTTCATCAAGGGTGCCAAGCGACAAATAGAACTCCTCCTTTGTCCCTTTGTAGCCGCCAAGCTGCGCCGCATCCCATGCGCTCAGGCCGTATTCGTCCAGGTCGGCATAACAGTGCTTGCCGTCGGACAGTTTGGTTATAATCTTGCCGTCGCTCCTGCGTTCGAAAAGCCAGACGTTTTCAACGATGACGGTTTTATCGGCTGCCCACTGAGCCGTACTCTTCACGATTTGCTGGTACACGTATGCACCGGTTGTTGATTCACTCATTTTAAATAGCCCTCCTTAATTATAATTGTTGCTTTAGAAAAATCAGTCTGTCCGGTAAGGTAAACCGCTCCCCCGTAACTGCCACCGCCTCCGGAACCTTCACCGCTGCGTTTCCATACGGCTTTGCCTTCCGTGTTGTCGTGGCACTTCCAGAACGTCTTATTCCCGTATTCGTCCACCGTCCAAACCTCGACCCCCACAAAATAGCTGTCATCGTTTACTGTCGGGATATGGTCAAGGTAGGATGGCATCTTCTTTTCGAGCGTGACGATGCGTTCTGCGGCTTTCCTGTCTGCATCCTTCAACAGTTCAATGGCATCGGACAGGGATTTGTCCGCCTTCTTCAGGGACTCCAGCCGGTTTAGTATATCCGTCAGCCAAACAGCTTCCATCTTATCAAAGAATGTGGATGATCCGTCGGCTGTAATCTCAATAAAGCCTGTATCGGACGGTTTTGCCTGGACCACCTTTGCAAAATACCGGACGGCAATGTCACGGACTTTGTCGTCTGCGTATTCACGTTGGACGTGTTCCTCGTCCTTGACCAAATAGACGGGGAATACTTCCACACTCGTAGCCGCCAATGGCAGCACCATGCCGTCAATGTTGACCAGCCCGGCATCGATGCCGGTTTCCGATACCGCGCAGCCGCAGATTACACAGTTGCCGTACTGTGAGAAGAAGCCGTCGGCTATGCGAAGGCCTTCGCTCTGCAACTCCAACAAATCATTTCCCGACCATTTCCTTACGCCGGGGTATTGTACATGCCGTTTCATTTCTTTGTTACTATTTTATAGGTTCTGTCTGCAATCTTGTATCTCTCTATTTCCGCCCGGACAAGGTTCAGGTCCACGCCCTCCGGCACATAGACGATAAAATCCACATCCTTGAAGCTTTGCCCGCCTTCACCTTCCAGGGCGATTTCCTGCATCGGCTCGAACAACACCCAGTGCGCCGGTTCCGAATTTAACCCGATGGCCAGGAACTGGTCCTCGTAGCTCTTGATCAGGATACCGCCGCCGAACGTCTTGTTCAGGTGGCCTTCCAGGGATTTATGCTGGCTTGTTACGTGTACCTTGTACCGGTAATAATCGCGCCAGGCGGCAAAGGCATCCCAGACGCTTTCCAAATCCACCAACGCCCAAAGCCACCGAAGGCGGTTCGGCTGTCTGCGGTGCGGGGCGACATATTGCCGGACGATTTCTTTGAAGTTCAGGATAATGTTCATACGCTAAATATCGTTTATAGATACCATTTCCAGCTTGCTGTCTTCCGTGTAGTTGAAATACCCGGCATGCAGGGTTGCCATCGTGTCAATGGGGATAAAATCCTCGTCCTCCGTGCCCTTGCGGGAAAGGGCGACCATTTTCGCCGTTACGACACCCGCGACGGCCGTTACCGCTTCCAGCATCTTGTGCGAATAAATCACACCCCCGAATTTCTGCGCCGTCTTGAACTCTTCCAGCGAAGCCAGTACCGCTTCCTGCACGCTGTCCACAGGATTGGCGGGGTTATAATAGACTTTAATATCATATCGCACCTCGTCGGCATCGGTCGAGATAACCTCGGATTTCGTACCGGCGAACTTGATGGCGTCGATGTAGTTCTTGAAATTCAGAAGCTGGTTACTCGTGAGCGGCACGATCTTTCCCGCTTCGTCTTCGGTGGCGACGCGGAACATGATCGTGTTGTCTTCCGCCACATTCACCGAAGCGATCTTGATCACGCGGGCGGATTCATCCACCACCGGGTATTCCAGCAGACCGGTTACGGTATCGAATACCAGTTCGTGGCCCATCTGGAACTCATAGCATTTGTCGTTATACCAGGTAACGGTTCCGGCCACTTCCTTTTCCGCATCTTCGTCCATTTCCTTCTTGAACGTGTCCAGCACGATTTCAAAAAGGTAAATGCCATACGCCACGCAGTGTACCCAAAGCCGCCATTCCGAGGCCGCCGAGGTAGAAAGGAAAAAAGAAACCTTCAACCTTTCCGTGATGCTCTGTTCTATTTGTTCAATCGTTCTTGCCATTGCGCTTCCATATAAGTGGTGATACTTCGGTTTATTTTCTTGACTACCGTTTTTCTAATCAGGCGGCTTTCGTCGTCGATTTGTACCGTGGAACCCGAAACCAGTTTGATGTCCGGATAGAAGGCTCCCAGTTCCCGGCCGGATTCCACCACGGCCGAAGATTCGTTTTTCAGTTCCGGGTTGTTCCGGACGATCTCGCCGATGGCTTCCGCCGTGCCGTAGTGTTGCAGGGCGATGTCCAGCAGCAGCTGGCCGTTTTCCACTTCAATCGTTTTCATATCGTGCCTCCACATTTAAATCGTTTGAATAGGTGGCAAAGGCCACCTTTGTTACTTTCATGCCGTCGGCCGTAAACTCCTTGCGCGTGGCTCTGAGCAAGCCTTCCGGGTCGTTGTCCATCATATAATTTACAGCTCCGACACCGGCTTCCGCCTTCTGCCGTATATGGCCCTTGTCCGAATACAGCAGGTCGCGCTGGTGCTGGTAGGTACTTTCCGCTATCAGCAAATCTCCGGTCGTAAAATCCAGGTCGCCGTCAGGCTGTTGCTTATAATCTTTCATAGGCTTTATGATATAGTATTGCCAAAAGTACCGGTCACAGGCCCCATCGAAGTTGTCAGACCGGCTGTATAAGTAATTGTCGCGCTTTTGATGGCGTTCATGACAGCATCCGCCAGTTTGTCTGCCACCTTGTCGATAGCCCCATCCCGGTCCTCGTCCTGCTGGTTCATCACCTGGGTGAAGGCTTCCTTTATCTCTGACTTGATTGTCGCTTTTACTAATGCCATAATTTATCCCTCCATATAATTAGGCAAATCCGCCTTTATTTGTTGAAATGTCGCCATATTGATAGGTACGCCGGACGGACCTACAGCTGTCGGAACTGTCAGAGCACAAATCCCGTCCAGCATTTGTTCCAGCGTTTTCTTTAGTCCTGAGCCACCACGGGTAACAGTTACACCGCCGGTGGAGACCTTGACCGTCGTAGAATCGGCCGTGAGGGTGAGTGCTTCCGCTTCATGGAGGGTTTTCACCTTGTCATTCGTTACTTCCAGCTTTTCCGCGTCCACATGGACGGTTATCTTTTCACCTTTCTTGATGTCGATATTTTCGGTGTCGATGATTACTTCCAAATCGGCATCGGTAAATATCATCTTGTCTATCTCGGTGAACTGACACACGAACAGTTCGTTGCTTTTCCCGATCCGGCAGACCAGCACCGTACTTTGCAGACGCGGGATAAAGGCGAAGCCCTGCAGGTTGGCGTTCACCAGACCGCGAAGGCGCACATCGAAATAATCCACCTGATCATCACGCTTCACTGTACAGGTAAACTCATCCCCGTTTACTTCGGTAACGGTTCCCTGGAATACCTGGTCGCCACTTTCGCCGAACCGCTGCTGGAACTTCCGGCGTAATTCTTCCATTTCCTTGCTCATGCCTTAATCCCGATTTCAACGGTACGCCGGCCGCCGCCTGTTCCGAAAGACGTTTCCACGCTTTCGATGAAGTAGTCGCCGCTCCGTTCGTTATACACTTTGTCCTCGATACTCGCCACCATGCCCGGAAGGGCGTAGGGAAGCAGGAAGGTTGTTATCTTGCCCCGGTAACCGTCGAACGAGTACCGTTTCAGTTCTTCCTGTGCCAGCGTTTTTAATTCGCCGGCGTCTTTTACGTCGTAATAGTAAAAGGTACGTGTTTCGCCGCCGTCCTCACCCAGTTCACCCTCTATCTTCGAGCCGTCCTTGTAATAGCAGACCGCCTTTACTTTCAGTTTGATGTCCTCGGCCAACTGGTATTTCAGTTCATCATCGCTAATCACGTTTTCCCGAAGGACGTATTTCACCGTTTCGCCCTTAACGTCGTTCGCCTTGCCGACATGGAGTTTCCCGTTTATATCAAACCACGCCACAAGCCCGTATTCCTTTTTCAAGAGAGCCAGAACCCAACTGCCGGGCTTGTTGTTGACGACAAAGTTCTTTAACGTCAGACCCACAATCTCGCCCAGTTGGATTCCCGTTAGAATGGTGTTCAAACAGTCTTTAAGCGTTGTTTCCTTCTTTGAGAAAACACAGTTCAAGAAACGCAGCTTGTAATATTCGTCCTCGCATTCGATTTCCAAGGGGACTTTGTAGTTCAGCCGCTTTACATAGCCGATAAACTCGGTGTTCAGGCTTCCGTCGTACCCCAACTTGATTTCCACCTTGTCGCCTACTTTGATGGCCTGAGCGGTTTCGATATGCGTCGGCGGTTCCCCGGCATGTTTCAGCACGGCCGTTACCGGAACTTTGATCGTGGCGGTTGCCATCAGGTCATACAGGCTCCGTTTCACCTTCACGTCGTGCACAGACCCAAAGGAGACCGAACCGATTTTTATTTCACAACATAAAGCAAACATATTATTCCAGTATTAATTCAAAACTCCGGTCCGTTACCAGTTCCATCGTGAACACCTGTGCCGTCTCGTAGCCTTTCATTTCGGCAAAGTCGATGCTTTTTATCACGACCTTATCCTCTTCGTCTAAAAAGATGTCCGTAAGGGCACATTTGAGCGTAACCGATTCGTTGATGTTGTACAATTCATTCAGGGCGTTAATCTGCTGGTCGGGAAAATCCACGTCCAGGCAGACACCGGCGATGCGTATCTCGTAATCATCGACCGAGATCAGTTCCTTGACCGTACCCTTGCGGCCGACCATCGCCGTTTCCACGATACTTTTCTTTCCACGGATGGAAATGACGGCGTTCGGTATCTCGTATTCCGTCCCTTTATGCTCCAGCACGATCGGCATGAAATACCAGCGTCCTTGCGCGTCCTTCTTCCGGAGCGTGGAGCCGAAGTCGGAACTGGTCTTTTCCGAAGCTTGTTCGCCGGGGTATTCGTACCCGTCCGCCTTGTACTTGCCCGGCGCGTCGGGAATGAAACCGCCCGGATAGGGCAATCCCTTGTAGCCGAGCACGCTGAGCAGCATGTCGCCCAGGTTGAACCGGCTTACCCGTTTGAACGTTTGGGCTACTTCTTTTACTGTGTATTTCGTTGCCATATTATCCTTCTCCCAATTCTTCAAATACTCTTATTACTTCTGCACGAATCTCATCACGTCCCTTTTGGTCGGTATTGGCCACATGGATAACCACTTCGTCGCATACCTTGCCAATTTGGTACGTCCGGCCGCTGTTGTTGTACGTCCGGCTGGTGTCGGTGGTGAACGTATTGTTCGTTTCCCGGATATTTTCCACGTTATAGGCGTCGGAGATATTCGGGGTCGGTATATCCATCGCCCGTACATTCGGAGCGGAAGCCAGCATGACCGGAACGGCAACCGCTGCGGCAATCTTCCGGACATTCTGCATGATGTCCGCAAGGTAGTTTGTTTCCCCGGCATCATACGTCTGGGCACTGTCATCGATCCGGGTTCCGGACGCAGGGGGACTATTTAAGGCACCGGCTGTCCCGGCTGCCGGTACCGCCTGCGCAACCGGTGCTGTCACCTTCATCGGAATCATTACCGGCTCCAGTTTCCGGGTTGCGGCAGTGTATTCGGCACTCTCCCCTAGGTTAGCTGTAACCGGTTTATCGTCCAGACGGAGCGTAGCCTGTTTCTTCGTGCCCGTTTTCCCTTTGGTGGTACTCATCTTCTTCATCAGGGCATCGAAGTCCGGAACAGCAGCTGCCGGTGTTGTTACAGGCTCCGGCATTTCGGGAATTAACCGGTTGGCGGCATCCGCATCGTTTGTTTCCTGTGAAGCCGCCCGGCTATCCTTACCCGCTTGCCTGCCCTTTTCCCAGGCTGCGGAATAGTTGCCTTTTTGCAGGGTGTTATATGCCACTGATACGGGATTGGCACCCAAAACGCCTTCCCCTATATCTTTAAATCCCTCTTTGGCAAGCCCTGCGGCCTCCTTGAAGTTGCCTTTCAGCATACTGACAATTGCCGAACAGACACCGCCGATACCGGACAGTACTTGCTTGAACGGCTTTACGATGCTGTCGAGCAATGTCCGCCCGAATTCCTTCACGACTTCCCACGTGCCGAGAATGCCCATACGGAATCCCTCGAACTTTTGCCAGCAATAGGTAACGGCTGCAATCACCGCACCGATGGCAACGGCAACCCATCCAAGCGGGGAAGCCGCAAACGCCGCATTGAGTGCCCACTGTGCAGCGGTAAGCCCACCGGTAACGGCCGTCTGCGCAATATCCAATACTTTTTTGATACCGCCAATGACAACCGCCTTTTGGGTCCAGGCATAGTTCAACGCCATCGCTGCCGTCAGGACTCCGAGCGTAGTCGTCAGCCCGACAATAACCGGGTTGCCTTCCTGAATCAATGCATACCAGCCGGAGAAGAAACCGGTAACGGCATCCATCACAACCGAAACGCCGTCCAACACGCCACCGGCAACGGCCAGCCCCGCGCTGATTACCGGCAACATGATTTCGCCGACTTGCAAACCGATATTCTTAAACAGGTTCCACACTTCGGTCGCCTGCTGCATGGCATTCCGGGAATAGCCGAGCGCGGTGGTGGTTTCCCCGGTGGAGTTCGCCACGTCGTGCATGGATTCCCGGAGCTTTTCCGTGTCGGACATCAGGACGGAAAAGGCGGATTTAGCTTCCTTATCCACCAGCCCGAACTCTTCCAAAAGGGATGACTTTTGTTCGTCGTTCAGGCTGCCCAATACGTTTTGAAGGTCGGTGAATATATCGACAATGCTCCGGATATTACCCGTATCGTCGAACACGTCCACCCCGGCAGCGGAGAGTTTCTTCCTCACATCCACCCGGCCCAATACCGAGAAGGCGTTTTCCATCAACGTGGCGGCACGTTCGGCCGACTGGCCTTTGCCGGTCATATAGGCGAATGTACCGGCGACTTCCTTATAGGCGATACCCAGGTTGTCGGCCCCGGCAATCAGGTTAGGCATATACCGGGCGAAGTCGGCAAATTCTCCCGCCCCGACACGCTTTGCCGCGAAGAAGGTATCCAATACTTCTTGCGCCGTGGTGTTCTCCTTGCCCACGATGGAAAGCGTCTGTGCCAACGCAGCCGATACGGTGTCCAGGTCGGTAAATCCCGCCTTGCTGCCTTTCAGGGCGGCGTCCAATATCGAAAGGGATAATTCAACGTCGTTCACCTGTGAGTTGATTGCCTCGAAGCCGACCGGTACGACCTGGATGTCTGTTTTGTTGTCGGCAGCGATTTGCTTCAATCGCTTTTTCAGATCGTCCAGCCCGGCTTCGTCCAACTGGGCGGTGATATTCACCTTCGCCATGTTTTCGTCAAAGGTCATGCCGGCACTTCCCGCAAAGGTGGCGGCGGTTATTCCTGCAACTAATGGATTTTTCAGAAGGTTTGCCCCTGGTATCGCGTCGAAGGCTTCCGATGCCCATTTTTTAAACTTACCTCCACCGGCAGCTGTCTCCAACTCGTTCAATTCGTTTGTAAGTCGGGAAATCTCACGGTTATATTCTTTTATGGCCGGAAGATTGTCAGCCGGTATCCATTCCTTCTCAGCCTGTAAAGCGTCTATCCGGGCTTTCAGTGAGCCGATGGTCTTTCCTGTGTCCTGGAATACGTCTTCCGCCGACCTGACTTTTTCCTGTACGCCGGAAAGGGCCGACCTCGTTTTATCCGAGGTGGCCGTTATCCCTGCCAGTTTAGCGCTGATCTGGTCACGGAGCGAAAAGATGTATTCTATCTTGTTTGCCATAAATCACCCATGCTTTTAATAAAATCGTATTTTACCCATTCGGCCAAAGCAACCTGCAAACCCCATTCTTCGTCGCCTAGCGTTTCCGGGTCGATATGCAGGTAGGCCCGAATCAAACTGTCTGCAAGCAGCAACCAGCCGGGCCTGTCGGCGATGCCCGTCCGGCTTATAACTTTTTTAGCTCGGCTTCCTTCACTTCCACCAGTTCGCCCAGCTTTGCCGATACGCCGAGGAATAGCGAATCGTCTGTCTTGATTTCTTCGTCACCGTCAAGCCAGCAATTATTCAACAGAATCTCGTTATACTTCATCGGGTCATTTTTCCCGACCACAGCAGCGGCACTAAGAGCCTGACGACTGGGGCGTTTCAGGTAAGCAACCTTATCACCAACGACAACACAAAACACGTCTCCGTACTTCTTTTTCCATGCTTCGATTTGTTCCTGGACTACGTTTTTTTCTGGCATAATTGTATTTTTTATGTCTTGTTTATCCATCGTATTATTATTTTAAATTGTTATACCACATTATATTCTACATCACAGGCAATAAAAGGCAACGCGTGTTCTGAATACAGGTCGCCTTCCTTAATGCTGTTCGGAACTTCCGTAATGGAAGCATTTATAACCTTGTCTGTCTGTACTACTCCCGTTTCCGAAATATAGGAAACAATGACATCAAATTCCAGGTCGGTTACATCATCGTAGCCTTTCGCTTTTGCGGCCGCATGCATGGCAACCAGTTCAGACTGTAAAACAGTAATCGTTCCCTCGTATTCTTTCTTGCCCATCTGTATGCCACGTGCCTTTTTACCTGTTGCATACAAGGCTTCTTTTGCCCGTTTGGATTTGTACTCAATGGCACGCAGCCCGGCTACAGGTTTGCCGAGCAATACCACATTTACGTCAATCCACGCATATTCTTTTGAATTAAAACTTGCCATTACTCACTTGTTTTATTAAAAGGATTATCAAATGACAGATCAACATTGATTTCTTTGAGTAAAGCGGTAGGTACAACCTTCGCCTGCACTTTTAGCGCATTCGTTGAAATCAAATCCTGGTTAGGGTCTATGTAGGCGGTGAACCCGGAGATTTCGCCTTCCATATTCGTATTCACGGCACGGACCAGCAACTGTTCGTAATACTTGCACATAGGTTGCGGCAGCTTGCCGGTTTCCGGATCAACGGCCACGCTGTCCAGTATTTCGTCTATATAAGTCTTGTAACAGATTACCAGTGCCTTTTGAATAACTCGTGTAAGGCTCAGACGGTGGTAGTCGTTGGTCGTGGCGACCGCCGTCGGGTCGTCATTCAGATAATAGCCGTTCTTTCCGATATAAGTACGGTAGAAAATATATCCCGCGTCGTGCAGGGCATTCCAAAGGCTGTAACTTTCCTCCGGCTTCTTTCCGTTCGTCAGATAGCCATCCGCCACCAGGCTTCCGTCACGGACACGGGCCGGCGAGATGTTGACAGCGCACGTTGCCAACCGCCCCAGTACCTTACCGATAGCGGCCGAATAATATTCGCTTGCCCCGTATTTACCATCCGAGGCCATCACGACAGATACGCTGTCCTGGCTCCCTTCACGTGGCTGGTACAGGCTATCGGTCGTTCCGTTCCAGGCAAGGGCCGGAAGGAGGGCCACAAACGGGGCAATCTGTTTCAGGTATGAATCAATTACCTGCTGGGCTGCTGTAACAGCCGTTACCACGTCCTGGTCAATACCGCTTGTAACGGTCGGTTCGTATTCATCTTCCGGATTTCGGTTGATACCCACCAGGCGGATACGCCCGGCCGCCGAATCGATCAGGGTTTTCAATGGTGCCCCGGCTTCCATAGAACAGATTTCGGTCAGCGTCTTTGCCGCGTCAACTACCAGCAGATGCAGTTCCGCACCGTCACCGGCCGATTCGTAAAAGCCCAGCACCTCTTTATAGGCCAACGGGTTGTTTTCTGCCGTCAGCCCCAATTTTTTCAAATCACCGGTAGAAGCAATCACATAGACCTTGTTCAGTTCCAATGTGGACGAAACCGCCTTGCCGGTCAGGATCAGCCCGGCGATACCGTCGTCCGAAAGGGTGACAGTCCCGATATTGCCGTTACCCAGCGTTATATTTACATTTGGTAAACTCATATTAATTGCGTTTTAATAGTTTTCGAACACCTTTCAAACCTAACCAAAGAGCCAGGATTGAAATTGATATTTTCCCGATCCGTATCCACGTTTCCTGCCACCACGTAAGGCGGTTCACTTCCACCTTGACCGGTTGCGGTATATAAATGATTGAATCCTTACCGGGTACATAGACCGTATCGGGAGAAGCTTTCGCCTTGTAGTCCAGCTTCCCGTCTTTAAAAGACAGGTCGGTTTCCATCCGTTTGCCCTTCAACTCCTCTACCTGCCGCATAAGGACCCGGCCTGTGCTGTCACACTCGAACAGGGCGGTCAGAAGTGCCGAATCAGGCGAAAGATAGACAGGAACAAGGCGCTCCCTTACCACCGGATCAGGCACCGGTGGGCTCGCGTGCGTGCCCCTCGACATCTTCGGCCCTGCGCAATTCATACAGCACAGGGCAAGCATCAGCATGATCGGCAAAAGGGCAGCGGTTCGCCTTTTCGACAGCCCGGCGAAGCCGTGCCAGTTCTTTACGTATCGCATTGATTTCTTTCTTTAATGGTTCGACGACCTGTTCCATCAGGATGGACATCCCGTTTTTTACGTTCTCCAGTTCGTCGCCCCGTATGTCCGTCTTGGAAGCCTCTACCTGTGCCCGAAGTGATTCAAGTTCGGTGTTATACTTCTTTCTGAGCAGCAAACTCTGAATCCATAATCCAACCGGTGCAGACACGACACCGAACAGTAATGAAATGATTTCGGAAGTTTCCATCCTGATTTCACAAGGTTTTATTATTCGTTCAACAAATCCCAGCCGGCTTCCACATCGGCCATGACCGCCGGGATGCCGTTTTCAACCTGGCTTATCGCTGCGGCCAAGGCGCACATCGTCCCTTTGTCATCCACATCGGGAACAAAAGTGGCCGGCACTTGTATTTCCCTGCATACACGGGTGATATAGCCCGATGTGTTGTTTTCGGTTCGCGGTGCCCACCGGCTGATAAAGTCGGCAATTGTCTTACAGCCGTGTTTGCGGCGATAATTCTGCAACAGCTTGATCAGGGCACGGTAGCCGTGTGCCATATCCTTGAACTCTTCGAAGGAATTGTCCTTCTTTGCTCCGGCCGGGACTTCTCCTTTCCAGTCGGTAGCATCCGAATTGCGGATGTTACCGGGATTACAATTTCTGATTCCTCGCGGTGCCATGATCAGGATGCTTTATATTCTGACATGATAGCGCCCATTGCCTCTTTCTTTTTCGGGAGTACGATGAAGTAATGGCGGAAGTTTACGAGGCTTCGCTGGTTCAGCGGGTCTGTCTTGGCCTCGGAATAGTACATCTTTGTACTACCGGATGCCTTGAATACACGCTTGGTGTAGAATGCCACGGATGCCTGGTACTCGTTGGCCGATGCAGCCGTACCGAAAGCGACCTTCCCTCCGGCCACCTTGTACACCGGATTGTCCGAATACTCGTACACCTCAAATCCGTACAGGTTGGCAATCTTTCCGGTCACATAATTGTAATACTGGTCCTTGAACTTCTGGTCGGTCAACAGCAGGTCGTTCACGTGATCCGAACACAACACTAAGCGACGGCCCTGTACGGGGACTTTCATCTTATCGAACTTGTCTTTCAAGGAGATGATATCCGACATCTGGAGGCGGCGTCTGCCGGTTGTACCACCACCGACCACTTCCCCCGTGGTTTTAAGTACCGGGGTCTTTTCAGCGTCGGAGTCCGGAGCCAGCGCATGGATGGCTTTGGCGAATTTCTTTTCCTTGATGGCATCGGCATGGCGTTCTTTGAGGCTCGCCATCTTGTCGTAGGAAGAAGCGTACAGTTCATCGTCCGTTACCGGGGTCGGCTTTGTCTGGAACTTATCGAGTGAAAACACTGCGTCGTTATCAGTGATATTCTGCACATCAAGTGGATAAGTCTTGTTGTTGACCAGTACTTCCGGATCACCGCCAACGTCAATCATGTGGATCACATCATTTTCTGCATACTGCGAGTAGTCGGGCAGACCGTCAAGGAAGGTCGCCACGTCCCCGGCGCGAAGGGCTTTGATAAGTTCACCGGTCCATACTTCCGTCAATACCCCCTCACAGAGTGAGCCGGAAGGCATGTACTTTCCTGCCGCCAATGATACGCCGACGGCGGTTGCGGCACCGGCCGTGGCCGACACGCCCATAAAGGCGGCCAACATGATGCCCATCACCGCGTTAAACAGCAGGGCGGTCATCGCTTTCAATCCGAATTTTGTCTTCATTCGTTCTTTCGTTTTTTTGTGATTAATAATTGGGACAGTCCACACCATATTCAGCCTTATACAGCTTCATGTAAGTGGCTTTGTCGTTTGCTCTAAGCTCCATCATCTTATCAGCCGGCACGTCCGACAGTTTCTTGTACTCCGATGTGGCGGAACTTCCGCCTGTCGGATGGATGATATCCGTTGGTTTCTGTGCCGGGTTCATGGCTTCGAAGGTCAGCTTCAGGCTTTCCAGCCCGACCTGCTTGCCAAGGGCGATAAAATGATCTTTCTTCTCGGCCGTAATGCGGCGTTCGGTAATGGCGGCTTCAACGGCAGAAGTGATACCGGCCAGTTGCATTTCCTCCTTTTCCTTTCTCAGTTGTTCGTTGGCTGTCTTATAGCCCGACAGCACCTCGATCGTGGAAAGGATTTCATTTTCCGTTGCCGTTTCCGGCAGGCCCAGCTTTAGGGCAATCGCTTTAAAATCCATCTTTTCGTCTGTTTTTTGAGTGTTATTAATAAGCAGCGGGAGGCTTTCGGATTCCTCGCCGGCTGCCAGTTTCAATTCTTTGCCTTGTACGTTCAATATGAGCGGAAGTGCGTTGTCGTTGCCGCCAATATCCACCATGCTGACCTCGGTCAGTTTGCTTTTTGTGACGGTCGCGCGGTATTGGCCGGGCTTGACGAGCTCCGGGGCGTCGCTATACTCCAGTACGTCCACATTCGCACTGGCCATACGGAGCGTACCCTTTTCCCATTGTGCCTTTGCCTGTTTGGATTCCTCGCGCACTTCATCGAAGTAGGGTTCGCCGGTTACCCGACCGTCTTCCTTCTTAATATCCTTTATGCAACCGATGATCACGCCACGCCAGTGCATCCAAAGCAGCACGGGGTTTTTCTCATACTGGGAAATATCCATTCCCGCCGTGCTGATCCAAGTGCCGTAGCAGTTGACCGACTCATCGCTGATTATAATTCGTTTTCCCATTTCGTTTTCGTTGATACGCTGCAAACATACAGGCATAAAAAGGGCGGGCAAAAAAAGTGTGCAACGGTTACACAGATGTATGTAACGGTTACACACTTCTATGTAAGCGTTACACACTTTATTGCCGGACGGCGTTTTCCTTTACAATTTTGCCGAAAAGCAAATCATTTTTTATGACTTCAAAAAAAGAACTTGAAAAGACAAAGGAACTGGCCCGGCTCTATTACCTGAACGGGGATACACAGAAGCTGGTGGCCGAAAAGGTGGGTGTCTCGCGCGTCACCGTGAACAAATGGGTAAGCGACGGCGGCTGGGATGCGTTGCGCACCGCCAAATCAATTACCCGGAAAGAACTGGTCGCCAAAATCATGAAGAAAGCCGACGAGAAACTGGAAAAAGGCGATATGAGTGCCGACGAGATGGCAAAACTGGCGGCCAGCATCGAGAAGATAGACAAACGTACAAGCGCGACTACCATCATCGAAGTGCTCACCTCGTATAACAACTGGCTGGTGGCGCGTACCCGGTTCGACAAGGAACTGACGGTGGATTTCCTGAAAATGACCAACCGTTACCAGGACATATTTATTGCCGAACAAGTCTCGGCCGAAAATCCGGGGCTGTAATACATAATATATATGGTGGCACAGAAAAGTCAGAAAGAAGCGTTGAAAAGATGGAAGCAGCTTTGCGAAACCATCCAGAACTTTTCCACCGTCAACACGGCCGAAACAAAGGCCGAGCAGATGGAACGTATCAGCCGCGCCCGAAAGGATTACGCCTATTTCGTGGAATATTACTTCCCGCATTATTGTACTGACAGCGAAACAGGCAAAGTCATTCCTTCGGCAAAGCACCATATCGAGGCGGCCAAAAAGATTCTCCGGAAACGTTCATTAAAGGCGGTGTTCAAATGGGCACGCGGACAGGCCAAATCCACCCACATGGACGTAATGATTCCGATGTGGCTCATGGCGCAGAAGCGACGTGAAATAAACGTCATGGTGTTGGTCGGCAAGTCGGAAGATGCCGCCTGTACCCTGCTTGGTGATATTCAGGCCGAACTGCAATACAACAAACGATACACGCACGATTTCGGAACCAAATACAATGCCGGTGCCTGGCAGGACGGCGAGTTTGTTACCTCAGATGGCGTGGCCTTCTTCGCCCGTGGCCGTGGCCAGTCGCCGCGTGGATTGCGTTACCGGAACCGCCGCCCGGACTATATCGTCATTGACGACCTCGACGACGACGAGCTTTGCGAAAACGACAGCCGCGTCCGCAAGCTGACCGAATGGGTGAAGGAAGCCCTTTTCGGGGCATTCGGTGCAGAGGGCGGGCGTTTTATCATGGTCGGCAACCTGATCAGCAAATGCAGCGTGCTGGCAAATATCGCAGCATCAAAAGGCGTGGAAGTCAGCCAGGTGAACGTCCTGGATAAAAACGGCAAATCCGCCTGGCCCGAATACTGGACACCGGAACGAATCCAGGAGAAGCGGGAGTTCATGGGTTACCGGGCCTTTGAAAAGGAATACATGAACAATCCGATCAAGGAAGGTTCGGTGTTCCGGAAAGACTGGATAAGGTGGAAAAAGATATTGCCGCTTGATAAGTACGATGAGATTATCGCCTATTGCGACCCTTCGTTCAAAGGCTCGACCAAAAACGATTATAAAGCTATCAAGGTATGGGGTAAAATAGGAACAGAACTGCACCATATTCGATCATTTGTCCGGCAATGTTCTGTTGCGGAAATGGTACGTTGGCTCTACGACTTTCACGAAAGTCTGCCGGAAGGGGTTATTTGTAAATATATGATAGAGGCGAATTTTCTGCAAGATACCTTGCTCGACGATTTCGAGGAAGAAGGAAACCTGCGTGGCTACCAGTTACCCATACAGGCCGACAAACGTAAGAAGCCGGACAAGTTTCAGCGTATTGAATCGATATCGCCGCTTTGGGAACGAAACTTTGTCTTTTATAATGAGGATTTACAGAATGACCCGGATATGCTAACCGGTATCGAACAGACGCTTTCCATTGAAAAAGGAAGCAGCACGCACGACGATGGTCCCGATGCGGACGAAGGGGCAATCTATGTATTGCAGAAACATTCAAGAGTGCAGAAGTTTAAACCGAGTATCGGCACACGCCGGTCTCCTAAAAATATGTGGTAAGACATGAAACAGTTTATTAAAGATTTTATCCTGAATTACAGGATCAAGCGAGCCATCAGATTGGCCGACGAACTATCCAAAGCGAGCCGCCGGAAATACCTTGTTTTATTGGTGGCCGGCGTACCGAAAGTATTTTCCAAACAGGAACTGAAAAAGATGATCGCACAGCGCAAGTTCCGAAAGGGTACGACTATTCAAGACCTTGAAAAACGTGCAATCCTTATAACCGGATAAGCCTATGTTCCTGACAGAAGAAGATTATATCGTGGCCAGCAATACCGCGCTGAATGTATTGCAACAATGCTCGGAAGAAAAACGGGAAACCGCCGAACGGATGGCTATAGAGGAAGTGTCCGGTTATTTACGGAGCCGGTACGATGTGAAAAAGATTTTCGCTGCCACCGGGAGCGAACGGAACGACATTATCGTACTCCGTACCTCGGACGTGGCCTTGTACCATCTTTCCGCATGGCTGCCTAACAAGATGGGACACGAAATAAGGAAAGAGCGTTACGAACTTGCCCTGAAATGGCTGGAGGGTGTACAGGCCGGCAAGATAATCCCCGACCTTCCTACCGTAACCGGCGAAGATGGCGAGGAAGACGTGAACAACCCCGTCAAGTGGGGTTCCGGAATACAGAATACTTATATATGGTAGATTATGACAAAAAGGAACAAATATAATCCCGGCATGAAGATTGGCGGGTTCAACCTGGCATCGGCGAAAGACCGCCGACGGATCCAGTCGCTGACGGTCGAACTGAAACTACAGGCCGAAGCCTTGACGCAAAAGGACATGCGTTCCTGGCGTCAGGCATGGCAGCAGGCTATAGACATCGAAAACCCGCGCCGGGAACGGTTGTATGATATTTACCGCGATGTGGAAGTGGACCTGCATCTTTGCGGTTGTGTGAACCAGCGCAAAGGGTTCGTCCAGAAGAAAGGCTTCAAATTGGTAGATGTCAAAGGGAAACAGAACGACGATGTCACCCGGCTTTTTGAAGCGGTATGGTTCAAGGATCTGGTCGGTTATATCTTGGATTCCCGATACTGGGGTCATTCGCTTATCCAGTTGGGAGACGTGGTGAGCATTGATGGGGAAATGCGCTATATGGGTGTGGAACTGGTCAACCGCAAACACGTGATACCGGAATACGGCGTGATCGTCCGGGAACAGGGCGACGAATGGAGAATAGGTGTACCCTACCGGGAAGGCCCGATGGCCGACTGGGTGGTGGAAGCAGGGAAACCCAAAGATTTGGGCTTATACCTGAAAGCTGCCACACAGACCATCCCCAAAAAGAATATGCTGGCCTATTGGGACCAATTCGGGGAAATATTCGGGATGCCCATCCGTATCGCCAAAACGACGGCACGCGACCCGAAAGACCGGGGCCAGATAGAAAACATGCTTTCTTCGATGGGGGCGGCCGCCTGGGGGTTGTTCCCGGACGGAACAGACATTGACATCAAGGAAACAACACGGGGCGACGCTTTCAATGTCTATGACAAGCGTATTGATCGCGCCAACTCTGAACTGTCAAAAGGTATCCTGAACCAGACGATGACCATCGACAACGGAAGCAGCCTTTCACAGTCGGAAGTCCATTTGGAAGTATTCGAGAACGTGGTCGAAAAAGACGCCGACCTCGTGAAAGACATCGTAAACGACCAGCTTCTGCCGCGCATGGTAAAGCACGGCTTTCCGGTAAAAGGGCTGCACTTCAAGTGGGACGACAGCGTGGACTACACCCCGGAACAGCAGTTGGAATACGAAAAGATGATTCTTGACCGGTTCGAAGTCGATCCCAAATACCTTATCGACAAGTACGGCGTGCCCATTACCGGCAAAAAGGCGGTTCCGGACACTTCCGTTGGGCTGGCACGTCCTTTTTTCGATTAGGCCCCGCCGATTATGCGGGGCTGCACGAAAGGATAAACCTGTTATATCAGGAAGGTAATTTGCAATTAGCCGCCGACGATTACCCGGACACGTCCGCCATTGAATCCGCCTTCGAAAAGGCGATGAAATGGCTACACGGGAAAAGAATCTTCGGGGCGGGTATGCTAAAAGAAAAACCGGTCCGCCGGCTGATTGAAGAAACCGCCGCTTACCTTTCCAAAGGCATCAAGCGGGGCGTTGTACAGGAATCGCCATCGGAAGCGATGGTCTCCAGCCTTCGGGAAAGTGCCGGTGTGTTCTCCGGATTCAAAACCTTTCATGAAATGAAGGAGGCAGCAAACCTGTTGTTGGATGAAAACGGCGATTTAAAACCGTTTGAACGCTTTTCAAACGACGTTCAGAAGATTAATGACGCTTACAACAGGCACTATTTGAAGACGGAATACAATTTCACAGTACAGAGTGCGGAAATGGCAGCCAAATGGGAAGAGCAACAAGACGACGGGGACGGTCGTTATTTGCTCCAGTACCGTACCGCCGGTGATAAGAAGGTTCGCCCGGCACACCGGGAACTGAACGGTATAACTTTGCCGCCTTCCGATCCGTTTTGGGACAAGTATTATCCGCCGAATGGTTTTAACTGCCGTTGTACCGTCCAAAAGGTACGAGCTGCCAAATACCCGGCCACCGATAGCGACGCGGCCATGAAAGCCGGGGACAAGGCGACCGAGGGCAAATATGCCGAGATGTTCCGGTTTAACCCCGGCAAACAGCGGGCGGCTTACCCGGCTTACAATTCTTACACGATCAGGAAGTGCACCACCTGTAAAAAGAATGGGCTGGGACTGGCCAAGATTCCAAGCAACGAACTTTGCGCCGCCTGCCCGATTATCCGGGAATGCGCCGGGGACATTGCCAAATCGCAGGCGGCCATCGAACGGAAGCACTATCTTCGGGAAATGCAGCCGCTTCTGAAAAAGAAGGTCGTACTGGAGATAGACGGGGTAAAGAAAAGCATCGGATTTACCAAAGAAGGAAATAAGCACTTATACAGTGATACCTTCGGGCGGTCGTCCGTATTAAAACCGGACGATTTGGCACATCTGGACAACGTATTGAAACAGTCTGTTTATGTCAGTACGTCTGACAGATTAAGTCACGCACGAAAAGATAAGGTAAAACGGTTCTTTTATTTGAAAGGAGAGATTAACGGTAAAACGGTATATCTGAATGTGGCCGAAGCCGAATTTGAAAACAGGGACGGCAAGAAAAAGTATGATCGTTTTCTGTATTCGGTAACGGACAAAATAAAAAGCGAATAAATCGGCGACCCCTTAGGTTCTTGACCAGCTTAGCCCACACAATTCACTCGCTTTTCACTGCAAATATACAACTAATAATTTAAAACCCAATCCTATGGACGGAGATTTTAAGAAAGAAGTCATCGACCGGTCAATAGAGGACATCAAAGTCGAGTTTGACGAGGAATTTGACCGGAATTTCGAGCGGAAAGCCTTCTTCGACGAAAAAGAATGGTCCGAACGGAAATTTGACGACGGGGTTGGTTCGCTCCTGCAACGCACCGGCGGGCTGCGCCGGAGTATCCGGAGCCGGAAACGGCGGGGCGAACTGGTTTATTCGTCTTCCCGACCATACGCCCGGATTCATAATGAAGGCGGGGAAATTAAAGTTACCCGGAAGATGAAAAGGTATTTTTTAGCGAGATACCTAAAAGAAGCTAAGTATTCTAAATCTGGAGAACAGAAGAAAAAACGTCCAAAAGCAACGGACAAACAGTTGCAAGGCTGGCTGGCACGCGAGGAAGAAAACAAAAAGCTGTCGGATAAGGCTGAATTTTGGCGAAGAATGGCGTTGAAGAAAGTCGGTTCTACCGTCAAGATACCCGAACGCCGCTTTATCGGCACGGGGCGCAATACCGACCGGATCATTCGGGAAATAACCGAACAGAACTTTGAGGATTATTTAAAACGACACCCAATCATAGACAAATGAGAAAGATTTTATACCGCGAACTAAAGAAACGCCTGTCGCGCCTTTTGCTGGCCGATGGTAGCGACATCGTGTTGGTATCGGAGGAACGTATCAAACAGATGGTAGAAGCCGGAGAAACGCCCGATTATGCGATCAAGCATTTCGGATTGTGGAACCGGCAAGTGGAATTTATCGAGGAAGAGGCGCATTTCCCGATGCCCGCCGTATTTATTGAGTTCGGGCGTTTGGCATGGCGGCACCAGAAAGGCGGATTACAGGACGCTGACCTGACTGTCGGGCTGCACGTCCTGACGATCGCCCTGCCGGAAGGATACGATGGCGAGGAATTCCACCTGGATTTGCTCGACAAGATAAACCGCTGTTTGCACGGGTTCACCGGCGAATATTGGGGATCATTCAAGCGGTCGGCATCCATACCGTGCCACGACCACGAAGAAATATTGGACGATACAGAAGTCTATCAAACCCTTTTGTACGACGATTCGGCGGTGAAGAAACTGGTCAAACATCCGGTTCCGCCCGATGTGACTATCCGAACAAAGTAAGCTGCAATTCCCGCCCTTTTTCGATAACGGCGGGCTTTGCCGCTGCATTGATGTAGTTGTAGAAGGTTTTTTCTGAAATACTGTAAATGGGATAAATGTACCTGCGCCAAATTTCCCGGTTCGACAGTCCGGTTTTGGCGTATTCGTCGTAAATGGCGTTCACTTCGGCCACCCGACGGGCGTATGAGCATCCTTTCAGTTCCATTTATCCCTGATTATGAGTTGTTGTACAAAAGTAGTTAAATGATAATTTACTGCAAAATAAACGGCGGGATAGTTTTTACACTTCCCGCCTTACTGAATTTACAAACTATTCCTCATGGCTTTTCGACTTTCTTCCTCATAAGAGGCCAAAAGATAATGTCTCATATCTCTATTAAGCCTCTTATCTTCATTAGGAAAATAAGTTTCATTCCACTCCAAAACTAATAAGGCGTCATAACGGCTTTCATCTAAAATTTCACTTATGGAAATGCCATCACAAAGATAGTTTTCCAAATCGTTAATATTAATACTTCGATGTTTCATGTTTTATATTATTAAAATTTGCATGCAAAGATATATAAGCTACCCAGATTAACGAGTTTTGATTAAATATTATATAACATACCGAAAAACAAACCTATATAATGAGAAAGCGGTAGCTTTCAGCCCCGCTTTCTCATTATATAGGTTTTGCCCCTTTAAAAAACGTCTTTTTATCGTCTACTCTACTTTTTCTACATAAATCCCAACCAACGCCGACAAATCCTGATAAACCGGTTGTCCGGTGTTCCGGGTACATCTGTAAGTAACACCGCCCTGAGAATAGTATTTGCCGGAGAACAATTCCATATTATTATTGTACGGTATTGGATCATCCTGCGTCCCCGCGTGTTCCTCGTTGATTTCCTCATAGAGGGCCGCGGTATCAATGCTGGGGGGCTGGTTTGCCAGGACAGTGGAAATCTCCTGTCTTACCCGGTAGAGACGATCTTCATACCGGACACGGAATTTCGCTTTCAGAGTCTTGCCGATGAAGTCTTTCCATTCCGGATGGATTTCTTTCAGCAGGAGAGCTTCGTTGTTCGTCATATCGGTATTGTTGATGGTCATTTGGGCGAAGAGGACCGCCTGCTGTTCCGGTGTTTTCTTGGCCGAGGCGATGGCGGCACGTACTTCCTCCAATGTCATGAAGGACGGTTCCGGGTAACCCTCCTGAAAATTAATTGCGGTCAGCGTTTCGATCGTATCGGCATTGGCGATAGAATCAAGCTGCTTTTTGATGTTTTTATCACAGTCACCATAATTGGCCAATACACGGCCGGAAATGAACAGGGCTTCATCGGGTGAAACCTCAACCACTCCGGATTCTGTTATAAGGGGAACGGTTGTATCGTTGTCCTTCACCGCCTGTTCTGCCTGGCTGCGCAACAGAAGTATGCCGCTTCGTTCCAGCGTGATATTCTTTCCGTCCAGTACGAAACGGCCCACAGCTTCCTCACCGCTGCACCATATCGACATGACCGATTTTACGTCCGACAAATCAGGCTTGAACAAGAACGTTTCTTCCATGTAGTTTACGCCTTTCACTTTACCCTCTTTGTCGGCAGGGTTATCCCGCACGTCCCAACGGACATTCCATTTGTTCTGATCGGCGTTGATACACTCAAACAGTGATACACCTTTAGTTCCTTGTACTCGTTTCATTTTGTTTCCTCCTGTTTTTGTAATGTTAAACCTAAAGCAGCCATCGCCATTCCCAATTCCATTTCCTTTTTTTGTTCTTCCATAAGTTCCGTGGGGAAAAGAATCGGTTCTGCAACCATTTTCTGCCAGACTTCATCCGACAGGTCTATATTAGCCAAATAAGCTGCCGCCTGAACTGTTTTTTTATCCAGTTCCATCAAAATCTTTACTTTTTCCTCCATAACTGATTATTTTTGATTGTTTTCCGGCAAGTAAGCCGAAATATAGGTTGTTACTTCACATGATACGATAACACGGCCGGAGCCCTTGCACTGGGGACAAACAGCGTCGTCTTTTACTCCCTTACCCTCACAAACCTTGCAGGCTACGATATGAGGCGGAATCGTCTTTTCACGTTTAGGTGCAGGTGATTCCATTCCGGCCGGTTGCTGCGATTCCGGCCGTCTTTTAACCTGCTTTCTTCTGAATCTTTCTAAAATACTGTTCATTTCGATTATTATTGATTGTTACTACTATCGTCTGCCGTCCAGTTGACCGTTACGACAGCCTTCAGGCGTTTATTCCCTTTGCAGACAGGGCACTCGCATTTGACGCGCTCCCTGTATTCATCCATTCCCCAGAACCAGCCATTGCCATGGCAATAAGTGCAGGGAATGCCGCCGAACTCCACCCGTTCGACTGGTTGCTCTTTCGGGAAGAGCGGCGGCTGGATAAGTAGTGCGTGTTGCCATTTTCTCATGCTTCCGTCATGCCTAAAGGAATACAAACCCATGCTCCGTTCTCGTTCTTCACCTCAGCCCGGATAAACTGTTTGCTGATGGCCGGCTGGTAGGCTTCCTCGATGATCTGAACGCCTTCCATGAAACGTTCCGAGCCGGTCTCTTCCGCAATCTTGCGAAGCTGAACCACACGGCTTGCTTTTAGCGTTCCCTTAGCGTCGCGGGCCAACAGGCGGAGTACCATTTTTACAAGGGCTTTCGTCTTTTCATCGCTCGCCAACCCTTCGATATATTCTTTTACGATGGCGATGCCGTCTTCCACCGTGTCGCGGTACCCGTCAGTGGTATAGACCCCCACCGTGATGCGCTTATCCCCGGCTGAGTTGGTGAAGGTGTCGGAGCGCTGGCCGTCCTTCTTGAGCTTCAGGACATCGGCCTTCATCTCAATCACATTGCGAAAAGCGTCCAGAACTGCCTGCTTGGTATCCTTGATACCCTGACTCAGGCACAGTAGTTCGGGTATTGCCTGTTCGATGGTTTCATCTACCAGTTCCCGGTATGCCTCGCGGTCGCGCTTGGCCTGTTCCTTGGCTTCCTTTGCCGCCCTTTCGGCTTTGAACGCTTCAAACTGTTCTCTTTCTTCAGTTGTCATTTCGACTGCCTGTTTTACTTCTTCCATGATTCGTTAATTTAAAAGTTGATTACTATCGTTCTTTTCTATGTTTTTCTTATTGATGATACGTAGCTTGATAACCACCATATCCAGTTCTTCGACGGTAAGTTTGGCGAACTTCTTCCCGCTAATCCGGGGATTCATGCAGAAGGCATCCACCCGTTCCCAGTCGGTGGTGTCAATACCATGCTTTTGCATCAGCTTCAGCGCCACTGAACGCTTCTGCCGCAACTGTTCGCGGTAGATTTCCCGTACCTTCCGGTTCTGGTCCATCTGCTGCATGGCCTCGCACATGTCGTTGTATTCCTTGGCAGTCATTTCGCGAAGCGAATCTGTTCTACCACCGGTGTACTGGTTTACCAATTCCGCCTTCAGTTCTTCCCGGTCTGTTGTAGGCAAACGGTTCAAAAGGACATAGAACCGTGCGTAATTGCGTGTTTTCATTCAAAGTCCTCCTCTTTAAGTCCATACTCTGCCATCAGTGCGTCGTGCGATAGTCCGGAGAAACGTTCGGACAGTTCGCTAAAGATGAAGGCCTGGTCTGTAAATGAAAAGCCTTCCGACTTTTTCATTGCGTCATTCAAGATCGCTTCTATAACTTCGTCCATGACATTATGATTTGCTGTTATTTTTCTTTTCTTCCGTTCCAATATTGGGTAGCGCCTTCTGCCCATATCGTAAAATGATTACCGGGTTCTGTAATGAAGCGCCCTTTACACACCGCACGGAACCCCTCCACGCGTATCTTCATGTCCGCATCGTACGCCACCTTCTTGGCTGCACGGCCTTCCGGGTTTTCGCCTTCCGCGTGACTGATGAAGATCAGTAGCTTGTTCGGATGACGTTCCTTCAGACTTTTGTAGGATGCGTATGTGAGCCCGCTGTATTGGAAACTGTCAATGATTACCACCTCCGGGCTCCTTCGCTTCAAAAGCCGCTCGCTCAATTCATCCATCTGCTCACGGTCAAGGATGATAAATCGCCGATTCACCTCTTCCATCCGTTCACGGTTGAGTGAAATTTGCAGGGAAAGTCCTGTACTTTCTTCCAAGCTGTCATAGGCAACCCTGCACCACCTGCACAGATATTTGGCCAGCTTCATGACAAAGGCACTTTTCCCGTTGCCGCTTTGTCCCCAGATAATCCATGTTCCGGTTTGCGCTGGTTGGCCGAATGCTGCTTTCCATTCCCCCTCGAACGGAAAGCTCGGTATGCTCATTTTTTGCACCTCTGTAGGTGAATAAGCTCTTCTCATACCGGTACCTCCTTTACTGCTACCTTGCAATTGGTAGCTGCCAGTATTTTTGCGGCCAGCTCCAATTCTTCCAGCTCGATCACGATAAGCCCTTCCGTACGTGTCCTTCTTACCCTAAGGTCGCAAGGGTATTCACCTTCTTCCCATAAAAGAAGCACATGAGCCGCGTATTGGTATTCCATGCCCAACTGATATATTTTCTTTACTGCCATATCAAGCCTCCTTTCTCAGTTTTTCAATTTCTGTATAGACACGTCTCAAACTTCCCCCGGTGCGGTTTACCACCTTCACGATATCGGTACTCTCCGGAGCATTCAGCTTGGCCACCATAGCCGCCTGCGCCTTCAAAAAGACTTCGCGTTCTTTGGCATCGTCCGGGGTAACCTTGCTGTATTTGTCGCCATATCGGGAAAGCATTTCGGTATATCCCACCTTCTTACATTCAATGGAGCGGTTTATCTTTTCCTTCAGCCCGTCTGCGCCCATCATATACCAAGCGCAACAGCGTTCCGTAGCGTTCCAAAGCGCCTTCAACTCCAGGAAGGCTTCATATTGCAGGTCCCCTGCTTCGTCAAGAATAATCAAAGGGGTATCCAGCGTTTTCAGATAGAATACCAGGTCATCGTACACATCCACGTACCGGCCGTTGGTACTGATGCCAAATTCGCGGGCAATATGGCGTATCAGCCGCTGTTTGCTCTTGACCTGGGAGCAGTCCACATAGATGGCATTCCGGTGCGTCTTGACATACACGCGAGCGGTGAAGGTCTTCCCGATATTGGCCATGTCGCAAAGGATGGCGCTAACACCGCTTTCCTGGCACATGGCCAGCTGTTCTGTGATAAAGATATAGGTCGGGGTTTCCGCGGCTTTCCACACCATCTCCTCGGCCAGTGATACGTTCAGTCGGCGGGCGATGCATATCCAATTGGTATCGCTCACCTGACGGTCAATGTTGCCCTTTTTTATTGAGTTGTACACACTGCCCGATATGCCCAGCGCTGCTGCGTGCTTGTTGTCGCTTGGGTAATTCTCACGATTGGCTTTGATAGCCTCGATAATACGCTGTTTGATGTCTCTTGTAATTTCCATATAATTGCTGTTTTAATATCATTAAAATACCGTTAAAGGGACTTTCTACCGCTTCCCTTGAACTGGCTTACATCATAGTTCAGATAATCGATTTCCTCGCTTTCGCTTTGTTCTACCGGCTTGGCAACCGCTTCCCTTATCTGTTCTGCCGCCTTTTTCTTCATTGTCACAACCGGCTTAATGGCCTCGCGTTTCATCATGGCATCAAACTTGCAGATCAGCTTGTTTTGTTCGGTCATGATTCTTTCGTCCTCATCGGTACGCTCGGCCAATGCTTCGTTGTATGTACCTACATCCTTCAACTGGTCTATCAGGTTGCCGTTTTGATAAATGTAGATATCGCCTATTTCGCCGTTATCGTCTGGCAGGAAGTAGGCATCCACCTTCAGGTTGTTAGGTTCCAACCGGTCGAGCACCTCCGGACTGCTCAGCCAATAGTCCTTATACAGGATCCGACAATAACTGTTGCGCCGGATACTGGTGCTAACCTGCTCCCCGATAAACCGGTAAAGCATGGCTTTGTCGAGCGGTTGCAGGTTCGGATTCATATTGCCTACCAGCACTTGCCAGCGCGTCATTCCCGGATATTTCTTTTGGTTGGGATGCAGCGAATTATTGAATTCCCTCACGTCCATCATATCTTCCGTTATGAGCTGCTCCCAGGTGTAGTACTCTTGATCCTCATAAGTATCGTTCAGTTCGTCGCTTATCTTCTTGCTTTCGGTCCGATACTTTTCATTCCGAGCATAAAACCTACCGATGCCGAGGTGGTTCCGGTGCTCAACACTCTTTTTCTTTGCACCGTTAAAATGTTCTGCACGCTTTTCCTGCGAGTTCAGAGGTGCACAGAAACGCACAAATGGAAATACGACTCCAGCCTTCAGAAAACCTTCCTTCCATTGGCTCATCAAGTGGTTTTCCACTTCCACCTGTGCCGGAATGCCCCAGCCGTTCCGCTCGATCAGCCGGAACATACTCCGGAACATATCCACTACTAGGTCGACGTTCTTGTTCCGGTTATAGGCAAATCCGACAACGCACTGACTTGCCACGTCATAGGCGTAATACGCTTTGGGACGTGCCTTTGTGTCCTTCAACTTACGCGGGAGGTCTCGGTCATCAAACGAAATCTTACTGAATGAGAACTCTGGTGCATGGCGATGCACATGGGGGCGCTGGCTATGCATGAAGGTGCTCCAGCTCATTTGTGATTTGTTTATCAAAGCCTGATTTTTGGGTTGGTTCAATATGTTATTGATGGTCGATTTACTTAGTTTCAAAGGTTTTCCGTTTTTATCAAGGAAATCTGTAGGGTTATACACTTCGCCTGTCTGTGGGTCTATCACCTCCAGATTTCCGTTGACAAAGTCAGAATACATACACCAGACATCACTGTTCCAGGGCTTGTTGGGCATGATTGCCAAGGAAAGAACAAGCCGCTCAATATTCACGTTCACCTTGCGGGTATTCTGGTTGCCGAACTTGCCGCTGATGAGGGATGCGTAACCTTTCGCCTGGAAGTCCATCACTTTTTTCTTGAAACGGCTTACCGATGTCGGCAGGGTGTGGCCAAACTCTTTCTGATAGAAACTGATTGCACCGCTCATTTCTTCCCACATTACGCGGCTTCCCTGCATCACGGCCCGCTTCATCCGCACGTCGTTCAGCAAGCGGATAACCGCTTTGATGGCCGATGCGTTCAACGTATATTCCTTTTGCTGTTCCGGCTCCAGCGGCTTCCCTGAGGGCAGGCGGTGAAGAGAATACCAGCTTTGCGCCTCGGGGTCAACTTCCCAGTGGGAGCCAAACCAGTTTCTAAGCATTTCTGTTTCCATATTACCATATTTTTGAGTCACCAATTCTCTATATTTCTCCGGCAGGCTTTCCACGGATACCAAGGCAGACACGCCACGTCCGATACCTTTGCGCACAACCCTTACCTTTTTCCGGTGTATAAGCTGCTTATAACAACTCTCACTCATGATCGGGGCAAGTTCTTCACGTGACAGCATTGATGGATGCATTCCATTCAACTGTCGGGACTTGCTGTAATCCGCTATCCCATTCGGGCGAACAACCGGGCGATCGTCGCGCGTCAAGTCGGCCATTGAAATACATAATATCTTCCCGTAGTATTCCATACAGACCTCCTTTACAGTGCGGATATCCAGTCCTGAATACCTTTGATGTCACTGACCATTATGTTTTCCCAGCGTCTTACGCATTCACCATCAACAAAGGCATTGCAGTTGCCGTTTTTCTTGTTGACTTCGAGCATGGCGCCGTTTGGGAAATACTGGCGCATATAGTCGTCATGGTCGTATAGCGTTTCAAATTCATTTTCCACACAAACGATATAACCGCCACGCTTTGTAGCGAGGGCTCGGATACGTTTGGCGAGGTCTGTGTCGCTCTGGAATGCCAAAGCCTTAAACACCATCCGTTCGGTTACTCCGAAAGCCTTTGCTATAAACTCGCGGTTCTCTTTGGTTACTGTTATTCTCTTGTTCATCTTTATTTCTGTTTTGCTGTTAATAATCTGTTTTTAAATACTTCCGCTATTCTCCCGAACCACGGAAGTTTTGCTACCTTTGTAGCATGTCAAACCAAATTTTAAACAATTATGAATTCAGGTTATACTACCGAGGATCTTATACGCCTTGAGGCTCGTCTTTATGCCGTTGAGCGTTACATCCGAGAACACGATCCAGAAGGGGGTTGGTTCTTAGACCAAGAGTATCACAAATATCTCTCAGTTGTCGCATTTCGTCACGGTGACGACGAAATGATTCATCGCATGATTCAAGAAAGGAACGCTCATGAGGAGCTGTGCCGAGAACAGGATATTGAGATAAAATTCCCTTAGCTTTAGAAGACGCATCTATAAAAGCTCTTTCATGCTCTGCAATCTCCTGATAATAGCGTTCGGTAATGGAAGCACATTTTTCTTCGATTATTCTGCGAAGTAATTCTTTACAGGATTCGTTAAGGCAAGAGTTCTTGGTTTTAGATAATGAATTATAGAACTCTGCCCTTTTTTCATGAGATTGAAAAGTAGGGATATCTGCTTGCTCCGGAAGATTTATGAAATACTGTCCGGGCGTGTTTCGTCCGGGTAACATATAGGCCTGAATAACTCCTCTTGCTTTTAATCTCTTAAACTGTCCAGCAGTCATAATACCGGAGACCAAATCTTCATATCTGAATATTTTTGAGTATTTCAATTCTATGTCCTTCCCTACCGTTTTTCGTTCCAAAACAGCAATACCGCCAACATATACATTTTGGAATACTACCGTTTCCGGAAGCCCGCTTAATTCCTTTTCTATCTTTTTCAGTAACTCTTGTTTATCACGACATAAGTTTGTATTGAACCGTACATACGCCTTCTTTGTGATTACTCTTTTTGCTTTCATAATATTTCCTCCTTATCTAAGTTCAACAATAATCACTTCGTCATCAAACGTCCTGGCCAATTCCGCTTTGAAATAGCCCATCGAACACTCGCCGTCGAATACGGCTATAAACGTCACGTTGTCCACCATGTAAGCGAAGGTGTCTTCTTCGTGCCTGAACTGATCCAAAAAGTCCTCGACCTTCGACCAGTCGTGAAAACTCACTGAAACTCTAATTGCTTTCATACGCTTTATCTTTTTAATGTCTCGTGGGCGATCCCGGACTCGAACCGGGGACAATGGCTTCTATGGGTAAGTTTCGCCTGTTCTACCGACTGAACTAATCGCCCGCCCGTCTTTCCGGGCTGCCACCCGTCTCTTTACGTCTTCCGGGTTGTCACGCTCGGTTTATCCTATAGTCTATTTACCTTCATTCAATTCTATCGGTTGCATGGAAATGGCATCATAGAAGCCCTCTTCGTGGTAGAAAGCAACTACAAGACCTGTTTTTTTCTCTCGGATCTCAATCTGCGTGGTAGCAATGTTGCGACCCGGCACCACGTACAGATCACATTTACCTCTCATCCCTTTTACGTAATTACCTACCGCCAAAACGACAGCCTTATTTACAGCAGAAACGCTTTCGCTATCCATCTCCTTTGCAGGCACGTTTCCAGTCTCGAATCTCAGTATCATATTCTTTGCTCTTTTTAAGTTTTACTTCTAATATTCGTGAATCTCGGCCCTTTTTAGTATATTTGGCCGCTGTTCATTACCGAACACGGTGCAAATATACAAAACATTTCGCCATATGCAAACAAAAGAACAAAAAATATCGCCAATAAAGCAAAGGATTTTGTCTTTTGCTGGTACTTTAGGTATAAGCAAGCGTGATTTTTACAGTAAAATAGGGGTGTCAAGAGGGACTCTTGAGAGTAGTACAGGTATTACAGAGGATGTAATGGCGAAATTTATCACCACATATCCAAACATCAATAGTGATTGGCTGCTAACCGGTAGAGGACAGATGTTGAAAGATGATGGCGGCATACCGAAAGACTTGGTTCGAACAGATCCGGCAAAAGGTGTGAATTATATTGGGGCCACTGCGCCAACTGGTACTGGTTCCTATGGTACTGCTGAGGATAAAACAGAGGAAACAACTGCCAGAATTGCTACCCAACCAGGTGAGGGCATCCCCTTGATACCTTTTGAAGCGATGGCTGGTGCACTCACATGTGAGCAAACGGTATTGGAATACGAATGCGAACGCTATGTTGTACCTATGTTCAAAGGGGCAGACTTCCTTATTCCGGTGAAAGGATCATCCATGTACCCGAAATACAGTTCCGGTGACATCGTAGCCTGCCAGCGCGTATCGATGAGCGACCTGTTCTTCCAGTGGAACAAGGTGTATGTAATCGATACCAATCAAGGAGCACTAATCAAACGCATCAAACCGGGAAGCGATCAAGAACATGTATTGATAGTATCAGACAATGAGAAGTACGACCCATTCGAATTGCCACTCGCTGCCATCCACGCGGTCGCACTCGTCATTGGCGTAATACGACTCGAATAGCACTCAAACGCCCCACGCACGCACATTTTATACCTTAAAAGGTTACCATATTACATAATATACTGAATAATAGATAATTATACAATGTTTAGATATAATTATATACCGTTTGCAAGTGGCTTTTTCTACCCATTTAAACGGCTTTTTCTGCCAAAAGGGGCATTTATTTTACATTTTGTATATCTGTACGAGGTCTGAAAGCATGGTTTTTGTAACCCTTTTGTAACCCTTTTAACATTTATAATGTAACCCTTATACGTAACCCTTTTCGTAACCCATTACGTAACCCATTACGTATAAAAAAAGCCGCTGAAACGCTCCGGGAAGTAAGCGAAACAGCGGCTAAACAGCTATATAACAGCAATTTATATAGTACTACGAATAAGGTGAGAGACAACAATCCGAGCGCGCTTGGTCATCCGGATGCTTCCGTCCTCCATTTTGGCGTGCAAAAGGGTGCTTTTCTTGATCCCGATACGGTCTTCATCCAACGTATCAAACACGGCAGAAAGGCTACCGAAATAGAAGTCTTTCTTCTCAAAAATCAAATGAACATGTACTACCTTAATCTGTCCCATATCGCACTTTTTCTACTGCAAATATACCAAATAACGCTTATATGGAAGAATTTACGCCAAATTATTTTCAATCACACCTCAAATTTGTACTCAAAATAAGAGCCGCCAGAACAGACGTCATTATGGCGCGTTCTAACGGCTTTCTATAGCCATTCTAATAAAGATAACGGGAGTAAAGCTAAAAGGCAACAGAGGCAAAGAAAACGGCCTCATTTAACCTCCTACGTGTAAACCTGGAGTAAGCCAAAAGTAAACTTCGTTTTGAAAGGCCGTCCGATGTCAATCTCCTGTAACGTGCTAATCCATAACTTGTTGCGGTCACTTTCTGCTCAACCTCATTTTAACGCTTCGTTCTGTGCCCTATACGTACACTTCTTGTACCTAATG
>CDZI01011733.1_pt1 | contig 32060 bp, 20 predicted proteins | sample 554811 | NCBI WGS metagenome assembly CDZI01 (sample SAMEA3182110, study PRJEB8094) | gut metagenome | biome: human; feature: gut; material: Stool; isolation source: human stools | place: Canada | collected 2013-04-23
CTCATAATTTGCTGAGGTCTTGAATCTCTTGCTTTCTTTGCCATAAATACCTGTTTTTCCAGTTCTTGAATATCTGAAGGCAAAGGTACACATTTATTCATGTACTTCTTCTCCCAAGTAATAACATTGGCAATGCCGACATTATATTTACGGCCAATTTGATAATAAGAGGCACCACTCTCATAATAATCCTTTAATACAGACAAACGGAATTGATCGTCAAAATGACGAGCCGGTTTACGTTCTTTTTTCATTGTTACACTCATTTTTTAATTGTTAAAACGGTGTAAAGTAAATCTGTATTAAGTCACCCCCTATCCCTTACGGGATATAGCGCACGAATGCTTCCATTGCCTCGTAGCAAGCCAAGCCGAGACTATGATAGAGTTCGGCTGTGGCGTGGTTGCGGTCTTCGGCACGCTGCCAGAAGAGTCGCTCGTCGTTGCCGAGGAACGGTGCACTCTCCATCTGCGATGAGTGTTTGAGGATGCAGTTGCGCTTGCCGCGGAGTTCCTCTGGCGACATAGGCACACACATCTCGATGTTCTCTATTTCCCATTCTGCCCATGCACCGCGGTACATCCAGATTCGGCAGTCGTCGAGCCACTTCGCACCAGCCTCCTTCTCGAGGTCGATGGCAGCCATGACGGCATCGGTACACTTGCGGTGAGTGCCGTGTGGGTCGGCGAGGTCGCCGGCTACGTATATCTGGTGAGGTTTAACCTGCTGAAGCAGTTCGCGAACGATGTTCACATCCGCCTCGCCCATCGGCAGCTTTTCAATCTTGCCCGACTCATAGAACGGCAGGTCGAGGAAGTGGACGTGGTCGAGCGGTATACCGTTGTATGTGCAGGCGGTGCGTGCCTCACCACGGCGTATTAGTCCCTTGATGGTGCGCACCTCCGGGGTGTCCATATCGCTCGGCTTCTTCTGAGCGAAGAACTCCTTAATGTCGCCGTACATCTTCTTTATCACCTCGTCCTTGTTGTCGCAGAAGAGCTGGTTGTAGCCGTTGACGAAGTGCATGAAGCGTGTTACCTCCTCGTCGCCCACAGCGATGTTGCCAGATGTCTGATAAGCTATATGCACGTCGTGGTTCTGCTGAACGAGTCGACGGATTGTGCCGCCCATCGAGATTACGTCGTCGTCGGGGTGCGGCGAGAATACTATCACGCGCTTCTGTGCTGGCAGTGCGCGCTCCGGGCGGTTGGTGTCGTCGGCGTTCGGTTTGCCGCCAGGCCATCCGGTGATGGTGTGCTGCAGGTCGTTGAATATCTTTATGTTGCAGTTGTAAGCCGAGCCAAAGAGGGCGAGCAAGTCAGAGAGTCCGTTCTCGTTATAGTCCTTGTTGGTGAGCTTGAGGATTGGCTTCTGCACGAGCTGGCAGAGCCAAACCACTGCGGCGCGTATCGTCTTGTCGGTCCACTCGCAGTTGGTCACGAGCCACGGGTGAACGATGCGTGTTAGCTTGCTGGCTGCTGCAAGGTCGATAACGAACTTAGCGTCGTTGTGTGTCTGTACGAACGATGCTGGCACGGTGTCGGTGATGCCACCCTCTACTATCTTCTGCACCACCTCCGACTTCTCCTCGCCCCATGCTGTGAGGAACATCTTGTGAGCGGAGAGCAGGGTGTGGACACCCATTGTGATAGAGCACGGCGGCACCTGGTCGAGTGTGCCAAAGCTGTTGCTCATCTCCTCGCGTGCGGTCTGATCGATGAGGATGATGCGGCTCTGCGAGGCGAGACTTGAGCCTGGCTCGTTGGCAGCGATGTTACCCATGCGTCCGATGCCGAGCAGAGCGATGTCGATGCCGCCCTCTGCAGCGATGAGCTGCTCGTAGGCGCGACAGTGTTCGAACACGTCGTCCTGTGCGATTGAGCCGTCGGGGGTGTGGATATTCTCTGCCTTCACGTCGACATGGTCGAGGAAGCGGTGACGCAACTGGTTGATGGCACTCTGTGCGCAGTTCTTATCGAGTGGGAAGTACTCGTATGCGTTGAACACGACCACGTTGTCGAAACTCAAGCCTGCCTCGTGGCGATGTATGAGTTCCTCGTAGATGGGGTTCAACGACAGACCGGTGCCAAGGGCGAGCACGCACTTCTTGCCGGCTGCCTTTGCACGTTTGATTTCTGACTCTACAACGTCTGCGATTACCTTTGCACCATCCTCTACCTTCGGGTAGATATCGGTGAAGAGTTTCTCGCAACGTGTCATTTCGGAGCGCTCAACTGCCGTGCGAGGGCGATAGTACTGCTCCGGTACCTTATTCAATACAATCTGCGAACTTAAATTAAGTTTCATAATGATTATTTGTTTTAGTTGAAAAAGTTTAATTATTGGTGAGATGAGGTGTTGAGGTGTTGTGATGTTGATATATGTAATGTCACCACATCAACATCTCAACACAACAACATTCTTATGGACGGCACGCCGCAGCCGTGGCCCACTTCGACGGCTTCGGTCCCATTACGAGTTCGAGTATTCCGCCGTGGCGAATGTCGTTGAATTCGATGTACGAGTTCTTCAGAGCTTTGCCATTGAGACGTGCGCTCTGCACGTAGATGTTCCGGTCGGAGTTGTTCTTCGCCACGATGGTGAATGTCTTGCCTGCGCCGACGTTCACGGTCGCCTTGTCGAAGAGCGGCGAGCCGATTACGAAGCGTCCGCCGACGGGGTCTACCTGATAGAGACCCACCGACGAGAGGATGTACCAAGCCGACATCTGACCCACGTCCTCGTTGCCAGAGAGTCCGTCGGGCTGGTCGAGATACATCTCGTTGAGCATCTTACGGAGCAGCGGTGCCGCCTTGTCGGGACGGCCGGCGTAGTTGTACATGTATATGACATGGTGGCTTGGTTCGTTGCCGTGCGCGTACTGTCCGGTCATGCCCGACATATCGGGCGAAGCGTTGTCGCCTGCCCATCCCTCAACAAAGAAGAGCGAGTCGAGCTTCGACATGAACGCCTTGTCAGACCCGAAGAGCTGTATGAGTCCCTTCACGTCGTGCGGCACGAGGAAGGTGTACTGCCATGCGTTGCCCTCGGTGTAGTCGTTGGTGCGGTGCTCGGCGAAGAACGGGTTGAACGGCAGACGGAACTTGCCGTCGGTGCCTACGGCACGCATGAAGCGTGTCTCCGGATCGTAGTATTTCTTGTACGAGCGCGAGCGATTGAAGAAGTACTCGTAGTCGTCTACCTTGCCCAACAGCTTAGCCACCTTTGCCACACCGTCGTCAGCAGCGCAGTATTCGAGTGCCTTTGCCACGGTCTCGTTCTCGGGTTCGAGGTTCCAGGGTATGTATCCGTGCTCCTTGAGCAAGCCGAGCGAGCGGATGTCCTTCATCTGCGTAGCCTTCAGCGCCTCCAAAGCCAGTTCCTTGTCCTCCACAAAGCCCTTCATGGTGAGGTCGGCAAGCACGATGGCACCGGGGTTGCCCACCATGCAGTCGGTCTCGGAGCCCATCAGATGCCACACGGGCAGACGGCCCTGCTGCTTGTAGATGTTGAGGAACGTCTGGGCGAAGTCGCGCTGCATCTCTGGGAAGGCGACAGTCATTAGCGGATGAGCGGCGCGGTATGTGTCCCAGAGCGAGAGCGTGGTGTAGTTGGTGAAGTCTGCCTTATGCACCTTGCCGTCGGCACCACGATACTCGCGGTCTACGTCGTTAAACTTAGAGCAAGAGGTCATCAGATGGTACATCGCGGTATAGAACACGCGCTTCTTTGTCTGGTCGTTGGTCTGGATCTGTATACGTGCGAGCTCGCGGTTCCAAGCGTTGTCGGCTGCCTTCACCGTTGCGTCGAAGTCCCAGCCTGCCATCTCTGCCTGCATGTTCAGCTTCGCCTTGTCGATGCTCACGGGCGAAAGTGCCACCTTCACGAGCAGCGGTTTGGTATTGTCAGCCACCGACACCACTACGCGTTCCATCGAGTCGAGACGGTGTACGGTGACGGGCTGCGAGAAGTCGATAGAGAAATAGATGCGGCGGTCGGCTGCCCAACCGTTTGAACGGCGGAAGCCGGTGAGGCGTGTGGTGCTCTCCTGGGTGAGCAGGCAGTCGTTGAGCTTGTCCCAGCCGATGCACTGCGAGAGGTCGAGGGCGAGCTGAGCCTTTGCGCCGTCCTTGAATGTATAGCGATGGAAGCCACAACGCTCTGTGGCTGTAAGCTCCACGAGCACGTTGGGGTCGGTGAGCTGCAGCGAGTAGTAGCCGGGGTGTACCTTCTCTGCCTCGTGCTTGAAGCGTGTAGAAGTCTGCTTGAAGTCCTTCACGGGCAGGAATGCCACGTCGCCCAAGCAGCCGATGCCGGTGCCCGAGAGGTGCATGTGTCCGAAGCCGATAAGCTCATCGTCGTCGTAGTAGTAGCCCGAGCACCAGTCCCAACCGCGTGTGGGCTCTGTCGGACCGAGCTGAACGAGTCCGAACGGCACGTTTGCACCCATGAACGTGTGTCCATGACCGCCGGTTCCTACGTACTGATTGACGTATTGTGTAAGATTCTGCACAGTAGCTGCAACGGCTGTAGCACTAAAGCACACTACAAGGGCTGCAACTGACAAGAGTCGTGATAAATAGTTTGTTCTCATAAATTTAGTATTTTACAATTGCAAAAATACTGATTTTAAAATTTGTAGGCGAAACAATGTAGTTAGAAAATACTTACGTAACATACAAAAGATGTTAAATCAAAAACACTCATCACAATTATTATATATAGAGAGGTAAAAAAAAAAGCTATTTGCGTACTTTTGCACACGAATTAATAAATAAGATCATGAAGAAACAGACAATTGCAATCGACACCCCTTTTCAGAAGAGCGATGCTTACGGCGCACTGAGTATGCCGGTGTATCATACGCTGGCTTACGAGTTTGCTGATGCCGACGTGATGTCGGACGCTTTCTGCGGACGCATCGAGGAGCCCGACTACTCGCGCGTGATGAACCCTACGGTGAACTACCTGGAACTGAAGGTGAAGGCACTGACCGGTGCCGACCGCGTGACGGCTATGTCGTCGGGCATGGCTGCCATCTCGGGAACACTCATCTCGCTCGCTGAGCAGGGAAAGAACGTGGTGGCATCGCGCCACATGTTCGGCAACACCTACTCGCTGCTGACAAAGACGCTGCCACGCTTCGGCGTGACGACGCATCTGTGCGACCTTACGAACCTCGACGAAGTGCGCCGAGCTGTGGATGCTGACACCTGCTGCATCTTTCTCGAAATAATAACAAACCCGCAGCTGGAGGTGGCTGACCTCAAGGCTCTGGCTGAGATAGCGCACGCGCACAACATTCCGCTTGTGGCTGACACGACGGCGATACCGTTCACGGAGTTCTGTGCGCATGAGTTAGGTGTGGACATCGAAGTGGTGTCTACGACGAAGTATCTATCGGGGGGCGCAACATCGCTCGGCGGAATGGTCATCGACTACGGTGGCTTCCCTGAGTTCGCACGTCGTCTGCACGACGAGATGCTCTTCAACCTCGGTGCTTATATGACACCGCACGCTGCCTACATGCAGAACCTCGGTCTGGAGAACCTGCGTGCACGCTACGACTTGCAGGTGCGCAACACGGTGTATCTCGTGAACGCACTGCGACAGATGGAGGGCATCAAGAGCGTGAACTACGTGGGGCTACCCGACAACCCGTACTATGAACTGGCGCAACGTCAGTTCGGCAAGACGGCGGGCTGTATGTTCACCATCGACTTAGAGTCGAAGGAGGCTTGCTTCCGCTTTATCAATAATCTGAAGCTGGTGCGCCGCGCCACTAACCTCTTCGACAACCGCACACTCGCCATACATCCTGCAAGCACCATATTCGGTCCGTTCAGCGACGAGCAGCGTGCTGCAATGGACGTGCTCGACACCACAATACGCATCTCTGTGGGTCTGGAGGACATGGACGACATTATTGAGGACTTCCGTCAAGCATTATAATCAGGGGGTGCACTTGTCTCAAGTGCACCAACCAAGCAGAACGAGTATTATTTGGTTGGTGCAGTTGAGACAACTGCACCCCCTAAGAAGAAAACTATGAAATACAACTTTGACAAAATCATTGACCGCTCGGGCTCGGGCGACCTCAAGCACGAGGTGCTCGCTGAGCGATATGGCAGGGGCGACCTGCTGCCACTATGGGTGGCTGACATGGACTTCGAGACACCACAGTTTATAACCGACGCGCTGCGCAAACGGCTCGACCACTCACTCTACGGCTACACGATAGTGCCACGCAACTATTGGCAGACGATTACGAAGTGGATTGAGGACCACCACCAGTGGCGCGTCGACGAGCAGTGGATGCGCTTCATACCGGGCATCGTGAAGGGCATCGGCTTCGTCATCAACGTGTTCGTGAAGGAGGACGAGAAGGTAATCATACAACCGCCAGTTTACCACCCGTTCCGACTGACACCAGAGGGCAATCGTCGTCAGGTGGTGTACAATCCGCTACGCGAGAACGCCGACGGCTCTTACTCAATGGACTTCGACAACTTAGCAGAGGTTGCGGACGAGAAGTGTCGCCTGCTAATCCTCTCCAATCCGCATAACCCGGCAGGCATCACGTGGGACACGGAGACGCTGCGCCGTCTGGCTGACTTCTGTTCCGAGCGCAACATCATCGTCATCAGCGACGAGATTCACTCCGACATGGCTATCTTCGGCAACAAACACGTGCCGTTCGCATCGGTATCTGAAGCAGCTGCCGAGTGTAGTATCACGTTCGGTGCTCCGTCGAAGACGTTCAACATAGCGGGCATCGTCAGCTCGTGGTGCATTGTGCCGAACGAGAAGCTGCGCCAACCGCTATTCGACTGGATGGCGGCGAACGAGCTGGACGAGCCGCATCTCTTTGCACCAATTGCTACGATGGCTGCATTCAACGAGGGCGAGGAATGGCGACAGCAGATGCTGGCATACGTGGAACAGAACATCCTGTTCGTGGAGGACTTCCTCAGAAAGCACCTGCCGCAGATTAAGGCGGTGCGACCGCAGGCATCGTTCCTCGTATGGCTCGACTGTCGCGGACTGCACCTCGACCACGATGCGCTCATCGACCTCTTCGTCAACCGCGCACGACTCGCGCTCAACGACGGCGAGATGTTCGGAAAGGAAGGCAGGGGATTCATGCGCATGAATGTGGCTACACCTCGCAGCGTGCTAAAGGAAGCACTCGAAAGACTTGTTTTAGCTGCGAGTTGAGAACTTAGAGTTGAGAGTTATGATTGATCTTGTCATTTTATTAGCAACTATCTAATCTGTTGTAGACATACATATCATAACTCTCCATTTTCAACTTTTGACAAATTGAAGCATTGCACCTTAATGCTTCAATTTACCTATATTTTGGTATTGCACAAAATACCAAATCACAATAACTTTGCACTTCTAAATCAACAACTTATATTGTATAATTGACAAGTTGTCAAGAAATGAAGAAGGCAATAACATTACTATTATTTTTGATAATATCGGCAGCAGCAATAGCCGACAACATACGTTTTAAGGTGTCGGGACATGTGCTCGACAATCGCACTATGCAGCCCATACAATATGCCATTGTCAAAGTGTCGAATCTTGAATTGTGGGCAGCAACCGATGCCAACGGCATGTTTATAATTGAGAATGTGCCACAAGGAGCTGTCTCAATTGAGGTGAGCACTTTGGGGTATGTCACTCGCACCGTACAATTTAACATCCGCCACAACACCGACCTAAAGAATATCCGACTGAAGGAGGCTAACCTTAGCATTCCGGGCGTGGAGGTAACAGCACGCAAGAGGTCGACCATGGGTACCACGACATATTCTATCGACCGTACCACACTCGACCACTCTCAGGCTCTGTCGCTTAACGATATTATGGCCCTGCTGCCCGGCGGCCAGACCGTCAACTCCACTCTGACAGACGATTCACGCCTGGCACTACGCTCCACAACAGGTGAGAAAGGCAATGCGTCATTCGGCACTGCCATAGAGATAGATGGAATGCGACTGAACAACAATGCAAGTATGAGCGAGACGCAGTCGGCTTCAACACGCAACATTTCAACTTCCAACATTGAGAGCATTGAGGTAATAGCCGGAATACCGGGCGTTGAATATGGCGACATAAGCAACGGCATGGTGAAGGTGAATACCCGTCGCGGACACACTCCATGGATTGTGGAGGCTTCCATGAATCCGTACACCCGACAGGTAGCACTAACCAAGGGCTTTGCATTGGCACACAATGCCGGTACGCTTAATTTCTCTATAGAACATGCACAATCGTTCACCGACATTACATCACCACATACTGCTTATAGCCGCAACATACTATCGACTACTTACAATAAGGTATTCCGCATGAAGGGTTCAAGCCTCAATCTGACAGCTGGACTTACGGGCAACATTGGCGGATATAATTCGGAGGCAGACCCCGATGCCTTTCGCGATACCTATCAGCGTCAACGCGACAATCAGCTACGTGCTAACATGATGCTTGACTGGCTCTACAACAGCAGGAGTTCAGGAGTGTTCAACATAACATTGCAGGCAGCCTTCTCTACAGCCGATCGACGCTCGGACAACAACACCAACACATCGTCGTCATCCACACAAGCCAGTCTGCACACCACTACCAACGGCTATGCTATAGCTCAAGACTATGCCGATGGCATGGGCACGGGCAGCATCATACTTAGTCCGACGGGATACTGGTATGTGCGTTCGTTCAACGACCAGAAGCTACAGAGTCTACAATTCAAACTAAAGGGTGAGTGGACACGACGCATACTCAGCGCGGTGAACAAACTTACTGTAGGCACCGAACTGAACTCTACACGCAACAATGGTCACGGCACATATTACGACGACATGCGTTTGGCTCCCACATGGCGACCATACGACTATAGTCTCCTGCCAACAATGCATAGCCTGGCAATGTTTATAGAGGAACGGCTAACCATGGGCAGACTGATGCTTGTAGGCGGACTGCGCAACGATATCACCATAATCAGCGGTTCAGAATATGGCACCGCAGCCAGCCTCTCACCACGATTCAATGCTCGCTATAATATAATAAAAGGTAAGAACGTCTCGCTCACACTACATGCCGGCTATGGCAAAAGCGTCAAACTGCCATCGTTTCAAGTGCTTTATCCTGCCGACACCTATACTGACCGACTCGTGTTCACCCCTGGTTCTACTGCCGACGGCAAAGCATACTATGCCTACTACACCAATGTGCAGCGTGCTATATATAACAGCAATCTGAAATGGCAGCACTCCAATCAAATGGAGGCAGGATTGGAAGCAATGGTCGGTAAGGCACGACTGAGCCTGTCGGCATATTGGAACCGCACGTACAATCCGTATCAGACACTGAATGTATACTCTCCATTTGCCTACAACCAGACATCGCAGTCGGCTCTTGAAGGATGTAGCATTGCCGCTGCCGACCGCATATATAGTGTCAATCCATCGACTGGTGTGATAAGCGTAACATCTGCAACCAACGGCAACACCGTAAACTTACCCTACTCTATCCGCCGCACATATACAGCCAACCGTCAGTATGTGAATGGTTCTCCCGTGACACGCTACGGACTGGAATGGGTGGCAGAGATGCCTATCATCAACAACCACCATACTCTGGGACTGTCGCTGCGTATCGACGGCAAGTACTATCACTATCGTGGCACAGACAATACACTCATAGCCGGATGTCCCAATGGCATCGGCGACCAAGCCGAAGGTTCGGGCACACAACCGCTTATAGGCTATTACGTAGGCAGCAACGTCGCATCAGCCTCAACGACAAGCACCCCTACGGTGAGCAACGGCATGATGAACAAGGGATGCAGCCTCAACACCACGCTGACGGCACGCATACCACGACTGAGACTCATCATGACAATGCGACTTGAAGCAACCATGCTCAACTACCGACGCAACCTGTCAAGCAATCGCACAACGATAGCATTAAATGAGGCTGGCGACGTGACTGGAACTAAATACGTGGGGCAGACTGACCATTATGTGGCTGTGTATCCTAAATATTACTCAACATGGGATAACCCTTCGGAGCGCATTCCATACGCTGAGGCTCTTCTGGCTGCCAAAGACAACAACCCCACACTCTACCGGCAATTGTGTGATCTAATAGTAAGAAGCAACACCGCCTACTACTTCAATCCGCAGAATATATCGGCATATTACTCAGCCAACTTCTCCGTGACGAAGGAGATAGGCAGATGGGTGAGCCTATCGTTCTACGCCAACAACTTCTTCAACAATCTGGCATCCGTCCGAAATAAGCAAACGGGACTGAAGACATCGCTGTTTGATAGCGGATACATACCAAAATTCTACTATGGAGCATCCGTCAGAGTGAAACTATAGACAATAGACGAGTTGACAAGAAACAAGTAAAACAAGGAGATATGAATAATATAATAAAACACTCATTCTTCATACTGCTTACTATGCTGACCATGCTGGTGGCATCGTGCAGCTACGACGAACAAATTAACACCTACAATGTCGAGGTGAGGCTGAATCATAACGTAGACGGTGTTGCCGTAAGGATGACAAACAGCATAGGTAGCACCTTCGAAGCAGCTACCGATGCCAACGGTATAGCTCGCTTCACGCTACCCACCGGAATATACAGTGTCAGCGCATCGAAAGTGAGCGACGACGAATATTTCCGTCATGTATACAACGGAGCATTGTCTGACGTAGCAATAGGCAGCAACAACACTACAATAGAGCTGCCCGTAAGCATCACAACTATGCAGACTGCCAACCCTATCCTCATAAAGGAACTGTATAATGGAGGCTGTCAGAAGGACGATGGCTCGGGAAAGTTCGCCATAGACAAATGTATAATCCTGTACAACAACTCATCAGAGACGGTGTCGCTCGACAACGTAGGTTTCGGCATTATCGAGCCATACAATGCAGAAGCCAACACCCACTCGTTTCTCAACGGTGGTAAACTCGATTATGCCGACAAAGACTGGATTCCTGCACTCAACGGCATCTGGTATTTCCAGCAGGGCAATACAATAGCACCCTACTCAGAACTCGTAGTAAACGTGCATGGCGCCATTGACAACACTCCAACCTACAGCAACTCCATCAACTATGCCAACACTGCCTACTATTGTATGTACGACATGGAGGCAACAAGCAGCGACGGAGGCAAGTACAACAACACTCGGTATTATCCCTCGCCTGCCGATGTTATCGCCACAAACCACTATCTGAAGGCTGTGAAATACGGCAAAAGCAATGCTTGGCCTATGAGCCAGACTTCGCCAGCCGTGATACTGTTCCGCACAGAAGATATTACACCAAAGCAATTCGGCGAGAACCCAGACAACATAATATACCCAACGGGCAATGAAGGCAACATAGTGTATGCCTGCCTGAAAATTCCACGCAGGTGGGTGATTGATGCCATGGAAGTATACAACGCCACGGCTCTTGCCAAATGCAAGAAACGCCTCACGCCAGACCTCGACAACGGCTATGCAACTCTGACCGGAGGTTACGGCCACTCTCTAATAAGAAAGGTGGAGAAGACTGTAGACGGACATGCCATATATCAAGACACCAATAATTCAACGAATGATTTCTATGAAGCTGACAATTGTTCTCTACGCTAATCTGCTGTGCCTACCAGCCATGGCACAACGCGACTTCCAGCTAACCCAACAGCGCAACCCATGGCTCACAGCAAGCAATGCCGCCGCACTGACCACCTATGCAGACAGCACCATAGCCCACGCCACCATATCTTATCGTCACGACGGAGGTAAGCTGCACACCATGTCAGAAGGAAAGCGGCAGGAAACTTATGATGCCGATGTGCAGTCATACTACAGGCTCTCGTCTGACATTGTGGCTTACGGCAGAGCCACGTACAGCCGACACAATATCTCAGAAGCAGCAGGCAGTATGCTTATGCCTACAATGAAGTTAATGCCGTTCGACCTTGTCGAGGCGGATAACAATGTTGGCGACAAGAGCATGGAGACATTCAGCATCAACGGAGCCATCGGGTGGAAGGCATGGCGATGTCTTGCCATTGGCGCACAACTCAACTATACGGCTGGCACATATGCCAAGCAGCGCGACCTACGCCACAGTAACACGCTGATGGATATAAACGCTGGTCTTGACGCACAGTTTTTGTTACCACACAACAGTGGCATTGGCATAGGGATGGTGTACAGCCGCCGCACTGAGGCGATGCAGTTCAAGACCTATGGTACAACTGACCAAATATACTACACACTCATCGACTATGCCAACCATCATGGCGAACGCGAAGCATTCGGCACCGAAGGATTCACCGATAGCAAAAACCGTTTACCACTACTGTCTGAATACATTGGTGTGACGGTTCAAGGCAAATACAACCGCCTCTTTGCCGACATCGTATACAGTCATCGTAATGGCTACTATGGACGCAAGTCGCAATACAGTGCATCACACGAGCAGCACCATGGCGATAACTTCGCATTGCATCTGCGCTACGACATAACACAAAGGGCTGAGCGTCTTGTATGGGTTGACTTGAGCATCGCCACCGAGCGGCTTACGTCTGAACGCGAGAACTATCGCCGCACCATAGCCACTAACGGCACATCAGCCATATACTACGAATACTTCGAACCAACAAAGATGGCAGACAAGGTACAGACATACGGTACAGCTGCCCTCAACACCTACTGGGAACCATCTGGCAATATATACCTATGGCACATAACGGGAGGTGCCAAGTACTGGATTCGCCAACAGACTGCCTACGTATATCCCGATATATACACCGCCTCACACCACATCATAACCCCGTTTGTCAGTGCACGACGCAGTGTGCTCACACGAAGAGGATATTTATGGTCGGCAGAGGCAGGAGGCTCTGCCGCAATGGGCAGCTACAGACAATGGGCAGCCCACGCTGCCATTACATACGAGATGCCCTTAAAAGGCACGTCCATACGACCTGCCATTTCCCTGAGGTACAACCTCCGCCAAGCTACCAATAGCAACACTAAAGGACAAACACGCAATACGCTTATCATCACAGCAGAAGCAACATTTTAAACACAACTTTAAAAAACATAATATGAAAAAAATCTTTACACTCATCTTCGCTTGCATAGCAACGATGACAGTTATGGCACAGAGCGATGGCTCTACAGTATCTAACAGCTGGGGACTTAAAGGTTCGGGTACACAAGGCGACCCCTACATCATCAGCACAGCAGCCGATTTCGAAGCAATGGCTAAGAATTGCAACGCCAACCACAAAGGAACTGGCGAGTACTTCAAGATGACTAACGACATCGACTTCGGCGGTTCGGCAGAAAATCCCGTTCAGCTGCCCGCAATAGGCAAGGACGGCAACGCCAAGATTACCCAGATAGCCTATGGCTTCGATGGCACTTTCGACGGCTACAACCATACCATCAGAGGCATCTACCACACCGAGAGCGGCAACAATGCCGCCGGCAAGTACAACGCCCTGTTTGGTTGTATCGACAAGAACGGTGTCGTTAGAAACATCGTCTTCGACGAGAACAACCACATCACAAGCTACAACTACGTTGGCACTATTGCCTCGATCAACATGGGCACTATACAGGAATGTGTCAACAATGCCAACATCACTGCTACCAACTTTGCCGCTGGCGGTATATGCGGATTTATGGTCAACGGTTGTGGCACAATAAAAGACTGTGAAAACTACGGTAACGTCAAGGCCATGACCTATGCATCGGGCATCTGCGGTGGTTCGCAGTCGGGCAAGAGCATCACCACTTACAACTATCTTATAGAAGACTGCCTCAACAGCGGCAAGATGTCTACAACCAATGGCGTAGGATCGGCTGGTATTGCCGGCTCTTACTCGGGTGCCATAAAGAATTGCAACAACAACGGCAATGTAGACGACACCCAGGGTACAGCCAAGTCGAAGCTGTACACAGCAGGCATCGTAAGCTGCGCCAGCTTTGCAGTAGACATCGAAGGCTGTTACAACAGAGGCGCGATAAGCGGCGTGAAGAATGTCGGTGGCATCGTTGGCAACGTGATGAGGGGCGACGAGGCTGCCACTGTTATAAAGAGTTGTCGCAACGATGGCTCGGTTAGCGGACAAGACATGTACGTTGCCGGCATCGTAGCCAACTCTGCACGTAAAGAGGGAGTGGTGTCTGTAGTATCGTGCACAAACAATGGCGAGGTTACATCAACTGGCACTACCGAGTTTATTGGCAACCTTCGTGGCAACACCAACATCGCTCTTGGCGAAGGCAACGTTATTGGTGCCGGTCTTAAGGTGCTGCCTCTCGACCCTGCCACAGAAACAGGCATCGACAACACGAATGTCAACACCGGCAAAACTGCCAACGGCGTATTCTTGAGAAACGGACAAATTATTATCGTCAAGAACAACAAGAAGTACACTATCAGCGGCATTGAGATTGCCGAGTAATAAATAACAGTTGAGACATAAATATCAGTTCCCAACTTTAACACTTAATCTCTTTATATGAAACAAAGACGAATCTTCTCTCTTCTGATGTGCCTGGGCTGCAGTATGGCAGTGTCGGCGCAGACGTTGCCTCTCGACAGTTGTATACGCAAAGGTAAGCTCGCCAACGGGCTTACCTACTACATACGCCACAACGACCAAACTCCGGGGCAAGCTGACTTCTACATTGCACAGCGTGTAGGCTCTATACTCGAGCAACCCGAACAGCGCGGACTGGCTCACTTCCTTGAGCACATGGCGTTCAACGGCACACGCAACTTTCCTGACGGCAATGGAGGCAAACACTCTGTACGCAACTGGTGCGAACGCAACGGCATCAAGTTCGGGGCCGACCTTAATGCCTACACATCCATCGACCAAACCGTGTACAACATATCCAATGCTCCTGTGAGCAAGGCTGGCGTAACCGACACCTGTCTCACCATACTGCACGACTGGGCAGGCTCACTGCTGCTTAAAGACAACGAGATTGACCAAGAACGTGGCGTGATACGAGAAGAGTGGCGCACACGACGTTCGCGCATGGCAGCGCAGCGTATGATGGAGAATGCTATGCCCGTGATATACGCTGGGTCGAAATATGCCGACTGCCTACCAATAGGACACATCGAAGTGGTGGACACATTCCACTACGACACACTGCGCGACTATTACCAAAAATGGTATCGTCCCGACCTGCAGGGCATCATCGTAGTGGGCGACATCGATGTAGACCAGATAGAAGCCAAGATACGAAAGCTCTTCAGTGATAATCCCATGCCCATTGGTGCTCCGCAGCGTACATACTATACAGTACCCGACAACAAAGAGATGATTGTTTACACACAGGCCGACAACGAGCAGCCAACACTCAATTTCTCACTCTACATGAAGCACGATGCCGAGCAACGCCAGTCGAGAGACACACGCGAGGCATTCCTCAGCAGCTACAAGTCACGACTCGCCATGTTCATACTGCGCCAGCGTCTGGCAAAGCTGTCACACGAGGCACAACCCCGAGTGATGTCGGCAAACTGTCGCGTAGGCAACTTCTACGTCACCACTGAAAAGGATGCTTTCGCCCTCAACCTCGGACTCATGCCCAACAATCCGCAGGTTGGCATAGATGCTGCCATCGAGATAGTGGAGAAGGCAAGACGCTACGGCTTTACCGCCGCCGAGCTTGAGCATGCCAAGGTGCAGCACACCGTAAACATCGAACACCGTTTGGACAACAAAAACAAGACACGCAATGCCGAATATGCAAAGAATATTGTGTCCAACTTCTGCAACAACGAGCCTTGCATGAACATCGAATACGAGGCTGCACTGGAGGCAGAATTCTCAGCTACCGTTACACTCGACGACATCAACAAAACGATGACGGAGATAGTGGACAACAAAAATCAAGTGTGCATCGTCTTCGGACCCACCAAGTACGACGGCAAGCCATACACCATGCCCACATCCGACCAGCTCAAGACGTGGATAGAAAGCGCGCAACAGCGTGAATACACCAACGACAACACAGCGCAGCAGGTAGACCCCGTATTCATGAAGAAGCTGCCCAAAAAGGGTAAGATACTCTCAAAGCGAGCAACCGACAATGGTTACACCGAATACGTCCTTTCAAACGGTATAAAGGTAAGTGCCAGACAATCAGACATAGAACCCAACCGCCTCACCATCAACATGTTCCGTCTTGGCGGCCGCTCGTTATATCCCGACACAGATGCCCCTACACTACAATTCCTTAACAGCGTAGTTAAAGAGAGCGGAGCAGCTGACTTCGATTTTCTCACTCTCGAGAAGAAGCGCCGTGGCAAGGCACTGCGTGTAGTTCCATACATCGATGCCGAGGAAGAGGGCGTAAAGGGAGTGTGTGTAGCCTCTGACCTTAAGACATGGTTACAGATAATGTATCTCTATCTCACCAATCCACGCAAGGACAAGGCGATATTTCAGAATATGATAGCCAAACAGCAGTCAATGCTGCGAAATCGTAACGCAAGCCCTAATGTCACCTATAACGACTCGCTGCGCGTAGCCGTATACGGTGAACGCAAGCGCACTCAACCGCTCACGGCGGAACGTATGAACGAGGTAAACTTCGACCGCATCTACCAGATTTACAATGAGCGTTTCAGTAATCTTGCAGGAATGCACCTCATCGTTACGGGCGACATACGTCAGGACGATTTCGACGATTTACTCTGCCAATACGTGGCAAGCCTGCCAGGAAAGCGCAATAGCAACAACGACTGCAAGCCAGGACAATACACACTCAACATACAGAAGGGACAGGTGACAAAGGTGTTCCACAAACAGATGATAACACCCTCGGCACAGACCAACATCGTATACTCAGCCCCAATAGCCTATACCGCCGACACCGACCTCAAGCTCGATGTATTGTCGCAGATAATGCGCGGTGTGTACACTGAAAAGGTGCGCGAGGAACGTGGCGGCACATACGGAGTGAGCGTAGAGGGCCAGTTCTGGAAATATCCTACAGACGGATGTTCCATGACCGTAAGTTTTCGTTGCGACCCCGACAAATACGACGAACTGTTGCCACTCATCGACCTCAATCTGCAGCGCATGGCCACCGAAGGTCCCACCATCGAGCAACTGCAGAAGGTGAAGGAGTTTGAGCGCAAGAACTATCAACGTGCCGTGCTCACCAACGGATGGTGGGAATACGTGCGCTACCACCAGCTGCGAGAAGGTATCGACTTCAACCGCAACTATCTGCAGAAGGTAGACAGTCTCACCACCGATGACATACGCCAATTCTGCCGACAGCTCACAGCCCCGGGCAATCGCATTCAGGTAACAATGAAATAATTGAATTCATAAAAAACGACAAACATTATGCTTTCAACACATAAATGTATAAAACGAGGAGCGGCTACATTATTGCTGCTCCTCGCAGCCTCAAACATCCACTCTGACAACGTAATAACACGCCATACCGATGGCACCACTATCGTGCGCACCACCACTATATGCAACGCACGCGGATATCGTAAGTCCACGCCAGTAGAAGTACACTTCAAGAACGGCAAGGTACAGAAAGTGGTAGCACTGAAAAACGAAGAAACTGTACCCTACTTTGCCCGTGTAAAGCAGTTTCTGCTGCCGCTATACAATAACCTCAAAATCTCAAAGGCAAAGAAGCTAACCCAACGCACCGATATAGACGGATGCACCGGAGCTACATTCAGCACCAAGGCTGTACAAAAAAACATAAAGGCAGCTATCGATTATTACGAGAAACAGAAGTAGGAGCGGTAGCTAATATATGTAACTTAAGCAAACAACAAATAAAAAACCGCCCAGCATCACTGCTCGGCGGTTTTTAAACTCTTTTCTTGATTTATCAAACAATTACAAACTGCTTCTTATTTATTCATTCATTTACATTACTGGCTTTACTAATACTAATTTGTATTAATAACTAAATGTTATCACAACATTACACTGCAAAAGTACAAACTTTCGATAAACTTACGATTGCAATCGGTAAAAGATATGTGTCATTGTGTAAAAATCGTCGATTTCAACGACTTTTTAATCGTTTGACACGCTATTTTTACCATTTGACGCACGAAACTCTATCGGACTCTTGCCCTCACGCTGCTGGAATGCACGGCGGAAAGTGGACAAAGAATTGAAGCCCGACTTCATGGCGATGGTGTCAAGAGTGTCGTCAGTGGAGTGAAGAAGCAGCTTAGCGTGATGTATGCGGTAATCGTTGACAAAGTCGTAGAACGTGGTGTCGCAACACTGGTTGATGTATTGCGATAGGTATGTGCGATTGGTGCCAAGAAGAGCAGCCAACTCCGTGAGTCGCAAACGCGGATTGAGGTACACATGGTCGCGTTCGAAGAGCAGGTGCATACGCTCAGCGAAGGCTGCTTCCTGCTGTACGCTCTGCTCGTCAGTGGAGGCGTCCGACAATTCTGTATCCGTATCGATGTCGGTCTTCAGCGAGGTAGCAACGGATGCCAAAGCCTCATCCTCTGCCTCTGAAGGTGCTACTACCGATTGTGAGTCAGCAGACTCGTATGCCTTAACAATGCTTATCACGCGAGCCTGACGATAGAAGAAGAAACAAGCCACCGCCCACACCACGAGCGAACCAATAAGGTAGATGGCATCATTCTCACAACTGGGGTTCACGCTGTCGTATATCCACAGCAGAAGGATGCAGAAGAACGACACGATAATGCCGCGCAACCAGTTGAAGTTGATGTATTTCTCGTAGGAGAACTCCTCCATCAGCGCACGCTCGAAGCGGGGCACTTCGTGCAGCGACCAACCCAAGAGCAAAACGCCATAAACAAACGAGGAGATGTGTATCACGTCGAACACTAACGGCTCGGGGTAAACTAACGACACGGTCATAAACGCTAAGAACGGGATATACAACAACGACGCACGCCACCAGTTGAGCCATCCAGGGCGACATGCTTCGATAAGAACGATGGCATAAAGCGGCATAGTGAACAGGTCTATGCTCGAAGAGTACAATGATTCGAGCTCACTGTCATAATAACCGTCTCCTATAAGCGCAAGGTTCTTAACGTACAGTGCTACGGTGACGAGCATAAGCGTGCTGACATAGATGTTCAGCGAAGTGCGACGCTTGTAACTGAACAACAATGCCATCATCAGATGGAACATAATGCTCGCTCCATATAAGAAGTATAACAAGTTGTAACTGGTCATAATTCTTGCTTATAAATCCTATATATGTTTGTAAATGTAATTGTATAAATCGCTGCTGCGTATGACTAAAAAGCTCACAATCGATGCTTTTTGTTGTCTTGACAATGCAAAGTTAGGAATAAAATATATGCAACGCAAACATTATCTGTAATTTTTTGTTGGTATTTAGGAGGTATATATACATACAAAGAGGGCATGGCTTTTCGCCATGCCCTCTTATACTTTTGCTTGGTTGGTGCACTTTAGGGGGTGCAGTTGTCCCCGCTCGGCTTTGCCGCTTGCCAGAGCAAGAACTGCACCAACAGAGCTATTGGCACTGCTGCTTGGTTGGTGCACCATAGGGGGTGCAGTTGTCCCAACTGCACCAATAGAGCTATTGGCACTACTACTTGGTTGGTGCACTTGAGACAAGTGCACCCCCTGAAAGCACCCCCTGAAAGATTACTTAACGAGCACTTTCTTAACCTTGCCGTCAGCAGAGCGAACGATGTTCAGACCCTTCTGGAGCTTAGAAAGTTTAACGCCGTCAACTGTGAAGAGTGTTGCTGCGCCCTCAGCTACGGTTGTAGCGTTGATGCCGGTCTCTGGCTCTGGAGCTTTCTCGCCGAATACTAAGTTAGCCTCATTACCCATGATGCTGATGTTAAACTTAAATTTGAGCTTCTCAATAGCATCCTTAGTCTCGTTGAGCTTGCATGTGCCCTCGAAACCTGTAAACGCGGTCTTGGTGCCTTCAGCAAGTCCGAACATGAAACCATAAGCAGGGTTCACGTTAGACCATGTACCCTTGGTATCGGTAGTGGTGAGTGTGAGCACGTGTGTCTCTGCGTCCTCAGCAACGGTAATATTCTCAATAGTATAGTCGCCAAAGATGGTTGAGCCAGCCTCAAGAGTCTTCCACACGAGCTTATACTTGCCTTCCTCGTACTGCACGAATTCAACAGTCTTTGCGTCGTAGTTGGTTGTTGTGCCATTGTAAACAGCGTTAGCAACGTCAGTTGTAGAGAGAGCAACTGGTGAGAATGGCTCTGCCTTCTCCGTTACGAGCTCTACAGACTTGTAGGTAGCGTAACCAGGAGTGCCGCAACCAGCACCGAAGTAGAGTTGATTATCACCCTCGCCGTAGAGGTTTGACATTTCAGCAGCAGGGAACACAAGGTCACCATTGATGCTGATACCCGTCTTGTCCATAACTATAGTTACGGTAGAAGGATCAGTAACCTCCTTATAGTAACTTGTTGCACCTGCATCGCCCTGGTAGCGATACTGAACAGCGAACTTCTGATGAAAGGTCTCCATACCTGCGCTGGTCCATACTTGTGCGTCCTTTGTATAGAAGAGGTGCACTGTGCTTCCACCGTTGGTCTGTTCCCAGTTTGCAACGTCTGTTTTGTTGTTAGAAACAGAGAAGACACGCTCGTTCTCTGTGTCACTACAAGTGGTCATATCCAAAACTGCTACAAGTTTTTGGGTATCCCAGTTCACTGTAACAGCCTTTGGAGAGAGGACTTTACCTGCAAGGGCATAGTTATCCTCTACAATTTTCTCGCTGGTGGTCTCAGCAAACGCTGTCGCTGTCACCACCAATAATGCGATAAGAGATAAAATTTTCTTCATAATAAATCCTTTCTGTTAGTTGTTAAATGTTAGTTATTTAATTGTATTGCTTTCAATACGTATAGGATATACGCTATTTACGCACGGTTTTGTTTCAAATCTATTGATTATAAGCTATATAAATCTTCGACTGCAAAGTTAAAAATAAAATTTGTGTGACGCAAATTATTTATAGTCTTTGTTGGTATTTAGGAGGGTATGGCATCCCTGCCATACCCACGCGGCCCTCTTGCTTATCCTCCCACAGAAGCCACAGAACTCGCAGAAGTTTCTGGCGGAGAAGAGCCTCCCACAGACACATCGTAGGAGGGTATGGCATCCTGCCATACCCACGCGGCCCTCTTGCCTATCCTCCCACGGAAGCCACAAAACTGGCAGAAGTTTCTGGCGGAGAAGAGCCTCCCACAGATGCACACGGATGAGCACAGATTAGGAGTTCCAGCGGGTGGCGTGGGTATGGCAGGATGCCATACCCTCCTACAAAAACTCCCACAGATTGCATTGCCACGCTACAACAACAAGATTGCCACGCTACAACAACAAGATTGCCACGCTACAACAACAAGATTGCCACGCTACGATAAAACACCATAAACGAACAAGCAATCAAGAAACGAACGAACCCCTACCCTACATATTAGCAGAGAGACGGATGGAAAATGAGCTGGAAGATGCGCTGGGAGATAGGCTGGAAAATAACCCCTATTGGTCAGGTATCTTCCAGCCATTACTTCACTGATACGCAGGAGGTTATGCGCTGGCTGGAAGATATGGTAGATATTTTCATCTACTCGATTTTATTTATAGCTTTGTAGCACCATACACAACCCATCCTATCCAGTTCTCGGGAGTCACCACAGCCTATTCACTCACATCATACGCTGTTAGTAACGAAGAAGAAAATTGAGTATTGGCACGACATGAATTCCACTTCATCGCAAAACAATGCTAACCATAGGAGGGTATGGCATCCTGCCATACCCTCCTACGAAAACTCCCACAGATGCACATATTAGGAGGGTATGGCATCCCTGCCATACCCACGCTGCCACTAAACTATCTTCACACAGAACGAAGAACGAAGAAGTTATTGGCAGAGAAGAAAAATCTGTGAGCATCTGCGAAATCCGTGGGAGGCTCTTCTCCGCCAGAAGATTCTGTGAATTCGGTGAATTCCGTGGGAGGATTGTAATGTTGGTGCAGCGTTTGCTTGGTTGGTGCAGCGGAGACCGCTGCACCCCCTAAGAGGGTGGCGTGGGTATGGCAGGATGCCATACCCTCCTACGATGTGTCTGTGGGAGGGGAGCAACGAAAAGAGGGCATGGCGGAATGCCATGCCCTCTTATGAGTGTTTTCAGTGGGTGCACTGAAAGATTACTTCACGAGTACCTTCTTCACCTTGCCGTCAGCGGTGCGAACGATGTTCAGACCCTTCTGGAGCTTGTTCAGCTTAACGCCGTCAATAGTGAAGAGCTGTGTCTCACCATTAGCAGCCTCAGCGTTGATTGAGCTGATGCCGTCAACAACTGGCTCTACAACCTTAAGAGTTGCATCCCAAACGCCACCACCGTCAGAGAGGATACTGCTTGAACCACCAGGGAGGATGCAGTTCCAATCGAACTTGAAGCGGATACGATATTCGCCAGCCTTAGCAGGAGCCTTGAACGAAGGTGCAACATAAGTATTGCGAGCATCTCCTGTAAGTTCATCACCTACTGAGTTGTAACCAGATGCATCGTTCTTTGGGTTAGAGTCGAGAGAGTAGAAGCTGAATGCTACCAAGTCGGTGCCAGTCTGATCCCACTGTCCCTCCTTATAAGAGAAGTCGCCATCGTTGTCGAAGTCGATGTAAACGAAGCTATGCATCCATTCGCCTGTGTAATCGAACGAAGCTGTCAGTTCGCTGCCAGCCTCAACTGTGAACGGTTCGTCTGCTGTATGATCCTCGTAAGCAGCCTTTGAAGTCTTAACGCTCTTTGTCTGCTTGTCCTTGCCTGTCTGCTGGAGAGAGAAGCTGTTGAGCATACGTCCATGAGCACTTGTATTGAGAGCGTCCTTGTCGAAGTTGATAGCGTAGTCGTCCTTCGGCTCCTCAGTAGAGAACTCTGTGCCGTAAACGAGAGTGTAATCGAAAGACATGCCGAACGAAACGATCTTAACAGCACCAGAAGCGTTCAGATAAGCCTTGTCGTTATTGAACATAACCTTGAGGTTGCCCTTTTTAGAGTCAACCAATTCCTGGTCAGTATCTGTGAATGTAACCTCTGGATTCGCAACCTCGATAGTTGTGATGCCGTTCTCTGTCTTACCTGCGACATTCTTGAAGCTGATAGTACCTACGTTCACAGAGAGAACGTTTACAGAATTGAGGTTAGCGAGGATAACGTTGTAGCGGTCGTTGCCGAGCGACTCGATTGTGAGCTTCTGAGGATCGTTTGTGCCGATAGTACCCCTGAATGTGTAGTTGAGCTTGTCGCTGAAGATCTTTGTCTCAACTACTGACGGCGGCTCCGGTGTCTCTGCCTTCTCGCCGTAAACGAACTGACCGTTCTCTGTTGTGAACTTGCAAACGAAGTTCTCGAAGCCGTTCTCTGTCTTTGTTGCTGTAGCAACGAAGTCGGTAAAGTTGAGTTCTGTCTCGTCAGCGTCGTTCCAGAAGCCGTATGTATCAGGTGTTTCGAATACAATCTTTCCTTCCTCACCATCTACAGCCTTTAGCTTGAGGTTTTCGATTGTGAAGTCTTCGGTCTTAGTGCCTAAAGTGAGTTTCTTGAACTTAACCATATAAACGCCTTCCATGTACTCTGTGAGCACTGCCTGAGCGTTCTCGAAGTTAGTAACCTCATCACCAGCCTTTACATAAGCGTTGCTTGTGAAGTTGTAAATGTTCGGAACGTAAACATCATCACTGAACTCGTAGCTGATCATGTCGCCGTTGCCGACAAGGATAGTGAGCTTAACAGATGCGGAACCCTTGCTGTCTGCATCAGCAGCAGGTGTTGCGTCAATCATACCACCCTTAATAATCATAGACTTGCCATCGTATGGTGAGCCTGGAGCGCTGATTGTAACGGTGCTTTCAGGAACATCAATCTGAAGTGTGCCCGCATTCTCTGTTGCCTTAAGACCTGCAATAACAATATTGCCAAGAGATACACGGTCTTCGCCTACTACTACATCCTTGAGAGTAGCTGTGTATGTGCCGTCAAGTTCCTTAACGAGCTGAAGCTTTGCATCCTTAACATACTGGTGGAAATCGAGGTAATCGCCCTCAGCAATTTCTTTCCAGTAAACAGTCTCTACATTGTTTGTAAACTCGTATGTAGCGGTCTCATCAGGTGTTGTACCGCCCTCTGTTACGAGCTCTACAGACTTGTATGTAGCGTACGGATGATCACCGCGCAAAGAACCGAAGTAGAGTTGGTTAGCACCTTCCTTGTAGAGTTGCGGCATAAGAGAAGCCTCGAACACGAGTGTGCCATCAATAGTAACGCCATTCTTGTCCATTACGATAGTGCAGTTAGAAATGTCCTTCACCTCGTAGAAGCGGTTGGTAGCACCGCTATCGCCTTTATAGCGATATTGTACGGCAAACTTATGAACGTCAGTAGTTGTAGAACCCCATTCTGTAAATTTCTGTCTATAGAAGAAGTGGAGTGTGCTTCCGCTGTCCTGTTCCCAATTTGCGATATCCGCACTGTTAGTAGAGATAGCGAAGATTTGCTCGTTGGTGCCCTCAAGACATTTTGTCAAATCTACATTCGCTACAATCTTCTGGGTAGCCCAGTCGACTGTGATTGCTTTAGGTGTGATGGTACCGCCGTTAGGCTGAGTGCCGTCGGGAATAATTTTCTCGCTTGTTGACTGAGCGAACGCTGTAAACGTCACCACCAACAATGCGATAAGAGATAAAATTTTCTTCATAAGAGATCTGTTTTGTTAGTTATTAATGTTAGTAAATTGTATTATTAGCTTTTAATTGGTTGGTGCACTGCAAGGGGGTGCAGCTGTCCCCGCTCGGCTTTGCCGCTTGCCAGAGCAAGAACTGCACCAACAGAGCTATTGGCACTACTACTTGGTTGGTGCACTTGAGACAAGTGCACCCCCTGGGGTTACTTCACGAGCAGCTTCTTTACCTTGCCGTTGGCTGTGCGCACGATGTTGATGCCACGCTGGAGGTGCTGTATGCGTACTCCGCCGAGGTTGTATATCTCGACGTAGGTGTTGTCGTCGGCAGTGGTTAGGGTGTTGATGGCAGTGTCGATTTGCTTGCCGAACACCACGCTCACGTCCGAACCCATTGTCATAAAGTTGAGTTCTGCTACAAACTTCGACTTATCGGCAGAGAGTGTAGCCGTAAAAGAGGTGAGTGTAGACTTGCTTCCCTCGGTTACGCCTCCGATGGCAGCTGTAGAAGTAACGTTTACCCATTTGCCCTCGGTGGCCGAAGTGGCAAAGGTAGTAACGCCAGTTTCTGTATCAACCGTAGACATAACGCCATCAATTTCAAAATCGCCAAACGTCTTGTATGCCATGGGGGCGAGTTTCTTAAATGTCACCTTGTATCTACTGCCACCCACTCGCTTCAGCTCCACTTCCTTCTGAGTGTAGTCGGTAGTTCTGCCTGCGCCGCTTGTCACATGCAAATCGTCGGTAAACACCTGACCAAATGTGCAGAGCGTGGTCATCAGGAAGAATACTATAGAAAGAACTTTTTTCATATTAACTTTAGTTTAGATTGCTCAAATATAGCAATATTATTGCAAACGGGGTGCATTAAAACAAGTTTTAACATCATCAAAACCCATTTTAACACACCCCGTATAGTTGTTTGTTGTATCGTGTCTATATTACTTCAACACCTTAACGGTCTTGCCGTCAGCGGTGCGAACGATGTTCAGACCCTTCTGCAAGCCGTTCTGACGTGCGCCAGTAGCGTTGAACACAGCCACCGGAGCGGTCTTGCCTGCTACTACACCATTGATAGCTGTTTCCGACTTCTTGCCAAATACGCAGTCAACCTTAAGCGCTTCTTCACCCATTGTAACAGAGAGTGAAATCTCAGCATAGAGCTTACCCCCTTCTACTACAGAGTGGAGCTTAAGAGGAACTTGGTGTCCGAGAGCCACCGCAACCATTGCGGTTTCGCTCGGCAGCTTTGCAATGCCATCAAAGTCGTAGGTGGTAGCGTCGCCATTCTTTACGCCCTTGATACCCTCAACTATTACATCACCTACCTCAAAGACTCCGAAAGTGAAGTTCTTGAGCATGAATGTAGATGTACCATCAGCTTGATGCTCAAGCTCAACTGTTGTTCCTTTAACAGGTTCCTGTGGAGCACCATTGAGCGAGATTTCGAGATCGTCGGTGAACTGTTCTTTTGTCTGAGCGTTAGCTGTTGTCGCCATGAATGCTGTCGCAGCAACGGCGAGTGTCATAAAAAACTTCTTCATTTTTTTATTTATTAATTAATAGCAATTTACTTCTTCAAAACCTTCAGTGTTCTGCCGTCAGCTGTGCGCACGATGTTCACGCCGCGCTGCAGAGATGTAACCTTCGCACCCGTGAGTGTGTAGATGTGCTTAACTGTGCCGTCAGCTGCTACTACTGTGTTCACAGAAACTACTGTTGGGTCGTAGTTGAATGTGTAAGCAACCGATTCGCCGTAGTTATCGACAACGAACTCACCAGTGCAGCTTGTCACCTTCTTCTCTGCGTCGAAGCCTACGATAAACTCGAAGTAAGTATAGTCAACCGCTGCGTACACTGGGTGTGTAGCTGTAGTCTTAGCTTCGCCCTTTTTGCTTGCGAACTTAGCCTCACTGTCATCGCCTGTGCGCTGAACGCCTTCGAACGAAACTGTGCCGAGAGCTACGCCGTCAGGAATAGCAACGTTGGTGAGCGAAAGTGTATAAACATCCTTTGCAGTCTCAGTGAATGTGAGTGTAGTTTCTACGTTGTTAGAGAATTCGCCATCGGCTGTGACTGTATAGCCAACGAGTTTGCCCCCTACCGAGAACGGATCAGCCGGAACGAACGGCTCCTGATAGTTGAACCATGCTGTGAGCTTGAACGAAGGCTCGCTCTCGTCTGTGAACACGATTGTAGCATAGAGGTCACCACCTTCGTCAATACGTGCCTCAACCTTAGCCTTGAGGTTTACGTAAGCGTCGTAGAAGTTAGGAAGAGTTTTGATCTCTGGCTCTACAACGCCAGTGTATGTCACTTCGCCGTCAACTGTCTTCTTCTCAAGACCCTTCAGGAGTACGCCTGACATAGCGCCCTTCTCGGTGTCGATGTGCTCAATCTCGATGCTCTGCGCACCGTCGCTCCACTCGCATACCTTTGCCACTACGCCAGGATACTTAACAACGCCAAACTGGCCGCCCTGGAACTCAGAAGCAACGTCAGCTGTGAACTGCTCTGTTTCTTTCACTGTCGGCTTGTCGTCGCCGCCAGTGCTGCCACCGCCGCTGCTTGTGCGTGTGCCTTCAAACACAACGTTCATATACTCCTTGGTTGTGTTAACCTGGAAGTAGCGGAATGTGAGATATATCTTCTCGTCGTCGATAGTTGCCTTGCCAAGGTTGTCAGACAACTCGAAATAGTATTTTGTAGCTGCGCCGAGGTTGCCGCCTTCGTTAGAGAAGGTGAAGTTGCCATTGCCAGCCCACTTATAGTTCTCGATTCCGGCGAATGTACACTTTCCGAAGTCGTCGTTGCCGAAGATTACGCTCTCGAACACGAGTGTGTACTTGCCGCCCTCGCCCTGGGTTACGGCTACAGTTGTTTCATAATCACTAAATTCGTTCAACTTAGAGTGGAATTTTCCTTTGTAATACTGCTGTGCAGACACACAAAGTGTAGTCATCAAAAGGACTAAAAGAGTAAAGATTTTCTTCATAAGCTTGTAATTTTAAAAGGTTTAATTATTTTTTGTTGTTATGGTGAGGTGGTGTGATGGTGATGAGATGGTGAGGTGGTGAGGTGAGGTGAGGTGGTGGTGAGATGGTGAGATGGTGAGATTTGCCATTAAGCCGTAAACTAATGTCAACATCTCAACATTACAACATTACAACATCAACATCTCAACATCTCAACATCACAACATCAACATCTCAACATCACAACATCAACTTATTTAAGTTTATACATCACACCGAGCGTTGCGTACACGGGGTACATGGTCTGCTCGATGGTCTTGAACTCCTTGCGGAACACTCCCGACATACCCCACTGCACGTCGGCATAAGCACCGAATCGCTGCGAGAAGTACCAGTCGGCACCGAAGTCGAAACCGAAGTGCCAGTGGCGCATATCGCTTGAGAAGTCGTAGTCGCCACGCTCACCCTCGTTGTGTCCGAGTTCCACCTTCTGTCCAGTTGGGTCGCCCTCGCGCAGATAGCCATCGTAGGCGTAACCCGAGAATTCGTTGTTGAGCGCGTAAGAGAAGTAAGGTCCGAACTTCAAGCGCACGGCATCCGACACATTGAACGTAGCCTGCAGAGGCAGCGTTACGACGAGTTGTGATGTCTTCGTAACGACATTGCCGGTGAAGAGTCCGCTGAGCGACTCGCCACCCTGACGCATCTCCATTGAGTAGCTCTTCACGCGAGCGTCGGTCTCCATCGCCTTTGTCTGGAAGTGGAAGCCTGCCATCATACCCCACTTCTTGGTGAGAGGCTTGTAGGCATCGAGCGCGAGAGTGAAGCTGGGCCTCGGCTTATAGCTATCGAGACCACGTATAGAGGCAGGCATACCCATCGGCATTGTGCCACCGATGTTGTAGCCGAGACGTGCTTGATAGTTCAGATTGTCGAATATTCCGAATGCTGACGCACTGTGCGCGCCGAAGAGCAGCGCAAGGGCTGCAGCTATTATTGTTTTCTTCATTTTGCTTGTTTTCTTACTTCTTGTATGCAATGCTTACCTTGTCGATGAGCAGTGTGCTACCCACAGCGCCCTCGAAGGCTGCGCCCTCGATGCTTGAGGTGAATACGACCGCCATGCTATAGCCCTTGTTGGCAAGGATGGCTGCATCGAGTTCGCGAGTATAGTTGAAGTCGACTGCGAACTTTTTCCATCCGCCCTCGGTCTTCACCACGTTGGGCACTCGTGCCAATGCTACTATCTGCGGCGAGGTGAGCACGTTGTCGCCCGTGAGATAGAACGCTTTGCCTTCGCTGTCGACGTTGCGGAACACTACGGCGTAGATGTCGCCTCGGTCGATGCGTCCTTCTACCACCTTGGCGTTCTTGTCCTTGAACGTTGCACCCGGTATGTACTGGTAGTAGCCGGAGAGAGTCACGGGGCGGTAGTTGATCTGGTTGTACGATCCGTCGCCGAAGTGTGTAGCCATAAGCGGTTCCTTGGTAGCCGACTTCGAGTCGAACACACCGGTGAAGAGGTTGCCGGCAGCGATGCGCATGTTCACAATGACGCCGAACGGTCCGGTGTCGCACGTCTCAAGCTTCACGGCAGCTCCGTCGTAGCCCTCAGCGAGAGGTGTTGTCGGATACTGGTCGGGCTTTGCAGAACCTCTGGCTATACTAAAACCAGGGTTGCCGGTCGCCCAGTTGTATCCATTCTCGTAGTCGCTCCACATGTAGAACTTTGATGTAGCAGGGTCGAGCGAGTAGTTCTCGAAGTTGTAGTGTATGTATGCAAGCTGACCATCTGGCTGATCAGGGTTTTGGTTAGCCTCTTCAGCCTTGATAAACACACGATATGTACGACTGTACTGACCGTCTTCTGACGTTACGACGTATGTCACGGGGCCGTTAGCGAAGTTCTGCGCCGAGCCACTTTCGGGAGAGGCTGTCGCTCCAGGGGTTGTCTTGAAGTAGACCGGCAGTGCGGTAACATCACTGTTTGGGCGCAGATCGGGGAAGATAAGGTCGGTCTTTGTCGACTCGATGCCCAATAGTTCGGCGTTTGACTGCTGAAAGAACACCTCGTCGGGGTTCTCTACCTGGATGCGTGCTTCAACGATATCGCACTCGTTGTTGGGTGCTTCGTCCTTAAAGCATGATGTGAGCGTTGTGGCGAACGCCACGATAGCGATAAGTGAGAATGGTTTTACCATTAATATTCGTTTTTGTTTATTACTACCAAGCCCATATCTAACTGAATTCAAGAGGGCTATAGTCGGCACAAAGTTCGGTAAAAAAAGCGACAGGCGCAAGAAAATACTTGCTTTTTTAACAATGCGCCTTAAAAAATGGTAATTTCCCGAACCTTTTGACAACAACAAAACCCATTAACACCATTTGTTTGTAAAAGAATGAGTAACTTTGCAGTTCGAATTTTATCAGGTAACGAATAATTAATCAGAGACACTATGCTTGGATTACCCAAAGATCCGATGATGCTGCTGAGCGTCATCAACACGCACTTGCGCGACACTTACCCCTCTTTAGACGCTTTATGCGACGACCTAAACGTGGAAAAACAACAGATAATCAGTCAACTTGCAGCAATAGGATATGAATATAATGAAGAGCAGAACAAATTCTGGTAACAGCACTATAAGCATGAGTCAGCACTACCGCACACTGCTCTCCATCGGCATACCCATTATGATTGGTCAGATGGGCATGATTGTCCTCAGCTTTGCGGACACAATGATGGTGGGACACCACAGCACTACGGAGCTTGGTGCGGCATCGTTCGTGAACAACATCGTCAACCTTGCCATCATCACGGGCACGGGCTTCTCCTACGGACTGACGCCAGTGGTGGGTGCGCTGTTTGGTCGTGGCGAGCAGGCTGAAGCAGGTCAGGCATTGCGCTGCTCACTGCTTGCCAACACGCTGGCAGCGGTGGCTATGATGACGGTGCTCTTGGTGCTCTACTTCAACCTCGGCAATATCGGACAGCCCGTAGAGCTCTTGGGCTATATGCGCCCCTACTACATGGTGCTATTCGCGTCGCTGCCGTTCGTGATGCTGTTCAACGCCTTCAAGCAGTTCACCGACAGCATCACGCTGACGCGCACATCGATGTGGATTTTGCTCTCGGGCAACCTGCTAAACATCCTCGGCAACTACATCTTTATATATGGCAAGATGGGCGCACCGGAGATGGGCGTTGTGGGTGCCGGCGTGTCGACGCTGCTCTCACGCATCATCATGGTGGTGATTTTCATCGTTGTCTTCATGCGCTCACGTCGCTTTGCTGCGTACCGCGAAGGCTTCTTCAAGCTCGGTTGGTCGCGTCCGTTGCTGCGCCGCCTCAACTCGTTAGGCACCCCGATTGCGCTGGAGATGGGTATGGAGACGGCATCGTTCTCGCTCTCCATCATCATGGTGGGCTGGCTCGGCACCATTGCCTTGGCATCGCACCAGGTGATGACAACCATCTCGCAGTTCACGTTCATGGTCTACTACGGACTTGGGGCTGCGGTGGCTGTACGCACAAGCTACTTCCACGGTCAGCGCGACGTGCAGAACGTGCGCCACACGGTGACGGCGGGTCTACACCTGATGGTGATGCTCGAGGTGGTGCTTGGCGGCACCATCTTCCTGCTGCGCAACCACATAGGTGCGTGGTTCACCGACAGCACGGAGGTGTCGTCGACTGTGCTCACGCTGCTCCTGCCGTTCTTCATCTATCAGTTTGGCGACGGTATGCAGATTAACTACGCCAACGCGCTGCGCGGCATCGCCGATGTGAAGCCACTGATGCTCATTGCGTTCGTCGCCTTCTTCGTCATCTCGCTACCCGTGGGCTACCTCTGCGGCTTTGTGTTGGGCTACGGACTGATGGGCGTGTGGATGGCATTCCCGTTCGGACTGACATCGGCGGGCGTGATGATGTGGTGGAGGTTCAGAAGATATAAATAGGGGATGCAGCAGTTTCTGTTGCACAAATAGGGGGTGCGGTGGTCTCCACTGCACCAACCAAGCAAGAAGTGCACCAATAGCTTGGTTGGTGCAGCAGAGACTGCTGCACCCCCTAACAAAAAGCCTCGCAAGTGAAAACTTGCGAGGCTTTTTAAATGGCGCTTCAAGATGGACTTGAACCAACGACCCCCTGATTAACAGTCAGGTGCTCTAACCAACTGAGCTATTGAAGCAATCCGATGTTTGCGCTTCAAGATGGACTTGAACCAACGACCCCCTGATTAACAGTCAGGTGCTCTAACCAACTGAGCTATTGAAGCA
>CDZI01031071.1_pt1 | contig 31129 bp, 24 predicted proteins | sample 554811 | NCBI WGS metagenome assembly CDZI01 (sample SAMEA3182110, study PRJEB8094) | gut metagenome | biome: human; feature: gut; material: Stool; isolation source: human stools | place: Canada | collected 2013-04-23
GCATACATGTTGATGATTTGATCTGCCATACCTTCAGCAAGAATGGTCTCACGCTTCTTGACCGTTTCCGGTTTGAAGGAGCCGTCACGGTCACGAGGCGTTTCTACTGTCACCTCTCCATACTTTGTCTGTACGGTCTTGCTCATCTTGCCGTTACGACGATTGCCAGAACTATGGTCAGCACTATTAAGGTGGGCATCCATCTCACCTTCTAAGGCTGCGTTTAGGATACATTCCAGCATGGGAGCCAAAGCTCCGTCTTTACCAAAGAGTGCTTCACCGCTACGCAGCTGCTGGGCTGCTTTCTTGTAGTCTATTTCCAAATTGTCCATATTATAAAAACTGTGTTAAACTATTATTATTATAGCCTGACACAGTTTATTTTACACTCTCTGCGTTGTCGCTCGTCCTTGCCTTGTTTGTAGGCATATCGCCCATAAGCGACAAGGCAAAGATTAGGTTTATGTATGTCGGTGCTGCGCTGTCGTTGATGGCAGTGCCAAATACAGCCAAGCCGACCTCATGGCTTATGCCAGCTCCGCTTTCTTCAAGATTGGCAAGAAGCGTAAGAATATCGCCCAGTTCCTCAGCATTGTATTCGAAGCTTACTTCCCTGGTGGCGAGGGATTCGTGTATAAGAAGATGCCTGGGGCGAAAGACAATGTAAAATAATCTGTGTATTGAGAACATATAAAAACGGTTGAGAATTAAAGTTCTCAACCGTTTCTGTAAATATTATTGTAATACAGTTCGAATAACACACGATATTTCATTTAGGCCATTTACTATATCATCAAAAGGTGTTCCATAATACCAAATCAGATATTTATAGTGCTTATAATCTTCAGAATTATTAATTTGACTATTATATAACTCCTTAAGTTCCTTATCCGCTTCTTGATCTTTCCAGTTTAAAAACACATCCCCTTTCTTATTTAATGGAAATCCTTGTTCTTTTAAATGCTTTTGATATGAATCAATGCGTATTTTATCTTCAGAAACCGAACGATGGCTCAATTCGTTTCGAACTTTTCTCAGATTTTCGCAAATTTCACGCAATTTCCTATTAATTTTATGCTCATTATTAAATGCCCATAATTTAGTGTTATATGATATAGCTCCGAGTGATTTAGAATCCTCAAAGCCTTTAGCTGTTGGATTATAATATTTTATTTGTTCCTTTATAGAATTTAAGTCAGATTTATTAGCAATGTCATAATAATAATTCAAAAGCATTTCTATCTGAAAATGAGCATATCTACAGAACTCAGCAAAGTCTATTTCATGATATCTTGTTCCATACCGGAATCGCATCATTTCACGATTGTCAGAAATGAGTTGTGCTTTTACATCTGGAAGTTTAATAAAAGAATAATCAACATTTGATGTCTTCGTATCAACATAAAAATCAAGTCCTAAATACTTTTCAATCCGTACAATCCGTTCTTCATCATATACAGATTTTGCGGAGGAAGTTATATCTAACCTCTTCCGCAATTCTGCGTCAAACTCAGGATTTTGTTTGCTCAGTTGTACTATTTTATCTATTGTTGAATTCAGTTTCTCGTCCATAAACACTAATTTAATAGTTTGTCCAAATCATCATTCAATTCATCTAAGTCAACAGGTTGAGCTGGTGGTACAGTCACCTTATCAGAACGATGAACGAGCCAGAAGAGTTTTCCGTTTGTATCTCGACAATTAGAAATGGACAACAATTCCTTATGGTCTTCATCTTCTTTTTTCAACGACTTGTTCACCGATGCTTTTTGCATTCTTCCACCCAATCTAAAGGATGCATAGCGATGAGAAATGAAGTTATCAAGAATTCTATTTTGCGTATTTTCTGTTGCCTCTTGGGGCGTATGTACGGTGTAGAATTCTTTTGGCTTCGTTGTCACTATGGTAATTGCCGTATTATTCTTCCTCTCAAACTCTAACACTGGCAAGGTTTCAACGTATGTGATTCCGTGTTGAGTCGTTCTTGTGTTATCATGAAGCGAATTGCACAATTCGTCAAATTGCATCTTCAACCTCAAATATACACTATCGTCTTCGCCCTTTACCATTTTTAGATACATGAGCTTACCGTCCAGTACATTCACCATATCTGGGTTACCTTTCTTCACATGCCCTTTAGTTTCTTTGTATCTTGGATAGAATTTATTGAATGCTGTGGCATAACCGTATTTGCGCCATATATAGAGAATATTGCGAATGTCGCGCACATATTTCTGAGACACATTGAGTTTGTCGCTAACTATAATGCCAGTAACCTCCTGGCGTGTACCTATTTTCTGTAGTCTCGTCTTATCTTCGTTCATTATAAAACCTTGACTCTCGACTACTCTTCTTAATTCTTTTATGAATTCACCCGAAGGATGGTATACATTGTGCATTGAGCTGAATGTGATATCATCAGCATATCTTGAATACACAACACCAAATCGTTTTGCCAATCCTGCCAATCTGCGATCAAGGTTGTCACAAATCATATTGGTTATGATCGGTGAAGTAGGCGCACCTTGTGGTAAAACATACCTTACACTGCCATTTTCCATTTTCTCTTTCATGGAACATAGACCTGCAACAACATTAGCAATCGGTTGTTTGAACAACAAAGGCTTTAGTTGCAACCTTTTCCATACTCTTGCTTGATGGATGCTCGGAAAGAAATCTTTCAAGTCAATATTGAAAACATAGTTATGCCCCTTGTGCATATCAGCATTGGTTACAACGGAACGCTCTTCTGTAAACCCCATTGCATAATCAGAAGGAGTGTATACAGCCTTGAATATCTCATTTACATATCGCAATAGCAACATAAAGCTTTGATTTCTCGGTGCTGTTATCAGCCTAAAGCCTCCTGATTTCTTTTTAATCTTGAATTGCTTATATCGATGAAACGAATTGTTGGGGTTGCAATAATAATTCAGGTGTTTCATCGTGAATGGATAGAATTTATCAGACATACCATATTCAGTCATCTCATCCTGCTTTATCTGGTTGAGAAGACGAAGGAGATCCTCTTTTGTCTCCAATTGTTGTGTGGCTTTTGCTATACTATTCTTATCCATACTTGTTTATAATTAAGAGGTTGACATCGGAAATGACAGACTTTCATTTCTTTATATAAGAAAAATAAAAACATAAATATAAAACAACATAACACAATAGAAAACATACTACGTATGTATGCAGTCTACGTTAACGTGATAACATTGTTATCTCAACACCCGTGAAGGCGGTGAGACATCATGCGAATGTGCCTCCAAAGAGACATGGCTTTCGCCCGCAAGACGAGTTCAAATTTATATCTGTCGCTCCGATTATCAAAGACCTCTTTTATTTTCTGATGCAAAGTTAATACATTGTTGCGAACTCTTTGGTCGTAGCTATGTACAATTTGCATTTTTACTGATAAAATAATATTAGTATTAGTTTTTTATGGGTCACTAATTTACTAATGATGGCAAATCGTCAATTTGGACTGACTATACATTTAAAGTAGATTCAAAAGCCTGTATGACACTTTTCATACAAATTGCTATCACTAATCTTCAGAAACATATTCTCCATCTAAGATGGCATCTTCAAGCCTGTCATAGTCAAAGTTCCCTTCATAATCATAACAATCATTAATTTTGAAACAATTGTTGTCACAATCGTTCTCATAAAAATACGAAGACCATTTTTTAGTTTTTGCAGGCATAGGTATAGAAGAATTTAAACTATGAAAATAGATTTCATATTCAACTCCATCTCTAACAACTTTTGTGGACAGACGATTCTTGCCATAGAATTTCCATATTTCATCATATTCAGTTGGCAATACCTCCTTGCCTGTTTCATCGATGATGCCCCATTTTGCATATTTCTCGGGATGTTTTATGCGATATTCGGCCTCTTTTTCTTCAATGATTTTTCTATCCGTAATTTCATTCCAATCATCGTCAAATATGGCTGTAATATTTTTTGTATAGCCAGTGAGTCCATGAGTGCGAACACGAGAAAGTCCATGATCAAACCCTTCAATCCATTCATATTTCCCAAATGGTACAATAAATCCCGCATTGCATCTTATACCGAATCTACTTTTTGTTAACTCAATTATTGTTAAGTTTCCATATTCTTTTTCTGAGCGAACATCTCCTGAAGCCTTTGCTTCGAGATATTCCATTTCGCTTTGTTTTAACAATTCTTTTTCCGTCAATGCATTAGCAGTTTGTTCGATTTCATTCTCGAACTCTTCATCCATTTTGGTGAATGCATTAGCAGCTTGTTCGATTTTATTCTCAAACTCTTCATCCATTTGGGTGAATGCATCAGCTGCTTGTTCGACTGTTGCACTGTACTCTTCTTCCTTTTTGGTAAGAATGTTTGCAAACTCGTGAAGTTCCTCCATATCCATATTGTTTTCTTTTAAGTTCTACTTTCTAAGTTATTTACTTTGTTCATTTTATTTGACAGTGCAAAGTTAACATCAGGTGGCGAACTCTATGTTCGTATATTTTAAAAACTGTATTTTGCAAACTATCTACCTGATCAATGATGTTCCTTGCATATATCTTGGCGAGAGCACAACAAGTTTTGATCGTAATTTACATATTCGCAGTTCTCCTTGCGTACTATACGAAAGAATTTTACTAATCAATATTCCAATAAGCGTCAGGATCGCCATCAAAAGCATCGTCTATCACATCGTCACTGTATCCTTCCGCATCTTGGGCATACGAGCCAGCGTATTCACCATAGTTTGTACCATAATCATCGGCATTGGCATCATAGTTATTAGAGTGATTGCCCTTTTCTTGGGGTTTATCCTTGCCAAATAGTTCAGAAAGAATGACATTATGGGCAACATTACCTTTTACAACCTTGGTTGTAACACGTTTCTTACCATAAAAAGTCCATATGTTATCATACTCTAAAGGGAGTATTTCCTTGCCATTTTCATCAACCAATCCCCACTTATTGCCATTTTCATTTTGTCCATTTGTCACATTTCCAATTCTTACCCTTGCAAGACCATTGTCGAATCCGTCAATCCAATTATATTTTCCAAAAGGAACAACTTCTGTTCCATCTATATTTAAAACAGCATATTCAAAATGATTATTTTGGACAGTATATAGATTCTTGTTTCCAATAGCTGGTATCAAACTATAAAATGATGGTTCGAAGATAGTTTCGCCTTTATAATTAATAAGTCCATACATCAGACGCTTATACGTAGCAACCCTTCCTCCACTGCGAGGGAACCCATAGAGATCGTCAATAGCAACCCTTATATTGTCGCTTTCGTCATAACATTCACCATAGTACATGGTGAATTGCGGCTTTACGACAATGGCACCTTCTTTGTCTACAAAGCCAATTTTGTCGCCACTTGTAAAAGGAATAAGAAGCCTGTTGTCATCTTGCATATTATATGAAGATGCTGGCACCAAAAATTTAGTATACTGATTAACTGATAAAATTTCTTCCTTTTCCATATTATGTCATTTTACGTTTTGTGATGCAAAGTTAAATATGTAATACGAATTCTAAATTCGTATTTCCAGAGATTTATAATTATCAAACATTTCCGTTATTCTGTTTTCTATCTTCTTCCGTATTATGACTGGTGTAAGGACTATAAGTTCCTTGCCAAAACTTGTCAGTTCACGAATAAGTTCATAATTCTCCTTGCAATCTATGCTGAAGAATCTTCCCTTAGAAAGAGTCGGATATATTCTCCTAAGCTTCTCTTCTTCATTTCCGCTTATGTTTTTTTGTGAATCGTGAATTGGTTTTGTTGCAACATAATCTTTTGAGATATCACTAACCCAGAAAACTATATTGTACACAGGACTTTCCTCGTTTATCGTTACACCTATTGTATCGTCAAAGACTTCGCTTATTTCACCATCATAATCTATATACTTATGCGAAGGTAGCGGAACCGCATTGTCAATTCTGTCAAGACTGAAACAAAGTAGTTTCCTATCTGATTCGGCTGCTGCAAACAGAAACCAACGTCGATTGTATTCTTTCAAAAGATACGGATGAATATTGACTGTTAACTCTGTGTGCGGTGAAGAAAACTTATGATAATGCAGTTCCACAACCTGTCGGTGTGAAATGGTGGTGAAAAGTTCACCAAGCAAATTGGAATTTTCCAAAGGATTCTTTGTTAAAGATATTATCTTTCTTTCATTTTTTCTTATACCTAATCCGAGTCTTAACCCTTCCAAAGCATCCAAATTGGGAAGTCCTTCGAACTGTCCAAGCAATGAAAGTGCTTCTTTCAGCAGATACTCCTCATCATCACTCAAATCCTTCTTGAAAATAGAGAATGATGGCTTTGCATATCGAAGACATCGCTTGTTATACGATTTCTGCTTTTCACGATTGTATCCAGGAGCTGTGTAACGTTCAATCTCCACTAAGAAAGGTCCTTCATATTCCAAATAGTAAATATCCTTTTCTATAGTTCGTCGCCCAACTCCATTTGTGTCGGGATATAGCTCGGCAAGACGATTGTTGACTTCTTCTGTTAAATCATCAAGCGAATAGTTATGATACCGACAACTAAGCAGATCGTCAAGTATCTTATATCGAGTCATTGCGTTTTTATTGGCAGGCATAGTTTTTATATTTTGGTAGGCGCAAAGTTACTACAAAAAAGTGAAATGCGGAAAGATATAGTGATAGAATTGAGTTACAAGGGTTTTAGTTGAAGTGGCGAAAATTCGTGAAGCCATTACAATCCCTGCCAAAGCCAAATCCTGACGCCGCAACGTTACTTGTTCGTAACCATGCCCGAAAATGCGACAAACGGGTACGGATGACGAAACAAGACGCTAAGGAATAGTGAGTTACCGACAACTCACGCGAAAAATTTGCTTACGGAAAAAGATTGCGCCGTTCCTCCCCGTTTTGCGTACCGACACCGGACTCTTCACCAACTAATTTTGAAACCAAAAAAATTAAGGACGATGAAGAGTACATTTTCAGTAATCTACTATCTCAAGCGTCAGGTAGTGAAAAAAGACGGGACAGTTCCCGTCATGGGACGCATCACGGTGGACGGCAGCCAGACGCAGTTCAGCTGCAAGCTGACTGTCGATCCGAAACTGTGGGACACCAAAGGGGGACGTGTCACGGGCAGAAGCACGGCGGCACTCGAAGCGAACCGTATGCTTGACAAAATGCGGGTACGCATCAACAGACACTATCAGGAAATCATGGAGCGTGACAACTTCGTCACGGCGGAAAAGGTGAAAAACGCCTTTCTCGGACTGGAACACCGCTATCACACGCTGATGCAGGTGTTCCGCCAGCACAACGAGGACTATGAGAAACAGGTGGAGGCAGGCATGAAAGCCAAAGGCACACTGGAAAAGTACCGTATCGTTTACAAGCACCTGCAAGAGTTCCTCGACATCCGCTACCATGTGAAGGACATCGCCCTGAAAGAGCTTACCCCGGCTTTCATCTCCGACTTCGAGATGTTCCTGCGCACGGACAAGCACTGTTGCACCAATACCGTCTGGTTGTACGTCTGCCCGCTACGGACGATGGTATTCATCGCCATCAACAACGAGTGGCTGACGCGCGACCCGTTCCGCGAGTATGAAATCAAGAAGGAGGAAACGACACGCAGTTTCCTTACCAAAGAGGAAATCCGCCTGCTGATGGAGGGCAAACTGAAAAACGCCAAACAGGAACTGTACCGTGACCTCTACCTGTTCTGCGCTTTCACCGGATTGTCATTCTCGGATATGCGCAACCTCACGGAAGAGAATATCCGCACCTATTTCGATGAACACGAGTGGATAAACATCAACCGCCAGAAAACGGGCGTGGTGTCCAACATCCGCCTGCTTGACATCGCCAACCGCATAATCGGCAAATACCGTGGACTGTGCGAGAACGGCAGGATATTTCCCGTCCCGCATTACAACACGTGCCTTGCCGGTATCCGTGCCGTCGCCAAGCGTTGCGGCATCACCAAGCATATCACGTGGCATCAGAGCCGCCACACGGCGGCCACAACGGTATTTCTCTCCAACGGCGTACCCATCGAAACGGTCAGTTCTATGCTCGGACACAAGAGCATAAAGACGACGCAGATTTACGCGAAGATAACCAAAGAAAAACTCAATCAAGACATGGAGATCCTTGCGGCAAGGTTGAACGGCATTGAGGAATTTGCAGGTTGTACCATCTAAAAAAGAGAAGCCATGAAGCGTGACATAATCATCATAGAGGACAAGGCGGTCAGCGTAACCGGTAACGAAGTGTGGATGACCGCCACCGAAATCGCCGGACTGTTCCATACGACCGTCCCAGCAGTGAACGCTGCCATCAAAGCAGTCCGCAAGTCGGACGTGCTTAACGACTACGAGTTGTGTCGCTACATGCAGCTTGAAAACGGGCTGTACGCGGACGTGTACGCGCTTGAAATCATCATCCCGGTCGCTTTCCGGCTGAACACCTACAACACCCACCTGTTCCGCACATGGCTGGTGGGAAAGGCACTCTCAAAAGATAACCGGCAGGCATACGTGATGTTCATTCAGAACGGAAAGGTCGGGTACTGTTAAAAACAGATTCCCCATAAGACAAGTAAACGGGCAGCACCACAAAAGGTGTCGCCCGTTTACTTTTTCATGCAACCGCCTCACTCCAGCGGCTTGCGGTAGTTCGCTTCCAGCACCTCGCGCAGCCCCGTTTCCGGGTAAAGCACCTTCCCTCCCAAAAGGATAAAAGGCAACACGCGGTTGTTGCGGTATTCCTGCAAGGTGCGTCGGCTCACACGGAGCAGTTCCGCCACCTCGCCGTCCGTCAGGTAACGCTCCCCGTCCAGCGGAGGACGGTAACTTTCCAGAAATGCGGACAGCCATTTAGAGCCTTTGCGCATATCCTGCATCACAGAGGCTATCGGCTCGTCTTCCATCGTAAAAACATCGTTGGTCTCGTTCATCATAACTTCGGATTCAGTGGGTGAATAAATCAAATCATCTGCCGTGCGGATAGAGCGTGCCGACAAGCGGTATCAGCCGCTTCACCTCCTCCGGCTTGTAATAGAACCTGCGGTTTATCTGCGAGTAGCCGATAAGCCGCCTGTCGCGCAGCGTCTGCAACGTGCGCGGGCTTATTCTCAACTGCCCGCAGACCTCCTCGCCCGTGAGCCATCTTTCCATGCGCCCCGTGTCGCTTTTGCGCCTCAGGGCGGCGACCTTCTCCGAGAGTGCGCCGAATGCCGCCACCATCATCTCGAAAGTCTTTTTCTCGATAGATACTATTTCCATATTCATGCAATTACCGGTTTGCCCGCAAAGGTAACGATGCAGCCCTTAACACGTACCGTTTTCCGCTGAAAGGCTGCCTGTTGCGCCGTTTGACCGGGTTATGGAGCCATCTTCCGTAAAAATCTTACGTGAGTCACGTAGTGAGTTGTTAAAGCCCCTTTTGTTTATTGCCGAATTTTGCCGCAGAAACAAAAAGAAAGGACTGAATATGAAAGTGATAACGATGGAAAGTTCCGTCTTCCGGTCATTGACGGAACAGATAGCGGAGATTGCGGCACACGTCCGTGCCGCCTCCGGCGACAAGAAAGCGGCATCGTCCGACAGGTTGCTCACCACACGCGAGGCGGCGCAGCTGCTTAACGTGAGTACCCGCACCCTCCAGCGTATGCGCAGCGAGCAACGCATCGTCTATGTCGTGCTTCGCGGTAAATGCCGCTACCGGCAGTCTGAAATCGACCGCCTGCTTGATGAGTGTACCGTCAACGAGGACGCCGCGACACCGCAGGAGCTGAAACGCAACCACACGCTACGAACGGGAGGCACACCCAAAGGAAGGAGGACATAGCTATGGAACTGCTCACACGAAACATCTTCGAGGGCTGGATGCAGAAGCTGATGGAACGGCTCGACCGTCAGGACGAACTGCTGCTGGCAATAAAGACGGAGGAACGACAGCCCGCCCTCACGGAAAGCATCCACCTTTTCGACAATCAGGACCTGTGCATGCTGCTCCAGATAAGCAAGCGCACACTGCAACGCTACCGCAGCGTCGGTGCATTGCCCTACAAGACACTGGGCAAGAAAACCTATTACAGCGAGGAGGATGTGCTGACATTCCTTTCCAACCATATCAAGGACTTCAAAAAAGAAGATATAGCCTTCTACAAGGCTCGTATCCATAATTTCTTTCATAAATAACCCATTAAAACATTTTTAGATGGCAAAGAAAAAAGACGAAAAGGACGTGCTGGTAGTCCGTGACGAGAAGACGGGCGAGATTAGCGTGGTAGCCGGGCTGAACGCAGACGGTACACCTAAACGCACCCCCGCGAAAGCGGAGAACGCGCAGAGTTTCCTGCAATTCGACCGACATGGCGACGTGCTGGACAACTTCTTCAAGAACTTCTTCCGGCAGTGCAAGGAACCCAGCCGCTTCGGTTTCTACCGCATCGCGGCGGACCAAGTGGATTCCATGCTGGGCGTGATGAAAGACCTGCTCCAGCATCCGTACCAGAACAAACAAATCCTCGCACCGCACAAAATCGACACCTTCCCCTATCAACAGCAGGTGATGGAAGAGCAAGCTGCGCAACAGACAGAGAAACAAGAACCTCAAAAACAGGAGAACATGGAACAACAGAAAGAACAGCAACAGGACAATTCCGAACAGACGCAGGGCAAACGGGGCTACCGGCCCATCGACGAGAGTAAAATCAACTGGCAGGAACTGGAGGACAGATGGGGCGTGAAGCGTGACGACCTTGAAAAGTCCGGTGACCTTACGAAGATGCTCCACTACGGCAAGTCCGACTTGGTGAAGGTCAAACCGACCTTCGGCGGCGAATCGTTCGAGCTGGACGCCCGCCTCTCCTTCAAGAAGGACGGCGAGGGGAATGTCAGCCTCGTGCCGCACTTCATCCGCAAGGAGCAGAAGTTAGATGAGTACAAGGAACACAAATTCTCCGACAATGACCGGAAGAACCTCCGCGAAACGGGCAACCTCGGCAGGGTCGTGGACATTGTGGACAGGGAAACGGGCGAAATCATCCCCTCCTACATCAGCATCGACCGCAAGACGAATGAAATCACGGACATTCCGGCGAGCAAGGTGCGCATCCCGGAGCGCATCGGCAAGACGGAAATCACCGCGCAGGAACGGGACATGCTCCGCGCCGGACTGCCCGTGCGCGACAAGCTCATCGAGCGCAACGATGGCAGGAAGTTCGTCACCACCCTGCAAGTGAACGTGGAGCAGCGCGGCGTGGAGTTCGTGCCGGGAACCGGCAAGTCACCCCGTACCGCACAGACGCAGGAAACCAAAGGCGACACCTCGAAAAATCAGGCGCAAGGCGGGGAAAATGCCGACCAGACCAAGAAGGAGCAACGCCGCAACACGTGGACGAACGAGGACGGCAGCATCCGCCCCATCAGCAAATGGAGCGGCGTGAACTTCACCGAACAGCAGAAAGCCGACTATGTGGCGGGCAAGGCCGTGAAGCTGGAGAACGTGACCGACAAGCAGGGCTTCCATGCCACGATGTATATCAAGTTCAACCCGGAGAAGGGACGCCCATACCGCTACGACACGAACCCCGATGTCGGGCAGCAGGTCGCCCCGTCCAACGAGAGCCGCACGCAGGTGGCGGTGAACAACGAGGGCAAGACCAACGAGGCGACAAAGAACCTGAAAGAGCCTTTGCAGAAAGGTCAGACAGCCCCGAAGACCGCCCGCCAGCAACAGCAGCAGGACAAACCGAAGAAAACGGGCAAGGGCATGAAAATGTAATCCCGTGTCCGCCACTGAATCCAAAATAAAATCCAAAGTATCAACAACAAAAGCAAGAAAACATGAAGACAATCATTGCAGAAAAGCCCTCCGTGGCACGTGAAATCGCCCGCATCGTGGGCGCGACAAAAAGAGAGGAAGGATATTTCGAAGGAGGCGGCTATGCCGTGACATGGGCATTCGGACACCTCGTCCAGCTTGCCATGCCTGACGGCTACGGCGTGCGCGGATTCGTCCGTGACAACCTCCCGATTATCCCCGACACCTTCACGCTCGTCCCCCGTCAGGTCAGGACAGAGAAGGGCTACAAGCCCGACAGCGGCGTGGTGTCGCAGATAAAAGTCATCAAAAGACTGTTCGATGCAAGCGAACAAATCATCGTGGCGACCGATGCCGGACGCGAGGGTGAACTTATCTTCCGCTACCTCTACCACTACACGGGCAGTACCACTCCTTTCGTGCGCCTGTGGATAAGCTCGCTCACCGACAAGGCTATCCGCGAGGGATTGCGCAACCTCGAAGACGGCGGCAAGTATGACAACCTATACCTCGCCGCCAAAGCGCGAAGCGAATCCGACTGGCTCGTGGGCATCAACGGCACGCAGGCACTCTCCATCGCCGCCGGACACGGCACGTATTCCGTCGGACGGGTGCAGACACCCACGCTGGCGATGGTGTGTGAACGCTACTGGGAGAACCGCCGTTTCACGCCCGAAGCCTTCTGGCAGCTCCATATCGCAACGGACGGTTGCGACGGCAAGGTCGTGAAATTCTCATCCTCTGAAAAATGGAAGTCGAAAGAACCGGCAACGGAGCTATATAATAAGGTAAAGGCGACAGGCTTCGCAACGGTAACGAAAGCCGAGCGCAAGGAGAAAACGGAGGATACCCCGTTGCTGTACGACCTGACCACGCTCCAGAAAGAAGCCAACGCCAAGCACGGCTTCACGGCGGAACAGACGCTTGAAATCGCGCAGAAGCTCTACGAGAAGAAGTTGATAACCTATCCGAGAACGGGAAGCCGCTACATCCCCGAAGACGTGTTCGCTGAAATCCCCAAGCTGCTCGCCTTTATCGGCACGCAGCCCGAATGGAAAGACAAGGTGCGGGCAAAAGCCATCCCGACACGCCGCAGCGTGGATGACGGCAAGGTAACAGACCACCATGCCCTGCTCGTCACGGGAGAGAAACCGCTCTTCCTCTCCAAAGAGGACAGCACCATTTATCAGATGATTGCCGGACGCATGATAGAGGCATTCTCCGAAAAATGCGTCAAGGACGTGACTGCTGTCATGGCGGAATGTGCCGGAGTGGAGTTTACCGTGAAAGGCAGCGTCATCAGGCAAGCCGGATGGCGTGCCGTCTATGGCGAGGAAAACAAGGATGAAACCACTATCCCCGGCTGGCAGGAAGGCGACACGCTGACACTGAAAGCCTCTTCCATCACAGAAGGGAAGACCAAGCCCAAGCCGCTACATACCGAAGCCACCCTGCTGTCCGCAATGGAAACGGCGGGCAAGGAAATCGAGGATGACGCACTGCGGCAGGCGATGAAGGACTGCGGCATCGGTACTCCCGCCACACGCGCCTCCATCATCGAAACGCTCTTCAAGCGCGGTTACATGGAACGCTGCAAGAAATTGCTTGTCCCCACTGAAAAGGGGCTTGCACTCAATTCCGTGGTGAAGACGATGCGCATCGCCGATGTCGCCATGACAGGCGAATGGGAGAAGGAACTTGCACGCATCGAGCGTGGGGAGCTGTCCGCCGATACCTTCCGCAAAAAGATAGAGGCGTACACGCGGGAGATTACCTCCGAACTGCTCTCATGCGACAAACTCTTCGGCAGCCGCGATTCCGGTTGCGCGTGTCCCAAGTGCGGCACGGGCAGGATGCGGTTCTACGGCAAGGTGGTACGCTGCGACAACACGGAGTGCGGGCTTCTCGTGTTCCGGCTGAAAGCGGGACGTACCCTGTCCGACGATGAAATAAAAGACCTGCTCACTGACGGGCACACCAAGCTGCTCAAAGGCTTCAAGAGCAAGCAGGGCAAGAACTTCGATGCCATAGTCGCCTTTGACGGGGATTATAACACGACGTTCGTGTTCCCGGAAAAGAAATGCAAGTCTTCCTATCCGAAAAAAAGGAAATAATCACTAACTTTTGATAAGTTAGGCTGCATCTCAACAATAGAAACAAACAAGTTTTTTTCGTATTGTCTTCGATTTGCACTAACTTTGCCACTTGTTCAGAGTAATGAATTGTTCTTCAATACCGGATTACACTCATACTTTGGATTTAGTGGTGGCACTCGGAGGGATACCGAGTGCCTTTTTCTTCCTTTTTTCAACCGATTATCCCGTTAAATATCAATCCACTAAACTCCAAAGTAATGAACAACAAGAAGAAAAACGAGGGTCAGGCCGACTTTTCCTATTACGGTCTGTACCTGCTGGACTATCTCCGCACGAACAAGTTTGAACAGGCTGATGACACTGCTTTCATACGGGAACGCGCCGACCGTGCCGCCGAAACGTATGAAAAGACTCGGCTCGAAGGCTATCCCGCCGACGGTGCGCAGGAACTGGCTATGGACACGCTGCTGCGCGGGCTGCGTTATTCCCGTTACGACATCCTCCGCGAAGTCGTGGAGAACGAGTTTTCCGATGAAGTGCCGGAAGAGAAGCGTGAAGCCTTTATCCATAAACTCCTGCCGCTTGTCGGCAACGTGTTCTCCGTCTATGACCTCTCGGACGACAACTTCGCCCTGTCTTCCGATTACGACCTGCTCTACACGGAGCTGACGGGGGCAACCGTCCTTTACTTAGACGAATATGGCGTTTAACCGCAAACAGAAACTGCGGGACAACATCGAGGCGATACGGACGGCATTCATCCTTGACAGGGAACAGAGAACGGCGACAACCGAAGAGCGTGCCATACTCCAAAGGTACTGCGGTTTCGGCGGTCTGAAATGTATCCTCAACCCTGCGAAGGAACTGACGGATGCCGTCCGGTGGGCGAAATCCGACCTCGAACTGTTCGCCCCGACGGTGGAGCTGCACAGGCTTATCCGTGAGAACAGCAATGACGAAACGGAGTACAAGCGGTTTGTGGATTCGCTGAAAGCGTCCGTGCTGACCGCTTTCTACACCCCCAAAGAGATAACCGACACCCTTGCGGACGTGCTGGCGGATTACAGCGTCCGTCCCACCCGTATGCTCGAACCGTCGGCAGGTGTCGGCGTGTTCGTAGATTCCGTGCTACGGCACAGCCCCGGTGCGGACGTGATGGCTTTCGAGAAGGATCTGCTCACGGGTACAATCCTGCGGCATCTCTATCCCGACAAGAAAACGCGCACCTGCGGTTTTGAGAAAATCGAAAGACCGTTCAACAATTATTTCGACTTGGCGATGTCCAACATTCCGTTCGGTGACATTGCCGTGTTCGACGCGGAATTTGAAAAGAGTGGGTCCTTCGGCAGACGATCGGCACAGAAAGCCATCCACAACTATTTCTTTCTCAAAGGACTGGATGCCGTGCGTGACGGCGGTATCGTGGCGTTCATCACCTCGCAAGGGGTATTGAACAGCAGCAAGACCTCCGTGCGTAACGAGCTGTTCAGTCAGGCTAATCTGGTATCTGCGATACGCCTGCCCAACAACCTGTTCACGGACAACGCGGGGACAGAAGTGGGCAGTGACCTGATTGTCCTGCAAAAGAACCTCAGCAAGAAGGAAATGTCGCAGGACGAGCGGCTGATGACCGTGATACAGACGGACACGAAAACCGACCTGACCGACAACGCCTATTTCATCCACCACCCGGAACGCATCGTGCATACGACGGCGAAACTTGACACAGACCCCTACGGGAAACCCGCTATGGTCTATCTGCACGAGGACAAGACCGCAGGCATAGCCGGGGACTTGCGCCGTATGCTTGACGAGGATTTCCATTACAGGCTCGCCATGCGCCTGTATTCGGGAACAATCCGGCAGGCGGGAACGGAAGAGAGGGTTGCCGTACAAAAGGAAATGGAGCGTCCTGCCATAAAATTGGAAACGGTACCTCCGGCACAAGCGGTGGAAACTCCGACGGAGAAACCGCAATCCGCAGAGGAAAAGCCGGAGATAGAACCTCGTCCGAAATATTCCGCCGGAGTGCAGCTCACGTTGCTCGACCTCTGGGGCATGACGGAAGAGGTCAGCCAGCCTAAAACCGCCAAAAAGAAAAAAAACGGCGAAAAAGGAAAGCCCGGCAAGGCGCGTTACGCCCAAGTCGCAGGTGCAGACCACACAGAATGTTACGGCTGTGCCGACGGCTTCCACCCCTAAGAATGTTACGGAAAACAAAGAGGCGAAAGCGGACAGTGCCGCCAAGCCTGCCGACCCGGACGACATCTATGCAAAGCTGGACTGGGAAACCAATCCTCCCATCAACGGCTTCTACGAGATGATGATGGGACTCACGCCGGAGCGCAGGAAGGAACTTCGGGAGCTGGCAAGGCAGCATAATGAGAAACAGGAAAACAGAACGGTTGCGACGGTCACGCCGGAAGTACCACGTGAACACCCCCGGCAGGAGAAAACACAGCCGGAGGTTGCCGCCACACCTGCCGCTACCGCTGCTCCACCGGAAGCGGTGGCGACTTCCCTTTTTCCCGACATCGAACCGGAAAAGCCGAAGGAGGAAGTCGTGGACCTTACGCCGCGTGCCTACCACCGCACGCCGGAGATGCACCTGCGCGAAGGGTCGTTAGTGACAGATTGGGGACGTCATAACATCGGCTATCTGAAGGACATCACACCATACGGGGCTACATTCCAGCCGCTCGACCTGAAAGGCTACCAGAAGGAGAAGGCGTTACAGTATGTTTTACTCCGTGACGCCTACGAGCGGCTGTACCGCTATGAATCGAACCTGCACGAAGCAAATGTCCAGTGGCGTGAGCATCTGAACACCTGTTACGATGAGTTCGTCATGCGTTACGGCAACCTCAACGCCAAGCAGAACGTGAAGCTGGTGATGATGGACGCGGGCGGGCGTGACATCCTTTCGCTGGAACGGGTGAAGAACGGAAAGTTTGTCAAGGCGGACATCTTCGAGCGTCCCGTTTCCTTCGCGGTGGAGAGCCATGCCAACGTAGGCTCTCCTGAAGAAGCACTGTCCGCGTCGCTCAACAAGTTCGGCACGGTCGATCTCGACTATATGCGGGAGATAACCGACAGCACGGCGGAGGAGTTGCTCACAGCCCTGCAAGGACGTATCTATTACAATCCGCTCGTGACCGGTTACGAGATCAAAGACCGTTTCATAGCCGGAAACGTGATAGAGAAGGCGGAACGCATAGAGGCTTGGATTGGTGACAATCCCGAAAATGAGCGTATGCCTGAAGTGAAACAGGCGTTGGAAGCCTTGAAAGACGCCGAACCGCCGCGCATCGCCTTCGAAGACCTTGATTTCAACTTCGGGGAACGATGGATTCCGACGGGTGTCTATGCCGCCTACATGAGCCGTCTGTTCGACACGGAGGTGAAAATCGCCTACTCCGCAAGCATGGACGAGTTTTCGGTGGCGTGCAGCCACAAGAACTTCAAGATATGGGACGAGTTCTGCGTGAAGGGCTATTACCGCAGTTATGACGGTATGCACCTCCTGAAACATGCCCTGCACAACACCTGCCCCGACATGATGAAGTCCATCGGCAAGGACGAGCATGGCAACGACATCAAGGTGCGCGACAGCGAGGGAATACAACTCGCCAACGCCAAGATTGACGAGATACGAAACGGTTTCTCCGAATGGCTCGAAGAGCAGTCGCCGCAGTTCAAGGAACGGCTGACGACGATGTATAACCGCAAGTTCAACTGTTTCGTACGCCCGAAGTATGACGGCTCGCACCAGACTTTCCCCGACCTCAATCTGAAAGGGCTGGCAAGCCGGGGCATCAGGAGCGTCTATCCCTCGCAGATGGATTGCGTCTGGATGCTCAAGCAGAACGGCGGCGGAATTTGCGACCACGAGGTTGGAACCGGCAAGACGCTGATAATGTGTATTGCAGCGCATGAAATGAAACGTCTGAACCTGGCGCACAAGCCGATGATTATCGGGTTGAAAGCCAATGTCGCGGAGATTGCTGCCACCTATCAGGCGGCATATCCCAATGCGCGTATTCTGTACGCTTCGGAAAAGGACTTTTCGACCGCCAACCGCGTGCGTTTCTTCAACAACATCAAGAACAACGACTACGATTGTGTCATCATGTCGCACGACCAGTTCGGCAAAATACCGCAGTCGCCGGAGTTGCAGCAACGCATCCTGCAAGCGGAACTTGACACGGTGGAGGAAAACCTCGAAGTGCTGCGCCAGCAGGGAAAGAACGTGTCGCGGGCGATGCTGAAAGGTCTGGAGAAGCGCAAGCACAACCTTGAAGCGAAGCTGGAGAAGGTGGAACACGCCATAAAGTCACGCACGGACGACGTGGTGGATTTCAAACAGATGGGCATCGACCACATCTTCATTGATGAATCGCACCAGTTCAAAAACTTGACGTTCAACACGCGCCATGACCGTGTGGCGGGGCTGGGAAACAGCGAGGGAAGCCAGAAGGCACTTAACATGCTCTTTGCCATACGCACCATACAGGAGCGCACAGGAAAAGACTTGGGTGCGACCTTCCTCTCCGGCACGACTATCAGCAACTCACTGACTGAATTGTACCTGCTGTTCAAGTACCTGCGCCCGAAGGAGCTGGAACGGCAGGACATAAGGTGTTTTGACGCTTGGGCGGCGATATTTGCCAAGAAGACGACGGATTTTGAATTTAACGTGACGAACAATGTGGTGCAGAAGGAGCGTTTCCGCTACTTCATCAAAGTGCCGGAGCTTGCCGCCTTCTATAATGAAATCACGGACTACCGCACGGCGGAGGATGTGGGCGTTGACCGTCCTGCCAAGAACGAGATACTGCACCACATACCGCCAACGCCGGAACAGGAGGACTTCATACAGAAACTGATGCAGTTCGCAAAGACTGGCGATGCCACCCTGTTGGGCAGACTGCCGCTTTCGGAAACGGAGGAAAAGGCGAAGATGCTTATCGCCACGGACTATGCCCGCAAGATGGCACTCGACATGCGTATGATAGACCCGAATTATGAAGACCACCCCGACAACAAGGCGAGTCACTGTGCCAAGATGATTGCGGAGTATTACCAAAAATACGACGCGCAGAAGGGAACGCAGTTCGTATTCTCAGATTTGGGGACATACCAGCCGGGAGACGGGTGGAACGTCTATTCGGAAATCAAGCGCAAACTGACGGAGGACTACGGCATACCGCCAAGCGAGGTGCGCTTCATTCAGGAGTGCAAGACCGATAAGGCGCGGAAGGCGGTGATAGACGCCATGAACGCAGGGACGGTGCGTGTGCTGTTCGGCTCTACCTCCATGCTCGGCACGGGTGTGAATGCGCAGAAAAGGTGTGTGGCAATCCATCATTTGGACACGCCGTGGCGACCGTCTGACCTGCAACAGCGTGACGGACGCGGAGTTAGAGCCGGGAATGAGATAGCCAAGCATTTCGCCGGGAACAACGTGGATGTAATCATCTACGCGGTAGAGAAGTCACTGGACAGCTACAAGTTCAACCTCCTGCATTGCAAGCAGACTTTCATCAGCCAGCTTAAAAGCGGTGCTATGGGGGCGCGTACCATCGACGAGGGAGCTATGGACGAGAAATCGGGCATGAACTTCTCGGAGTACATGGCGTTGCTATCCGGCAACACCGACCTGCTGGACAAGGCGAAACTGGAAAAACGTATCGCCTCGCTCGAAGGGGAACGCAAGTCTTTCAACAAGGGCAGGCGTGATTCGGAGTTCAAGCTGGAGTCAAAGACAGCCGAGTTGCGTAACAACACGGCTGTCATAGATGCCATGACGGAGGACTGGAACCGCTTCCTTTCGGTGGCGCAGACCGACAGGGAGGGCAACCGCCTTAATATAATAAAGGTGGACGGTGTGGATTCCACCGATGAGAAGGTTATCGGAAAGCGTTTGCAGGAGATAGCGAAAAACGCCACTACGGGCGGGCTTTACACACAGGTCGGAGAACTTTACGGTTTTCCGATAAAGGTGGTGAGCGAGAGGATACTCAAAGAGGGATTGGAGTTTACCGACAACCGCTTCGTGGTAGAGGGGAACTACAAGTACACCTATAACAACGGACATCTGGCAATGGCTGACCCGTTGGCCGCCGCCCGCAATTTCCTCAACGCTTTGGAGCGCATCCCCTCCATCATCGACCAGTACAAGACTAAGAATGAAGTGCTGGAACGTGAGATACCGCAGTTGCAGGAGATAGCGGGCAAGGTGTGGAAGAAGGAGGAAGAACTGAAACAATTGAAGTCTGAACTTGCCGCACTTGACCGAAAAATACAACTGGAACTTGCGCCGCCCACGCCCGAAGTCGCCGAAAAGGAGAACGAAGGGCAACAGGTCAAGCCGGAAGCGGAAGATGTGCGGAACAGGCAGGCGCAATATTCCGAAAATGCACCGCCGCAGATACGCAATCCATCGGAAAGTATTATCCCCAATCACACCATAACTGGGCATCCGGGGCTGTATGCCAAGGAGGAAACCCGGTTCAAAGGATTGAAAATATAACCTTAGGAATTTTATCTGAAGTATTAATAGGGGCTATCCCAAAAGGTCTAAAAGTAAATTTTATCCTCTCTGCAAGTATCTGTAGGATGGTAACTGCATTTTTTCTTTTTGGGCAGCCCTTATTAAAATTTATTCTTATTTTAGGTTATATACATTCATGTCCATTTATGTAAAAAATTCCTGCTGACCTTGTTTATGTCTTGTCAGTCACCATTTGCAAAACCATATTTGACCCTCAAAGAGGCTGAATTTGATAAGCAACTTGCTACATACTCATAAAAGGAGCTAAATAGAACACGAATGGGAAATACTCAAATGCCAAACTAAAGAAGATATTGGCCAAAATAAACGCTATACCGAGAGAGAAACTTGATTTTTCAACTTCCTAAAACGGTGTTGTTCAAACATTTCTACTTATTTGTACTTACCAGTTGAACCTACGCTTCCCTAATAAAATGTCTATGGTAAAAAGTTAAAAAATCCTCCCACTTTTGTTAGATATATTTTTTTGTGTAATTTTGTAATCGTTATGCGGCAGTAATAATATACATATTAATACGAGTTAGTAATCCTGTAGTTCTCACATGCTACGAGGAGGTATTAAAAGGTGCGTTTCGACAACGCATCTAATGTAGTATATTATTGCTTAATCCAAATGAATATTATAAATTTAGGAATTCTTGCTCACATTGATGCAGGAAAAACTTCCGTAACCGAGAATCTGCTGTTTGCCAGTGGAGCAACGGAAAAGTGCGGCCGTGTGGATAATGGTGACACCATAACAGACTCTATGGATATAGAGAAACGTAGAGGAATTACTGTCCGGGCTTCTACGACATCTATTATCTGGAACGGGGTGAAATGCAATATCATTGACACTCCGGGACACATGGATTTTATTGCGGAAGTGGAGCGGACATTCAAAATGCTTGATGGAGCAGTCCTCATCTTATCCGCAAAGGAAGGCATACAAGCGCAGACAAAGTTGCTGTTCAATACTTTACAGAAGCTGCAAATCCCGACAATTATATTTATCAATAAGATTGACCGTGCCGGTGTGAATTTGGAGCGTTTGTATCTGGATATAAAAACAAATCTGTCGCAAGATGTCCTGTGTATGCAAACTGTTGTCGATGGATCGGTTTATCCAGTTTGCTCCCAAACATATATAAAGGAAGAATACAAAGAATTTGTATGCGACCATGACGACAACATATTGGAACGATATTTGGCGGATAGCGAAATTCCACCGACTGATTATTGGAATACGATAATCGCTCTTGTGGCAAAAGCCAAAGTCTATCCGGTGCTACATGGATCAGCAATGTTCAATATCGGCATCAATGAGTTGATGGACGCCATCACTTCTTTTATACTTCCTCCGGCATCAGTCTCAGACAGACTTTCAGCTTATCTCTATAAGATAGAGCATGACCCCAAAGGACATAAAAGAAGTTTTCTAAAAATAATTGACGGAAGTCTGAGACTTAGAGACGTTGTAAGAATCAACGATTCGGAAAAATCCATCAAGATTAAAAATCTGAAAACTATTTATCAGGGCAGAGAGATAAATGTTGATGAAGTGGGTGCCAATGATATCGCGATTGTAGAGGATATGGAAGATTTTCGAATCGGAGATTATTTAGGTGCTGAGCCTTGTTTGATTCAAGGATTATCTCATCAGCATCCCGCTCTCAAATCCTCCGTCCGGCCAGACAAGCCCGAAGAGAGGAGCAAGGTTATATCCGCTCTGAATACATTGTGGATTGAAGACCCGTCTTTGTCCTTTTCCATAAACTCATATAGCGATGAATTGGAAATCTCGTTATATGGTTTGACCCAAAAGGAAATCATACAGACATTGCTGGAAGAACGGTTTTCCGTCAAGATCCATTTTGATGAGATCAAGACTATCTACAAAGAACGACCTGTAAAAAAGGTCAATAAGATTATTCAGATCGAAGTGCCACCCAACCCTTATTGGGCCACAATAGGGCTGACTCTTGAACCCTTGCCGTTAGGGACAGGGTTGCAGATCGAAAGTGACATCTCCTATGGTTATCTGAACCATTCTTTTCAAAATGCCGTTTTTGAAGGAATCCGTATGTCTTGCCAATCAGGATTACATGGATGGGAAGTGACAGATCTGAAAGTGACTTTTACTCAAGCCGAATATTATAGCCCGGTAAGTACACCTGCTGATTTCAGGCAGCTGACCCCTTATGTCTTCAGGCTGGCTTTGCAACAGTCAGGTGTGGACATTCTCGAACCGATGCTATATTTTGAGTTGCAGATACCCCAGGAGGCAAGTTCCAAAGCTATTACAGATTTGCAAAAAATGATGTCTGAGATTGAAGACATCAGTTGCAATAATGAGTGGTGTCATATTAAAGGGAAAGTTCCATTAAATACAAGTAAAGACTATGCCTCAGAAATAAGTTCATACACTAAGGGCTTAGGCATTTTTATGGTTAAGCCATGCGGGTATCAAATAACAAAAGGCGGTTATTCTGATAATATCCGCATGAACGAAAACGATAAACTTTTATTCATGTTTCAAAAAACAATGTCATCAAAATAATGGAGCGGTCAGGAAATTTCTATAAGGCAATACGGTTGGGATATATACTTATCTCCATTCTTATCGGATGTATGGCATATAATAGCCTCTATGAATGGCAGGAGATAGAAGCATTAGAACTTGGCAATAAAAAAATAGACGAGCTCCGAAAAGAAATAAACAATATCAATATTCAAATGATAAAATTTTCTCTATTGGGTGAAACGATACTGGAATGGAACGATAAAGATATCGAGCATTACCATGCACGGCGTATGGCAATGGACAGTATGCTCTGCCGTTTCAAGGTCACCTATCCAGCAGAGCGCATCGATAGTGTGCGCAGTCTTTTAGAGGATAAGGAACGACAGATGTTCCAGATAGTCCGGTTAATGGATGAACAACAATCTATTAACAAGAAGATAGCCAATCAAATTCCGGTTATTGTGCAGAAAAGTGTGCAGGAACAGTCCAAAAAGCCAAAACGAAAAGGTTTCTTGAGCATCTTCGGCAAAAAAGAGGGAACGAAGCCAACGACAACAACGACTACGCTCCGTTCATCCAATAGAAACATGGTCAACGAACAGAAAGCGCAGAGCCGTCGATTGTCAGAACAAGCCGATAGTCTTGCTGCCCGTAATGCAGAACTTAACAGACAACTGCAAGGATTGATTTGCCAAATCGAAAAGAAGGTACAATCTGATTTACAAAATAGAGAAAGCGAGATAACAGCCATGCGTAAAAAATCATTTATGCAGATAGGCGGCTTGATGGGATTTGTTCTTTTGCTGTTGGTCATTTCCTATATCATCATACACCGTGATGCAAAGAACATTAAACGATACAAACGCAAGACAACGGATTTGATCGAGCAATTGGAACAGTCCATGCAACAAAATGAGGTACTCATAACCTCCCGAAAGAAAGCGGTACATACTATTACCCATGAGTTGCGTACACCACTGACGGCAATAACCGGCTATACCGAACTTTTGCGGAAAGAATGCAATAGCGGTAATAATGGGCAATATATCCAAAATATACTGCAATCCTCCGACCGTATGCGGGATATGCTCAACACTTTGCTTGACTTCTTCCGCCTGGACAACGGCAAGGAACAGCCCCGTCTGTCACCCTGCCGGATTTCTGCAATCACGCACACACTTGAAACGGAGTTCATGCCTGTTGCCGTGAACAAAGGGTTGTCCTTGTCCGTGAAGACTGGACACGATGCCATTGTATTGACCGACAAAGAGCGAATAATACAAATCGGGAATAACCTGCTGTCAAACGCTGTCAAGTTCACAGAAGAAGGCGGTGTTTCTTTGATTACTGAATATGATAATGGAGTTCTGACACTGGTCGTTGAAGATACATGTACAGGCATGACAGAAGAGGAACAGAAACAAGCGTTCGGTGCGTTTGAACGTCTATCAAATGCCGCCGCAAAGGAGGGTTTCGGGCTTGGGCTTGCCATAATGCGTAATATTGTGTCGATGCTTGGCGGAACAATCCGTTTGGACAGCAAGAAAGGGAAAGGCAGTCGTTTCACAGTTGAAATTTCTATGCAGGAAGCTGAAGAACAGCTTGGATATACAAGCGATACACCTGTTTATCATAACAATAAATTCCATGATGTTGTCGCTATTGACAATGATGAGGTATTACTTCTGATGCTGAAAGAGATGTATTCCCAAGAAGGAATACACTGCGACACTTGCACCGATGCTGCGGCACTGATGGAAATGATACGCCAGAAAGAATACAGCCTGTTGCTGACAGACTTGAATATGCCCGGTATAAACGGTTTCGAATTGCTGGAACTGTTGCGTTCGTCCAACGTGGGCAATTCACCAACAATCCCGGTGGTTGTGGCAACCGCTTCGGGCAGTTGTAACAAAGGGGAACTATTGGCAAAAGGCTTTGCCGGATGCCTGTTCAAGCCGTTCTCCATATCGGAACTGATGGAAGTTTCCGACAAATGTGCCATAAAAGCGACACCGGACGGAGAACCTGATTTTTCAGCCTTGCTGTCTTACGGCAATGAAGCCGTCATGCTGGATAAGTTGATGACGGAAACTGAAAAAGAGATGCAGGCGGTACAGGATGCGGCAATAGAGAAAGACCTGCAAAAGCTGGATTCTCTTACACACCACCTGCGCAGCTCGTGGGAAGTACTACGTGCCGACCAACCGCTAAGGGAACTTTACGGATTGCTTCATGGCGATACACTCCCGGATGGTGAAGCGTTAAGCCGTGCTGTGACTGCCGTGTTGGAAAAAGGAGCGGAAATAATCCGGTTGGCAGAAAAGGAAAGGAGAAAATACGAAGATGGATAAGACAAAAATAATTGTGGTGGAAGACAACATTGTGTATTGCGAATATGTCTGCAATATGCTGTCACGGGAGGGCTACCACACTATGAAGGCTTACCATCTCTCAACCGCGAAGAAACATCTGCAACAGGCAACGGATAATGACATCGTGGTTGCCGACCTGCGTCTGCCTGACGGTAACGGTATAGACCTTTTGCGCTGGATGCGAAAGGAGGGAAAGATGCAACCCTTCATTATCATGACCGACTATGCCGAAGTGCATACCGCAGTGGAAAGCATGAAGCTCGGTTCGATAGACTATATCCCCAAACAGCTTGTGGAGGATAAACTGGTCCCTCTTCTCCGTTCCATACAGAAAGAACGACAGGCGGGACAACGCCGTATGCCCGTGTTTGCCCGTGAAGGTTCCGCCTTTCAGAAAATCATGCACCGTATAAGGCTGGTAGCCGCTACCGATATGAGCGTGATGATATTCGGAGAGAACGGAACAGGTAAAGAACATATTGCCCACCACCTGCACGACAAAAGTAAACGGGCAGGCAAGCCATTCGTGGCGGTGGACTGCGGTTCACTCACTAAAGAGCTTGCACCATCAGCTTTCTTCGGACACGTCAAGGGCGCGTTCACGGGTGCGGATAGTACCAAGAAAGGGTATTTCTATGAAGCGGAAGGCGGCACGCTGTTTCTGGACGAGGTGGGCAACCTTGCGTTAGAAACCCAACAGATGTTACTCCGTGCCATACAAGAGAGGCGGTATCGCCCGATCGGTGACAAATCGGACAGAAGTTTCAATGTTCGCATCATCGCCGCCACCAATGAGGATCTGGAGGCGGCAGTGAGTGAAAAGCGTTTCCGGCAGGATCTGTTTTACCGTCTGCATGACTTCGGGATAACCGTTCCGCCCTTGCGTGACTGTCAGGAGGACATCTTGCCGTTGGCGGAGTTCTTCCGCGAGATAGCCAACAAGGAATTGGAATGCAATGTGAGCGGTTTCAGTTCCGAAGCACGTAAAGCGTTGCTGACACACGCATGGCCGGGCAACGTGCGGGAACTTCGGCAAAAGATAATGGGAGCTGTATTGCAAGCGCAGGAAGGTGTGGCGACGAAAGAACATCTGGAGCTTGCCGTAATCAAACCTACCTCACACGTCAGTTTCGCCCTGCGCAATGACGTGGAGGATAAGGAACGGATATTACGGGCGTTGAAACAGGCAAACGGCAACCGGAGTGTCGCCGCAGAACTGCTCGGAATAGGCAGAACAACACTATACAGCAAACTTGAAGAGTATGGACTTAAATATAAATTCAAGCAATCATAGCCCGTAATTCACTGAATTTGGCTATCTTTGCATAACATTTGAGAAAAACGGCGATTGGCAGGAGCTTTTTGCCGCCAACATATAGGATAAGACCGCAAGGCGTTTCAAGCGAAAATCTGGTAAATTGGAACTACGGAGACGATTGCGTGATGCTTATGCTATGCTTATGCATAGCGTGCATTCACGTACTCTCCGTAAAGGCTTTACCAGAGCCATCGCTTGAAGGTAGTGTGAATTGCACGCTACTTTTTTTACCCTTGCCTAACGAAAGGAAACGATTATGGGTAAAGTTCAGATTCTCGCCGTACTGACGATGGACGGATGTCTTTCTTCAGAGTTATATGATAAAGCACATCAGGATTTGTGCCTTGACCGTTGCGGTCTTGATGAAATCAGGGAGAAAGCCCTTTACCATGTCACACCGGACTATTCCATTTCAATGCTGCACGAATGGCGGAAAGACGGTACAAACATTCGTTACCTCGCGGAAGCCACACCAGACACGTCGGACTATATCAACGGACTGCTGCGTATGCACGCTGTGGACGAAATCATACTATACACCGTTCCTTTCATCGCGGGAACAGGACGGCATTTTTTCAAATCGGCTCTGCCGGAGCAACACTGGACGCTTTCCTCCTTGAAAAGCTATTCCAACGGTGTATGTCGCATTATCTATATCCTTGATAAAAAAGCAAGATAGCCAAAATGTGCGGCAAGCATACATTTCTATTTTCAGGAATAGAATAAATGTTCTGATTACAAACAATTTAAGTCGGAGATAATTTGTCCTTGTGAAAAAATATTGAATTTTATGCCTTTGAAATCCAGCACCTTGTAAAATTGAGTGTTGGATTTAATATTTTCTGCCGCGCTTTTTGCCAATTATATTTATGTGCGCACGCAGAAAACAAAGTGTAATTTTCAAAATTGACAGAACCATGAATTATTTCTTGTTGGCGGAAACCGACTTTTTCCGCCTGATAAACGAAGCCGGCGACTGCAATATGGAAACGGCATACACGGCTTTCGCCACCCAAGTGATCGAACTGTGCAACGGCGGCATGGACATGAACCTTACCGTCATCGCGCTTGCCTACATCGAAATCGAGTTGCAGCACCATCCCGTGCGTAATCTGTCAGAAGAAAAAAGAGAGATTGCCGCCTACGTCAGCAAGGCTCTGTCTTTCGTAAGAAAGATGCAGAAATTCCTTGCCACGCCCCAAGTGCCACCACTAATATCCGCCAATAACGCAACAGAAACCACCGCCAGCCTCCTGCAATGGACGGGCAATGCCATCGACCTCGTGGAACTTATCTACGGCATCGACGAGATGGGCTGCATCAACAACGGCAACATGCCGCTCAAACAGCTTGCCCCGCTCCTTTACAAGATATTCGGGGTTGAGTCGAAGGACTGCTACCGTTTCTACACCGACATCAAACGCCGGAAGAACGAAAGCCGCACCTACTTCCTTGACAGAATGCAGGAGAAATTGAACGAGAGGATGCTGCGCGATGATGAGTTGGATCGTATGAGGAGATAAAAAACAAATTCATTAGAATAAATCACATCAATTCAATTCATTATTTTGTTATATTAGAAAAAGATATTAACTTTGCATTGAAATTGATATAGTCATAATTCAGATGAACTCAATACACGATATAACAGACTACATTATCTTACGAGTAAAATCGGAAGATAGATTTGCGTCTTTAATAAATTCAAAGTTGCAGAAGTTATTGTATTATGTTCAAGCATGGTCTTATGGTATCAATAAAAAACCTATGTTTGACGGCGAGTTTGAAGCATGGATTCATGGTCCGGTAAATCGAGAAATCTACAATCGATTTAATTCTACAAAATATCTCTATTCAGAAATCAATATTGATGATTGCATGAATCACAATGTGAGTTTATCATCAGAAGACGCTGAATTTATTGACTTTATATTGGAGAATTATCTTAAATATAGCGGTGCTGAATTAGAACGATTGTCCCACAATGAGATGCCTTGGATTGAAACACGTGGAGATTTAAATGTAAATGAGCGTTGTGACAAGGTTATTACTCCAGAACTAATGATTGAGTATTATGGGAAAAAATGGGAAACTATTAAATCTTAATTCAGATTCTCCTAAATACGGAAACAAATCATTAGTTACCAAAGAACAAGAAAATGAGTTAAAGAGAAGGAAGATAACTTTTTCCTTCTCTTACTTTAAGCAGATACCTAATTTTCAGATTGGAGAGTGTTCTAAGGGATGGCATATTGGGCTTCTTGAACGATTAGGTGCTTTGGGTACTATGACACCGCAAGAAGTATTAGAAGAAAATAGAGGTAGTATTGCATTAAGATGTCATCCAATAGATTGGAGTGCTAAAAACATTCCTATTCAACGAAAAGATTTAGATTGGCTACCAAAAGAAATATTGGACAATGAGACAGATTTTCCAATAATGCAATTTTCGATAACAAAAAGTACGGGGCGTATTGTAGGTTATTTTGATCGGGATTCTTCTATATTTCACATAGTATTATTAGATCCTGAACATAATATACAACCGGCAAAGAAAACTAATTATCAAATACAACCAACTACAAAAGGGTTATCTCAATATGATGATTTATTAAATAAGTTGGAACGAATTAAAAGTATCGTATCAGATTGTTCTGATAAAAAGTGCAAATTGCATTCACATATTAGTGTTATAGAAGAATTACATGACAATATTGTTTATATAGGACTTGATAATGACTTCTATAGCACTTATCAAGAAATCTTAAAGAAAATTCCATTGCAAAAAATTTTGGAAAACGGAATCTTAGTAAGTATGGATAATGCTTAAGTTCTAAAAAAATGAAGAAAGGTTTATGGTAAGCCTTTCTTCATTTTTTTATTTACTTCTGCTGCAACAAATGCTTCAGGTTGTCATCGCCTGCGATGCGCTCCAGTTCATCCTGCACAATCTGCTTCACCTCTTCCTTGATGCGCCGGTAGTTCGCCTGCACCGTTTCCTTCATGTGGTCGTTGCCGTCCTCGTCCGTGAAATCGGTAATGACAGGAATTTTCTTGTAGGCACTTTCCTCCCGTTTGACCTTTTCGGCATCCACCACAATCTCGCAGTGGAAAATCTTCTGCTCGATGCGCTCGTTGAAGTTGTCGGACACAGAACCGACAAACATACCCTGCGTAAGACCGGAAATCTTGCTCGGCGGGATGAGCGCGTCCATCTGCGTGTTGATGGAGGTGGACACGTCCTGCCGGTTGATGGAGATGGACTGCCGTTTCTGCAACACCTTACCGAACCGTTCCGATAGTGTCTTTGCCGTTTCGCCTACCACCTGCCCGGAAAAGATATTGCCGACAGTGTTCATCACCACCTTCGCCTCCTTGTCCCCGTAGTCTCGCACCAACTGGCTGAAATCCTGAAAACCCAGACACACGGCAACCTTGTTGCTTCGGGCGGTAGCTATAAGATTGTCCAGCCCTTTGAAGTATATCGTGGGCAGCTCGTCAATGATGACCGACGACTTCAGCATCCCCTTCTTGTTGATGAGTTTCACGATGCGGGAGTTGTACAATCCGAGTGCCGCCCCGTAGATGTTCTGGCGGTCGGGATTGTTGCCCACGCATAGGATTTTCGGCTCTTCGGGATTGTTGATGTCCAGCGTAAACTCGCTGTCCGACATCACCCAATAGAGCTGCGGTGAAATCATCCTTGAAAGCGGAATTTTCGCCGACGCTATCTGCCCCATGAGCTGCTCCGCAGCCCCTCCGAGCCAAGCGTCCATGAATGGTGAAAGGTAGTTCTCCAGCTCCGGGTAAGAGGTCAGTATCGGAAATATATCCTCGTAACGGCGGTTCAGAAACTCGATGGCATGAGGAAAAGTGCAATACTTCCCGTTCTGATAGATTTTGAGATACCAGATAATGCTGGCAAACAGAATGATAGGAGACTCCACGAAGAAGTCGCCCTGCTTTTGCACATCGGGTAAGTCAAGGGCATTACTGCCCCCTTCTCCCCTAAGAACCGTACGTGAGAGTTTCCCCTCATACGGCTCAAGCAACTCAATATTTCTATTTGTTGTTAGAAATCGGCTCATACTTTCAACAGTTTCGTTTATTTCGCTTGTAGCAGTTGTTATGGACAAGTTGCCGTACAATTGAACCACCAACAGATATTTCATTGACGTTCCATGCTTTTGTACAATCTATCTCCTTGCCGCATAACGGACAAGTCCGCTTCTGCTTGTTCCATAAATATAAGAGTGACTTACGTCCTTTGAGAGATTCCAGCATTTGTTGCTCCTTTCGCTGAAAGAAATAATCATCATATTCCGGGTCGAAAGGGTTTGCCTCCCCCTTGACTTGCTTGTACGGAGTATAATGTATATCCGACAACCTTTTAAGGGTCAGGTAGTTCACTTTCTTGCT
>CDZI01061056.1_pt1 | contig 30582 bp, 27 predicted proteins | sample 554811 | NCBI WGS metagenome assembly CDZI01 (sample SAMEA3182110, study PRJEB8094) | gut metagenome | biome: human; feature: gut; material: Stool; isolation source: human stools | place: Canada | collected 2013-04-23
GTTACTGAGTTGACCGAACATCAGCGCAAGGAGTTGATTCCAGCAGGTGAGATGCTTGACATACTTGTCACCATCGTACTTGCGAGCAAGGTAATTGAAGTGATTTCTGTCAAGGAATGCTATCAATTGGGAGAAAACGAACTTATCTTTGAACATACGCAGCCGTGTATTTGGCTGCAAAGTTACGAATTCAAGTCCGTTGACTCTCGAAACTGCTCATAAAAGACTTATTTTCAACGATTTCAAAGAACGATTAGTCCACTTTAACGGGACAGTAGTGGGTTAGCTTTTCAAAAAAATCTGCCTTTTTCGGTGGATGGATAAAGTGTCGTTGAAAAAACGAATAGGGTTTAGATCCAAGTTTATTCGTTACCTTTGTCTCCTAGTCGATTGAATATTGACGAATAAATCAAGTCAAAAACTTAAAAACTCAACGTATATGGAAAAGAAATACAAAATCCTATTTGTTTGTCTCGGAAATATTTGCCGCTCACCGTCGGCAGAGGCTGTGATGAAGAAGCTGGTGAAAGATGCCGGAATGAAAGACCGTTTTCTGATTGATTCGGCAGGGATTATCGGTTATCATGAAGGCGAGCCTGCCGATCCTCGGATGCGTGCTCATGCTATCCGCCGGGGATATCGGTTGGATTCTATTTCCCGTTCGGTTCGGACACAGGATTTCTATGATTTCGATCTGATTATTGGCATGGACAACCGGAATATTGATGATCTGAAAGAGAAAGCTCCTGATTTGGTTACCGAACAGAAAATCCATCAGATGATGGAATATTCGACGAACGGCCTTTATGATTATGTGCCCGATCCTTATTATAGCGGAGCCGAAGGCTTTGAGCTTGTCCTCGACCTGCTGGAAGATGCCTGCCGAGGACTTCTGGCCCGTGTTATTTCTTCTTCAAGTCAGGATAACTGATGCGGGTATGGTACATGATCTTCAACTTCTCGATGAAGACCTGCTTGATGGATTCCACATCCCGGAAGGTAAGCGGAGCGTTCTTCAGCAATCCGTCGGCAATTTGCGTCTCGATGATCTTATTGACCAATTGTTGAATACCTTCTACGGTGTGTTCCTTCAGGCTGCGTGAAGCCGCTTCGACCGAGTCCGCCATCATTACAATGGCTGTTTCTTTAGAGAATGGGTTTGGTCCGGGATAAGTAAACAGTTCTTCATTCACTTCTCGGTCAGGATATTTGTTCTTGAAGGAATTATAGAAATATTTGGCTTTACCGCGTCCGTGGTGCGTACGGATAAAGTCAATGATTTCTTTCGGTAAAGAAGCCTTTTCGGCAATCTTGACACCTTCGGTCACATGACTGATCACCATCTGCGCACTTTCTTCGAACGACAAGCCGTCGTGCGGATTCTGTTGGTTCTGATTTTCGGTGAAGAAGATCGGATTACACATTTTCCCGATATCGTGATACATGGCTCCGGTTCTGACCAGTTGAGCATTGGCTCCTATCTTGGCCGCAGCCTCGGAAGCAATGATGGATACTTGCAAGGAATGCTGGAAGGTGCCGGGACAAGTTTCACTCAGTTTCTTCAGGATACCCGAATTGATATTCGACAGTTCCACCAGCGTGATGGTAGATAAATAACCGAATGTCTTTTCCAGCATATAGACCAGGACATAAGTAAACATAAGCAGGATGAGGTTGATCCCGAAATAAAGCATCATCACCCAATGAATCTTGTTCAGATCGGCATCCTGATAGAGACCGAGTCCGAGGTAGGATAAGCTGTATGACAGGAAAACAAAGAACGAACAGCGCATCAGCTGGGAACGTTCGGATAATTCACGCAAACTGAAAGTTACCACCATGCCGGCAATGATCTGCAGGATGAGGAACTCGTGCGGGAAAGGTGCCATGATCGAACTTATCAGTACCGCAATCAGATGGGTAAACAAGGCTGTCCGCGAATCGAAGAAGGTACGGACGACTATCGGAACAATGGCATACGGAATAATATAAATGTTGAAGATGCTGTAAGTGACGCATATCTCGGTCAGGAAAACCGGTACGAAAATACAGCATATCAGGAAAAAGGCATTCCGTCGGTTATGCATGAACTTGATACGGAATGACCAGAGATACAGCCAGTAGCAGAAGATAATACCGAAGACGAGGATGATTTGTCCGGCAAGCATCAAATGATGCCGCTGATTTCCTCCGGATTTGGATTCATAGACTTTCTTCAGCGAGCGAAGGACATTGTACGTTTGCGAGTCGATGATCTCGCCGCGATCCACGATGCGCTCTCCAGCCTGCACGACACCACTCGAAATCGGAACACTTTGCAGTAATTCTTGTTTGACGCGGTCGGACATCTCCGTATCGTAGCTGACATTCTCAATCAGATAGTTATTGATATCGCAAGCCTGAAGCAAGGAACGGTTCAGACTGGACGGACAATTGTTGATGATAAACTCATAAGCCGACTTGACGGTGAAGAAGTCTGATACATAATGCGGCGAAGAAACCGTATTGCGCAACAGGTTAATCTGGGAATAACCTTGGGCATGGAGCTTTTCCATTTCCTCCGGCGAGATAATACCGTTGCTATATAGCTGTTGGAGCATCTTCTCGATGTATTGCATATAAGCCGACGTTACCCGTTGGTTCAGGCGGTTGTTATAATCAGTCCGCAATTTATCAATTTGATTGGACTCGATTTCCTGATTCACCCGGTAATAAGGCTGGAACTTTTTCAGTACACTGTCCTGTTCTTCTTTTACTTGGGCATCCGTCTTGTAGATAGGAAAGTTGGTAGGAGCGGTCAGCAAACCGTAGCGCCACGGTTTTCCTTCGTAAAACTGATATTTAAACTTCGCATCACGTGGAAAAAAGTAAGCCATCAGCAAGGCTGCGATGATAAAAAATATAGACGGATGTACGTTGTAATTCTTAATATTCATATCACGTTTATTAGTTTTTGAGTTGACGAGTTGACCCGATTTTCGTTGACGAGTGCATAAGGTTAACTTGCAACTGCATAACCTTATAACCTCATTTACCCGTAACCTTACAACTTCACAAATTCATTTGAAGGCGAAATGTACGCAAAAAAGTTTATTAACAGAAAAAAAAGGCGTACTTTTGCCCCAATATTATTTAATCCAAGTATGATTATGACTCAAAGAAAGGTTAGAGTCCGTTTTGCTCCCAGCCCAACAGGCGCTTTGCATATCGGAGGAGTTCGTACAGCTTTATACAATTATTTGTTTGCCAAGCAAAATGGCGGAGACTTGATTCTTCGTATTGAAGATACTGATTCCCAGCGTTTCGTGCCGGGAGCCGAGGCTTATATCATTGAAGCTCTTACCTGGTTAGGTATTCATTTTGATGAAGGTGTAGGTTTCGGTGGAAACTATGGCCCTTATCGTCAGAGTGAACGTCGGGAGATTTATAAAAAATATGTTGATCAGTTACTGGAAGCCGGTCATGCTTATATCGCATTCGATACCCCGCAGGAACTGGAAGCCAAGAGAAAGGAAATTCCGAATTTCCAGTATGACGCATCTACCCGTTTGCAGATGCGCAATTCGTTGACTTTGTCGGCAGAAGAAACGAAGGCTTTAATGGATGCCGGCAATCAATATGTAGTTCGTGTCAAGATTGAGCCGAACGAAGATGTGCATGTGAACGACCTGATCCGTGGAGAAGTGGTGATCAACTCGTCAATTCTGGATGATAAGGTATTGTATAAGTCGGCAGACCAGTTGCCAACCTATCACTTGGCTAATATTGTGGACGACCATCTGATGGAAGTAACACACGTGATCCGTGGAGAAGAATGGTTGCCGAGTGCTCCGTTGCATGTTCTGTTGTATCGTTATTTCGGTTGGGCAGATACCATGCCTCAATTTGCCCATCTGTCATTGTTGCTGAAGCCGGAAGGAAACGGAAAGCTGAGTAAGCGTGATGGTGATCGTTTGGGATTCCCGGTTTTCCCGTTGGAATGGCACGATCCGAAGACAGGCGATATCTCTTCAGGTTATCGTGAAAGCGGTTATCTGCCCGAAGCCGTTGTCAACTTCTTGGCTTTGTTAGGTTGGAATCCGGGTAACGATCAGGAAGTAATGAGCATGGATGAACTGATCAAGGCATTCAACTTGTCACATTGCAGCAAGAGCGGCGCGAAGTTTGACTACGAAAAAGGAAAATGGTTCAATCATCAATATATTCAGAAGAAAGACAACAAGGAAATTGCAGCCTTGTTTATGCCGATCCTGAAGGAACATGGAGTAGATGCTGATCCGGCTTATGTTGAAAAAGTGGTAGGCATGATGAAAGACCGTGTCAGCTTTATCAAGGATTTGTGGGATGTATGTGCATTCTTCTTCGTAGCTCCGACTGAATACGACGAAAAGACTCGTAAGAAACGCTGGAAGGAAGACAGTGCAGCTCAGTTGACTGAGTTCATCGAAGTACTGCGTGCACATGAACCATTTGATATTGAAAGTACGGAAAATGCGGCGAAGGCTTGGATTGAAAGTAAGGGTTACCACTTGGGCAATATCATGAATGCCACACGTCTGGCATTGGTGGGCGAAGGCAAAGGTCCGCATATCTTTGATATAACCGAAGCTTTGGGTAAGGAAGAATCGATCCGCCGTATCCAACGTGCTATCGAAGTTTTGGGATAAGACGAAATAAGGTCGTGAGTTAACGAGACAAGAAGTATGTACAGCCTGATTATTCATTTATACTCCCTGATTATCGAGTTGATCGCTCCGTTCCACAAGAAAGCTCGGACCATGCGTCTGGGCCAGTGGCGTACTAACCAGATCTTGCGTTCGCAGATTCAGCCGGGCGAGAAATATATTTGGTTTCATGCCGCGTCACTGGGCGAGTTCGAACAGGGACGTCCTATGATGGAGAAGATCAAGGCGCAGTATCCGCAGTATAAAATCTTGCTGACATTCTTTTCTCCATCGGGATATGAGGTGCGCAAGAATTATGCCGGTGCTGATGTCATCTGCTATCTGCCTTTTGATACACCTTATCGGGTCAATAAGTTCTTGAAGCTGGCGCATCCGGTTGCTGCCGTCTTTATCAAATATGAATTCTGGGGAAATTATCTGGCTGCTCTTAAGAAACGGAATATTCCGGTTTATATTATCTCCGCTATTTTCCGTCCTGACCAGTTGTTCTTCCAATGGTTTGGGGCACCTTATCGGAAGATGCTCCATCATTTCACCCATTTGTATGTGCAGGATGAACGTTCGAAAGAACTGCTGGCCGAATATGGTATTCATAATGTGACGGTGACCGGTGATACTCGTTTTGACCGGGTACAGGAAGTTCGTAATCAGGCCAAAGATTTGCCACTGATTGACAAATTTGTACATAATGAAAAAGGAGAGAAATTACTGACACTGGTGGCCGGCAGTTCCTGGCCTCAGGATGAACAGGTAATTATTCCATATTTCAATAAGCAGGAACGGATCAAACTGATCATTGCTCCGCACGAAATCCATCAGAGCCATCTGGTTTCGATTGCGGCGTTGTTGGAACGGCCTTTTATCCGCCTTTCTGAAGTACGGTCGGAAAAAGATCTGGAAGGTAAGGATTGCCTGATTATAGATAGCTTCGGTCTCTTGTCATCGATTTATCGGTACGGTGAGATGGCGTATATCGGTGGTGGTTTCGGTGTTGGTATCCACAATACAGTCGAGGCGGCTGTTTATGGTATTCCGGTATTATTTGGTCCGAACCATAAGAAATTCAAGGAAGCCAAAGACCTGATAGCTGTAGGTGGTGGTTTCTGTATCCATTCAATGGCTGAGTTTGAAGACAAGATGAACGAGTTTATTACGCAGCCCGAAGTGATGCAGGCAGCCGGAAAAGCCGCCGGCGACTTTGTTGCTAGTCAGGTAGGTGCGACAGATAAAATACTTTCCGATATTTTACCCGTTCTGAAACATTAATAACAGGTAAGCTAATGAATAGGAATGGATAATTGACATCCGGAGTTTTTCCAGTGTCAGTTATCCATTCTTTATTTTCCGTACTTGATTATTCTCCAGTATATAATGTTCGCCGCTTTCTGGACAGACAGCGTGACCCATCTTGTCGAATTCAAGGCGACAACCATATTCACTGACCCAACCGATTTGTTGAGAAGGATTACCCACCACTAAGGCGTATGGTGGAACATTTTTGGTAACGACAGCACCGGCTCCGATAAGGGCGTATTCACCAATCTCGTGTCCGCAGACAATGGTGGCATTGGCTCCGATGGTAGCTCCTCGTTTCACGCGTGTGCTTCGGTATTCATGCTTGCGTGAAATGGCGCTTCTCGGATTGATCACGTTGGTGAAGACACAACTGGGACCTAAGAAAACATCGTCTTCACAGATAACACCGGTATAGACAGACACGTTGTTCTGAATCTTTACCTGATTGCCGATCTCGACCCCGGGTGAAATCACTACATTCTGTCCGATATTACAATACTTCCCGATACGACAACCAGACATGATGTGCGAGAAGTGCCAGATATGTGTACCTTCCCCGATCTGACAACCATCGTCGATAACTGCTGTTGGATGTGCTTCGTAGGTTCCCATGTTATTTATAGATTAAGAAGATGGTTGGTTTCTTGTCGAAATCCGGTAACTTTCCGGCCCATTCCTTAACCGGACGTGTCTGGATGCATTCATCTGCACAAGTGATATTCGAAGCAATGCATAGCTTCGTGGACGGGCGGCAGGTACGGATCAGTTCTTCTGCCAGTTTGCGGTTGCGATAAGGCGTTTCGATAAAGAGCTGCGTCTGGTTCTCGGCATAAATTCGACCTTCCAGCTTCTTGATGGTGCTGGTACGTTCGGCTGCATCGATAGGCAGATAACCATGAAAAGCAAAGCTCTGTCCGTTAAAGCCAGACGCCATTACAGATAAGATAATAGACGACGGACCCACCAAAGGAACGACCGGATAATGCTTACGCTGGGCAATCGCGACGACATCGGCTCCTGGATCGGCAACCGCCGGACAACCGGCTTCGGAAATCACACCTACCGATTCGCCTTGTGCCAGCGGATTCAGATAACCGGCCACCTGTTCAGGCGATGTATGCTTGTTCAGTTCATAGAAAGTCAAGTCGTCGATCACAATGGATGGTTCCACTTTCTTCAGGAAACGGCGTGCCGTGCGGACATTCTCAACGATGAAATGACGGATGCCCAAGATAACATCCCGGTTATACTCCGGCAAGACCCGGCGATGTTCAGTATCGCCCAAGGTAACCGGTATCAGATATAATGATGCTTGCATAGTTCTAATTTTCCGCAAATGTAGTACTTTTGCACGAAACAATTCATGCACACATGGCACTTCCTATTGATTTTATTACCCGTACGCGGGCACTTTTAGGCGACGAATATACAGAACTGGAAAAAGCGTTGATGGCGGATGTTCCGGTTAGTATCCGAATGAATCCGAAGAAGAGCGACAAGCATCCGGAGGCAACACCGGTACCGTGGAGTCATTGGGGGTATTATTTGCCCGAACGTCTTTCTTTTACCTTTGATCCATTGTTCCAGAATGGTACTTATTATGTACAGGAAGCTTCGTCGATGTTCCTTGAACAAGCTATTAAGACGTATGTACAGGATCCGGTAGTTTGTCTGGACTTATGTGCAGCTCCAGGAGGAAAATCTACTCATTTGTTGAGCCTTCTTCCTGAAGGAAGTGTATTGGTAAGTAATGAAGTGATCCGGTCGCGAAGCTATATCCTGGCAGAGAATATCCAGAAATGGGGTTATCCGAACCACGTCGTGACCAATAATGATCCGGCAGAATTGGGTGAACTGACTCATCTCTTTGATGTGATCGTTGCGGATGTGCCTTGCTCGGGTGAAGGTATGTTCCGTAAAGATACGGATAGTACGGGTGAGTGGAGTGTTGCCAATGTCGAGCTGTGCGCTTCCCGTCAGCGGCGTATCCTGCATGATATTTGGAATGCCCTGAAACCCGGTGGATTGTTGGTGTATAGCACTTGTACGTATAATACGGAAGAAGATGAGGAGAATATTCAATACATCATTGATGAATTAGGAGCCGAACCGTTGTCTATTCCGATTGATGATGCTTGGGGCGTGTGCGGAGCCTTGAAATATGCCAATCCGGTCTATCGCTTTTTCCCACATCGGACACGAGGCGAAGGCTTTTTCCTCGCAGCCCTACGGAAAGCCGACGGTGAACGGGAAGAACTTCGGATCAAGACTAAGAATAAGGACAAGAAACAGAAAGGGAAGAAACAACCTGATATTCCGACGTCCATTCTTTCAGCCGTTCGTGCAAGCGAGACTTATCAACCTGTCTGGAATGATATCCGTCTTTCTTTGTTGCCTTCCGAAGTACATATGATCTATCCATTATTGCAAGAAAAACTTCATATCCTTTCTGCCGGTATTGAATTGGGCGAATGGAAGGGAAAGGATTGGGTACCGGCGCAAGCCCTGGCGTTGAGTACTGCCTTAAATCCAACTGCCTTCCCGGTGTGCGAAGTGGATGATGAAATGGCTATCCGCTATTTCCGGAAAGAAGCGCTGGTGCTCCCTGCTGATGCGGAGAAAGGTTATGTTTTGCTGACTTATCAACAGCGTCCTATCGGTTTCGTAAAGAATTTGGGAAACCGGGCCAATAACCTTTATCCGCAAGAGTGGCGTATCCGCAGCAGTTATAATCCGGAAGAGATCCGGCGGCTGGTGTTATAAAATCCGTGCCGTGAGTAAAGTGGATTCCAGCCGGTGCATATAGAGTTTCTTGTTGGTTTCGGGAGCATAGACGAATCCTTCTGCTACAACTATCCGATGGCGGGGCGCATCATACCAGGCATACGAGACAAATGGTCCGCCCATCATGTCGCCTTGCATTTTCCATAAACCACGTATTACGGCACTTGGCTGTTTCCCGTTTTGTAATGATTTATATTCAACAGGGAAACGGTTTTCTGTCGTCATGTACGAACCTTCAAACGAGCCGGGAATATGGAGCCGGGTTACCGAGTCGCGCATGGCTATAAGATGCGATTCCTCGAGTGCGTCTTTATTCTCTGCCGGAAAAGTATAGAAAATCAAGTCCATTCGTCCGCTGTTCGCATTGTTGGAAAACCAGAGAAACGTCGAATCTATCTGCGAGGAATTCATCTCTTCCGGGGCATAGATGTCGAGTTGCAAGGCCGAACGTGTCTTCTCTGCCAGCAAGCTGTTGTGATTCTCCTGTAAATATTGGGCATATCGTTTCTGTTCCATTTGCCGGATATAGGCAAGGATATCATTCGTCTTCCCTTGCATATACAGCAACAGAGAGTCTGTTGAAGGCGACTGAAGACGTATCACTTGTTGCCCATTGGCCCATACATCCTTGTTGGCGATAAGTGAGACTTTGGTATAAGCGTTAGGATTGATATCCACCAACAGGATGTTGCGTACATAACGCATGAAATCGTTGAAGGATGTTGGTTCGCAATAGGAGACGGCGGCCGTTGGTTCCGCCTGAGGCAGGGCTGGATAGGATTCCTGGAGTTTATCACGGACTGCTTCGCCTACTTGTCCTTTCCATAGGTTTGTATCCATCACGACCAGTACTTCATACGGCACTCCGGTTGCCCGCTTAACGATAGAACCGGAATTACAACTCGCCAATCCGAGAAGCATAAGTCCACTCAAAAGGAGTGGAACCGAGAATAGGTGTTTTGTTTTCATAAAGCCATTTTCCATTAAACCTGAATAAACAAATATGAGTGAAAAAGTACAGAGGCAAAGGTAATGTGGCTTCATCAGATTCCTTTATTTTATGGGCGGACAAATGGAACTCTACTCTATTTATTGTGGTTCAGTAGTTTATAAGGATAAGGAAGATAAAGTACGGATGGAATGCGGACAGAAGGGGGAAGAAAAAGATACACAGGCAATCCCTCTTGCAGACTTGCAGGAGGTGTTTGTCGGTCATCAATCTGCCCATGCGACCTTGCAACGGGTAATTGGGTGCATCAAATGTGCTTCTGCAATCTTTTTCGCTCTTTTCGGGGGATGTGTCAGTGCTGGTTTAAGCACTGTTGCCAGACAAACCAATCCAAATCGGTCTTGTCGTCGAGCTGGAGATGTTTTTTGAGGCGGTTCTTCGATTTGGCAAGTGCTTCAGATGTATTGTTGAAGACGGCAAGTTGTTCCTTGCGGGAAAACTGCCACTTCAGCAGGCAACAGATTTCTTGCTCATGGCGGGTAAGATTATATTTCTCCTGCAAAGATGAAAGCGTGTTGTTGAATAACAGATCGGTGAAAGCAAACAAGGTTTCCCATTCCTGGCGGGAAAGATTGGTATGTTGCGGGTCTTCCTTCAATTGCAGGAGGATCGATAAGCCGGGATGTTCTGTTTCGGCCGACGAGAGTTGTTTGATCTGCTGCTCACAAATCAGAATCTTCTGCCGATAGAAAGCAATATCATCCAGCTTCTGCTGATAGTCGGCTGATTCCTGGCTGATCCGTCCGAGTTCGTTTTCCAGGAATCGGATTTTCTCCAGATATTGTTCTCGCTCCGTCTGGTGCCGGCCTATCAGGAATTGCTTTTGCTTCCACCGTTTCCGACTGATGGCAACTCGTTCCTGCCGTTTGCCTACATGCAAGCCCAGTCCATACGCCAGCATGACTGCAGCGATCAGTCCGATACCAAAGAGAAACGGATAAAGTTCGGTCCAGTCCATGCGCCTTATCCGATATGATTGTTTTTAATGTAGGCATAAGTTGCCAGCTGTGCACAGACCTTTTCCGGATGATCATCTACCTTCGGGATATTCTTCAGGTGCTCATCAATCCAGCAGGCCTTGACATTGTCTTTCAACTGGATTTGCAGGATATCGATAATCTGCTGTTTGATGTCAGGATCCAAGATCGGGAATGCCGTTTCAATGCGGCGGTTCAGGTTTCTCCGCATCCAGTCGGCCGATGTCAGGTATAAGTCTTCTTTCCCATCATTGTAGAAGTACCATACGCGGGCATGTTCGAGAAACATATCCACGATTCGTGTGATCCGGATATGCTGACTATAAGGCTGATTAGGCACCAGGCAACAAATTCCCCGGACAATCAGATCAATTTCCACGCCACATTCACTGGCATGATACAGGCAATCAATCATGTGCTTGTCATGCAGGCCGTTCATCTTGAGGACAATCCTTCCCCTTCGTCCTTGGCGTACATGTTCGATTTCCCGTTCGATCATCTGTTCCAGTTCAGGCACCATATTAAAACGTGCCACCAGCAAGTGGGCGAAAGTCGGGTTCGACAAACGACCTTCCAATACGGCAAATACCTTGTTGATGTCTTGTACCAAGGCAGCATTGCAAGTCAGCAAAGCCATATCCGAATAAATGCGGGCCGTCTTCTCGTTGAAGTTGCCGGTACTGAGGTAAGCTATGTCTTTTCGCTTCCGTCCGTCGTCGGCATCCTTTCGTAAGATAACTGCTACTTTGGCATGGACTTTCAACCCTGGAATGCTATAAATGATACGAATACCAGCCTGTTTCATCCGTTCGGCGGCACTCATGTTGTTCTCTTCGTCGAAGCGGGCTTTCAGCTCCACAAAGACAGTCACTTTCTTTCCGTTCTGGGCGGCACTGACCAGAGTATTGATCACGGCAGAGTTTTCGGCAACTCGATATTGCGTGATCTTGATCTCATCAACCTTTGGATCGAAGGCCGCTTCCATCAGTAGGCGGATCAAGTAATCGAACGACTGATATGGAAAATGCAGAAACACATTCCGTTTCTTGACTGCCCGAAACATGGAACCCATTTCATCCAAGAAAGGTACTCGCATAGGCGAAGGAACTTGTCGTTCCAACTCTTTCCCTCGTGGGTTAGGCAGTTTGGCCAGGTCTTGCAGGTTATGATAACGACCACCTTTCACCAGATCTTCTTCCGCGATATTAAAAGCCTTGCATAAGAAGTCGAGGAAATCATCCGGCATACTCATGTCGTACATGAAACGACTCAAAGCGCCGATCTTGCGTTTCTTCAGTTTCTTACGGATATTCTCGACAATACTGCTGCTGGTTTCATCTTCTAGATAAATGTCGGCATCCCGCGATATCTTGATGTTGTAGCACGAATCAATGTCGTAACCCGGGAAAATAGAGGATAAGTTTGCCCGAATGATATCATCGATGAACATGATGTAATGTTTTCCTTCGTGACTGGGCAATTCAATGAAGCGAGGCACTTTCGAGTAGGGAATTTTCATCAGGGCATATTGATACGGGACTTGCTTTGCTTCGGTACAGCTCTCTTTGTCATGTCTCTTTTTGGTCATTCGAATGACCAAATACAAACGACGGTCGCGGATGAAGGTCCGGATATCATCTTTCTGGATCATCACCGGAGCCAGGAATGGAAAGACTTCCTCATTAAAGAAGTTCTGGACAAACGCTTCATGGAAAGGTTCCGGCCGGCTGTCAAGGTACAAATGAATGTGTTGACGTTCCAGTTCGGCTACGACTTCCCGGAAAACCCGTTTATATTCTTGTTGCTGCCAATTCACTTCACGGGTGATTTCAGCCAAAGTTTCTTCGGCTTCTTCCGAGCTCTCTTCGGCATAGTTCTTCTTCATGATCACACCCCGATGTTCGGCCACACGAATTTCATAGAATTCCTCCAGATTGGATGAATAAATCGAGAGAAACTTGATCCGTTCATATACTGGTAGCGATTCATCTTCGGCTTCCATCAATACTCGATAGTTGAAAGACAGCCAACTAATATCCCGTTTGAAATATCGATACATATTTTCCATACTAAGCTTCGCTTGGAATCGTAAATATAGATACTTTTGCTAAACAAACGAATCGAATTATGAGAAAAATTGGCCTATTATCAGATACCCATGGTTATTGGGATGATAAATACTTGAAATACTTTGCGGATTGTGATGAAATCTGGCACGCCGGAGATATTGGTTCGGACGAGTTGGCGGCTCGTTTGGTTTCTATTCATCCTTTACGGGCTGTTTATGGCAATATAGACGGACAGAATCTTCGGTTGGAATATCCGAAGATTGCACATTTCCAGGTAGAACAAGTCCGGGTGATGATGACGCATATCGGCGGTTATCCGGGGCGTTATAATCCTGAAATCCGGAAAGAACTCTTTGATACGCGTCCTCAATTGTTTATAGCCGGACATTCACATATACTGAAAGTGGCATTTGATCCAACCTTGTCTTGCCTGTATATGAATCCGGGAGCAGCCGGGAAAAGCGGTTTTCACCTGAAACGGACCCTATTGCGTTTTGTGATAGACGGGGATAAGATCAAGGATCTGGAAGTGATTGAATTGGGGAATCGTTAATCTTTTTTCTCTTGTTCCGTCATTTCTTGTTCGCAATTACAGAAACTTTCTGCAAGGAGAACCGTGTTCTTCAGATAGGAAAACTCACGTTCAAAGTAAATTGAGAAGATTCCTTTTCCCAAGTTTTCCTCAATTTGCTGAATGGACCATAGTTTTCCGTCTTGTATTTCTTTGTATTGTTCCAGAACGTTTTCGTCGGAGATACGAATGATAAATAGGGAAACCTGATGTTTTATCTTTTCGTTCTCAAACGTATATCGGATTAATAACTTCGGACTGATCTTGCCTGTCAGTGTCTTTAGTTTTTCGATTGCCTGTTGTGCTGCCGATTCAATGCTCTGGCGGAACAGAACATAACGATAAAACGGATAATCTATCAGGGATGCGGATACGTATGCATATTCGCTTCGTTTGGCTAAATAAAGCATTCCGTTGTGTATTAATGCAACCCGCACAATCGGGTGATAGTATTTTTTAGGCAGCAGACGACTGACGGAATAAGCGATACAACCGATAACTGAACCTTTGTCGTTGAGAACCGGCAACCACATTTCTTTCTTCAGGCGACCTTGCAGCATCAGTAAGCGAATCTGTTCGTAAGCAACGACCGCAATACCGATAATCAATACCAAATCCCGATACAGAAAACGGTTAAAACGAATATCTTTCATTCCGTCCGGTAGGATATTGTAGAATGCAATTCCTAGCAAGTGAAGAATACACAGATTGCGGAAGAGCTGGGCAATGAAAAAGAATTCATTCAGCATGGTCAGGTTGTGCGTCTTTTCGTAGGCCGGATGCTGGGCGTCGCGTACGCGATGCAACAACGGTTTCTTGACAATCTTGACTACCGTCAATACGATGATGAGAAGAATTTCTGTAATTAGAGGTGTATAAACCGCCAATACTTCTTCCACTCGCATAAAGATTAAAAAGAAAGCATAGAGAACGAGGGTAAGAAAAGATGGCAATAACATGAATGAGTAGATTTTGTTTTTCCGCAGGATGTGGAAGACAAACATACTCAAAACGCAGAATATTGCCGATATTGTGTAGGCATGAAGATAGGAAATATAATTATCCAGTAATAAAAACAACAATAACGGCAATATTCCGAGAGCTTGATTTTCCCAACTTTTTCTGATACGATTCATAATTCTTGTTCTTATTTCAGTTCTGTCTGATCATACTCTTTTCTTTCATTTCCAATGAATTTGGCGGAGTTGTCTGTGTCTCCACTTGTGTTTTTTGATCAGTTTCAATATAAGAACAAAAATGTACCATAAAAAGTTCTGTTTTTCTGAATGAATATCCGGCAGACACTCATTTATACATGTTTCTCCGCATGGTATGATGAACGGACTAACGGAGCACTTTCTACATGTTTGAAGCCTTTTCCCAAGGCGATCGTCCGGTATTTCTCGAATTGATCGGGGTGAATATAGGCAGAAACCGGGATATTCTTACGCGAAGGTTGTAAGTATTGTCCGATAGTCAGTACCGAAACGCCGATTGCCAATACATCATCCATCAGTTCACAGACTTCTTCTTCCGTTTCTCCGAGTCCGACCATGATACCTGTTTTGGCAACGATATTACGCGACGCGATATGTTGCAAAACCGAAAGGCTCACCTCATAGCGGGCGGCACTACGTACCAAAGGTGTAATGCGCCGGATGGTTTCCATGTTGTGTGAGATGATTTCGGGAGCGGCGTCAATGACCTGGTCAACCAGTTCCAGCTTGCCTTGGAAGTCGGGAATCAATACTTCAAGTGTTGTTTCCGGATTGACTTGCTTGATGGCCTGGATGGTCGCAGCCCAGTGTGAGGCACCTAAGTCGGGTAGATCGTCACGGTCTACGGAAGTAACAACGGCATGTTTCAACTGCATCAGCCGGATACTTTCCGCTACATTTTCCGGCTCTTTCGGATCCAACGGAAGCGGTTTACCGGTCAGTGTGTTACAGAAGCGGCATGAACGGGTGCAGATATCGCCTCCGATCATGAAGGTTGCTGTTCCTCGGCTCCAGCATTCGCCCATATTCGGACATTTACCGCTGGTACAAATGGTATGCAGACAATGCGATTCAACGATCCGTTTTGTCTGCGTGAAATGTTCATTTCCACGAAGCCGGATTTTCAACCAATCCGGCTTCTTGATATGTTCTGCCATGTTTATAGATTATCGAACAAATAATTAGACATCTTGGTGTATAGGTGATAACGGGTGTTTCCTCCCGAAATACCATGATTACGGTCTTTATAGACGTGCATATCAAATTGCTTTCCTGCCTGAACCAATGCTTCGGCATATTCCAGCGATTGCATGAAGTGTACGTTGTCGTCGGCTGTTCCGTGGATCAGCAATAGTTTTCCTTGCAGATCCTTCACACGACGTAACGGAGATGTTTCTGCATAGCCTTCAAAGTTTTCCTGGGGCGTACGCATGTATCGTTCGGTATAAACGGTATCATAGTATTTCCAGTCGGTTGGAGGTGCTACGGCAATACCCACCTTAAAGGTGCCTTTTCCGACAGACAAAGCCATTAGTGTATTGTATCCACCGAAGCTCCAGCCCCAGATTGCCATCCGGTTCTTGTCAATATAAGGCAGTTCGCCTAAAGCCTGGGCGGCTTCAACCTGGTCTTGTGATTCCAGGATTCCCATCTTCATATAAGTACATTTGCGGAAAGCTTCTCCACGAGCACCGGTTCCACGTCCATCAACTGAAACCACGATGATTCCTTTTGATGCCAGATATTGTTCCCAATCCATGCCGTACTGATCCAATACTTGTTGAGAATTCGGACCACTGTACTGAACCATCAGGACCGGATATTTCTTGTTCTTGTCGAAGTTAACCGGTTTCACCATCCAGGCATTCAATTCATAACCGGATTTTGTCGTAACAGTCATGAATTCTTTCGGAGAATAAGATTTGGCTGCCAGCTTCTTGGTGAGTGCTGTATTGTCATGAAGTACGCGCAGTACCCGATTCTTCTTGGTTTCGTTGACCGTGATCTGCATCGGTGTATTAACATTCGAGAAACGATTGACATAATAGGCGAAGTTTGCGCTGAAATCAGCATGGTTCGTTCCTTCTTTTGTTGATAATTTCGTTTTGACACCTTTGACATCAATCTTATAGACAGCCCGGCGCATCGGACTTTCTTCGGCCGATTCGTAATAAGTTGTTTTGGTCAGTTCGTCATATCCCAGTAAGGCGGTGACATCCCAGTTGCCTTTGGTGATCTGACGTTGCATGACACCTGTCGGAGAATACAGGTAGATGTGAGAATAGCCATCCTGTTCACTGACATAGGTGAAACCGCTTTCCATAAAATGGATGGACGTCAGCCACTCTGAATCTACATAACATTTATTTTCTTCCTTCAGGATCAGCTTGGAAACACCACTCTTCGGATTCGTATAAAACATATTGAAACGGTTCTGCTGGCGGTTCAAGGTCATGACGGCCAGTTGTTCGGGTTTCGTCGTAAAGTTAATACGAGGGATATAGCCGTCGGCATCCATCGGAATATCCAGTTTCTTGGTGTCCTTGCTTTCTATATTATAAGCCATGACCGATACCGTTGAGTTTTTCTCGCCGGCTTTCGGATATTTGAAGTTGTAATAACCGGGATACAGACCGTCTCCATATACTTGCATAGAGTATTCGGGTACTTCCGATTCGTCAGAGCGTACGAAAGCCAATACTTTACTGTCGGGCGACCAAGCCATCAGGTTAGTTACCGAAAACTCTTCTTCATAAACCCAGTCGGTGATACCGTTCAGAATGGCATTCTGTTTGCCGTCTTTGGTAATCTGTATTTCCGTATCATAATCAAACTTACGGATCCAGATGTTATTATCTTTCACGTAGGCACACATACGGCCATCCGGAGAAAAAGTCGGAATCATCTGCTTTCCCGGAGCATCGCTCAGCGGTTTCAGGTAATTACGGCGCACATCATAATCATAAACCGTTGCTTGTGTAGAACGGCGGTAAATCGGTTCTACATCACAAAGAATCAGGATCCGATGTCCGGTGCTACTGATTTCGTAATTGTCGAACTTATCGATCGTACATTCGCGGGCAGTAGCTACGTTGAATAACGTATCCACCGGATTGCCGGTACGATAAGAATACTTCACAATCATCGTCCGTTTCGGATTCATGGCCGTATAGTGTTCGCCATCGGGCAGCGATCGCATTTCTCCTACATTGGTAATCTGCCGGAACTTTCCGCTTGTAATCTCTTTCAAATCTATTGGCTCACTTCCTTGCTGAGCCCAGCTTCCGGCCACACAAGCCGAAAACAGCAGTGCCATACTGATTCGTTTCATACTACTATTCTTTCCTTGATTTTTTACACCTAAAGCCCAACGGCCTCTTTTCAGAGGGCAAATATAACAATTTATCTACTTTTTTGTATGGAGATAATGAGCTGGTTGTTTAGAGGAGGATGCTATTGTTTCATGTAGCCGGTAATAAGGCGTCGGAAACTGATTTTACTACTTTCCAAATAGGTGTTGGTAATATCCTAAAATAAGATAAACGAGAATCGAAAACAAGTCTCGAGAGAGTTGAAAATGGTTCTCGTTGGTTTTATTTTGATATACGCCGGCTTTTCCATAATTCCCGGCGTATTTTGGATAAAAGCCGGCGTATTTTTATCAAAAGGTAGGCATGAATATTTTATCAGTTTTTAAGTGTGTTGAAACAACTCCGTAGAGAGATAGCGTTCGCCGGTATCAGGTAATAAAACAACAATGCGTTTTCCCTGATTAGCTTCATCTTTTGCTATTTCTCGGGCGGCGAAAGCTGCAGCTCCGGATGATATACCCACCAATAAACCTTCGGTAGCAGATAATTCACGACTGGTACGCATGGCGTCTTCGTCGGTAACAGGAATAACTTGGTCAATTAGACTCGTATCTAAAATCTTAGGAATGAATCCGGCTCCGATACCTTGTATTTTATGTGGACCGGCTTTTCCTCCGGATAGGACGGGTGATCCGGCTGGTTCGACAGCTACGATCCGGATATTCGGATTCTTCTTCTTTAATCCGCGGGCTGTTCCGGTTAGTGTTCCGCCTGTACCGACAGCGGCTACGAAGATATCGATTTTTCCGTCGGTATCTTGCCAGATTTCTTCGGCCGTGGTACGTTCATGAGCAAGCGGATTGGCCGGATTCTCAAACTGCTGTAAGATCAACGAACCGGGTGTTGCCGTTTGTATCTCCTGCGCTTTGCGGATGGCACCGCCCATTCCTTCACTTCCAGGGGTGAGAACTAGTTCAGCTCCGAGAGCTTTCAGTAAATTACGGCGTTCCAGGCTCATGGTTTCGGGCATAGTCAGAATTAATCTGTATCCTTTTACCGAAGCAACCCAAGCTAATCCGACACCGGTGTTTCCACTGGTTGGTTCGATGATGAGGGCGCCAGGCTTTAACAAGCCTTTTTCTTCGGCATCGGTAATCATCGAAAGGGCAACCCGGTCTTTTACGCTTCCTCCCGGATTGAAATATTCTACTTTGGCAACGATTTCGGCTACCAATTGCTGTTGTTTCGCCCAACGGTGAAGAGCCAGTAATGGCGTATGACCAATCAATTCGGTCAGATTATTTTTAATATTCATCGTTTTCTCCTTTCTGTTTTATGAATGAGGCTTCTAAGTTACGGATTTATTGTTCGATGTATTCATCAGAAGTATGACTTGTATTTCTGAATAATTCTTAAATGAATAAGAATCTATAGTGAGACGAAAAGAAAAAGAACTCTTCATTAGAAAATTGATTTTATGAATTTAAAAAGAAATGTTTTATGAAGAATTTTTATTTTGCATGGATTGGATTATGTTTGGCCTTTATTTTTTCTTCTTGTTCGGATGATCTAAGCGAGGAAGAATTGTTTCCGGAAGGCACGGCAACCTTGTATATGATGGACGAAAGGAACGGAAAGACCTTGTTGGGTAATTCGGATGTATATATAACGGGTGAGAGGAATTTCCATAGTAACCGTTTCCCTATTTTCGACATGGGAAAGAAATCTGGTATTGGAGATATTGAGATGCCGGGTTTTATAAATATGGCTCCACAAGTAGCCGTACAACCGGGAAATGGTTATGTGATCTGTGATGTTGATGACATATTAGAATTTGAAGAATCCGGACAGTTGGCTATTGCTGAGTCTGCATCAGTTTATCGGGTATTTGTTGACTCCTGGATTCAGCGGGGTGACAGTATTACCGGAGCAAATGTCCGTTTCTTACTGGGTAAACCATCAGAAGGACAACTACCGGTTTGGGGAACTTCTCTTGGAACGATCTGGTTGGATCCTTATCTGGCTTCTATCGACGAACAAACTCCGTTAGTGGTTGATTTACCTTCTTCTCATCCGGGAGATATTGAAATCGATTTGTTAGGAAAAGCCCAGGATGAACTTACTTATGCTGTTGAAGGAAAACAATTAAAGCTAAGGGCATCCTCTCTGTATAGTGTTGGTTCTGAATATCGTCTGATAATCCGTTACAAGCATATCTATACAGAAGTTTCTGTATGGGTAGAGTGGAAAGAATAGGAGGTTTATCCTTATAGAAAATTCTCAGAAGAATGTTTGAGTCTGAGATATTGGAATAAAATAGCACCACGGTATCGAAATATATCCTGATACCGTGGTGCTATTTATTTAGACTGTTTATTCTTCTCTTCTTTTTTGTCTTGATAATTGAAGTAAAGAACACCTGTAATCGCTATAATTAAAAGTGTAATACAACTCATGATTGTTAGCATATTATACTCCTTCCTTTTTATCTCGTATCAGCCACAAACCGAATACAAGGATTAATACTATAAAAAATAATAAAGACAGATAGTATAACCATGTTTTATCCATATCTGTAATAATAGATGACAATATAGCAACAGTCATTAGATACTTGGCTATATCCATTAGCCATTTTCCGAATTCTTTTTCATATTGTAGGGTTTTGTTTTGGCAAATATAAGGAATATAGAGAAATAATAGCTATGACTTCGTATAAAAATAAGCCCCGCCAAACAATTCTTCTTTGTCTGGCGGGGCTATTGATTTAGAGAATAAAATTATTCACCTAACAAGATTTCCATGATCTGGCAAGCAGCTTTGGTAACAGAAGTACCCGGACCAAAGATGGCTGCAACACCAGCCTTATATAAGAAGTCATAATCTTGAGCAGGAATAACACCACCGGCAATGACGATGATATCCGGACGACCTAACTTCTTCAGTTCTTCGATTACTTGCGGAACCAATGTCTTGTGTCCTGCAGCCAATGAAGAAACACCCATTACGTGAACGTCGTTTTCAACAGCCTGGCGAGCAGCTTCTGCCGGAGTCTGGAACAACGGTCCCATATCTACGTCGAAACCACAGTCTGCATAACCTGTTGCAACAACTTTTGCACCACGGTCGTGTCCGTCCTGACCCATCTTAGCGATCATGATACGTGGCTGACGACCTTCTTTCTTAGCGAACTCGGCTGTTAACTGGCAAGCCTTTTCAAAGTCCGCGTCTTTCTTAGTTTCTGATGAGTACACGCCTGAAATAGTTCTAATGATTGCTTTATAACGTCCTACAACAGCTTCGCAAGCGTCAGAGATTTCACCCAAAGAAGCACGTAAACCGGCTGCTTTTACTGCCAATTCCAACAAGTTGCCTTTCTTTGTCTTAACACATTCTGTGATATCAGCCAAAGCTTTCTGTACGGCAGCTTCGTCACGATTAGCACGCAATTCCTTCAACAGTTCGATCTGTTCGTTACGAACGGCTGTGTTATCGATTTCCAGAATATCGATCGGATCTTCTTTCGGCAGACGATATTTGTTAACACCAACAATTGTCTGGATACCTGAGTCGATACGAGCCTGAGTACGAGCAGCAGCTTCTTCGATACGCATCTTCGGCAGACCTGTTTCGATCGCTTTGGCCATACCGCCCATGCTTTCGATTTCCTGGATCAAAGCCCAACCTTTTTGTACCAGTTCGTTTGTCAGAGATTCTACATAGTAAGAACCACCCCACGGGTCAATCTGCTTGCAGACTTTTGTTTCTTCCTGAATGTAGATCTGAGTATTACGGGCAATACGAGCAGAGAAGTCTGTTGGCAAAGCAATTGCTTCGTCCAATGCATTGGTATGCAAAGACTGTGTATGACCAAGAGCTGCTGCCATTGCTTCGATACAAGTACGACCTACGTTGTTGAACGGATCCTGTTCTGTCAGTGACCAACCAGAAGTCTGGCAGTGTGTACGCAAAGCCAATGATTTCGGATTCTTGGCACCGAAACTCTTAACGATCTTAGCCCACAACATACGAGCTGCACGCATCTTGGCAATTTCCATGAAGTGATTCATACCGATTGCCCAGAAGAATGACAGACGAGGAGCGAATGCATCAATATCGATACCAGCATTTACACCAGCACGAAGATATTCCAAACCGTCGCACAATGTATAAGCCATTTCAATATCTGCAGTTGCTCCTGCTTCCTGCATGTGGTAACCAGAGATTGAGATAGAGTTGAACTTCGGCATCTTCTGTGAAGTATATTCGAAGATATCAGCGATGATACGCATTGAGAACTCAGGCGGATAGATATATGTGTTACGCACCATGAATTCTTTCAGGATATCATTCTGGATTGTACCAGCCATTTCTTCCAACTTGGCGCCTTGTTCCAAACCTGCATTGATGTAGAATGCCATTACCGGAAGTACAGCACCGTTCATTGTCATGGAAACAGACATCTTGTTCAAAGGAATACCATCGAACAAAACTTTCATGTTCTCAACAGAACAGATAGAAACACCTGCTTTACCAACGTCGCCTACTACACGTTCGTTGTCAGCATCATATCCACGGTGAGTAGCCAAGTCGAATGCTACAGACAAACCTTTCTGTCCTGAAGCCAGGTTACGGCGATAGAATGCATTTGATTCTTCAGCTGTAGAGAAACCTGCATACTGACGGATTGTCCAAGGACGCAATGGATACATGGCGCTGTACGGACCACGCAGATAAGGAGGAATACCAGATACGAAGTTCAGGTGTTCCATACCTTCCAAGTCTTCTTTTGTATAGACCGGTTTCACGTTGATGTGTTCCGGTGTTTTCCAATTGGCTTCAATGCCATTGGCCTTTGCCCATTCAGCTGCATTTGTAGCAGCGAAGCCGGCATTTTTAATATCTATGTCTTTAAAATTTGGTCTCATTGTCTTTTGGATTTTTAAATACCTAACTTAGCATTGAAAGCCTGCAATGTTTCCAATACATTGCTCTTTACATTAATAAACTGATCAATACCCTGAGCCTTCAGGTCTTCCATGCAAGCAGGAGCACCTGCTACTACGAATTGAGCACGGCCGTTCAGCGCTTTAAATGCAGCTGGTGCCAATTCAGCATATTCATCATCGCTTGAACACAAAACGACGATGTCGGCACCTGCATTGACTGCAGCTTCTACTCCGGCTTCAACAGTATCAAATCCTAAGTTATCAATTGTCTTGTAACCTGCGCAAGCGAAGAAGTTGCAAGAGAACTGAGAACGAGCCAAACGCATAGCCAAGTTACCGATTGTCAGCATGAATGCTTTCGGAGTCTTTCCGCTCTTTTCAGTAGCCAGACGCAAGGCTTCAAATTCTGAACCGCCATGGGCAAAGTTCAATGCTGCAATTTCCGGTTCGCCACAGCTGTGACCTTCTTTGTTCTGGCAGCAGCATGCGCCTTCTTCTTTCTTGATCTTTTCTGCAGCTACTTCTGTGAAGTTCGGGAACTGGTTTGTACCCAGTAAGGTTTCACGACGAGTTGCTACAGCTTTATGACGAGCTTCGTTGGATGCGTTGACAGCAGCCTGGATTTCTCCGGCATTAGCTTGTGCACCGAAACCACCTTTTTCTTCTGTTTCCAAGAACAGTTTCCAAGCAACGTCTGCAATTGAGTTGGTGAATACTTCAACTGTATAAGAACCGGCAGCCGGATCAACTACTTTGTCGAAGTGAGATTCTTCTTTCAATAATAACTGCTGGTTGCGTGCGATACGTTCAGAGAAGTCATCCGGAGTTTCGTATGCTTCGTTGAACGGACGAACTGTGATTGAGTCAACACCTGCGATAGCAGCAGACATGGCTTCAGTTTGTGAACGCAACAAGTTTACATGTGCGTCATAAATAGTCATGTTCCATTTTGAAGTCTGAGCATGAACAGCCATCTTGCAAGCACATTCGCAAGCCGGTTTGTAAGCAGCAACGATTTCTGCCCATAACCAACGAGCTGCACGGAATTTCGCAATTTCCATGAAATAGTTAGAGCTGATACCAAAGTTGAATTTGATTCTCTTGGCTACTTCATCTACGTTGCAACCGGCATCGGTCAGTTTAGCTAATAATTCATTACCCCAAGCCAATGCGAAACCTAATTCCTGAGCGATATAAGCTCCTGCATTGTTCAGTTCAAATGCATTAACAGCCAAAACTTTGTATTTCGGAAGAGCTTTGGCAGCTTCTAATACAGCCTTGGCACCTTCTACCCAGTTTTCATTCTTACGACCTTTGATAAGCGGTTTCTTGAACGGATCGTAGTTAACAGAACCTTCGCACTTCTCAACATCCACACCTTTAGAAGCGAAATAAGCCGCTAAGATTTCAATCAACTTGGCTGCTTTGCAGTTGCAAGTCTTGAAGTTAAGTTCAACACAAGCCGGACAGATACCATCAAGCAAAGTAGCGATGTTTTCAGCGCTTACTTCATCACCTTTGATGATAAAGCCCAACGAGGTAATACCTTTGTTCAGAATGTCCAATGCCTTTTCATTCGCCGCTTTGAAGCAAGTTACTTCGATGTTCTGGCGTACTTTCCAGTCATTGTCTTTTTTAGTACCACGTACATACGGGAATTCACCCGGAAGAGCTGTTGTCGTTTTCAGACCTTCCAGATCTTCCAAACGATAGAACGGATTGGCATTGAAGCCTTCACCTGTTTTCCAAACAAGCTTTTTCTCAAACGGAACGCCTTTCAGGTCGGCCGTGATTTTCGCAACCCATGCTTCGGTTGAAACGGGTTCGAATTCAGAGAAAAGTTTTTCTTTTTGTTCTGCCATAATATTAGTTGTTTATTAAACTGGTATTAGTAATGTTTTTCTATTAATTACCACGTTAGTTATATATTATACCTAACAACTTACAAAGGTAAGAGAAATAATTTTTTTGCAAAACTATTTGTCGGATTAAAATAAATCTTTACTTTTGCACTGTCTTAAGGACAACAAATGGCGCATTCGTCTAGTGGCCTAGGACGCGGCCCTCTCACGGCTGAAACCCGGGTTCGATTCCCGGATGCGCTACTTATAAAAGGATGTTACTTAATGGTGTAAGTGGCATCCTTTTTTGTTATCAGCATATATGTTTTAGAGTAATATGAGAAAGAAAGACACTCAGAAGGAATTGGCATTCGATATGTTTCAGGATCAGGAAAAAATGATGATTCCTGTTATCCCAAAAGGAAGAAAAAAATTGTCTGGTGCACAAACAACTTTTAATCGATTGAATAAAAAGATCGCAAAGTTGAAAATGATTATAGATGAATTGCCACAAAGGGAACATGTCATTAAAAAGTATTTTGATGAAAACTCGTTTCGTTTATTTGAGCAAGAAGCGCAATTGACGGATGAGTTGTTATGTAATTTGGATCGTGTTTATAAAACGGCCAGATTGACCAAAAAAGAAAAGTCGTATTTGCCTGAATTGATTTTGGATGAATGCGAGCATTTGGATGATCTTCCTTTTGATGAAAAACGAAGAGAGGCTTTAGAGGCGATCCGTCAAGATTATATACAGATTAGTACGGGACTTTCTCAGGAAGAGATACACAAACAAGGTCTGGAATCAATGCTCTCTTTTTGTGAGATGTTTGGACTTACGCCAACAGAAGATATGAAGAATGCCAAAAATCCTGAAGAGTTTTTTCAAGCTGTTTATGAAGCTAAAAGACTTGTAGATGAACAAGAAAACCAGAACTCGTCAAAAAAGAAAAAGTTGAGTAAACGTGAAATAGAAAAGGAAATACAGGCGGAGAAGACTTGGAAGTCTATACGGGGAATATATCTTGAACTTGTAAAAGAATTACATCCTGATAAAGAAGCTGATGAGACACAACGATTGTTGAAAGAAGAGAGGATGAAACAATTAACGAAAGCATATCAGGAAAAAGATCTAGCTTCTTTATTACGGATGCAGATCAATTGGTTGGAAGAATCGGCTAAAGAGCCAAGCGATCAAACTGATGATGTGTTAAAACAATATAACAAGGTTTTACAGGCTCAAGTGGATCGTTTGGAACAGGAGTATGATTTATTATGTAATGCTCCTTTTCCGGGTATTTTGGGTGCATATGCTGGATTTCGTAAATATTCACTGAAAGGACTTCCTGTGGTGTTAGAGCAAATGAATAATTTACATAGAAAAGAGATTGCTAAATTGGAAACTTATGTAGCTTTGTCTCGAAATGTAAAAGGGGTTAAATTGTGTCTGAAGGATTTTATTTATATGGAGGAGCATAAAGGCTTGGATACTATCTTTGATAATTTATGGGATTTGTAGGATGGATATAGCATAGATTGATTGAAGTAAAAAATCATCTTTCACTTTCCCTTTATCTTTCTGTTTGTCTGTTAGATGATGTGATTTGACTATAGTGTATAGAACAACAAAATGTAATAAGAATAAGATATGATCAATCTGCAAAAGTTTTATGCTACTATTCTATAATCCATTTGTCTATGCTTCTGGTTTTATCGCTGAAGTTTATGCCAACCTTTATGACTTTGCGGCCATCTTTTGCAAAAGGTTGGGCATAACCTTTTGCGTTTATTTGACTGATTGCTTCTTCAGCGCTACCGTTCAGCTTAAATTCCATTATGTAAATATAATCGGATGTTTTCAATACTAAATCTACACGTCCATGTGATGTCCGATATTCTACTTCTGTATGGAATCCCATCAGTTTGAAAACGATATAAAGTATATTCTGATAATGGATCTCCCGTTCACGAACAAGTTCGTAGGGCGTGTCGTCAAAGAATGTTTGGAGCCGACTTAAAAAATCATCAACATGGCCACGGCGCACATCATTTACAAAACATTGTATTTCGTAAGATGATTTACTGACGCTGACAGAAGCATAATAAGGAAGAATGAATTTCATAAATCCTTGTTCTACCTCCCGGTTTGGAAATCCAAGTGTATAATTCCCGAACTCTTCATTATAATCTTGTATGGTAAGGTAACCACTTTGATAGATAATAGGAACAGGATCGGTAGAAGCCGCATCGATACAATCAAGTACTGGTCCACTGGTAACGATGTGCTCGATTTCGCTTACCGCATAGTTATGCTGTTTCATCAGTTCTACAAGATAGGTTGGAGTTCCGGTTTCAAACCAATAATTCCCCAATTGCATATTGGCAAATGTGTTCAGAAGACTGAACGGATTGTAGATGCCTGTAGATTTGTAACTGAAATGATACCCGTCGTAATAAAGTTTCAGTTTGTCGCAGGTCTCATGATAGTTCAATCCGAGGGCTTTTGACAGTTGGTGTATGTCTTCGTCGAAATATTCAAAAAGCTCATCATTTGTTATTCCACAAATAGTTGCATACTTATTGAGCATGGAAATATCCATCAGATTGTTTAAGTCGCTGAATACGCTGACTTTTCCAAACTTGGTTACACCAGTAAGCATGGCGAAACGTATATAGGCATCACACGATTTTAGTACGCCATAGAATGCTTTCAATGTGTTTCTGAATTCAGTTTGTAGTTCCGGATTCCCGATGGCTTGGAGCATAGGTTTGTCATATTCATCGATCAGGATGACGACGTTTCTGCCTGCCTTTTGTGCGGCTCGCTGGATAATTCCTTGAAATCGGAGAGAAAAAGAAGTTTCACTTTCTCTCTTCCCGTATTTATCTTCCCATTTACAGAGCGCATCATGAAGAACCCCATCGAGTCTTTCTTTGCTATCATATTTTTCAGAGTTCAGATCAAGATGAAAAACAGGATGCTCTGCCCATTCCGATTCAAGCTTTTCCATAGCCAGATCTATGAAAAGATCTTTTTTCCCTAAGAAATAGGCTTCAAGGGTAGATAATAGAAGACTTTTTCCAAAACGTCTGGGTCGGCTCAGGAAATAATATTTTCCACTATGCGACAGATTGTATATAAGTCTTGTTTTATCTATGTAGATATATCCCCCTTTACGGATTTCTCCAAAACTTTGTATGCCTATTGGATAAAGCTTGTCCATACCGAAAATTAATTTGTTTCTTTTCAATACCCAAAGATACATGAAAAAACTCAGTATAAAACTGTTATTGCCCAAATTGCGTTTGAAATCATCCCATTCATTTGTTTTTTCTCTAAAAACTCTATACTTTAGCTTGAAAACAAAAATCTGAATCAACCATGTCAACAGACTACAGTTATCATGGTTACCAGTCCATTGATATGGTTGTTATCTATATGTGTGACTTTCAGATAGTCAATTTTATTTTTCAATTTAGTTCTCACAAAAACATCTATCTCTTCTGTGTACTTACCACAATTAATCATGATATTTTAAAGTGTAATTACCATTTTCAAGCATAAGGAATATACAATTTCCCGATCCACAATAAAAAGTTCTAAATGTATATATCGTTGTTATTCATTTTTTGCTATCATACTTTCCTATCTGTTTAGCACAATCATTTATATTCAAAAAGATTCATGTTATTCAATATTTTAATATTCATCAATCCCTAGAATCTGTCTATCTATGGCATACCTAATTTATAAAAATGAAAGTTAACCCAAAAGTGAGAGTTATATTCTACAAAGGATACTTTATCTTAATGCATTCAAGTTTTTTTAGTTCATGGGAATCTAACAAGTTTATAATCAGTTTCATTGTCGTATCTGTAAAAGTTCTCCATATTTTCAGATCTATTACTTGATAATCATCAAATAGTTGAGTTATATACTCTATTTCAAAAACTAAACGCAAATCGTCCTTATTTTCACCTAATTGTCCTTCCTTTCGTGTGCCTATTCTAGCAATTTTTATCAAGTACAAATCACGAATTCCCTTACCTTTTAAATAAGGCATAAAATAGTACAACTTGTTGAGAGCAACTTTTGACGGGAATTTCTTACCTGTATAATAAATCTTAGCAGATTTATCAAGATATTGATTGAAGTTATCTTTTTTAACAAGGCTGATGAGTACATTCTTAGAACCGTCAATGAGATATTTACCAGATGATACAATGTATTCACTAATATCCTCATGAGCAATGCTATTCTCAACAATATTATTGTATTGATACTGCTCGAATAGATCAAGGAAGTCAAGATGAGTGGATTTTGTTTTTTTTTCAACATTAACTTCTTTTTTCTTTTCGAGAGTCTCACGGTTTAAACGTCTGCTCATAATTTTATGCCAGATAGAACGAGCTGTTTGTACTTCTTTCATACTAAGCCCCATACCCTCATGAAGTATTACTCTATCGGTATAATCAAGTATTTCGTCTGCGGTTCTTTTATGACGTAACATTCTGTCAATCTCTGCAAACAACGTCTCGTTCTCAACGCGATAAGGCATATAGATGCCACCGACTTCACTTGGCATGAGTTCTAAACAACCACCACCAAAATTGCGACCAAGAATCTCTGCAAAAGTAAATGATAAAGAGTTATAATAACTTGCTACGAATGCTTTCTTGTTTACACCTTCTTTAATGAAAACTCGATGCATAGTATCGGTTGTGTAGGCCTTAGCCTCATTCAATACGAATTTCGGATATTGATTGTTACGGCGGAGAAAAAGTGCATCCGAAAACTTAATGGATGGAATTATGTACCATTCATCACGTATTCCTGTCTTGTAACCTTTGTTTATGCCTTCTTTTTCTCCATTGTTAATATAAGCTTTTACGCCATCATTGCCATTCTCTTTTACTCCAGAAGGAAAGACTAGCAGATGCGCTTTCGCACCTAATTCTACATTTGCTAGCCAATCTTTTTTCGTAAAACACAGGCTATTCACTTGTACGCTTCTGCCAACCATAGGTTTTGCATATTCTTCTAGATTGTAGAGAGTTACTACAGATTTTGGTACTGTGAAGTAATCATTGGCACCTGTAGTAATTCCAACCTCTACATTTGCATAAGTAGAAATAGAAGGCATATTATGCTTTACTTTCTCCAGCAGGTCGAGTTCTTCTTTTTCAAGGAAATAATACGTCCACTTATCAGTATGGAAATCTATTTTCTTAGTAGGAAATTTTAATCTGCGTGGATCAAGAGTAAGCAAGCTATCAGCATCCTTCACCTCTATGTGTTCAATCAAATGTTCATCGGTACCATTTTTTTCACACAATAACAAAACAACCTCTTGCTGGATTTCTTCAAAAACAAGATTCTCAAAAGAAATGATGTTTATCTTGTTAAAGCTCTTTGCAAGATATAGACGTAATTGCTGAGCATATTTAACCATAAGGAGTTCGGATGGGATAACAAACCCCATCTTACCTGTTTCGGTCAACAACTGACTACATCCTACTACAAACGTAACCCAAGCATTGGTTAATTTTGTTCTCTTCAACTTAGAACGTTTGAATATTTCATCTGCTAACTTTTGCTGCTCAGAATCATAATATTGGTAACGAATAAACGGAGGATTTCCAACAACTAAGTTAAAGCGTTTATCAGTATCAAGGCAGAAACGATGAAAGTCTTCATTGATTACCTCTGAATCATGCAAAGGTATTGCTCGAGCTTTCTCTGCTTCTCCCACTTCGTATTCAACTGCAGTAACACTATTATAGAGTATTTTATTATTGCTAATACACTCTAAGAACACACCGTCACCACAACTAGGTTCAAGTATGTTCAAATCGTTATTGCCATTAATTCCCCATTGTAGGATAAATTTGGCTATTACTGGAGGAGTATAATAAGTAGGGTGTCCAGTTCTGCGTTCCTAAAAACGTAGTATAAAACGCCCTCGTGATTGTTAATATAATACTCTTAAATTCAATGCTTTAACTGGCAAAATAGTTCTTTGAAAATTTGTGTATTTCATTGGTTTTTAGTATCTTAGTACCCGTTGGCGGAATTAATTTAAGTTGATAAA